>JACXTT010000477.1_pt1 | contig 68023 bp, 61 predicted proteins | sample 9270951 | NCBI WGS metagenome assembly JACXTT01 (sample SAMN15532306, study PRJNA645909) | rock metagenome | isolation source: weathered quartz diorite | place: Puerto Rico | collected 2017-06-21 | reverse complement strand
GCCGGGGCTGAAGACGGTCCTTGCGGCGGATGCCGGGCCGAAGATGGAGTTTCCGGCGGCGGCGCGGGAGCGGATTGCGATTGCGTCGTATCCGTTCCGGGATTTTGTGGCGGGGCAACACGATCAGGCTAGCGGCGGGAAGATGGAGTTGAAGGAGTTTGCGGCGCACGTCGGGGCGAAATTCAACATCAGGAAAATTGAGCCGTGGAGCGAGCATTTCCGTTCGGTGGATCAGGTGTACCTCGAGGAGCTGCGCGCGGCGGTGGCGAAGGCGGGCGGGGCGATCGTGAACCTGGCGGTGGACGGCGAGCATAGCCCGTATGCGGCGGACAGGGCGGAGCGGGAGCGCGCGGTGGCGTTCAGCAAACAATGGATTGATGCGGCAGTGGCGATCGGTTCGCCGAGCGTGCGGACAAACCTTCCACGGGCGAAAGATTCGAAGCCGGACCTGGAACGGACGGTGGAAAGCCTGAAGCGCGTGGCGGAATATGGCGCGGCGAAGAACGTGGTGGTCAACCTGGAGAACGACAATCCCGTCAGCGAAGATCCGTTCTTCCTGGTGAAGGTGATCGAAAAGGTGAACAGCCCGTGGCTGCATGCACTGCCGGATTTTGCGAATACGCTGGCGGCGTATGAAGAGGAGTACGCGTACCGGGGAATTGAGGCGATGTTTGGCCACGCGTACAACATTTCGCACGTGAAGGAAACGGAAGTGGGCGACGGGAAGGACAAAATTGCTCACGTGGATTTGGCGCGGACGTTTGGGATTGCGAAAAGGCACGGGTACAAGGGTTATTTTTCGATGGAGTGGGACAGCCCGGGGGATCCGTATGCGGGGACGGCGGGGTTGATTGAGAAGACGCTGAAGAATCTTGGCTGACGATTGCGGCGGCCGCCGCGTACAAACCTGAAATCAAGCATCTTTCCTCAGGGGCTAAAGCCCGATTGATAGCGCAGGCATACGTCGGAGCTAAAGCTCCGACCTCCTAAAGATAACAGCAGGAAGTCATTCATAGCGGAGGGCTACGATGGGGTCGACGCGGGTGGCGCGGCGGGCGGGGATGAAGCAGGCCAGCAGAGCGACCAACGCGAGCAAGGCGGCGACGCCGGCGAACGTGAGCGGGTCCGTGGCGCTTATGCCGAAAAGAAGGCTGGCCAAGAGACGCGTGATCCCGAGCGCAGCAGCGATACCCAGGACAAGACCGAAAAGCGTCAGGCGGGTTCCCTGACCGAGGACGAGGCGGAGCACGTCGCGGCGCTGTGCGCCGAGGGCGATGCGGATGCCAAGCTCCTGGGTACGCTGCGTGACGCTGTATGCGATCAGGCCGTAGATGCCTACGGCGGCGAGCAGCAAAGCGACGGCGGCAAAAATTCCCAGAAGCAGCATGGTGAAGCGCGCGCGGGACAGAGAATCGACGAGAAGCTGGTCCATGGTGGCGATGGAGGCCATGGGCTGTTCGCGATCCAATTGTTGAAGCTCCGTGTGGATAGCGGAAACCAAGGTCAAGGGATCGCTGGAAGTGCGCACCAAGATCGTCATTCCGGAATAGACGAGCTCGGGCATGGGCCAATAAACGGTGGGCTCCGCGGCGACGTCGAGCCCCATCTGGCGGACATCGCCGACCACGCCGATGATTTCCGACGGCTGATTTCCAGACTCCGCGAGGCTCTTCATGTAGATGACGGCTTTCTGCCCGAGAGGATTGACCCCGTTCAAGTATTTGTCCGCGAAGGCCTGGTTGATGATGGCGACATGCTTTTCCTCCGCCATTTCCCGTTCGCTGAAGAGACGTCCGGCACGCAAAGGGATGCTCATCGTGGAGAAATATTCGGGTCCGACGACGCGGACGTTTGCCACGGGAAGATCCATCAGCGATACCTGCGGCTGGCTGAGAAGGTGGACGCCAGTGGCGGCGCCCAAACCGGTCAGGGGAGGAAAGTTCTCCATGGTGACGGTGCGGACCCCGGGAACGGTACCGATGCGCGCAAGCAACTGCTGGAAAAACGCCATGCAGAGTTTGTCCGTGCCGTACTTGGATTGCGGAAGGGAGACCTTGAAGGTCAAGAGATGAGCGGTATCAAAGCCGGGATGGACGCCGACGAGGCGAACAAAGCTGCGAATCAGCAAACCGGAGCCGGCGAGAAGGACGAGCGCGAGGCTCAATTGCGCGACGACGAAGGTGCTCCTCGCGAAGCGGCGGCGTTTGCCAGTGGACGAACCGCGGCCGCCCTCTCTCAGCGTTTGGGAGATCTGCGAATGCGCGGATGCATAGGAGGGAAGAAAACCGAAGAGCAAGCCGGCCAACAAGGTGGCGGCGGCGGCAAAGGCCAAGAGTCGCAGATCAATCGAAACGGAAGGGAGGTCGAGAAGATTATGCGGGCTCGCGGCGAGAAGGGCATTGGTGCCAAGCACGGTGAGCGCGACGCCGATTCCCCCGCCAATAACGGCGAGCAGTAAACTTTCCATTAGCAGTTGACGCGCGATGCGCCAGCGGCTGGCGCCAATGGCGGTTCGAATAGCCATTTCACGCTCGCGCCTGGCCGCGCGGGCGAGAAGCAGGCTGGATACATTCGCGCAAGCTATCAACAAGACGAAAGCTACGGCGCCGAACAAAATCAACAGAGCAGGACGGAGTTCGCCGGAAAGCTGCTGGCGCAGCGGCACGACGTTGATTCCCCAGTGTCCGTCAAAATCGGGATACTCGTGCTCGAGCCGGGCGGCGATGGAGGTCATTTCGGCCTGCGCCTGGGCAGGAGTAACGCCGGGCTTCAAGCGCGCGGCCACGGTGAGGAAGCGGCCGATTTGCTTGTGATCGTGGAACGATTGCGGAAACACGAAGGGCGACCACAGGCGGGGCTTTGCACCGGTGAGCGAGCCGTCCTTAATGAACCAATTGAAATTTTGGGGCGCGACGCCGACGACAGTTTGGGTTTTTCCATTGAGAAGGATGGATTTGCCGACAATGGCGGGATCGCCGGCGAAACGATCCCTCCAAAGGCCGTAACTGAGAATGACGACGTTGTCGTGGCCGGGCTGCCCATTTTCGGGAGCGAAGCCCGGGCCGAGGAGGGGATTGACTCCGAGCAAGGAAAAGAAATTCGCGGAGACGGCCTGGACGACGACTTCCTCGGGGTCGCCATTTCCGGTCAGATTGTTGCGCACATCGGCGACATAAGCCATGTTCGAGAAAACGGTATTGCGGCTCTGCCAATCGAGGAAATTCGGCGGAGAGACGGTGTTGTGGGGATTGGGGTGCTGCGAATTGGTTTCCCAGACCATCACCAAACTGCCCGGATCGTGATACGGAAGCGGGCGGAGGAGAACGGCGTTGACGACGGAAAAAATCGCAGTGTTCGCGCCGATGCCGAGCGCGAGAGTGAAAACGGCGACCGCGGTGAAGCCGGGGCTGCGCTGGAGCATGCGGAGCCCATAGCGAAAATCGCGAGCGGCCACGTCCAGCCAGCCGACGATGTCGGCGTTGCGAGTGTCTTCCTTGAGGAGGGCGGTGTTGCCGAAGCGTTTTTGCGCTTCGTAGCGCGCGGACTCGGGGGACATGCCCGCGGCGAGGTTATCAGCGGCGCGCATCTCGATGTGCGAACGCAGCTCTTCGTCGAGGTCGTGATCCAAGCGTTCCCTTCGAAACATGCCTCGCAGGCGAGTGATCCAGGACACGGTGCACCTTCCTTTCGTGCCGCTCAGGCGAACTTGAGCACGTGAGCGACGGCTTGTGTAAGGCGTTGCCAGTTGTGTTCTTCTGTGGCGAGCTGCTTACGGCCGGCGGCAGTCAGGCGATAGTAGCGAGCGCGACGATTGTTCTCTGAGATGCCCCACTCGGCGCTGACCCAGCCGTCCTGCTCCATGCGGTGGAGGGCGGGGTAGAGGGAGCCTTCCTCGACGCGGAGGATGTCTTCGGAAACCAGCTGGATATGAAGCGTGATGCCGTAGCCGTGCATGGGCTCGCGAGCGAGGGTCTTGAGGACCAGGAGGGCAAGGGTGCCCTGGAGAAGGTCGTTTTTGGGCTTGAGCATAATGTTCCTATAGATAGCTATAGGTAGAGACGGGGCGCGGGCGAAAATGTTTCCAAGGAAATGCGGATAGGAGTGGCGCCGGGAAAGTGGCCGGGCGCGAGTGACGCTTGTTGGAGAGGTGTGGAGGGCGTATGCTTTCGAACGGATTTTGCGGGGAGGGGGAAATGAAAACACGTGTGAGTTTTCTGGTTGCCGTGATGACGGTGTTTATGGCGGCGGGCAGCGCGTTTGGACAGCAGGCAGCACCAGCGGCGAGTGCGCCGCCGGACCTGTCGCCGGTGGCGAATCCGGTGAGTGGATTTGTGAAAGCGGGAGTGGCGCGATACGAGAAGAACATGGTGGCAGCGGCGGAAGCTATGCCGGCGGAGAAATATGTTTTCAAGCCGTCCCCGGAGATGAATTCGTTCGGGCACCTGGTGATGCACATCGCGCAATCGAACAACACATTTTGCTCAAAGATTTCGGGACAGGCGGCGCCGGACGTGAAGATTGCGGAGACGGATCCGAAGGAAAAGCTGGTGGCGGCGGTGAAGGATTCCTTTACGTTTTGCACGGCGACGTTGGCGAAGGTAGACGATTCGAAACTGGGAGAGCAATTCGTGCTGTTCGGCAACCGGCCGATCTCGCGGGGAGGGGCGCTAGTGGCGCTGGGCGGCAGTTGGACGGACCACTACGCGACGCAGGCGATTTATTTGCGGTTGAATGGAATTTTGCCGCCGACGGCGCAGCCAGCGAAATAGAGCGAAGAATTACGACGAACCTTTGATCGAACCTGCGAATCCTAGATTTCGCGCTGGGCGGCCGCTGCGCCTTCGAGCTGGCGAGCTTCGCGACCGTGATGCAGAATCAGATGGACCAAGAACATTATGATGAGGACGCCGCCAAAAGTGACAACGATGGTGGCGCCGGTGGGCAAGTCGATTTGCGCGGAGAGATAAACACCCAGAGCGGAAACTAGCGTGCCCATGGTCCAGCCGATGGCGAGGCGCGCGCCGATGCGGTCCGCAAAAAGCATGGCGCCGACGCTGGGGACAATGAGATAGCAGAAAACCAGCAGAACGCCGGCGATGGCGACGGAAGAAGTCACTACAAAACCAAACGAAGCGTAAAAAAGAAAATCCCAGAAGCGGACGTTGAGGCCGGCTTGCTCGGCTTTCGCGTGGTTCATGGAGATGAGCAGGAATTTCTTGCGGAAGATGTAGTGGAAAATGCCGACGGCGCCGTAGAGAAGCGCCGTCTTTTTCACTTCGGCCCAGGAGACGGCGAGGATATTGCCGACGAGCATGTCCTTCAGGTGCTCGGTTTCGCCGGTCGCCTTGCTCATCAGAAGAATCGCGGAGGCGGAAGCAACAGCATAAGCGATGCCGATAAAGGCTTCCTGGGGAATGTGGCCGCGGCGGCTGCGCGCGAGCGCGAAGATCGCAGCGCCGAGGAACGTGAATCCCAGGCTGATCCAGTAGGCGCTTCGGCCGTGGGGGTCCATACCGGCGACGATGGCGACGGTGGCGCCGAGAGCGGCGATCTGGGCGAGCGCGAGATCGACAAAGATGACGCCGCGTTCGACCACATGGACGCCGAGATAGGCGTGAATCCCCGTAAGAATAAGGCTCGCTACAAAAGCGGGAAGCAAGAATTCCAGCATTGCGATTTCATCTCCTTCGAACCGGCGTCAAACTGCTTTTTGCACGTTCAGCGGAACGTTCGAATCAGTGAACGGTATCAAAAGCCTGCTTGAGCTTAGCAATGTCGTAATCGAACAGCTTGAAATAGTCGGTGATCTCTTTTTCGCCGCCGACCGAGGGGGTGAGAACGAGGACCTGTCCGCCCGTTTGCCGCGCGACACTGTTGGGCGTTTTGAGATCAAAGTACGGCTCCACGACAATGGTTTTGACGCCGTCGCGCTTCATCTGCGCAATCAATTCCACAGTGTGCTGAGGGCTCGGAGGAATGCCGGGACGCGGCTCAACGTATCCAATGACATTCAGGCCGAAGTGTTCCGCAAAGTTCGGCCAGGAGCGGTGATAGGTGACGATTTTGCCGCCGGCGTAGGACTTCATATCGGCGAGCCACCGTTGGTCGGCCTGCTTCAGGCGCTGTTCGAATGAATCGTAGCGCTGTGCGAAATAGGCAGAGTCATTGGGGCGCATCTCGCTGAGCTTGTTCTGAATGCCTTTGGCAATGCGCAGACCGTTTTCCGGATCGAGCCAATAATGGGGATTCCCGAGCGGGTGGACGTCGCCTTCCGCGCGAGTCACCTGGCCAGTGGGGATTTCGAGGATTTTGGCAAAGCGCGAGGCGTCAAGATAGCCGGGCGCGCCGACCTGGATCTTCGGATTGGTGGATTGCGTGATAAGCGGGGGGAGCCAGCCGATTTCGAGCTCGAGGCCGACGACGATAAGCAGATCGGCCCTGCGTAGCTTGAGCAGAAAACTGGGCTTGGCTTCGACGAAATGCGGGTCCTGATAGCCGCGGGCGATGGATTCAACGTCGACTTTGTCGCCGCCCACTTCTTGGGCCAGAGCGGCGAGGTCTGTAGTGGCGGTCATAATCTGCAGTTTGCTTTCGGCGCGACCCGCAGGAGAAACGGCAAGAGCGAATACAAGCAGGAAGGCAGCGGCAAGCGCGCTGAAACGTCTGATGCGAGTGTGTATTGTTGTGTGTTGCATAGAGGGTCTCCAGAACAATCTTTAGAACGGATGCGCGCCGTGCGCACCCATCACAAAGAGAAATTGAAACAAGAATTCGTTGGCGTTCGAATAATTGGTTGTGACCGGATCGGCGAGATGCCCAAAGCGGTACTGGCCGCGGATCTGGCTGAACTCGCTGGGCCAGTAGGTGAGGATGGCGGAAAACCCGGTATCCGTCAGATTTGCGTTAGCAGCATGGCCACTGCGGTCCAAGCGGCCACCGATAGTCCAGCGGCGGTTGGCGCGGTATTCGGCATCGGAATAGAAACCAAAGGCGTGCTGGGTCTGGAAAAGAGCGGCGGGAGAAACCTGGTCGCGTGCGCTCCAGAAAAATTCATTGCGGAAGAGGAAAGAGTGATAAATAGCGCGGCGCAGGGGCTTCCAACGGAGGGTGGCGTCGGCGCTGTAAAGATTGGTGAGGAAACGGGAAGGATCGAAAATGGTGCCGACGCCGGCACTGTTGTGGCCGCGGGCATAGGACACACCGAGGTCGAGATTCGTCGATTCACTGAGGTCGCGGTAAGCGCGAAGATGGCTCACAACGCTAACGTCCTGGCGACGGGTAGCCTTGAAGAGATCGTCGGAATCACCGCGGAAGACTTGCGCGGTTCCCTGAAAGAACCAGTTCTTCGGCGCGGGCAAGAAACGCGACAGCGAGAAGCCAGCGTCATCGATGCCGTCTTCGCCGCCGACGAGATTATTGGTAACGAGCGGCCGGTCGATGAATGACAGAGCATGGTTGTGAATGGTGTTGACCTTGCCAAACTCCGCGCGCATTTTTCCGACTTTCAGAAGAAGTCCGGCGGGGAGAGAGGTAAAAGTCACATAGGCTTCTTCGACGTTTACGCCGGTTTCGCCAAAGGAAATGAAAGCGTCGGCGCGCGCGTAGGGATCGATGATGGCTTGCAGGCCGACTTCGGATTCGTGCAGTTCGAGCGAAGGCGAGGGAGAAATGGTGTTGCGTCCCGCGGCGCCGATGAAGTCACCAATCAGGCTGATATCCGGGTTAAGAAGTTTGGCATTGGACGAGGCGCCTCCAAAAATCTGAGTCTGAGTGGCCTGCGGTGGGGCAGGCTCCGGCGAAGCGGGGACGGCGGCGGGCGCGGACGGAGCCAAAATGCCCGGTGCGACATGTGCAGCCGTAAGCAGAATGGCTTCTTCGGAGCGCGGTTCAACGGATCTCGCGTCGCGCATCGCTTTCAGCTCGCCTCGGAGCACGGTTACCTGCTCGGCGAGCATGCGCACCTGATCCTCGAGAGTCTTCATGCGCGCTTCTCCCGAAGGTGCGGCCGAAGATTGCGTGGTGGGCACGTCTTTCTTCGGCTCGGGCGGGGGAGCTTGCTGAGCCGAGGCGACAGCAGAACAGAAAATAACGGCGGACAGTACTGCGATTCTCTTCATGGCATTACTCCTCAGGGAAGCAACTTATAGTTTGGAGACCGAGAGATTGTTACCAGGCAATCGCGGACAACTACAGGGCGGGAGGCGCGCGAGGAGAGATGGCGCGCGGAACTGCTGAAAATCCCGAGACGACCAGAAGAGCAACTTCGAACCGGTTCATGACCGGCACAATGGCAATGCCAGGGGTCTGAGTGGCGACTGCGGATCCGACGGTGGAACAAGTGGGGCAGAAGTGCGAGGCCGAGGAGGTGACCGTTAGATCGGCACAAAAATGGAACTGTGCCGCGAGGAAAACAATCCCGAGGAGCAAAACCAAGACGCGAACACGATCTGTCCAGATGGGCATGTACTTAGTAAGACGGAGCTTAGGTCGGATTGGTTGCGCGGTCAAGCAAGTCCGCGCAGTGCTCTGAGGTTTCTGATTAGCAACCAAGTTGCTTGCTCGTCCGTCTAACGTGCTAAGCTAAAGTGTCGTTTATGCACTCGGAAAATACGATTTTCGGGCGATCGACGGCCCAGCGGGCGCTGGCAATACTAGCTTGCGCCGCGCTGCTGTATTTCGCGGCGGGTGGCAGTTTCTTTCACGAACACGCGAAAGGTCCGGACACAGCGTGTCACATTTGCCAGGCGTTGCACATGCCAACGCTGGCGGCGGCGCCGCTCGATCTCGTCAGCACTCCTGAGCTTGTTTCCTGGTATTCTTCGTTGCCGCTGCACGCAGCTCCGAGCGATTCGTTTGCGCTGCATCGCGCCGGGCGCGCCCCTCCCACCTCCTAGTACGAATTCCAGTTTCTTGCTGCTCCTTGATGCGCGGACGCTTATCCAAGCGGAAGCGCAGCCGCCGCTTTTCCAGGCGGTCCCCATCCACAACTTACATATACAACCCTCGAAGGGATGGAGAAAAAATGTTGAAGCGATTGAGCAACTGCGTAGTTTTTGTTTTGGGATTGGTTTTGTTGCTGGCGGCTGGGCCGGCAAAGGCGCAGCTAGGGAATTCCGGCTTGGTTGATGGCGTGGTTAAAGATCCGTCGGGAGGGGTAGTAGCTGGCGCGACGGTGGAGATTTCGTATCCGGTGAGCGGCTTTAAGCGTGAGACCGTGACAGGGAGTGACGGTAGCTTCAAGTTCGCGAACGTGCCGTTCAACAATTACCACCTAGTGGTGACCGCCGGAGGCTTTGAGACGTTTGCCCAGGACGTGGATGTGAGGTCCAGTATTCCTGTGTCGCTGCAGGTGAGCCTGAAAATTGGGACTTCCACGCAGGTAGTGACGGTTGAAGGCAAAGATTTGGTGGAAAACGAATCCACTTTTCACACCGACGTGGACCGCGGCTTGTTTGAAAGGCTTCCCCTGGAGAGTGCGTCCTCTTCGGTGAGCTCCCTCGTCACGCTGGCGTCGCCGGGAGCGATCGCCGATTCCAACGGCCTGGTTCACGCCATCGGCGACCACGCCGAGAATTCTTTCTCTGTGGACAACCAGCCCATTACAGACCAAACCAGCAAGGTCTTCTCCAACCAGATTCCCGTGGATTCGATTCAGTCGCTGGAAGTGATCTCTGGCGCGCCCCCGGCGGAGTTCGGTGACAAAACAAGTCTGGTGATCAAAGTGACTACGCGGTCCGGCCTGGGTCAGACTAAACCAGTTGGCAGTGTGAAAGCTTCTTACGGGAGCTTTGGTTCTGCGAACGGCGGCGTTGATGTGGCGTTTGGAGGCCAGAATTGGGGCAATTTCATCGCCGCGAACGGATTGAACACCGGGCGTTTCCTCGATCCGCCGGAATTTCAGGCTCTTCATGCCAAGGGCAATCAGCAGAACCTGTTTGACCGCGTGGATTTTCAATTGAGCCAAGCGGACAGCATCCATTTCAACGCAGGCTACACGCGTTCCTGGTTCCAAAATCCCAATTCGTTTGACGCGGTGGCCTCGGGCCAGGATCAACGTGCACAAATCAAGACTTACAACATTGCGCCCACCTGGACTCATCTGTTCAGCACGAGCACTCTGATGAATGTCGGCTTTTTTGCGCGACACGATCAATTCAATTACTACCCGAGCGCGAATCCACTCGCGGACGTTTCCGAGACCGCCAGCCAACTGCGCAAACTGACCAACCTGGGGGTTCGCAGCGACGTGTCGTATGTCAAAGGCATCCACAACGTGAAGGCGGGAGCAACATTCCAGCACACGCTCCTGACCGAGAACTTCAACCTCGGACTCACGGACCCAACGATCAACTCGCCGTGCCTGGTGGCAAACGCCGCTGGTGATTTGGTTGGTTCAGGAGACACTGGTCTGACCGATCCAACGCAATGCGCAGCAGCAGGACTTCAGCCCAATGACGGCAGCAACCCCAACGCCGCGGTGGCACCATTCGTCCCCATTCTCGGATGTATCGACCTTACAAGACCATCACCCGCATCCGGAGATGGCTGCGCCACTCCGCAAGCCACACTCTTCAGCTTCCGCGGCCGTGGCGACATTCGGGAGATTGCACTCTACGTGCAGGACACCATCACAAAAGGTAGTTGGTCGTTCAACCTTGGTGTGCGAGGCGATTTGTACCGAGGAATTGTTCGGCAATCACAGGCAGAACCTCGTCTCGGCATGTCTTACAACATCAAGCCCAGCAACACGGTTCTTCGGATTTCCTACGCTCGCATTCTGGAGACTCCGTTCAACGAGAACTTGGTGGTCGCCGGCACAACGAGCAATCCTTTCCTTGATGAGATCTTTGGCGGTTCCTCAGGGTCAATTCGAGCGGGGCAGCGCAACGAATTCCACGCAGGCATCCAGCAAGCGTTCGGGAGGTACCTGGTCGCGGACTTTGATTATCTTTGGAAGTACACCCACAATGCGTTCGATTTCAGCGATCTGCTGAATACGCCAATTTTCTTTCCGATTGGGTGGCACAACTCGAAGATCGGCGGCTTCAACGGGCGCATCAGCGTGCCAAACTTTCACGGCTTCACGGTCTTGAGCGTGATGGGTCATGCCTTTGCCCGCTACTTTCAACCTCAGGTCGGTGGATTGGGCACCAGCGACGGCCCGGTATTCCGCATCGACCACGACCAGAACTTTCAGCAAACCACGCATGTGCAGTATCAGCCATGGAAACGAGGCCCGTGGGTGGCTTTCAATTGGCGCTATGACAGTGGTCTCGTGGCCGGCGCTGTTCCGTTTGCGGCGGACACGACCACGCCAGTGGACCTTACAGGTCTCTCAGCGGATCAGCAGATGCAGGCGGGGCTGTTTTGCGGAAGCGTTTTCCCGACGCTGACCACACCATTGGTCACATGCGACCCATCTCTATACGGATCGACGCGGCTCAAGATACCGGCACCGGGAACGGAGAACGACGACCACAATCCGCCACGTGTCGAACCTCGGCACCTGTTCGATATCAGTGTGGGCGATGACGACCTATTTCACGGAGATCATAACAAGTACAAGTGGAGCTTACGATTCACGGTCATCAATCTTACGAACAAAACCGCTCTGTACAACTTCCTGTCCACATTCAGCGGAACGCATTTTGTGACGCCGCGGACGTATACGGCCGAACTGGGCTTTCACTTCTAAGACGGCCCGAACATACTGGTGACCCCCCGAGGATGAATTGACGGTACGTCGCGGGGTTTTCTAATTAGTGCCTCGAACCGAGACAGAATGCCTTGTGGCTGCATCTGATTAAGCTGGCCCTCGTTGGGGAGTTTCGAAAGGGAGCAGACCGGCCTGTTCACTGGCTGGACAAGGGTGCCGCGGATATTCGTCGGTGTGCGAGAACTACTCGCGAGATAATTGGGAATTAGCCATTGGGCTGATCGAACTATGAGCTTGCCTCGACCTGTTACTAGTAGAACCGTGCCTCCTCGTCCCGCGCCTGCGCGGGCGCGCCATGTTGTATGCGGTTGGTTATTGAAAGTGGCGGCAATCTTTGCGTTGCTGCTCGCGGCTGGTCCGGTGTTTGGGCAAGAAACCCACTCTCGCGGAGAGAGTTCACGTTCAGGGTCCATTCACGGGACGGTGACCACCCTGCAGGAAAGCACCGCAAGTGGCCTGGCGGGCGTCATTTTGAAGCTGACCCCGGGGCCCGACGGTAGCGCGCTAACAGCGGGTACGGACGAGGCGGGGCAGTACGAATTTAAGGGCCTCAAGCCGGGGACGTACACGATTTCGATCAACCAGCCGGGATTTAAACCCTATATAAAGACCGTCACAGTGAATGCGGGACAGGCTACTGCCCTGGATATTCGCGCGGAGCTGGAGACCGTCACGGAAAAAGTGGAAGTCAGCGAAGATACTCAAGCCATCGCGACCGAGAGCGCGACGACGCCGAGCGTGACTCTGACGCAGCGCCAACTGATTTCACTTCCGACGGCGCAGGAAAAGATTCGTGAAGTCCTGCCGGTTACTCCCGGGGTAGTGAAAACGCAGGATGGAAAACTGAACTTCAAAGGAGCGGACGAGAATCAAAGCTTGTTGCTCGTGAATTCGGCGCGGACCACGGATCCAGTGACTGGAAGTTTCGCGGTGCCCGTGCCGACGGATGCTGTGCAGTCCTTCGCGGTGTACAAGACGCCGTATAACGCGGGGCTGGGAAGTTTTTCCGGGGGATTGACGGTGGTGGAAACCAAACCTCCCGACGACCGGTGGAACTACCGATTGAAGAGTTTTATTCCGTCCGTGCTCGGCAAGAACGGGAGCATGATCGGACTCCAGGAGGCGACCCCGGGGCTGGACTTTGGCGTACCGCTGATTGCCCACAAACTGCTCTTTTCCGAGATTTTCCAGTACGACATGAAAAAGCGCACGGTGCGCGGCTTGCCCTGGCCCAATGACATCAGCAAGAAGCAAGGGTTCAATTCGTTTTCGACCGTCGAGGCGATCCTCTCCAAAACACACATCCTGATGCTGACGGTGAACGCGTTCCCGCTGCGGCAACAGCACGCGGATATCAATGCTCTCGTTCCCCAGCCGGCCTCGAACGATTTGAACCAAAAAGGCATAGCGGTTGGGCTGACGGATCGGTATCAGTTTGGCTCCGGCGCCATCTTCAGCACGATTGCCCAGTACACCCGATTTGACAGCAATGCGCACGGACAGGGGCCGGCGGACATGCTGGTTACGCCGGAAGGCTGGGGCGGGAATTTCTTCAATCAATGGTCGCGCAGAGGCAAGGAATTTCAACTGGTCTCCGCGTACCAATTCGCCGAGAAATACTGGCTCGGCCGCCACGAAGTCCATGTGGGCGTGGATTTCGATCATCGCTCCTACACGGGAGTCAGCAGTGCGAATCCGGTGCAAATCCTTCGTCAGGATGGGACGCTGGCGCAACAGATCACTTTTCTGCCGGGGACAGCGCAGAACGCGTCGGATTCGGCCGTGGCCGAATTCCTCCAGGATCACTGGGTACTGAATTCCAATTGGGCCGTTGATCTGGGAGCACGCTTGTCCACCGAGACCAAGGGTTGGTCCGCCGCGGTGGCTCCGCGCGCCGGAATAGCCTTCTCTCCCGGCAAAGACGGCAAGACCGTGATTCGAACGGGCGTGGGCCTGTTCTACAGCTTGCTGCCGCTTCTGGCGGGAGACTTCGCAGCGAACCCAACTCGGGTGATTACTCCATTTGATGCCGCAGGCCTCCCGAGCGGGCTGCCGGTTACTTACACGAACGTTTACGCCGGCGGGATGAATCCGCTGACGGCAAGCGCCTTGCCAAGCCAACCAGGGACGGCGCCACGCAATTTGACGTGGAACGTCGGGGTAGAACGCGAGTTGCGGAAAAATATGTTTTTGCGCGTCGGTTACATCGATAGCCACACGACGTATCTTTTTGCCGTGAATCCTTTCACGGCTGCGCCGGGCGCGCCATCCTTTTTGGCTCTCACGAACACGGGCTCGTCGCATTATCGCGAGCTGGAAAGCACCGTGCATTTCACCTTTCATCGAAACGATGAGGTGAATGTCTCCTACGTCTTGAGCCGCACTCGCGGCGATTTGAATAATCTTTCTGCCGTGCTCATTCCTTTCGCGCAGCCCGTGATCCGCCCTAACGTGTACGGCATCCTGCCTTACGACGTGCCCAACCGCGTTGTGACCTGGGGAATTGTTTCTTTGCCGAAAGGCTTCAAGTTCAGCCCTATCGCGGATATACACACCGGCTATCCCTACTCCAACATTGATACGCTGCAAAACTATGTGGGGACGCCCAACGGGCAGCGCTTTAATTCTTTTTTCACGCTGGACGTGAAGCTCTATCGTGAATTCCGCATTCCTTTTCTTGGCTCCGAGCATGGAAAAGGCAAGGGCCATCACGTCCGGCTAGGTGTGTATTCGTTGAACGTCACAAATCACGGCAATTTCAACGCGGTGTACAATAACGTGACCGCGCCGAACTTCGGCCAGTTCGCTGGATTCCAGGACCGGCGCGAAGGGGCAGTCATCGATTTCGTGGATTGAGGCCGTTCCCGGAAGTTCCCCTAGATGTCCGCAGAATTTTCCCATCAGGACGGAACCAGCATGGAAACGGAAATGATTCGCTATTTCCGCGCGAGAAAGGTTTTCACTTCGGCCAGCTCGGGACGATCGGCGCCAGGCGAACAAATCGAAGCGAGCTGGGCATAGAAGGATTGCGCCACAGGTACATCTCCGGCAGCCTGGGCGGCGCGGGCGGCACCAAGGAGCGCATCGAAGCGATTCGGTGAATTCTTGATGCCGGTCTTGTATTCGGCGAGAGCTTCGGCAGGGCGCCTGAGTTCCAGGAGCATGTCCGCGAGCATTTCGCGTGCGGGGATGCTTACGGACTCTCCGCCGTTCTTGTCCTGATGGTCTGCGGCGGCGCGCAATTCTTGTAGAGCTTCGTCGGACTTTCCTTTGGCAAAAGCCAGCCAGGCTTCCGCTTCACGGAGGTCGGAGGCCTTCTCATTCGAAACGGAATAGCCACTCTTGCGCGCGCGCTTTTCGCGCTCGGCGACGAGTTGGGTGAGTTCCTTGACGGCAGATTCCGCGGCGGCGACGTCGCCGGCGCGGGCGGCGCCAATGGCGCGGGCCCAGAACGTGGTGTCCTGCCAGTTCTTGCGTAGCGGGGGAATCGGCAAAGCGCCGGCTTCTTTCCAACGGTGCAGTTCGAGGGCGGTCCGCGCAGCAAGATAGGCGCGATCTTCGGCCCTATTTTCCACGCTCGCCCCAACGACGTGGTCCGTGTGGTCGATGACTTCGCGTGCTTTGGCTTCCTGGCCACTCTGAAGATACGAGTAGCTCAAGAAGTCCATGGCGTGAGTTTGATAGTGAGATTCGGCGAGATGCAGTTCCGCGGCATGAGCGCCCGAGATATTCGCGGCGATATTCGAGGCGATGGAATCCTGCCAGAGGCCGAGTCGGACAAAGATGTGGGAAGGCATGTGCAAGGCGTGGGCGGAATCCGGAGCGATGGCCGCGTAGCGGCGAGCTGCTTCAAGACCTTGCGGCGCAGACTCCGGCCGGTCCGCGGCGTGAATCAGATAGTGCGCGACTCCAGGGTGATCGGGACGCAACCGTAGCAGCGGATCGAGAATGGAGATAGCCTTCTTCCGGTTGGCAACATTGTCGACATCTTCTTCGGCGATCGCGATCAGCGAGAGCGCATAGAAAGCGCTGATTTCCACGTCGGCGGGAGATTGTGCGTGCAGGCGCTCCAGCGCTGAGGAGTAGGCCTGGATGCGGGCGGCGTGGGACATCTTGGGTTTGTTCTGGAAGAAGGCGGCTGCTGCATTGATGAAATCCTGCTCGCGTGGAAGGACCGGATGAAGTTTCTGCGCCTTCTCAATCTCCTTGCGGCCACCTTTCAGAGTCTTGTCATTCGGAAACTCCCAAATCTGAAGATACGTGGCCATGGCTTTGCCCCAGTGGGCGATGGCACATTTCGGGTCGCGAGTCGAGGCGTCAGCAAAGGTCTTCTCGGATTCTGTGTACTGGAACGAGTGCAGAAGGGCGAGGCCTTTTTCGAGCGAGGGCTGCACTTCCGCGGCGCAACTCGTCTGGAAATCCACTTTGCCAAGCTGGCCGAAGGCGGCCACGCAGGCCGAACCATCCGCTCGAGCGACCGAGGGACCGGCTAGAAGGGCAGAGAGCAAGAGCGCAGAGGCGAACAAGCGTTGCTGGAGCATGGCGATCCTCACTACTGGTATGCGCAAGTATGCGCAATTCTAACTCCGACTTCGGTCTTTGGCGGAGATAATCCATTTGGCGACGGAACCGAGCCGGTGGTTGGACGCGAGTTGCGGACGGAGGCTACAATGGGGGCGGAGCGGTACTTCAAAGCAGGTGAGGGTGCGAAAGCTGTTTGAACCAATGACGAATCTCTGAGGTGCTGCGGATAGACAGCCCGTGTGCACGGCCTGTCCCGCTGGCGGGTCTCTTCCGGCAGGAAGGATGAAGACGCGCGAGCGGGGCAGGAAAGCCTAACGGTTGGCTCGTGGCGCCCTACTATTTCAGAGGTTCACGGCCTAGCGCCCCACGGCCAAGCAGTCCGCTCCATTTCTCTATCAGGTGAGTTCCGCCGAGGAGCGCTATGCAGCCGCCTTCTGCGACTCAGCTGAGTCACGAGTCACCAGGGACATGCGCGTACTTTTTGTAGGGGACATCGTAGGGTCGCCGGGACGGCAGATCGTTCGCGATCGGCTGGCGGACATCATCGCGCAGCGGCAGATCGACCTGGTGATCGCCAACGGCGAAAATTCGGCGTCGGGCTTCGGGATCACACCGCGGCTCGCAGAAGAGCTGCTGAACCTGGGGATCGCCGTGATTTCCGGGGGAAATCACAGCTGGGACCGCAAAGAAATCCTGGAATTTCTGCCGCACGAACCGCGGCTGCTGAGGCCTGCGAATTTCCCGGCGGGCAATCCGGGAAGCGGGCTCTACGTTGGAACGGCGAAGAATGGTCTGAGATATGCGGTGCTGAATTTGCAAGGGCGCGTGTTCATGACGCCGATTGATGATCCGTTTCGAAAGGCGGACAGCGAGCTGGCGAAAATTCCCGAAGACGTTGCCTTCGTTTTGGTGGACATGCACGCGGAGACCACCAGCGAAAAGCTGGCGATGGGCTGGTATCTCGATGGGCGCGTCAGCGCGGTAGTGGGCACGCACACGCATGTTGCGACCGCTGACGAGCGCGTTTTCCCGGAGGGCACGGCCTACATCACGGACGTTGGCATGACCGGACCGCACGGCGGTGTGATCGGCATGGACCGCAACGGCATCATCGCGAAATTCCTGAACGGTTTGCCGGCGCGCTTCGAAGTGGCTTCCGGCGACGTGCAGATGAACTGCGTCCTGATCGATACCGACGATGAAGGCCCGCGCAATGCCGCAGGCCGCCTCCGCGCGCGCTCGATTGAGCGCCTCCGTTTTCGCATCGATTAAGCTTCGCCGGTACGATCTGGGTGCTGGCGGCGCGCTTCCCAGTGGAGCAACGCTGCGCCTGCAAGCGCAACGGCGGCGCACCAGATGGACGGCCAGAACATCCGCGCAAGCCCCACGTCCTTGGTGATTCCGAAATCCATGAGATTGCGGAGGTACGCGAAGAATAGTGCGTGTCCGCGAGTCAATTCCTCCCGCGAAGCTAACTGGCCGATTGGCTGGGCGTAAGGGTAGTAGGCGACAAGAAGCGTAAAGCCCGCAAAGAAGAGGAAGAACGGAGCGAAACAGAGCACGGACGCCACGCGGTTTAGCCCGCGACTCATATTGGGTCTCCACCGTAACGCGATTGCAGAGATCAGCCATACGGCGGTGGCGGTCCCAGAAACGAGCAGGAAAAAGGCGGCGAGCCCCACAATACGAGCGGAGCGCCTGGCGCCGGTTTCGAGTGCTTTATTGTGGCGCCAGTCTTTGGTGGGATCTAAGGCATGCAAAACAGAAAGCGCGGCTTCGACCGCCGCAGCTTCTTCGGCGCGCCCTTCGCGGCGCAAGAGCGGAATCAGCCGCTTATAAGCATTCTCGCGTAGCTTCACGGAAAACAGTTGCATGATATCCCATGAATCCGATTGGAGCCGCTCCCCAAAGCGGGCAACGGTCCAGTAGGCTGCGAGTGCCTCCTCGATTCGACCTGCCTCTTCGGCACTATTCCCGACATCTTTCAATTGGATGTCCTGATACATCTGAACCGCGAGAAGGTCAGGAAGCTGCTGCGACCAAGCCGCGAGCATCAACATATCGGGCCGGTCGAGGCCTTGCTCCTGAAGTACCTGGCGATCCAAGGCAAACTGCTGGGCCGTGTAGAGGTCCATTCGCGGCGCGGCAAAAGCCTTCTCCATCGGCAAGCGCCAGCGCGGATCGGCGGCCAGCGCTCGGCGTAGATCCCCGGTTGCGGCGTTGTATTTCGCCCAGCGAGATTCCCATTCGCTGTGAGTGTTTGCGTCGGCTTCCAGGACGTAGGGGAATGCATTCTGCGGATCCCACTCTTTCAGCCGTTCGATCCACGGATGTGGGTCATAGCCTGGCACCAAATAGGTGGCATGACTGACGTGCGCCGAGATCCAAGTGAGCTGTGGATCGAGCGCGATGGCTTTTTCCGCCGCGTGCATGGCCTGGAGATCGTCAGGACTGTGGAGAGAGATGAAAGCGAGCGTGCGCGCGTATTTCTGTTTGTCGCCAGACAGTTCGATGCTGCGAAGGGCCCTCTCCGAAAACGCCCTTGAACTCCAGGCCGTGGGATTACTACCAGGAACGGGAATCATCGCCAGCACTTGACGGAAGGAAGGTAGCGCCAGAAAGGCCAGGGCAATGGCGAGCGCGATCCAAACGGGCAGGCGGCGCGGTGCGAAAATGCTGTTCTGCTCCCAGACAGGAAGTTGGGTGCCCTCGACGGAGCGGAATACTTCGCTGCGCAGTTTTTCCCAGTCGGTGATTTGAGCAAGACTTCGACGCATGGCCTCAGACTTGCTTGCTCCAGTTGCAACTGCCTCTTCGTAAGCAGATTCCAGCTGCTGGGCCAGTTCATCGACTACTTCCTCTTGCCGTCCAGCGTTCAAGGGAAGCTTACCCATCTTTTCGCGGACGATTTTTTCCTAATCAGGCACAGCGCACCTCCACGATGCGATTCATCGCGCCAGAGAATTCGCGCCAGCGGGCGCGCTGGCTGGCCAGGGTCTTACGGCCACTGGCCGTGAGTCGATAGAAGCGGCGACGGCGGCCACCGGCGGGCTCCCACTCCCCTTTCACCCAGCCGCGGCGTTCGAGCCGGTACAAAAGGGGGTAGAGGGAAGCGACGTGAAACCGGACGATGCCTTCGGACCGCTCATCGATGAGCTTGCCGATTTCGTAGCCGTGGCGGGCCTTTTCCTCGAGTAGTGCGAGGATCAGCAATTCGGCGCTGCCTTTCTTGAGTTCGCGATCGAGTGTTTTCTCCATATATGGCTATAATACATATCACAAACCAGTGGAGTCAATCGCAAAAAGTCCAGAGGGGTTCCATGAACTACATCCCCAGCGAGGCGCACGGTGATGAACTCGAACAGGGATGTGCGTAACGCAGGGCAACCTGCGCGCGTCCGTAGTAATCTGAGCTTTCATGAAAAAGAGGGTGGGGCCCATCGTGAAAATTGTTGCGGTGCTGTGTCTGCTGGCGTGCCTGGCCGGGAGCATGCTGGCTCAGGAGGAAGGCGAGCTGACGGCCCAGCGCAGAGTCTTTCCGGGTATCGGGCCGGGGCTGCGCACGGTGAAGCGTGGCGGTGACGGACGTCTCTACGTGCTCGCGTCGCCTTCGCCGGGGTTAGTTGTGTTTGATGCTGCGGGCAAGCAGGTACTGAGCATCGCTGAACTTGCGCCAGGTTCAACGACATCCAAAGGGGATCGCGCGCTGATTACGTTCGGTGAAGATTGCGATGCGGACGCCCAGGGCAAGATTTATGTGGCAGATCGCGGCGCGAACCTCGTCCAGGTTTTCTCGCCCGAGGGAGCGCTTCTTCGTTCGATTCCCGTAAAGGCTCCGGTCGCAGTGGCTGCTCTGCCGGAGGGTGAGGTTGCGGTGGGCACACTCCGCGAACCGAACCTGGTCATCGTTTTCGACAAGAACGGACGAGACGTGAGGGAGTTTGGCGAGCCCGAACCGATTGCGGAACGTCCGGATCTGAATCGCTACCTCAACATCGGGGAGATGGCCACCGACGGCCAGGGTCATCTCTATTATGCCTTTGCGTATTTGCCGGAGCCCACGGTGAGGCAATTCGACCGGCTTGGCTATGCGCGGCAAGATATTCAATATACGGCGCTTGATGCCTGGCCCGCCGCGCAGGCTACGCGCAAGGAAATCGAGCGGCAGGAGCGCCGCGGCGATTCCCCTTCGCTGAAACGCATCCTCACGGCCGTGGGGGTCGACCGTTCGAACGGCGATGTATGGATCGCCTTGAATAACACGCTCCTGCGCTTTGATAAGGAAGGAAATCGGCGCGCGAGCTACAAGATCTATACCCCACAGGGTGCGCGGCTGGAAGCCAACACCATCCTCGTCGAGCCGGACCGGCTGCTCATCGGAGAAGACCCGCTAGGCATCTACGAATTCAGCCGACCCGAAAGAAAAAGCCAATAAAGAACTGATTTTCCTCAGGCCAAGTTGCCTGAACCCTGTGCAAGGATTGATCTCAGCGTCAAATTTGAGTGGAATATGCCGCGAAAATTGCGGATTCAGTCAGGAATTGCACAAATAATGTGTATGTGGAAAAGCTGTGCATGGTGTGTGAACGACAGTGCATTCCTGCGCACACTTTTCTCTTGCTCCCCACGCGCCAATCGGAGACAATCCCGCGCTGTCTCATAGCAGCGGTACATGGGCCGGCAATTCCAGACGGGCCGCGCGCGGAGCAACAGGGGCAAGGCGCAGCGTTCCGGCGCGGGCAGAATCCCGAAGCCTGAAGAAAGACGCAGATAAGAATGCTTTCCACAGCTTTTTCACATCTGTGGAAATAATAGAGGGTTTTCTTTTCTCTCCGATGACAACTGGAACTCAAACTGGGCGGGAGCGCGAAACAGCCAATGCCTGGGAAAGATTCCTCGAGCGGGTAAAGTCCCGGGTCAGCACAAATACCTACACGACCTGGTTCCAGCCCACACGGTTGAACCGCGCCGAGGGCGAAACCCTTTTTGTGCAGATTCCCAGCGCCGTCTTCCGGCAAGTCCTGACGCGCACGTACGGCGAAATCGTGAAGGCGGTCTTTCACGAACTGGGCACTCCAAACGTGAAAGTGCAGTACGTCTGCACCGAGGAAGAGCCGGTGCATGCAGCGCCTGTGGTTTCCGGCGTGAAGCAGGCCAAGCTGGATTTTGAGAGCAGCGACCATCAACTCAACACGCGCTATACGTTCGATTCCTTTGTCGTCGGCAAGTCCAACGAATTCGCGCATGCCGCGGCGCGGGCGGTAGCGGAGCAGCCTTCGAAAGCCTACAACCCGCTCTTCCTTTACGGCGGCGTGGGCATGGGCAAGACGCATTTGATGCATGCCATCGGACATACCATCAAGAAACGTAACCCTGCGATGCGCCTCAGTTACGTCAGCGCGGAAAAATTCACGATCGAAGTGATCAATTCGCTGCGCTTTGACCGCATGATCAGCTTCCGGGACCGCTTCCACACGGTGGACGTGCTGCTGGTGGACGACATTCAGTTCATTGCCGGAAAAGAGCGGACGCAGGAAGAGTTCTTTCACACGTTCAACGCGCTCTACGAGCAGCAGAAACAGATCGTGATCTCCTCGGACTGCCTGCCTAAGGACATCAACTCCATCGAGGAGCGGCTGCGTTCGCGGTTCGAATGGGGATTGATCGCCGATATCCAGGCGCCGGACCTGGAGACCAAAATCGCGATTCTACAGAAGAAAGCGGAGAACGACCGCTTCGGTTTGCCGGATGATGTAGCGGAATATATCGCGCGGGCTATCAAGTCCAACGTGCGCGAGCTGGAGGGCGCACTTACGCGGCTGATGGCTTATGCTTCGCTGACCGGCGCCACGATTTCGCTTTCAACGGCGCAGCAGGTGTTGCGGAACATCATCGCTTCGCAGGAAAAACGCGTCACAATTGATCTCATCCAGAAGCGCGTGAGCGAGCATTTTAATCTGCGCGAACAGGACTTGAAGGTGCGCAGCAATACGCGGGCGATTGCCTTCCCACGGCAGGTGGCGATGTATATCGTAAAACAGCTAACGACCGCTTCGCTGCCGGAGATCGGCCGGCAGTTCGGCGGCAAGCATCACACGACGGTGCTGCACTCCATCAACAAGATCGAGGAGATGCGGCGGTCCGACAAGGATTTGAACCGAACGATTACGCGCTTGCTGGACGCGTTGCAGTAGTCCATTGCGGTAGTCCACTGGCCTTTCCCTTTTCCCTCCTTCCGTATCGGTGTTGGCCTATCGCACGACATGAAACAATTTCCCTTGCCGCTCCATGTGCATTTCTAGCTGATCATCGAATCCCAGCGCACTCAACTTGTGGAGAACCTCTGCGGAAGTTGCGGAATTTTTGTGGATGGGCGTGCATGAATTAGGGCGCCTCAGCGTGAAACTAAGTAAATAAGGGAAGATTTCCAAGGTTCCCACAAAGTGTGTGCGGGAACAAAAGTGAGAGAAAGGGATGAACGTGGTGAAAGTTAACGAGCTTTCCACAAATTCACAGCGCTCATCACAACAACAAGCTATATGGATCTTAAGAATTGATTTGAAACTCTCTCTTGTTGTGATTGTAGTTGTGACTTTGGTGGTGGGAGAATTCCACGTCGATTCGGAAGGCGGAAAGTGCATTTCCCACTGATTTCCACAACAGATAATCGATAAGCGGACTTTATACTTTGTCAAAAAACGAGTACAGTACGACAGCCGTGGATTTCAACCAAGATGGGGCGCGCCCCCGCCCTGACTGAGGACAAAGTCACAATGACCGCACCTGGAACGGCACGCGAGGAACATGAAGCGATGGAATTCAGCGTCACAAAGTCCGCGCTACTAAATGAGCTCAGCACAACCCAAGGCGTCGTCGAGCGTAAGACGACCATTCCTATTCTTTCGAATCTCCTGGTCGAGGCAAAAGGAAGCAGCCTGACGATCACGGCGACGGACCTCGAACTGAGCGTTCGAACGTCTTGCGAGGCCAAGATTAAGAAAGAGGGCGCGGGAACCATCCCTGCGAAGAAACTACTGGAACTCGTTCGTTTGCTGCCCGAAGGCGAGATCAAGGTCAAGCTCCTTGAGAATCACTGGGTGGAGATCGTCAGCGACAAGAAGAAATACAAGCTCGTGGGTATGGCCAAGGAAAATTTCCCGGCGCTGCCAACTATGCCGCACACGCTGGTGAAAATCCCCGCCCCGATTCTTGAGAACCTGATTGGCAAAACCAAATTTGCCATTTCTATGGAGGAGTCTCGATACACGCTGAATGGTGGTCTATTGATTCTAAAACCGGATACGTTGGCTATGGTGGCGACAGACGGCCATCGCCTGGCGCTTGCGGAGACGGATCATAAACTCGCGGGACTGAATGGCGAAGTGAAAGTACTTATTCCAAAGAAGGCGATGGATGAGGTTGAAAAACTGTCCAGTGCCGCCGGTTCCGATGCACACATCGAGTTTGCGAAAGATGAAAGCCATCTCTTTTTCCAAGTTGGCTACCGGCTGCTGATTTCACGAATCCTTACCGGACAATTCCCGAATTACGAGGCAGTGCTGCCGCGTGACAACAACAAGAGCGTGGTCATCGAGCGCGCCGAATTGAGCGACGCCGTGCGCCGCGTCTCGCAGCTTGCCGACCAGCGTTCACACGCCGTCAAACTTGCGGTTTCGAAAGAAGGCATCGAAATCTCCGCCTCGAGCCCGGAGTACGGCGAAGCCAAAGAAAACATCGAGAAGGAATACAAGGGCGAGCCCATCGCCATCGGCTTCAACTCCAGCTACATGCTGGATTTTCTTGCCGCAGCCGCCGATGGGCCGATCAGCATCGAGCTGAAGGACGAACAATCCGCCGGCCAGATGCGCCCGCTTGCCGACGAGTCCTACCGATACCGCTACATCATCATGCCGATGCGCATCTGACGGGCCGAGAAACACTACCTTCCTAGTGAAAGAAGCTGCCCAAGTGGGGGCCTTTTTTCTTTTCCGTTCGGAGAGGCAGGCCACTCCCTAACTACAGGTAAATAAAGCGGTTATCGCAATGCAAAAGAGTGCGGAAGCCTTGAGAAAAAGGATGAGATCGGGTACACTCTAGAGGCGTCGATTAGAGTTTCGGTGCCCTTCAAATCGACACGTCCGCCAGGCAGAAGTGACCCGGAAATCGGCTCCGCGCCAGGGGCTGCGAGGTAACCCGCCTGGAGAAACATGAGTCTTCGCCACGTCTCGCTGCGCGAGACGGGATGGAGCAGGAACCCTACGAGTTCCGGATTCGACCAGCGAAACCGGAATCAAAGGGTAAGGCGACGCACGGATCAATCCGCAAATACGCCTTCCTTGCTTCACACAAAAAGTTTTTTCTAGTGCGGATGCTTACTCCGAATGGCTCGGGGTCCGGTCAGCGCCGCTGGTTCGTGCGATGAAATTGCTGCGCGGGGAGAACACATGGGTGACAAAGAAAACGCTGCGGTGACGCCGCAGGGCGGCCACAAGTACGACGCGAAGTCCATCAAAGTTCTCGGCGGACTCGAAGCGGTGCGTTTGCGTCCTGCCATGTACATCGGCTCCACCGGTGAGATGGGCTTGCACCATCTCGTCTGGGAAGTGGTGGACAATTCCGTCGACGAAGCGATGGCGGGTTTTGCGGATGAAATTAACGTCACCGTGCACGCCGACGAGTCTGTGACCGTGGTGGACAACGGCCGCGGCATTCCTGTGGACATGCATGCCACGGAAAAACGGCCCGCGGCGGAGGTCGTCCTGACAGTGCTGCACGCCGGTGGAAAATTCGACAGCGACACCTACAAAGTTTCCGGTGGGCTTCACGGCGTGGGTGTATCGGTGGTGAACGCGCTGTCGGATTGGCTGGAGCTGGAGATTTCGCGCGATGGCGCCGTGTGGGAACAGACGTACGAAAAAGGAAAACCCACCAACAAACTGAAGCAGACGGGTAAGACGCGCAAGACCGGCACGAAAGTCACGTTTCATCCGGATCCGGGCATTTTTGAAAAAACGGTCTACAGCTTTGACACGCTGGCGCAGCGCCTGCGTGAGCTGGCCTTTCTCAATAAAGGCTTGAAGATCACGCTCACCGACGAGCGCACGGAAAAAACCACGGAGTTCAAGTTCACCGGTGGCATCACGGAGTTCGTCAAGCATCTCAATCGCGGCAAAGCCACGCTGCATGATTCGCCGGTCTATATCGAGGGGAAGCGCGGTACCGTCGAGATCGAGATCGCGCTGCAGTACAACGACACTTATGGTGAGAATGTTTTTGCGTTCGCGAACACCATCAACACAGTAGACGGCGGCACGCACCTTTCAGGCTTCCGGTCCGCTCTGACGCGCTCGATCAACAACTTCGCGTCTTCCGCAGGAATGCTGAAGGAACAGAAGGATGAAGTGACCATCACGGGCGATGACGTGCGCGAGGGCCTCGTTGCCGTAGTGAGCGTGCGGCTGCCCCAACCGCAGTTTGAAGGACAGACCAAGGGCAAACTCAACAGCGACATCAAAGGCGACGTCGAGCAACTCGTAAACGAAAAGCTCGGCGAATGGTTCGATAAGCACTCGACGGTGGCGCGGCGCATCATCGGCAAGTGCATCGAAGCGGCGCGGGCCCGCGAAGCCGCGCGCAAAGCACGCGAATTGACACGCCGCAAGTCCGCCATGGATTCAAGCGGTCTGCCGGGGAAACTCGCGGATTGCCAGGAACGCGACCCCACGCGGTGCGAGCTGTTCGTCGTCGAGGGTGAATCAGCCGGGGGCTCGGCAAAGATGGGCCGCGAGCGCAAATATCAGGCGATCCTGCCGCTCAAGGGCAAAATCCTTAACGTCGAGAAAGCGCGTTACGACAAGATGCTGGGCCACGAAGAAATTCGCGCGATTATCACGGCGCTCGGTACCGGCATCGGTAAAGATGACTTCGACGCGGGCAAGCTGCGCTACCACAAAGTCATCCTCATGACCGACGCGGACGTGGACGGCAGCCACATTCGCACGTTGCTGCTGACGTTTTTCTTCCGCCACATGAAGGAATTGATCGACCGCGGGCACATCTACATCGCGCAGCCGCCGCTCTACCGCGTGAAGCGCGGGAAAACGGAAAAATACATCCGTGACGAACGGGATTTCGCCCGCGAGTTGATGAAGCGTGCGACGGAAGACCACGTCGTTAAAGCCAAAGAAGGCGTGAATCTGGAGGGAGCCAAGCTCACTTCGTTCCTGTTGAATGTGCAGGAGTACGAAGCTGCCGCGGCGAAGCTGGGCCGTCGGCTGCGCGAGCACGCGCTCGTCGAACTTCTAGCCGAAAGCGGCCTCGAGAAAAAGACCGACTTCGAGGACAAGAAGGGACTGGAAAAACTGTTGAAGCAACTCGAAAAGACCAAGCTGAAGCTCGAAGGAAAAATCATCTTCGACGAAGAACACAGCTTGTACGAAATCCAGTTTGGCCCGCCGCACAGCCAGAAGATTAATTGGGCGGTGGCTTCCACCGCGGAATACAAACGTTTGCGCGGGCTGGCGAAACAGATCGAAGAGTTCAACCATCCGCCGTTCACCGTGGCGCGCAACGGCGACAAGGTGACGAAAGAAAGGGCGACCGACGTCCTCAACTACGTCGTCGAAGACGCCAAAAAGGATTTCACCATCACGCGATTCAAAGGCCTGGGCGAAATGAACGCCGAGCAGTTGTGGGACACGACGATGAACGCGGAAACGCGAACGTTGCTCCAAGTGAAACTCGAAGACGCCGTTGCGGCGGAAGATATTTTCACGACGCTCATGGGCGAAAACGTCGAGGCGCGCCGCAAGTTCATCGAGGATAACGCCCTCGAAGTCGTGAACCTGGATATCTGACGCGTGGCGGCGCAAGCCAATACGGATGCTGGTTCCATTCGCAACGCGATCCGCTGGGGCTTGCTGCTGGCGGCAACGGCCACCATCGGTTTTCGTTTGCCGAGGTTGGCGCATTATTTTCACAATTGGCGAGAGGCCTTGCATCTCGGTGATTCTTCCGGCGCGGAAGGCTGGCGGACTTTCTTGCTGGTGGACTCGATCGGCTTGTTGATTGTCGCTGCCATCGGCCTGGCCGTTTTCTTTGTTTTGCGGCCGCGCGGCAAGAGCCAGCCATGATCTATCAGTTGGGATGGGCGACGCTGCCCGGGCTGCGAGGGCTGAGCGTGAGCGAGTTCCGCGCGGCGCCGACAAACGCATCGGATAACGAGCGTGGCGTCGTAATTGAGTTTACAAGTGAAGCTGACCGCGATGCCTTCTTGCAGCTGCTGGAAGAGCATTTTGCTGCGCGGCGGTTTACAAATACAGCGGATGCCTTCGACACGGTAAAGGCTTACGTGATGGAGCAAGTCGCCAAGCGATGAGTTTTAACAAAAACTCGAGGAATTCTTCTGATTTGAGGCCACATTTTTTGAGAATGCAGCTCGGGCATGTCAATGCGAGACTTCTTCTTTCGTGATAAGTGCTGAGAAGCGGCAGGTCGTAAGCAGATGCTAGCGGAAGTACGGTAACTGGGCAAGATTTGCCAAAGCAGCGTTTCGGCCCTTGAAGGGGGAATACAGCGAGGGGAAATGGCAGACGAAACAAATACATCAGTACTGCTTCCGATCGATATCGAAGCGGAGATGCGCAAGTCGTATCTCGACTACGCGATGAGCGTGATTATCGCGCGCGCGCTGCCTGACGTGCGCGACGGGTTGAAGCCCGTGCAGCGGCGCATCCTGGTGGCCATGAACGACCTCGGCCTTGCTTCAAATCGCGGTTACCGCAAGTGCGCCAAAATTTGCGGCGACACCTCCGGCAACTATCATCCGCACGGCGAAGCGGTCATCTACCCCGCGATGGTGCGTCTCGCGCAAGATTTCAACATGCGCTATCCGTTGGTCGATGGGCAGGGAAACTTCGGCTCCGTTGACGGCGATCCGCCGGCGGCCATGCGGTACACCGAAGCGCGGCTGGCGAAAATCTCGGAAGACATCCTCGCTGACCTGGAAAAACAAACCGTAGACTTCATCCCGAACTTCGATCAGACGCGCGAAGAGCCTGTCGTCCTGCCGTCGCGCATCCCGAATCTGCTGGTCAATGGCGCGAGCGGCATCGCCGTGGGCATGGCCACGAACATCCCGCCACACAATCTTCGCGAGATCGTGGACGCCGCCATTCTACTGATCGAAAAGCCGGATGCGACGCTGAAAGAAATAATGAAGATCGTGCCGGGCCCGGACTTCCCGACCGGGGCGTACATCGCGGGCCGCGAAGGCATCGAGGCCGCTTACAAAACGGGCCGCGGCAGCTTTACCATGCGCGCCAAGGCCGCGATTGAAGACTCCGGCAAAGACCGCGAAAACATCGTCATCACCGAAATTCCATACCAGGTAAATAAGGCGCGGCTGATCGAGCGCATCGCCGAGCTGGTGCAGACCAAGAAGCTCGAAGGCATCTCCGACGTGCGCGATGAATCTTCACGCGAAGGCATGCGCATCGTCATCGAGCTGAAGCGCGGCGAAGAGTCGCAGCTCATCCTCAACAATCTGTTCAAGCACACGCAGATGCAGGAATCCTTCGGCATGATCCTGCTCTCCATCGTCGGCGGGCAACCGCGCGAGCTGGGCTTGATCCCGATGATCAAGCTCTTCATCGAGCACCGCATCGACGTGATCCGCCGCCGCACGATTTTCGAGCTAAAGAGAGCCGAACAGCGCGAGCACATTTTGCTCGGCTATCAGATCGCCCTGGATCATCTCGATAACGTGATTCGCATCATCCGCGGCTCTTCCAGCCGCGTGGACGCGAAGGAAAACCTGTTCAAGTATTTCAGCGAACAGGACGTCACCATCACGGAAAACGGCAAGTCGAAGAAACTCGAGGGTGTCAAGTTAGACGGCCGAAAGTACCGAGCGCAGGGAGCGCCGGAAATCGAAGCGGCGGGCCGCGGAAACGCCTTGGGCCTCAGTTACGCGCAGATCGACGCCATCCTGGAATTACAACTGCACCGGCTGACGCAGCTATCGATCGACGAAATCCTCAAGGAATTGAAGTCCATCCGTGAATTGATCGCCGAGTTGCGCGAGATTCTGGCGAGCGACAAGAAACTAAAACAGGTCATCACCGCGGAACTGCGCGAAGTGCACAAAGCGTACGGCGACGACCGGCGCACGCAGATCGTCGACAAGGTTGACGAAATCAAGCTCGAAGACCTGATCGCCGACACCGAGATGCTGATTACCGTAAGCCACGCAGGCTACATCAAGCGGACGGCGGCGGACACCTATCGCCACCAATCCCGCGGGGGCAAGGGCCGCATCGGCGCGAAGACGAAGGAAGAAGATTTCGTGGAGTATCTATTCATCGCCTCGGCGCACAGCTACATTCTGCTGTTCACCTCGAAGGGCCGCGTCTACTGGTTGAAGGTCTATGAATTGCCGGAAGCGGCGGCGGCCACCCGCGGCAAAGCCATTTCGAGTCTCGTAAAATTCCAGGAGGATGAAAAACTCACGGCGCTCGTCGCGGCGCGCAATCTGGAAGAAGCGGACAAGTTCGTGTTCATGGCCACGAAGAGCGGCACGGTAAAGAAGTCCGCGCTGGCGGAATTCTCCAACCCGCGCTCGACGGGCATCATCGCCGTCACTTTGGACGGCAAGGACGAACTCATCGGCGCGAAACTCACCGACGGCAAGAAAATGATTTTCCTGGCCAGCCACGAAGGCCAAGCGATTCTCTTCCGCGAAACGGAAGTGCGCCCGATGGGCCGCAACGCCGGCGGCGTGAACGGGATGGACCTCGACAAAGACGATTACGTCGTCAGCATGGACGCGGTCCAGCCAGACTTCGAGATCATCACCAAGGAGCACAAGACCACCACGCAGAATCTCGAAGAACTTGAAAACGAGCAGATCAAGGACTCGCTGGTGACGCTGATGCTAACCGTGGCCGAGAAAGGCTACGGGAAGCGTACACCGCTCGCGGAGTACCGAATCACGTCGCGCGGCGGCAAGGGCGTCGTCAACATGAAGACCACGGACCGCAATGGTTACGTCGTCGCCACGTTGCAGGTGACTGAAGAGTCCGACGTGATGATTATCACCCACAACGGTAAAGTCATCCGCGTGCATGCCAATGAAATTCGCGAAGCGGGCCGCTCGACACAAGGCGTACGCTTACTGCGGCTCGACGACGACGACTCCGTCGCCGCCGCCGCCGTCTTGCAGGAAGAAAACGAAGAAGAAAAGAAGTAGAATCGCTAACCTCATGAAAATTACAAGAAGAGTCTTTGCGTTTTTCCTGGTGTTGTGCGCCCCGCTGGCACTTTTTTCGTCGGCGCAATCGTCCGAGAAATCTGCCGCGAAGAGCCAATACCTCGTTTACGTTGGGACGTACACGACGAAGACCGAGAGCAAGGGCATTTACGCCTTCCAGTTTGAGGCGGCCACCGGAAAGATGACGGCTCCGGCACTCGCGGCCGAGTCGCCGGATCCATCTTTCGTCGCAGTCCATCCAGACGGAAAACATCTTTATGCCGTGAACGAAGCCGGAAAAAACAGCATGGTCAGCGCGTTTGCGATTGATGAAGCGAGCGGAAAGCTAACGCTGCTCAATCGGCTGCCGGCGCTGGGAGAAGACCCGTGCTACATCTCGTTCGACCGTTCGGGAAAGTTCGTGCTGATCGCGAACTACAGTTCCGGAAACGTCGCGGTCTTTCCGATTCGTCCGGACGGTAAGCTCGGCGAACACAGTGCGGTCGTGCCGGATTCCGGCGCACTCGGGCCAAACAAAGAGCGGCAGGAGGCGCCGCACGCGCACTGGATCGAGCCATCCGCGCACAATCGTTTCGTTTACGTCGCGGATCTTGGCTTGGACCGCGTTCTGATTTACAAATTTGATGCCGCCAAGGGCACGCTCACGCTCGGCGCGAAATCCAGTCCGGCGAATCCGAGTGATCCTCTCTCCGCAACGCTGAATCCCGGCACTGGTCCGCGACACGTCGCTTTCTCCCGTGACGGCAATTTCATGTACGTGCTGGGCGAGCTGCAGTCCAACGTCACCGTCTTCAAGAACGACGCGCGCGAAACCTTTCGCCAGGTGCAGCAGATTTCCGCGCTGCCGGCCGGATTTTCCGGGCGCAATGACGCTGCGGAAATCGCCATCCATCCGAGCGGAAAATTTCTGTATGCCTCGAACCGGGGTCACGAAAGCATCGCGGTGTTCGCCATCGAGCCGAAAACCGGCACGCTGACGCTTGTTGCTGATGTGCCGACCGGCGGAAAAGAGCCGCGGCATTTTGCGCTGGATCCCGTCGGCCAGTACCTATTGGCGGAAAATCAGCTTTCCGGCAACATCGTGGAATTCCGCATCGATCCAGCTACCGGCAAGTTGACTGCGACCGGCGAAGTTCTGCAGGTACCCGCGCCCGTCTGTGTGGCGTTCCTCGTCAAGCGCTGAGGACGGCAATCGAAAAGCCCGGCCAATCCCATCTGGCGGATCTCAAATATTCTTGACCCGCAGAGCCCAACGCGGGAACTACGTGGTATCAAGAGCGGTTCTGCTTGCGATTGAGGAAGTTTGGAGTACAATCCCGGCAATTATGGCCAAACGCAAAAAGGAAAGAGCAGCATCCAGGCGTTCCGCCAGAAAGAAAAGTTCACGCAAAACCCGCTCGCGCCCACGCGCCAACACGAAGCTGCCCAAGGATGCTGTCACGCTGATTGTCTTGCTGCGCGCGCGCGAAGGCCAGGAAACGATTCTCGAAGCGGAGTTGCGCGCCCTGGCAGCTCCCACTCGAAAGGAAGAAGGCTGCCTTCGCTACGACTTATACCGCTCTGCGGACACGCCCGGCGCACTCCTGCTCCACGAAGTCTGGGAAACTCGTGAAGCTCACACCGAGCACACCCACTCACCACATTTCCTCCGCTGGAACGCCCGCAAAGACGCGCTCCTGGCTGGACGCGACGCTGCGTTTTGGAGACAGGTCGTCTAACCTTACCGAAGCAATTGTTCAGGATTCAGGGACCGCGAGGTAGTAGCCCGGTCGCGCGCGGACCTTCAGATTTTTCGCATCGTTTCGAACGACATTCACTCTGATTTCGTGGTAGCCGCTCGCGTCGGTTCCAGTCGGCGTGTAGCTGATGGTGTACTGCGAGTGCAGCTCGCCGCCGATTTCATCGATGGCTTTTTCGATCGATCGATCCTTAAACGTGGGAAGGTGCGCGCCGCCGGTCGCCGCTGCGGCCACCTCGAGGGCGTGGTCCTTGATCTGATTGTGAACGTGCTGCACAGCCCAGACAGCCGCTGCCAGAATATCAATGTTGCCGTAGCGGTTCGCTTCGCTGGTGGGAGTTTGCGGCGTACCCGGCTGCGGCGGAAGCGGAAACGTGCCCGGCGGCGTAAGTTGCGGGCGCGTGTCCTTCGGCTTGGCCTGCAGCTCGGCGCGTGTGGTGGAAAGCCCCACGCTGTATATCGTCACATTGGCGAGCTGCGCATTCCGCAGCACTTCGCCTAATTTCGCATCGCTACCCGCATCCGAGGCTTCCGATAGAATCATCAACACGCGCCGCCGCCCGGGCTTGTCCGGCGTTGCCTGCGGCCGTCCACTTAGCATCTCCACGCCCACGGCCATCGCATCGTAGAGTTTTGATCCCGACGTCCCTTCGCCAAGATGCGCGATCGTGTTCTCAATGAGGTCGCCGTTGGTCGTGAAATCCTGCAGCTTGTCCACCGAATCGTTGAAGCCCACGACGGCAGCTTCCCCGTTCGGCCCCATCACCGCTTGCGTAAAAAGAATTCCCGTCTTGCGCACTTGTGGAAGCAAGGCCTCGACCCGCGAACTCGTCTCAATCACGATGACCAGCGAAATCGGATCGCCCCCCAGATCGAAATGGGAAATCTGTTGCGTCACGCCATTATCGGCAATGTGAAAATCCCGTGCCTCCAGGTCGTGAACCATTTCTCCGCGGGCATCGCGCACTGTCACAGGCGTATTCACCAGCGCGACCTGCACTCTTACCTTGGGCATGTCCTTGGGGGCTTGTTGCGCCTCGACGCCCGGCTTGGGCGAAATGGGCCCAGAGGGCGCCTGCGCAAAGGCGGGCACCCGCGCCAGAGCCAACACAAATAGGAGACCTATGAATATAGCTGCGATTCGTTTCATTGCGAGCACCCGGTGGCACCAGCCAAAGCCCTTAGATTCCTCTCAGGGCCAGCCCACGCTTCGGGAGTGTACTTCATTCGACGCATGCTCCACGGAAGGCGTTGCCGCAGGACTCCGCGATTCCTACAATCAATGCTCGTTCCTAGGGAGAGAACATCCATGCCCAATGGCAAGAGACCCAAGCCGCAACACGCGCCCAAACCGCCTCATCAGGACCCTGAGTTCCTGTCCAGCACGCCTGCCCGCCCGATTCGTATCCTCGGCGAATACATTCACCCGCTTGTGCAGCTGAAGCGGGAGGGCATCGGCGACACAGTAGTGATGTTCGGCTCCGCGCGCATCGAATCGCACGAAACCGCGCAAGCCCGCTTTACACGTCTGAAAAAAGAGAAGATCTCGAAGATGTCCGCGGCGACTCTGGCCAAACACCGCGCGGCCCTGCGTCACGCCAAGAATCTGCTCGAAATGTCCCGGTATTATGAAGAAGCGCGCCAACTATCTCACAAGCTGACCTCTTGGTCGCTCACCCTGGGTCCCCGGCCGCGCCGCTTTGTCGTCTGTTCCGGAGGCGGGCCGGGAATCATGGAAGCGGCGAATCGTGGCGCCTACGAAGCGGGTGGCAAGTCTATCGGCCTTTCCATCGAGCTTCCGCACGAACAGTTTGCAAATCCTTACATCAGTCCCGAGCTAAGCTTCAATTTCAAATACTTCTTCATGCGCAAACTCTGGTTTGCACAGATCGCCAAAGCGCTCATCGTTTTTCCCGGCGGCTTCGGCACCATGGACGAGCTCTGGGAAATGCTCACGCTACTGCAAACCCACAAACTTCCGAAGCACAACATCATTCTCATTTACGGCAAAAAGTATTGGGATGAAGTCCTGAATTGGGAAGCCATGGTGCGCTGGGGCACCATCAACGAAGACGAATACAAGATGCTCCAATTTGCCGATACCGTCGATGAAGCCTTCGATCACATCCGCGCCGGCCTCGAGAAGTACCACATGGGTAGCGACTCTTTTTTACAGGCCTACTGACTCTTGATTAATAACAACATCTTTATTTTCATGATTTTACGGTGCAACCTGTGTCGCGCTACATTCTCGCCGGTACAGTGTTTCATAGCTTGGAGCTCAATCCCTATTCCAGCAGGGGCGAAACATGGAGGATGGAGAAACCATGACCATACAAACGGGAGGGAAGAAGTTTTTCACCAGAGTGATGCTGGCTACGGCCGCACTGCTTGGGATGCTGGCATTCGCGGGTGTACCCAGGGCATCCGCCGAGAGTTACGATCGCTGCCAGCGCCGCATCGCCAAGGCCGACCACAGACTCCACGAAGCCGTCGAGCATCATGGCTGGAACAGCAGGCAAACGGACCGCGCCCGCCACGATTTGCACGAGGCGCGGGAACGCTGCTGGGCCGAGCGTCATCGCTGGTGGGATGAAGACGGCCGTCGCTGGCACACCGATCGCGATTGGGATGACCACGATCACCACTAGTCCGCTCAGAAAATACAACGGAAGCGTTCATCCAATCTGTCGAGGAAAATGAAAACGGGACGCCCAAACTCAGTCGAAGCGCCCCGTTTTCGTTTTGCGATGGGGAAGAAAATTAGTGCGAATTCACCAGCTCTTCCTCGGAAAAAACAGCTTCGAATCGCCGCGTCTCATCCTGATCGTGCAACATCACGATCGGCACGACTCGTAGCCACTGTTTGCAGGAATGGCACTGCGTCATTTCGCCCTGCAAGTCTTGCAAAAAGCCATCTGTAAAATGATACTGCGTGCGCTCGCGCCGGGCATTTTTCTTGTCCCGCGCACCGCAGTGGGGACAGATGAATTCCACCGTGTCCTGCTGCGGATCGCGGTCCAGAGCAGCCCAGCCCGTGCGGCGCACACCTACCGTGACTACATTACGCCGCTCCATCGGGTTTGCCCTCCTCGGATCCACGTCCTCAAACAATAAGATGCACCAGCGCTGAAACCGGATACGATTTTCTGTAACTCATTGATAATAATAGAGTTGCTGTGCGCTTTCAGACCAGATGCGGTTTGCAATGCTTTCCAAGTCGGTTCCTGGTAGGAGTCTCAGGGAACTTGTGCCGGACCACGGTGTCCAACGGTGTGAGGACGCGCGCAACCTCACATCCCTGCGAGCGCGGCGCCGGTCTCCTGGAGTTCTAGAGCAACCCCCAGGAAATTGGCGCCGCAAAATTTCTGTCATTTTGCTCTTCTCAACCGCAGATGGGTCCAGCCTCGCAGAAAATCCTGTGGAGGTGTGTGATGTCTCTCGAGCCTCAAAGAATTCCTGACGAAATTTCGGAGGAAGGCCTCGGTTCGTTACGCGGCTGCCTCATGGATGACGACGCCGAACAACGCAGACGGCAGCGAAGCATTCGGCGCCGCTCCCTGGCCATCTCCATCGCAGTGCAGAGCGCCATTCTCACCACGCTCATCCTTGTCTCTCTCTTCGGCAAGCCGCAGAGCATCGCCCTCGCCAACGTAACGCCAGTAGCGCCCTATTCTCAGTACCGCGATGTATCGCAAAATTCCGGCGCGAAGCATAATTCCAGCGGGCCGCGCGCAGTGTGTCATATCTGCGCGCCAACACAAATTTCTCCGACGATTCCCACGCATGACCCCAACCCGTCCGGAAATCCCACAGGCGAGCCACAACCTCCAGGAATGGGAGATGGCCCTATCGGAGGGCTCGAAGGATTCCTCCCCTTTGACGGCGAGAGACATGGGCCCATTCTGCCGAACACGACTGAAACCCAAGTGAAGCGGCCTCGCGTGGTTCGGATCACGACCCTGGATCCTGCGATGCTAATTCGCCGGGTCGAGCCCACTTATCCGATCCTGGCGAAGCAGACGCGCCGCGAAGGCAGGGTGGAATTGCGCGCCAGAATCGCAACCGACGGCAGCATTCAATCATTGCAAGTTATGGGAGGTGATCCGATGTTTTATCAATCGGCGCTCGAGGCTGTGGGCCAGTGGCGCTATAGAGCGACCATTCTCAACGGACAAGCGGTTGAGATCGACACCTACATCACTGTGATTTACATGATGCCACATTGAGAACTAACGGCTACGCATTGGATAATGCTGGCAAAAAGTGCAAGGGGCCGCGACTGCCTATCGCGGCCCCTCTGGGTGCACTTGGCAACCGATTTTTTTGTTCGCTAACTAGAACCGGAAAACGATTCCGGTCGAAACGCGCAGATTGTTCTGCGTATTCGCTCCGGTTCCCGTTTCGGAGAACCGGGTCATCAGGTAATCCACCTTGAAGGGCCGAACCGCGAAGTGATCGGTCAGTTTGTAATCCACGCCGCCACCTACAGTCATGGCAAACGCGTTGTCCGTATTGCTGGTCCCCGCCACGCTCGCGTCTGCGCGAGCCACGCCGAAGAGCACTTCGCCAAACGGCGTTACGCGTCCGAAGTGACGAACGGAAACGCGAGGCCCGAACAGATACGTGGAAAGCGTTCCGCTTGCGCCGGTGTTCAGGATATTGCCGCTGTGATAGCCGCCGAAATCCGCGACACCGCTGAGCCAGCTATTCGCGTTGTAGGCGACCGACGCGCTGCCTCCGTTGAGGCTGAAGCTGCTCACCCCCGAAGTGCTAGGATTCTGCCGCACATAGGAATACCCCGCGAAGATATCGACCTTCGGTGTGTCTTGCGCATAGGCGCTCACCCCGAAAAGCGAAAAAACAGCCAATAAAGACACCGCTAGCTTCAACTTCATGATTCCTCCAATGAATTTATTTTTCTGCGCAAGCCGACAGCACCCTCGCTCGGCTGCGCGTTTCGCGGCGTGCCTCAGGCAGGTAGGCAGCAATCCGCATCCCATTTTTGTCTCCCCATAGAGATGCTTTCAGCCGCCTTGAAGTTGTAGAGTTCGTCGAATATTTCGTGTGTAAATTCGTAACGTCGCGCTACGGAAAATTGGAGATGCGTTTAGGCCCGCCCGATTCGGGATGGTCCGCCTAGAGGAGCGGTTCGCCAGAGTGGCGCATAATCGCATCGCGCGTGGCGTTCCGCAAGCGAATCAGTTCGTGCCAGCCGGAAGCATCAGCAGAGTCGTCCGGCCCATTCGCGGTGCGCGGATAGATCGGCGGCGAAAGCGTAATCGTCACGTTGCTCGGCCGCGGCAAGTACGTTCCATCGCGCAGAAATCTCCGTGTTCCCGCAAGCGAAACGGGTAGTATCGGCGCCCCGGTCGCCACGGCCGCTTTGAATGCGCCCAACTGGAATGGCCGCACGCCGTCCTCCTTCGTAAATGTTCCTTCCGGAAAAACAAACACGGATTCACCGTTCCGCAAAAACTCTTCCATCTGCTGCGCCTGTCGCAAGCGCGACTCCGCATCCGTCCGGTCAAACTTGAGATGCCCCATCTGGCTCAGGAACGTGCCGATGAAAGGCATTCGACCGACTTCCATTTTCGAGACGAAGCGGTACGGCACGCCCAGCCCGAGCATGAGCGGCAGTACGTCGAAATAGCTCGTGTGATTCGACGCAAAGATCTTTGCGCCGGGCGTTTCCATAAACTCTTTCCCGACTACGGTCACGCGGCATCCGATGAGCCCGAATAAGATCTTGAGCGCGGCAGAAGTGAATCTTCCTGCCGCGCGATGATCCTTAATGAAATGCACGATCGTCCAAACCGGCACGATCCAAAGCAAAAACACCACGCCGAAATAGACTCCGTACAGAATCTCCAGCCCGCGCTTCACCCCACCAACGAATTCACGCGCAACATTGCGTAGCGCCCCTTTTGTTCCCAGCCGCGCAATCTGCAGCCACGCCGGTGCTCGAGACGCGGAGAGTGTCCCCGCGAGATAGAGCTGCTTGGTCTCCTCGCGCCGCAATTTGCCGCTCGAAGTCTTCGGGATGCTGCCCGGCAGAATCAACTCCACGCGATCCGGCGGTAGCCCCAGCCCCCGCGTGACCAATTCCGTAATCGAAGACGCAATCGCACCGCGCCGCACCGTGTTGCGCTCCCGCGTCTCCGCAACCACCACGAGTTTCTCCGTACCCGATCCTTCATCCTTCATTCCGAATGCGACAATGCACCCTTTGCGAATTCCTTCCGCACCCGCTGCAAGTTCCTCCACTTCGTGCGGATACAAATTTCGTCCGCCTTTGATGATGATGTCCTTCACCCGCCCCGTGACGTAGATCTCCCCATCGGCCCGATACGCGCGGTCGCCGGAATTCACCCAGGCGTATTCGCCTTCGCCGTTTGCGGGACCCACTGGCAGGAGCGCCTCCGTCGCTTTCGCATTGCGGTAGTAACCGCTGGTCGCCGACGGCCCGCGAAACCACAAAAATCCTTCCGTCCGATCCGGCACTTCGTTTCCCTTATCCTCCACGATGCGTACTTCATGACGCGGTATCGGCCCGCCGGAGGAAACAAAGGCGATGGCGGATTCGTCTTCTGGTGCGGCGGGGACGGCGCGGCCCTGCGCAGCAAAGGTCTCGCGCTCCACCCGGTCAATCAGCGGCCCGCGACCCAGCGGAGGCACGGTGACCGCGAGTGTCGCTTCCGCCAGCCCGTACACCGGCAGTTGCGCTTCACGCCGAAAGCCATAACTCGCAAAACGGTCCGCAAACCGCTCCAGCGTTTCCGGATTCACCGGCTCCGCGCCGTTCAGCGCCGCGCGCCACGAACTGAGATCCACGCCCTGAATGTCTTTATCCGCGATCTTTCGAACACAAAGTTCATAAGCAAAATTTGGCGCCGCGGAAATCGTCCCGCGATTTTTGTGAAACGCTTGCAGCCAGCGTTCCGGCCGCGTTAGAAATGCCAGCGGCGACATCACGTTCAGCGGAATCCCGAAGTGCAACAGCGTGAGCCACGCGCCGATCAATCCCATGTCGTGGTAGAGCGGAAGCCAGCTCACGCCCACATCGCCCGGCCCGAGTTGCACCGCTTCGCCCACAGCACGCATGTTGGCCAGCAGATTCGCGTGGGTCAGCACGACGCCTTTCGGATCGCCCGTGGAACCCGAAGTGTATTGCAGCAGCGCGATGTCGCTACCTTTGCGCACGCGGCTTCCCGTAACGTGCAGCGGCAGCGCACCCGGCGACGGTGGCGGAGCCTTGTCCGCCGCTTCCATGAGTTTTTCCGCATCGGCCACTTCCGTCAGCGAACGCACGCGCGGCCTCAACAATTTCGCAACCGCCTCCGCGCGTCGGAACGTCAGCAGCAGACAAACTTCTGCATTGTTCAGGATCGCCGATTGCCGCGCCGCGTATTCCTCGATGCGATCCGCCCGGAACGGCGGGTAGATCGGCACAGGAATCGCCCCCGCCAACAGAATCCCCGCGTACGACACGAAAAATGCGCGCGAGGTCGGCAGCATCAGCGCCACGCGTCCGCCCGCGGGCACTCCGCGCCGCCCCAATTCCGCCGCACAGCGCTGACCTGCGGCATAGAGCTCGCCGAAAGTCAGCGTCGCGCTTCGTTCAATTCCGTCGGTATCGTCAGTGATCAGCAGGTGTGCGCGCTCGGCGTCATGCACCGCGCGGTGGCGCAGCACTTCGATGAGCGTCGCGGCGGAAAATACTCCCGCGTCCGCCGCTTCACGGTGGAGTTTTTGCGCGGTTACAGAAGCTCGCAGCGCGGATCCGGATTCGGCATCATCCGCACCGGCTCCAGGCGCATCCAGTATCGCTCGCGCCAGTTCGTCCGGAGTATTCGCCTCCGAGGCGACCCGGTCCGGCAATCGAATGTCGAACGCCGTCTCCAGCCGCGCCAGCAATTCGACGCGTTCCAGGCTGCCAAGTCCGAGGTCGCGGTCCAGTTGCGAACCGCCGTTGAGCATCGGGAGCGCGCCCTGGCTGCCCAGCTCATGCAGCAGCCCGCGAATCTCTTCCAGCACGCGCTCGCGCACCGCCGAACTGTCGAGTTGTATGGTGGGTGTGGCCACAACGCTCACGAAGAACCACGGGCCCGGCTTTCGCCCAGCCCTTGTGGCAGCGGCTTTATGCCGCCATTCCTCTACGCCTGGGGCTCGCTTGCTTCACCCAAACTCCAACAGGGCACAGGCGAAAAATCTGCCCTAGGCGCTCTTCTTTGCAGTTTGGGCCGCCGAAAAACCTTTTGGCAACAGCGTGGTGGAAAGGTCCACGCCGGAAAGATCCGCGCCGGTCAAGTCCGTCTCGCGCAGAATCGCCACACCCATGTCCGCGCCGGAGAATTTTGCTCCATTCACGTTGGCAAGACGCAGATTTACATTACGAAGATGCGCCCGCTGGAAATTCACATTCGAAAGGTCGCAACGGAAAAACTCTACGCCGCTCGCCTGCGCCTCTGCCAGATTCGCGCCCGGAAGAATCGCTTCCGTCATGTCCGTGTTGCGCAAATCGGCTTTGCGCAGGTTTGCCCCGGAAAGATCCGCGCCCGGAAGTTTTGCCTTCCGCAGGTCCGTCCCCTCAAGGTTCGCGTTACGAAGAATCGCACCGCTGAAATTTGCACCGCTCAAGTCCGCGCCGGAAAGGTCTGCACCGGAAAGGTCTGCCCTCACCCCGCCGTCTTTCCCGCTGAAAAAGCGCTCATGCGCTTCCAGGATTTGCACCAGTGACTTTCCGCTGTGGTTGATGCTCTTCGGTTTTCTGAGTCCCATAGCTGTCCGCCGCCGGTTTGTTTTCGGCTGGTAGTTTACCGGAAGTCACGGATGAGGGGAACCACGCTCGCTCAATTCTTCCCGGGAATTGGCGCCGCCGGGGCTGGCGCGGCCTGCGCCCGCAACGCGTTGACTACCGCCTGCGTGACGTCCTTGCCCCCGCGCGCATTGTTGTAGATGGACTGAATTGTATAAATCGGGCCCCACGGAATGCCCCACCAGCCCGCCACCAGCGAGAGCAGCGTGAAAGGCAAGCCCTTCACCACGGCATTTTCACCTTGGCGAACAAAATAAATATCCGAAGGACGCCGGAACGTCAGAACGATCACGGAAACGCAGTACTGAAAGAGTACGAACTTCGCTCCGCGCTGAAGTTCAAACTCCAGCTCTCCATGCTTCATCCCTTCGATGCCTTGAATTTTTGTCGCCATGGCGCGCGGGCTCCATTGCTACTGTAAGCTGCGTGTACAGTCAAGTATGATTTTTGTTCCACTCGGAGGATCGTTATTCTGTTCCAGTCTCTCGGGTGTGATAGTGTCAAGCCAGTGGTCAGAAAAAGAATGTTCAGCCGTTTCCCAATTCTCTCAACGCTGCGCGGGCCTTCACCGCCCTGGTGCCTTCTAATTCTCTTAGTGTTCTTCGCTGGTTTCCTGTCCACGTCCGGCTTCGCGCAGGGCCACGAGGAGGAAATCATCGCCAATCTGGCGGGCGGCCGCGTCATTATCCATGTCGCCAGGGACGTCATTCTCTTTGCCGCCATCGACCAGCCCGTCGAGCGGAATTCCGTTCCACCCCGCGTGATGAACCTGGATGCCTCTCATATCGGAGTCCTGCTCGGTGCTTCGGAATGGCGTGTCCCTGCTGACCCAAAACCCATTCGAATCGATCGCGATTTTCACCGCGTTGGCGCGAATGAGCGCCGCACCGACGCGGGTCCCGGAGAGGCCGAGCCCGATCTCGATGCCATCGGCATCACATTTCTCGAAAAGCTCCGTCCTCTTGTGGGACAGCTGCACCACAAGCTCGATTTCGTCACGGACGATCCCATTTTCCAGCTTGTGATCATCGGCTACGGTTCGGATCAATATGGTCCCGAAGTCTGGGTCGCTGAATATCGCATCGAACAACAGCAGATTGCCACGCGCGGAGAATACTGGCAGACGCGCATTCTCCGCCCCCGGTTTACTCAGCTCTATCCCCCGGAAAAACACGCGCCGCGAACTTTGGTAGAGGTCCGCTATCCTGCGGATCTCAAGGGCCCAAGGCTGTCGGAACTAGTTCAAGGCAACGATCCGAGAGTTGTGCAAGTTGCTTCCAGGGAGCCGCGCTTCACCAAGGTGCTCGAAAATCTCCACGGCGGCCAGGCGCAGAAGGCCGCACCGCTGGACTCCGTCGATTTCATGCGCGCCCTCTTGCCCCTGGTCGTTAACAACGCGCCTTTTGTCATGGGCACTATGGCCGAACAGCACGGTTTCGAATGGATCATCCCGCCCGCGGAGCCGATCGAGAAGGTGGAACAGGACAAAAACCGGCCTGCCGAAGCTCCCTCGCTTCTGCGCAAGCCCAAACCTTGATTTTCAGGAAAGCTTTTCGGTCAGATCGCCCCGCCGGATGGGCATATTTCTCAGTCTCCCGCAGCCTGCAATCGGGTGCCGTGGGCGCCGATGTCCTTCCGATAATGCATTCCTTCGAAACGGATCTTGGTGATGGCCTTATAGGCCGTGGACACGGCACCGTTGAGCGAAGAACCAGAAGCCGTCACTCCAAGAACTCGTCCGCCATTGGTTACCACAACCTCCCCTTCGCGCTTCGTACCGGCATGCAAGATCTTAACACCGGAATTTTGCGCCAAAGCGGTTAGTCCCTCAATGCGCTTTCCGCTCTCAAATTTTCCGGGATAGCCGCCCGACGCAAGCACTACGCATACACTTGCTCCCGCCTTCCATCGCAACTTCGAAGCGTCCAGCTTTCCGTCCGTCACATTTTTCAATACTTCCGCCAGGTCAAAATTCATCCGCTCCACGATCGCCTGCGTCTCCGGATCACCGAGCCGACAATTAAATTCAAGGACCTGCGGCCCGGACTTGGTCAGCATCAGTCCTATGTACAGAAACCCTTGGTAGGGAATGCCGTCAGCAGACAGCCCACGCAGGGTGGGCTCAACGATATTTGCCATCACGATCTTGCGCAGCTCCTCCGGCAACAAGTCGTCAGTCGAGTACGCTCCCATGCCCCCCGTATTCGGTCCTGCGTTACCATCAAACACGCGCTTGTGATCCCGCGTCGGCACCAGCGGCGCGCAGCTCTTCCCATCCGTGAGAATAATGAACGAGAGCTCATCGCCCTCGAGGGTTTCCTCCAGGAGAATCCGGTTCCCGCCCGAACCCAGTTCCTTCTTTTCCATCACGCGTGCGATAAAGTCCTTGGCGGCCCCTGCGTCCGGCGCAAGAAAAACCCCTTTGCCGGCGCACAACCCATCCGCCTTGATCACCACGGGCCAGCTCACTTTCGAAAGAGCGGCATTCGCAGCGCGCGCTGATTTGTACGTGCCGTACATCCGTGCCGTCGGGATTTTGTGCCGCGTCAAAAATTCCTTAGAAAAAATCTTGCTTCCTTCCAGTTGCGCAGCCTTCTTCGTAGGGCCCACAATCGCCCAATTCCTCTTTCGAAACGCGTCCGTCAACCCATTCACGAGAGGGAGTTCGGGCCCAACCACTGTCAGGCCCGGCTGAATTTTCTCTGCCAACGCCACTAGCGCAGCTACATCGCCCGCATCAATGGCCACGCATTCGGCTTCCTCTGCGATTCCGCCGTTGCCCGGCGCGCACCAGATTTCTTCCACCAGCGGGCTCTGCTTGAGTCTCCAGACCAGCGCGTGCTCGCGCCCGCCTCCGCCGATCACCAGAATTTTCATTCGTCGCTCATCTTTCTTGACCCCGCTTTCGAACGATAGTCGCCCCTCGAAGTCGTGTCAACCCGGCTCTCTTGCGCTCCAGTCGTCTAATCTAGATTTTCAATCGTAGGTGAGAATATCTGCAGGACTGAATTGAGGAATCGCGCTTCCTGATCGCTGAACCTTAAATTCTGCAAGTCGTGCGCGCCCGAAACTTGCAGCCGAGCGGAAGCAAAGGCTTCAGCCGTTGCCTACGGCGCGAATGGGAATCGTCACCGTGGATGCCGCCTCGGAAGACGCCAGCATGTGGCAACGTCCATCAAAAATCCCCCCTGGATCGATCACCATACACGGCGCGTGAACTTCCCCCGTCACCACGCCCTTGGCCTGAATCTCCACGCGGCCTTTCGCAAAAATCACGCCGTCAAAGCGCCCCGAAATCACCACGCGATTTCCTTCGATCTGTCCTTCCACTTTTGCGCCTTCGCCAAGCACCACAGTCTGCTCCGAGATAATATTGCCCTTCACATTGCCGTCAACTCGAAAGGTTCCCGTGACCGTGAGAGTACCTTCCAGAGTCACGCCCTGATCAATGAATCCTGTCCATTCTTCGCCCACACCGTTCTTTGTCGCACTGGGCCACTTCCATGCCATCTCAATACCCCCAAATCAGACCCTTCCACTCTAGCTGTATGTGGAGACAAGTCAACGCAGCTTCATGTACGAGTTGTCGAATGCATCGACTGAACTAAGGGACAGGGGCGAACCGCTGGGTCTGTTTCATTACTTCATCAAGCGATCGTAAATCCCCATAAGCTGCGGTTCATCATAATACTCCAGCACCAATTGCCCCGGCCGCATTTTCGTCTTTTGGCGAAGCAGCACTTTGGTACCGAGGTGTCGCTGGAGTTCTTCCAAAGCAGATTTGATGTTTGCGTCCACGTGAATCTCAGGTGCTGCCTGATTGCCACGCGAGCGCCGCGACGCCAGCCGCTCGATCTGCCGCACGGTCAATCCACCGCGAGCTGCGCGTTGCGCATACCGCATGCGCAATTGCGAATCCTGCACGGCAAGCAGCGCTCGGCCATGCCCAGCCGAAAGCTTGCCCTCTTCTATCCAATCTTGAATCGTCGGCTCGAGTTTCAACAGGCGAATCGCATTTGCCACTGTTGCTCGGTCCTTGCCAGTCCGCTCTGCCACGGATTCCTGCGTAAGGTGAAATTCAACCATTAGGCGCTCGAATGCCCGCGCAGCTTCGATCGCGTTCAGGTCTTCACGCTGGATGTTTTCTACCAGCATCATTTCCAGCGCCAGCTCGTCTGGAACTTGTTTTACGATCACTGTTACTTTGTTTAGGCCCGCCCGTTGCGCAGCCCGCCAGCGCCGTTCCCCGGCGATTAACTGAAATCGCGAGCCAATCGGCCGCACGACTAGCGGCTGAATGATGCCGCTGGCCTGAATCGACCGTGCCAACTCGTCTAAAGCTTCCTCTCGAAAGCGCGTTCTTGGTTGGTATGGGCTAGGCTCAACGAGATCAATGTCCACTTCTCGCGGTCCTGCGTGGACGATTTCCCGCGTAGGCACGACAGCGGCGCCGCTGGCCGTCGTTGCTTGCGGTTGAATGGGAGCGGATTCCGGCGGCGCCTTTGGTTCAGGCTCCCGAATGAGCGCTCCGAGCCCCCGTCCCAGCGCGTTTCTCGGCATTGCCAATAACCTCCTGGGCGAGCTGCGTGTAGCCTTCCGCCCCTTTGCTATGAATGTCATAGAGAATAATCGGTTTCCCGAAGCTAGGCGCTTCCGCCAGGCGAACATTACGCGGAATCACGCTTTGAAAGATCTGGGTACCGAAAAAACTGCGCAAATCCGTGGCCACCTGCCGCGAAAGCGTGGTCCGCTCATCATACATTGTGAGTAAAATCCCTTCGATTTCAAGGCTTGGATTGAGCGTGCGGCGGATCCGCATCAGCGTATCCAGCAGCTCGGAAACGCCTTCCAGGGCTAAATACTCACACTGAATGGGTACCAGCACGGCGCTCGCTGCTACGAGCGCATTTAGCGTTAACAAGTCCAGCGCAGGAGGACAGTCCAATATGATGAAATTGTACTTTTCCTGGAGAGCTTTCAGAGCACCTTGCAGCTTATATTCGCGGATTTCTGCTGTCACCAACTCCACGGCAGCCCCGGCAAGGTTTTTGTCAGCGGGGACGACATCTAACGCATTGACTTGTGATTTCTGGATAATCTTCTCGAGCGGTTCACTTAAGATTAGCGTGTGGTACAGGGTTTTGCGCGCGGGATCTTTCGTAAACCCGATAGCGGCTGTGGCATTGGCTTGAGAATCGCAATCGACGAGTAGCGTGGTTTGTCCAGCGGCAGAGAGGCAAGCGGCCAGGTTTACGGCCGTCGTAGTCTTTCCAACCCCACCTTTTTGGTTGGCAATCGCAATGATTCGGGACAAACGCTACCTCGCCAGCGAAAATCTAGCAAAGCCGACGCACGGATGCAAGATGTTTCACGTGGAACAGTGGCGTAGCGGGCGAGATCATTGAGGGAACTCGCGCATTGTTCCACGCGGAGCAGATTCGGAGGCTCCATGAACTCATTTTGTGGTTCGATTGTTCCACGTGAAACAATGTTGTTCTGCATCGCCATGGAGGACTTCAATCCAAATTCAGTTTGCACCGCAAGCTAAGTTTGTGGTTTTCGACTTTTTGAGATGAGGTTCAAGGAAATCGGGAGTGCTCACGGAGTTGAGTTGTGAACATTAAAGATTGACTTGCCGACTGTGCGTGTTCCACGTGGAACACTGTACAAACGTTTCACGTGGAACACGGCGCGTGGGCCCGGAAGCGCAAGACTTGAGGAATTACCCCGGCTCAAGTCGATGTGCTGGTAGACTGAATCCTTCTTGTGCCTACTAAAAGGAGCCGACTCAACGAGTGTGGCACAGGGATGGGCTCGCGCCACTCCCAAGACTGGATCCTCTGGATTTCTGGCAAGTCCCTGGCCCCGATCCAAAGGATAACCTGTTTCGCTGCAACCTTTTGTGAGTGTGCCCACTCCAGAAAGGGTCCAAATTCCCCCAGCGCTCGCGAACAGACAAAATCGAGCGGGGCAATCTCCTCACCGAGCTCCTCATAGCGGCTAACGAGGACACGAGCGCCTGCAAGCCCAAGATCACGAATGACTTCCGCAAGAAAAGTCGCCTTTTTGATATTTGACTCGATGAGGAAAACCTGCAACTCAGGCCGGATGATTTTGACCGGCAAACCCGGAAAACCGGCTCCAGAACCCACGTCGGCGAGCCGACCATCCCCCACAGGGACCGTTGAGGCAGCGTACATGCACTCGCAAAAATGTCGGTTCAAGATCTCCAAGGGATCGCGAATGGCCGTCAGATTAATCTTCTCATTCCAAGTGAGCAGAATCCTCGTATAGTGTTGAATCTGCGACACTTGCGAGTCATTGACAGCGATCTGAAACTCTCCCAGGGCTCTTCGAATAGTATCCGCAGAGAGCGTAGCCGGGTTGGGTGTCGGCATGAGAGTGATGGACCGATACTCTTTAGTTAAATTCTTTGTTTTGTTACAGTTACAGTAGCTTTTGCGAGATAACGCGGGCCCGCGACTCCTGCGACTAAATCCACAGCGCTGTGCCAGATCATCACGGGCACCAAACTATTGTATGCGATTCGGCCTGTTCCGAATAGTGTCCCGATCAGCAGTGTGCTGAAGAAACCGCCGCGCCCCTGGTATAAATGCGCCAATCCAAAGAAGATGGAGGAAATAAGGACTGCCACCCAAGCTGGCGATCCGAGGTGCCTCAGCACAGCCATCGCGAATCCTCGGTAGAGAAACTCTTCGCAAAGCCCAGCCGTGATAGCTAACGCCAAGAATGGAAGCAATTCAATCGTGGATTGCGGCAAGATCCGCTCAGCGATGGCCTGTATGGGCCCCCGGGCCTTGGCGGGAAGGCGGCCCATGCGGCGCAAGTTGAGCCACTGAAGAACGGCAATCGTCGCGGCGCCGAAAAGGGAAGCCCCCAGAATCTTTGTTCTGTCGTGAATCGCCAGCCCCAGCTGTTCGGCGGTGTAGCCATGCGCCCAGGCTCGCCACGCCACCACCGCCACTGCCAGCCACTGAAAGCCAATCGTCGAGGCATACAAGACGAGACGCTCCATTGTGCCGACCTGCGGCATTGCCATTAGCTTCTTTAAGCGCGCGCGGCCGCGCCACGGCAGAATCACGGCAAGCACAAAAAAGATCAGCGCAATGTCCCAAGACATCCGAGGATGAGAACACTTTCTACATCCAGCGCGCAAGTATGCAAAGTGCTGGGTCCTGCATCAATTGGGGGTGAGCGGGTCATTCCGTAGGAGTGGACTTAGAAACTCAGTGAGATTTCACGCGCCCGGCAAAGCGAGCAAATCAGATTTTAAATTCTCTAACTGCTCATAAGCCCTGTAATCTCCGGTGTGATATAAACTCTCATTCGGTGGCTAGCTTCGATGAAAGCAATGTCTCGGTGCGCTAAGTTTTCGAAGCGCCTCTGGAAAATCGAAGACTAGCGCGTGATTCGTTCCTGAGCATGGGGAGCTTGCATGAAACAATCTGACTCCTGGCCCGCACTTCCCCTTGCCGAATGGAGGGACACGTATGCCACTTTGCACATGTGGACCCAAGTCGTGGGCAAAGTCCGTCTGGCGCTGAGCTCCCCCATCAATCATTTTTGGGGAACGACTCTCTACGTGAGCGCCCGCGGGTTGACCACGTCACCGATTCCCTACGCCAAGGGAGTTTTTGAAATCAACTTCGATTTCGTCTCCCATACGCTGGAGATTGCGACCAGCCTCGGCGAAAGCAGGGCCTTCCGCCTCATCCCCCGCACGGTTGCGGAATTCTATGCGGAATTGATGGGCGCGGTGCACTCACTCGGCATCGATGTGAAAGTGTGGCCCATGCCCGTGGAAGTACCCCGGCCTGTTCGATTCAATCTGGATGAGAGTCATGCGGCGTACGATAGCGAATATGCCCATCGCCTCTGGCGAATTCTCGTCAGCGTGAACACCGTTTTCTGGGAATTTCGCTCACGATTCATTGGCAAGGTCAGCCCCGTCCATTTTTTCTGGGGCAGTTTCGATCTGGCGGTGACGCGCTTTTCGGGGAGACGTGCGCCGGAGCGTCCGGGCACCGACCCGATTACCAAAGAGGCCTACTCCCACGAGGTAATCAGCGTAGGATTTTGGCCCGGCGATGGCGAGATTGTGAAGGATGCAGCGTTCTACGCGTATTCCGCTCCAGAGCCAGCGGGATTTAAGGAACGTCAAGTGCGCCCCGCAGAGGCTTTTTATAGCAACGAGAAAAACGAGTTCTTTCTGATGTATGACGATATTCGATCGTCGAACTCTCCCGAGCAATTGTTGCTGGACTTTTGCCAGAGCACCTACGAGGCAGGAGCCATTCTTGGAAATTGGGACCGCCCGAATTTGGAACGGTATGCAGTAGGAGCTACGAACGCTTAGTTGGAATCCGGTTCCCGCGACAGTTTCCGAGAGTGGCGTTTATCAAGCTTGCGCCATCTATGAAACTCCAGTACGCTGGCGCAGTTGCCAGCGGCGGCTTCCCCCCTCACCCGCTATCGTTGTTCCAGTTGCGATGCAAATTCTCGTGCAGGATGGATGACGCATGACGCGCAAAAACACTTGGGCGGGAGTAGCCGTGGCGGTGGCGCTGAGTTTGCCCCTGACTGCCTGCAAGGACACCAAAACTCTGCAAGAGAACGAGCAATTGAAGGCCCACGTGGCGGAACTTCAGAAAGAGAACGGCCAATTGGGAAACGAGCTCGAAACCATGACGGCCGCCCGCGATGCGTTAACGAAAGAGAACGAGGCGCTTAAGGCCCAGATGAAGGCCCGGAAAACGAAGCACTCTGGGAAGAAAGCTGCGAGTCGAACACGTCGTCCGAGGTAAAGGTCTCGGCAGTTTACGACCCGCACGCGGTTGGAGTGTGCGAACCAGTTTTCTGCATTTATAGCCAGAAAAGGGAGGTTTAGAGCATGAAATCGTTTGAGGTGCAATTTCGCTATCAGGATCGAACTCAAGGAACCGTGGAATCGATGGTCAAAGTGGATGCGTCGAGTCTTCCTGGAGGCGTTGCTAAGGCGACACGTGAGTTTGTCAAAAGCTTGGACCGCAAACAGAGATTCGATATGAACAAGAATGGACTCGAAATTACGGCCAAAGCTGTCGGGGCAGCAACGGAAGCACATGCAAAGACCTCCATCGAAGCCGCCGCCGGTTGAGAAGCCAGCAGGAGCGGATCGTTTCCCGCTTTGTCTGCGAAATAGATTCCTACGTCTGGGTTTCTAGGTGCGCAAGCACGAACCGCGCCACCTCCGCTATAATCAAAGCAGTTTACAGCGAGGTGTGGCTTGGCCTCATCCGTAAAACTCACTTCAATGGCGAAGGCCGCAGGCTGTGCGGCAAAACTTAATCCTGCCACGCTCGATGCGGTCTTGCGCAAACTGCCGAGCCAGACCGATCCCAACGTGCTCGTCGGATTCGACACCAATGACGACGCCGGCATTTACTTGCTCGGCGAAGGGCTCGCTCTGGTACAAACCGTAGATTTCTTCACGCCCATCGTGGACGATCCGTACCTGTTTGGACAGATCGCCGCAGCCAATGCACTCAGTGATGTATATGCCATGGGCGGCCGCCCGGTCTCCGCGCTATCCATTGTCGGTTTTCCGGAAAAGGGCGATCCCGCCATCCTCGAAGAGATCATTCGCGGCGGCCTTTTGAAAATGAACGAAGCGAAGTGCAGCGTCATCGGCGGCCACTCGATTCGTAACGAGGATATGCTCTTCGGCTACGCCGTAACCGGTGTGATCAATCCGCATCGAGTTTGGCGAAATGTTGGGGCGCATGCGGGAGACGTTTTGCTCTTCACGAAACCGCTGGGCACTGGCGTCATCACCACCGCGTTGAAAAAGGATCGCGCCACTCCGGAATCGCTCGCCGCTGCCGTCGCCGCGATGACGACTCTGAATCGCGCCGCCACTCTCGCTCTGCGGGAGCTTGACGAAAATACTGCCTGCGCAAAGCGCATCCACGCGGTCACGGACGTCACCGGCTTCAGCCTTCTCGGCCACGCGCGCGAAATGGCCCTCGGCGATCCAGCGCACGGTATCGAGCAGGTTTCTTTCGAAATCGACCACAAAGCATTCGCCTATTTTCCCGGCGCTGTGGAAGCCGCCCGCGAAGGCCATCTCTCCGGCGGCCTGAAGAATAACCGCGCTTTCATTGGCGATTGCGTCGCTTTTGACGCCAGCGTCCCGCCCGAATTTCAGGATTTGCTCTTCGATCCGCAGACCTCCGGCGGCCTGCTCATCGCCATCTCACCTGAATCTGCTGAAGCAGCTCTCTCTGCCCTGCAGCATCATGGCGTCTCCGCCGGACACGTCGGAAAGGTCGTCGCGAAGAAACACCCTCTTCTCTTTGTTCATTAGAATCATGACGACCGCGAGCATCCGGTAAACTTCCAGGATGGACACCATTACCCACGGCATCGCCGGCGCGCTGATCGGAAAAGCCATCTTTCGCGGCGAGGACCTGCTTGCCTCGCATCCGATGAACCGCGGGCGCATCCTCACATGGTCGCTGATGCTCGGCGCCATCTTTCCGGACTCCGACGTCTTCCGCGATACTTTCTCCAGCGACCGGCTCCTGATCATTACCTGGCATCGCAGCATCACGCACTCGCTTCTGATGCTTCCGCTTTGGGCTCTGCTTCTCGCCGCCATCACGCGCGCGTTTGCGAATTTGCGAAAATGGCAAGCGCCGTCGTTCGCAGCACTGACCGCAATCTATGGAGTCGGCATCCTCAGCCACATTCTGCTCGACCTGGTCACGTCCTTCGGCACGATGATCTGGTCCCCTTTGCGGTGGTCGCGCCCCGCCTGGGATCTCGTTTTCATCGTGGATTTCACCCTGACAGCCATTCTCCTCGTGCCGCAGTTACTCGCCTGGGTCTACTCCCATCCCGAAAAGGCGAATTCGCGCGCCATTGGAATGTGCCTGGTTTTTTTGCCGGCACCCTGGCTCATCGCCAAAATTGGCGAAATCGTCGGCGCGCCGATTTCGGGGCGCGTCGTTTTGGGCGCGATGCTTATTTTCGCAACGCTCTTTCTCCTGCCTGCGCTCCAGGGCTGGGGTTTGAAGATTCGGCGCGACACCTGGAATCGCGCTGGTTTCGTTGCGGCACTGTTCTACGTGGCGTGCACGCTCTACGCCCATCACGTTGCCTACGCGCGCATTCAGAAATTCGCGAAACTTTATCCTTTGCAAGTGGAATCGATCGGCGCCTTGCCGCTGCCGCCCTCGCTCTGGAATTGGGACGGCCTGGTTCGCACGGATCGCGGCGTGTACGAGCTGCGCATGGATCTCAGCGAGAGGCCGGCGAGCGATATGGAATTGGTCGCGCGCGAACATCATTACTACCCTGACGCTTCTCCGAATTCGTACATTGACGCGGCCAGGCGCTTGCCCGAGGTTCAGAGAGTTTTGTGGTTCACGCGGTTCCCGGTCACGCGCTTCCACAAAGAAGCGGACGTAGCCGTCGTGGAAATTTCCGATATACGCTTTGTGCAGACGCGCCGCGACCGCCCCGCGCCCTTCACCTATCGCGTGCGGTTCAGTCCCGGCGGAAATGTTCTGTCAAAAGGCTGGGTCGCGAGGTAGGACAGGCATTCCTGTGTGTCAGGCTTTCGTAGCAATCAGGGCTTTGCAGGCTTGCTTTCAGCAGGATGGATAACCACCTGTCGCTCTTCCCCCATGCCGATACTCTCCGTGCGCACACCCGTCATATCCTTTAATGCCAAATGCACGATGCGCCGTTCTCGCGAAGACATGGGGTTCAACCGAAATGGCTGGCGGGAAGTTTGTACGCGTTCCGCGGCGACGCGCGCCGTCATCCGCAGCTCTTCAAAACGCAGCGCCCGGTAACCGCCGCTATCAATGTGAATTTTCTCGTGGAAGGACGGCTCCAGCCGGAGCGCCCGGAACGCCAAATGTTCGAACGCCTTCAGAAGCTCCGCGCCGCGCTCCAGCAAAAGCTCTTTGTCTCTCCCGTCCAGATCCGCGAGCACTTCCGCATCGCCCTCCGTGCCTGTTCCGCTCGAGGCCATCGCGCGCACGGACACCTTCAATTCCAGCCGGGCTGCGCGCACCACACTCTCCAGAAAATGCTGCAGCGCCTCCGCCGTTGCCTGCCGGTCCAGCTTGCCGTCGCGGATGAGTTCTTGAGCCATGGATCATTCGAACGCGACCACCTGCGTCCGAGTTCCGACAGAAATTCTCTTACGACTTTTTGCCGCGCGTGGCCTTCACCGGCGCCTGCGCGGGCAAAGGATGCCTCCGGTTCAGATACCACTGCTGCGCGATTCCCACCACGCTGCTGGTGAGAATATACACCGCCAGTCCGCTCGAAATCGGCGAAATCATGAAAATCGCCGCCATCGAAATGGGCATGATTTTCATCATCATTTGCTGCTGCGGATCAGTCGCCGTCATCGGCGTCATCTTTGAGACGATGTACATGGATGCGCCCATCAGCACGGGAAGAATGTAGTACGGGTCTTTGGCCGAAAGGTCCGTGACCCACAACCAAGGCGCGTGCCGCATCTCGATCGCAAACCGCAGCGCGGTGTTCAGTCCAAACCACACCGGCATCTGCAGGAACATCTGGAAGCAGCCGCCCACGGGGTTGATGCCCTCCCGGCTGTAGATGGCCATCACTTCCTTGTTCATTTCCGCTTTGCGCGGGTCGCGCATCGAATATTTCTTGTATTTCTCCTGAATCGCTTTGATTTCCGGCGCCACGCGCTGCATTTTCAGCGTCGTCTTGTAGCTCGAAATCCGCAGCGGAAAGAGCAGCATGTTAATGACGAGCGTCAGCACCACGATCGCCCATCCCCAGTTGGAGATGTATTTATGCAGCCATTTCAGCCCGTGGAACAGCGGTTCCGCGACGAATTCCAGCCAGCCGAAATCGATCAACCCATGCAGCGGCGGGTTCATTTTTTTCAAATCGTCGTAATCTTTCGGGCCGACGTACACGCGCAGTGCCACCGGCTGTGCCGAAGCCGCTGTCGCAACTTGCGGCACGGGCTCGGAGGCGTCCTGGCCATCCACCTTGACGCTACGCCACGCTTTCCAATAGCGCGTCTGCAGCGGAGTGGAGGCGCCACCGCCCGCCGGCAGAAACGCCGCCGTAAAGTAGCGGTCCTCGATGCCGACAAAATCTTTTCCACCCTGCCAGGCGCCCGGGGCCCATTTGTCCAGCCCATCCAGCTTTTTGTGCGGCAGGCTGGTGATCTTTCCGCCTTCGCTGTAGTAAACGTTGACCGTTTCCACCGGCGCCGGGTTCGTCACCGTCCAGTCGCCAAAACCGCCCAGCCACCCGATTCCCGCGGTGATGGGCTTCCCTTCCAGCTTGACGGACGTCTCCACGCGCACAACATAGGTATGATCAAACTTAAAGAGCTTGGTAACTTCGAGGTGGCCGTCGCTCCATATAAATTCCGCATCGGCAGGCGCGCGCAGCGCGCTTCCGTCCCGGGAAATCTTGTACAACCCGTCGTTGGCCGCTTTCCCCAGCTGCTCATCCTCGAAAACTACTGCGAACGGCCATCCGCCGGTCTGTTGTGCGGCTTCCGGGTGGACCACGTCGAGCACGCGTGGCGGTTTCGCGTCATCCTGGTAGTGCTTGAGCTGCCAGCTTTTCACCACCGCGCCACGATTTGAAATTTCCACGCGGTAGAGATCGTTCTCGATCACCACCGTGCGCTCCTGCGAATCGCTTCTTGGAACGACGACTGTGGATGGCGCGGCCGCTGCCATCTTCGCCACGGCCGCTGGCGGTTGCGCTGTGGCAGCCGCAGGTGTCGAGCTCGCCGGGCCCGGCGTGGCGGGAGCCGTCTGCGCTGGCCGATTCGGTTGCGGCAATTGGGCAGGCGGCTTCGGCCCAAAAAACTTTGCCCACAGCAGAATCACGCCCACGGACAGCAGCGACGCCACGAGGATCCGCAGCTCCGGCGTGAACTTGTCCTTCTGTCCTGGCAAGCTCACGAATGCACCTCATTCTGGGCAGCGGCAGAGCGGTGGACAGGAATCGCCGCCGCGTTCACTTCGGTTGACATGTTTTCCCATTTCTCCGGAACCGGGTCGTATCCGAATCTTCGCGAGAGCGGATGGCAGCGCAACAGCCGCTTCAATCCCAGCCACATGCCGCGGACCAGGCCGAAGCGCTCAATCGCCTCGTACGCATACCGCGAACACGTCGGCTCGTAGCGGCAGCTCCCCGCAAACAGAATCGACAAGTAAGCTTTGTAGAATCGCAGCGCAAATAGAGCAGCTTTCACGGCCGCGTTTTGCTGAATCTTTAGGGGCATGATATATCGTGCCCCTACTTGTTGGATTGCGGCGTGCTTTTCAGCAGCCGCAGCAAATCCGCCGTCAGCGCTGCAAACTTCGCGCTCGCCACGGTGCTCTTCGGGTGTATGACGACGTCCCATCCTGCGGGTATCTCCAGCCGGTGGCAGCGCACCATTTCGCGCAGACGCCGCCGGATACGATTGCGCACCACCGCGCCGCCAAGCGTCTTTTTGATGCTGAACCCAAACCGGCTCTGCGGCTGTTCGTTGGTGCGGAAGAAAACTATGAAGTGGGAACTCGAGCGGCGCTTTCCGGCGCGGTACACGGCGTCAAAATCCGCCTTCCGCACCAGCCGCGCCTCGCGCGGAAACGTTGCCCCTCGCACCTCCGCACCGGGCGGAGTCACGGGACTCCCCGGTTCATTCGGGGGTAAGCCGATGGCGTCCCTTCTTACGGCGCGCCGCCAGCACCCTGCGGCCACCTTTCGTCTTCATGCGCGAGCGGAATCCGTGCGTCTTGGCGCGCCGGCGCTTGCGCGGTTGAAATGTGCGCTTTGGCAAAGCAATCCCCCTTGTAATACGCGGTCGCCGGACAGTCGCTTTCACCTGCGACGGCAGAACAGCCCATTAGCCCATTCCACTGGCTGCTTTCGAATCCATTAGTGTATTCGACCCTTGCGCGCAGGGTCAAGAAACCCTCGGGGCAGCTTATAGAGCGGGGAAAAATGATACACCCTGGCCCACTGATGCGGATGCAAGTAAGGTGCCTGGAAGTGGCTTTGACTCGGGAGATCGCCCTGATTCTCGGAATCCCTATTAAACTCAGATGCATTCTTAACCTTAGTGGCCGGGCTGGATAGAAAGCGCGAACCGAGCTAGAGCGAACTAGCCTTGCCCTGCGCCGGTCGCGCCACAGCGGGACTCGGTCGGCGGAGCGTTCGCGGCTCCGTCATCAAGACCAGTATGATCGCTATCACGAGATAACCCACAGCTATCCTGAGGTGTCCCCAGCCTCCAGCGACCGGCGTCGGTACAAGATTGGCAGCTAGGTTGTGTCCGAGATGTGCAAGCATGGCGATGAATAGACTCCCGTTCGTGCTGTTGTACATCCACGCATAGATGATGGCTGTCGAAGTAAGCCGTACGTAGGTTGCCAGCGCATCAGCTCCCGTCACATTTAAAAAACCGCCGGGAGTGGTCACATACCACAAGTGCCAGGTGCTCCAGAGAACTCCGATAACAATGCTGGCTGCTAGGGCGCCGTAACGATTCTGCAGTCGGGGTTGCGCAAACCCTCGCCACCCGGGCTCTTCGGCAAGAAGCGAACCGAAGATGACGAAGTACAAACCGCCTGGTCCGGAGAATGAGGGCAGGACCATCCAGTGTGGAGGCGGCTCGCCATGCCGAACAGCGTAAAACACCTCAGTGGTCAGAAACAGAAACATGGGTCCAACAAGTGCGACCGCGTACCACACAAGGCCCACACCCCGAGTTCTTAGCTGACGAGAAATGGACCGCACTCCGCCCGCGCCGGGGTATAGTCCGGCGACAAAGAGCGCGGCGAGGGTGGGAGCGCAGGAAGTCACCAACATGCCTGTCATTACGAGCGGCAAGTGTGGTGTGGACTGCGAGATTTTGGTCAGGTTTAAACCTTGCAGAATAAGGGGCAGCGCGCCAAGACCAGTAAAGACGAACAGCAATAGCACCCACGCGCCAAACTGGCCGCCATTCCATGGGATCTCGCTAGTCGGCGGTCGCTCGCCCATTCGTTGCCTACCTCCGTCCTGCCAAATGCCGCTAGGTTTCTGCGCGCGGAGAAGTGTGAGCCACAAGGATACGTAGATGCGGGCAAACTCAGAAGCAATCCACCTGCCTGATTCGCGGGGTTACCGGTAGTGTAGGGACCGGTACCCAAGTTACCGGTAAGCCGACTTACCGGGAGTTGAGACTTACGATGTCGTCTCGGCTAAGATTGTTTGAACCTCTGCTGTTTGCTTGTCTAGGTCGGTTACCCCACGCCCCAAAATAATCAAACGATGAAATAAAAAGCCCATTGCGATTTTGTTCAATTCCGGTTTTCGGACATTATGGAAAACAATCGTCGCGAGTTCCAGGGGCTGGACCAACCCGGGGTACAAACAGAAACAGTCGCCGCCGTAATACTCTCCGTGTTCTCCCATGAAGAGGTAGGAAACTCGTCCGGTCCGCCCGACTTGAGCATGAGAAATGGAGAAAGACCTTGCGCTGCACGCCTCCGCATCTCTCATTACCCTCCTCTCGTCAATCCATGCAGCGGTTAAGAGAAGAACGAACAGTGGCGGGTACTGCAAGATGAGAATCGCGATGGACGCATATCTTGATAAAAAAAGCCAGTTCAAGAAACTGAACTGCATGGGACCACCGGCCGCGAAAAACACGAGAGAAGCTACCGCCAGAACTGTAGGCACAAACAACAGCCATAACCTCACAAGTTCAACTCTCACCGCCAGAAAGTCGTGCTCCAAAAACTGATTTTGGTCCGGGTCAATTAGTGGTACGGCAGTCCGTACGTAGAACACCTCCCTGCGTGGATGCATCAAAAAACCCGCTACTACCACCGTGACCATGACGAACGCTAGAACGCCTTCGAGGACAGCTTCATATGGGGTGAACAGCAATACCCCCGCAAGAACCACCACCACCAGAAGCACAGGCCACGCCAGTTCCATTGTCGATTCCCTTAGGTCAAAAATGATAGCAGCAATGGGGCGCCCTGTTCGTGCCCGATAAACGGGGTTATCGGAAGCATGGGTACTAGCAGCCATATGTCCACTCACCCTGCAGTCCAACCATTTTGACCCTGGACTATAGCCAGCTCAGAATGACGCTCGCTTCGATAAGCCAACGGTCGGGCTAGCTCACAACCTACCGTGGTAAGGCCATTGTGAGAAGAACGAAACCCAAGCTGACAGGGATAGGAAGCGAAGAAACGAGGCTCTTGAGTTTACGTTGTACCCCGTCAAGAAACCCTCAATGTGTCGCGGTCGCGGCCGGCTCGCTGGGAGGCATCGCAAAAATGGAATCCTCAATGGGGACGTTGTGATGCACTTCTTGAAGAGTGATCACCAAATTGGCGGCGGGAGACTCAATGCGAATTCGGAACGGCATTTGAATGCCGTCGATCGGGCGGAAATCCTCTAGGAAAATATTCGCTTTCACCACATTCCCGCTTTCGTCGGGTCCTTCCGAATCTACGGCGATTCTTTGCCCCGTCTGCGCATCAAAATAGAAAGTGTCGGTCTTTCCTCCGGGCTCATGGGCAAGAACTGTATAGGTATCGCGGTCCCCCACCTTCGCCCGCCCGGTCACTTTCATGTCCGGGAAGACTTCCTTTAGCCGGACGTCCGAGTCGAAGATCGCTTCCATCCTGGCTTGTTCAAGCTCCGCGCCTTCCAGCTTTTTCAAGCCTGTTCGCGTATCGGATTTCCAGGCGACTCGCCCGTCAAACCCCTGCTTTTGCTCAAACTGGCCATCTGCCAGGGTGACGACGTGCAGCATTTTGTTCGGAGCTTTTGCGATGAATTTCACTTTGCCGGTCATTCCGAAAGCAGGCAGCTCGATGGTTCCGTCCAGAACCTGCGTTGATAGTTTGGCCCAAGCTTGTTTGCCACCGCTGGCCTTGGCGCACTTCGCCGCCAATTCGTCCACACTCGGTAAGGCTTCTTCCTTTGCCGCGGCCTTCGGCGGCGGTGCGCTCTGAGGAAAGGCCGGAGTCACACAAAAGGCTAAGAAAAAAGAAGCGACCGCCAAGAAATTACGCTTGCGACTCATGGTTACCCCCCGCGTTACGGAATTCTTCAGCTATGGATATCTGAAGCTGTTGCGCTTTCGACAGTCTCCTGCCACAGCCCGTTCGTCATCCTATATACGTCCTTGGCTTGCGAGATATTTCGCTCATCAAGCGCAAAAGGTTGTCTAAGATCGGCTCTAGGCAGGGCGCTTCAGGCTGCGATACTCGTCGAATGCCGCCAGGAACCGGTCCACATCCTTCCGCAGCAAGTAGTAGGGCGTCGAAAGCCGGATCTTCGATGGCGCTCCGCCACGGATGCGAATCTTCCTTTCTTTCCACATCCAGTGTTCAATCTCCACAATCTGAATCGGCGCCACGTTCACCGCGGCAATCGCGCAGCGCAGCGCCGGATCAGGCGAAGTCCACGATTCCGCGCCGCGCTGCACCATCTCCTTCAAAATGTAGTCCGCCATCTGACGGTGCCTTTTTTCGATCCGCTCCATGCCGATTTCATTTGCCAGTCGCACCGCCGCGCGCAAGCCCCAGAGCGCGGGCACATTCGAACTGCCGATCCGCTGGAATCGCTCCGCGCGAATCTTCGTGTCGTTCCAGCCTTCGGTCGCAATGGTGTTCCACAGCCGGTCGATCACTTCATCGCGCACAAACAAAAACCCGCTGCCCTTCGGCGCCTGTAGCCATTTGTGCGGGCTGGAGGAATACATGTCGCAGCCCAATTCGTGCAGGTTCAGCCGCATCATTCCCGGAACATGCGCGCCATCCACCGCCGACAGAATCCCTTTCGAACGCGCCAGCGCGCAAAGCTCCTTCGCTGGCAGCACTACGCCCGTCACCGTCGGAATGTGGCTGAAAAACACCACCCGCGTTCGCGGCGTGATCGCATCGTTGAAAAGATTCAGCACCGCCGCCGCGTTCGGCACTGGCTTCGGCAGCATCACTTTTTTCACCACGATCCCGTAGCGCTTCGCCTTCAAATTCCACGGATGCTCACCGCCGGGATGCTCCTGGTCCGTCATCAACACTTCTTCGCCGGGCTTCATATCCAGCCCATTGGCGATGTAGCTGTTGGCCTCCGTCGCGTTTCGCAGCAACGCAAACTCATCGCGGTTGCAACCCACGAACGCCGCCATGGGATCGCGAAACTCGTTCCAAGGTGCATAACCCCAGATGGGGTAATCCTCTGGATCGCTCTGCGCCATTTTTTCCGTTTCGTTGTATCCATCAAAAATCGCGCGCAGTACCGGCATCGGCGAGGATCCCACCGTCCCGTTGTTCAGATAGACCTCGTCCGCAGGGATCAGAAATTGTTTCCGCAGTTGGCCCCAATACGCCTCTTCGTCCGAACTGTAAAGCGCACTGTCGGGCAGCTTCGGCGCTTCCTGTTCGAACAGCGCGGGCCAATCGCGCGCCAGGCTCAACGCACCCGCCGTCCCGGCGAGGCCAGCGAACGACGACAAGAATCCGCGGCGGTCCAACATCATGTCCTCCAAGTTCTAGGCTGCGCGAATTCTACGCGCGAACCTCCGTCTACGCCAAAAGCTCACCCATCACTTTCATCAAGAACGTGAAAACGCCCACGCTTGTCATCGTCGGCGACAGCGACGGCGAATGCCCCACCCCGCAATCCTACGAGTTCTGGCACGCGCTCAAAACTCTCGGCGTCGAAACCCAGCTCGTCGTCTACGAACACGAAGGCCACCACTTCGCCAAGCCGGCCGACCAGCGGGACCGCACCCGCCGCACCGTCGCCTGGTTCGACTCGCATCTCCGTTGATCCCGCCCGCATCTTTGACCTTGTGTCGGCGCTTCTGTGTAGAGTCGCGCTTCAGCGCGACCTCTCCGCGGCTCACCGCGGCGCTCGAATGGCCTCGTCCATATCGCTGTTCGCTTTTTTGCAGGAGACGCGGTCGCCTTGGAAGCAACGCTCGAGGTCTTGAAAATAAATTTGCAGAATGTCCTGGCGAGTCTGGCTCAAGCCGCGCGCGCGTGCTTCGTTCAGGGCGGCCTTGACTTTTTGCTCGGAATCTTTGTCCGGCTGCACGCCGAACTGTTGGATGACGTTGAAAGTACTCCAGTAGATCTTGTCCTGCCGCTCGCGCTCGCGCGTCACTGTCTCCTTCAATGGATAAATCAATAGATAGTTAAGCCCCAAAAGGAAGAACAGCCCGGTGGTCCCAAAGATCAGGAGCCGCTTATACATGCGGCGAAGCCTATCGTATCCCCAAATTTCATTCCAGCGTATTCTGCTCTCCGGCAAGCCACGCAAATCCGTCTCGAACAGAAACGGCTAACCGCCGGCACGGACGCTCGTCTAGAATGTGGCCGCGAAGGAGACCACCATGCGCAAAGTGTTGTTCTTACTCTTGTTTGTTCCAGCAGTTTTGCCCGCGCAGAGGGCGCAAGACGCGGCCCGTCCCTCGAACACCGCCGTCTCCGGGCGCTGGATGGTCAACACGGACTATTTCGGCACAATGATTTATTACCAGATGGAACTGAAGCAGGAAGGAGCAAAGCTCACCGGCAATTTTGATGGCGACAAGCTGGAGGGAACGCTCAAAGGCAACGCCATCTACTTTCTGGCCAAAGACGACGAAGGCGGGACCGACGAAGGCAAAGGCACCGTGCAAGGCGCGACCATCACCGGTACGGTCGTGTTCACCCACGCGGACGACGCGCATCCAACGACGCACAAATTTACGGCGGAGCTCGTTCCCACGCGCAGTGCACGAGCACCACAGCGGCATGAATTTGTGCCCGCCATTTTCTACCGGCAATTTTCGGCCGTGAACAAACCAGTACTCACGATCGCTCCCGGCGACACGGTTCACACGACGACGGTGGATGCAGGCGGGAAGGATGAAAAGGGTGTAACGCGCGTCTTGGGTGGAAATCCCGAGACGGGGCCTTTCTACATCGAAACCGCGGCGCCGGGAGACACGCTGGTCGTGCACCTCACGCGCGTGCGGCTGAATCGTGACTGGGCCGAGAGCGATGACTTTATCGTCGGCCGCGCGGTGGACAGCGATCTTGCCGTAAAGATGAAGGATGCCGGCAAGAACGTGCGCTGGCATCTCGACCTGCAACACGCTGTGGCCACGCCCGAGAAACCCGCGGAGCATCTGACGCGATACGCGGTGCCGCTGCGGCCCATGCTGGGATGCGTCGCGGTTGCGCCAAACGTGGCGCAAGCGCCTCCGGGGACGGGCGACTCCGGGCGCTACGGAGGGAACATGGACTTCAATGAGATCGTCGAGGGCGCCACGGTCTATCTGCCGGTGAGCGTGCCGGGCGCGCTGTTGTACGTGGGCGATGGCCACGCGCTCCAGGGCGACGGCGAGCTCAATGGCAATGCTCTGGAAACCTCCATGGATGTGGAGTTCAACGTGGATGTCCTTCCCGGCAAGCGTATCTCGGGTCCGCGCGTGGAGTCCGCCACCCACATCATGGCCATGGGCCTGAGCGGCTCGCTCGACGATGCTTTTCGCGCCGCCACCGCCGCCATGGCCCAGTGGCTCACCGACGACTACAAGTTGACTCCCTCCGAAGTCGCCCAGGTCCTCGGCACATCCGCCGAATACCGGGTCAGCGAGGTCGCAGACCGCAACGCTGGCATCGTCCTCAAGATCAACAAGGATCGCTTGCAACCACTGACGCCCGCCGCAAAGTGATCCGGCAGAATGGAATCTGTGGCGATCAATAAGTGCGAAAGGTGCCCTCTCATTTCACTGTGATCAGCGTGCTCGTCGTGGCCACACACTGCCACGTTCCACGGACCTTTATCCAGGTATCGAGAAATCGTTCGCGGTGCACGTAGGGCTTGCCTTTCTCCGTCCCTTTGATTCGAAACACTCCGACGACTACAGCAACATCCCCGTACACTTGGACGTTGCTTTGTTCGGTGACGGCTTGTGATGGCTGGTAGTCGGGCGACTTGATACTCGCCAGGAATTCGCTCTTGGAAGAAATGCTTCCGTCGATGTCGATGGATACAAACGTATTAGCCAAGAGCATGTCCAGCGCCTTGGTGTCTTTTGCTTCCAGAGCGCGATTCCACGCATTTTCAAGCGCCATCACGCGCCCGCCTTCGTCGCTCATGCTGCTCTGCTGCGCCGCTGTTAAGCCGGCCCCTGCTAAATTGGCAGCGAACAGCAATACCGCGATAGCTAGAAAACTCTTTCTCACGTTTTTCTCCGCACGAACAGCCGAAATTCCCAACCGCACATCTCTAGCGTAGAACAGAAATAGTTTCTGCTTTCTAATTTCTGCCTTGCAGTTTCACTTTTCTGATTTCCAGTTTCGATTTCGGTGAGTGAGTCGCCCCAGTCTGGCTTGGCCGTGGGTTTTGCTACGTCAGTGAACTGAAGAACATCCGGTGGTCCGTATTGGGTGTGTACAATCGCTTTCATAACGTATTCTTCAAACCGTTTCAGTCGGATCGTGACGGCTTTATTGCTCCTTACTCTCGTTAGTGGATGGGCCGAAGCCGCAACGAGAGCGCCAACTCTCGCGGACCTTCTCGCGCTCCTCGGGCGTCATCCGTTCCCAGCGCTCGGCTATGCGCTGGTCAATTCGCCGCCGCATATTGGAGCGAGGGCCATGACCGCTACCACTCCAGCCTCCAAACAGAATCCGGCAGAGAGCCAGCAGTCCTACAGCCTGCCAGAAGGTAATTTGCTGCCATCCGAACAGCGTCGGCAGCAGCCAGTTCCAGAGATGCATGACTATTTCGCCGCCAAGCCAGATGAAAAGCGCGATCGCTAGTAGCGCTAGTGGGGCCAGAAAAATCCATTTCTTTTTGCTCATGTTGTGCTCCTCATTTCCTTACGTCATTTTTTCGTAAACTCGTCGTGAATGCTTTGCAATCGCTCGCGGAGATGAAGCACCGCATAGCGCTTGCGCGAGAGCAGGGTGTTGACGCTGACGCCGCTTTCTGCCGACAACTCTTTGAAGCTGCGCCCCTCCAGTTCGTGAGCGACGAATACTTCACGCTGCTCGTCGGGCAGTTCGCCGAGCGCGAATTCCAATTCATCAAGAAGCACAGTGCGGAAATAGAGCGCTTCCGGTCCGGCATCGGGCGATGGCAAAAGATCTTCGATCTGCAGCACCTCGCCATCTTCGTCTACGACCGCTGCGTCGCTGAAGGTCTCTGGCTTCTTCTTGCGGAAAAGGTCCGTGATGCGATTCCGCGCGACGCGAAAGAGCCAGCCGGTCACGTGCTCGATCGGCATCAGAAGGCGGTTCGCTTCCACCAGTTCGTAGAAGACCTCCTGCACGATGTCCTCTGCGTCGGAGGGATCGCGCACACGCCGGTGGATGAAATTGCGCAGCCGGGATCGTTCTTCCGCGATGATTTCGGAGATTTGACGGTCTCGCTCGGTCATCGAGGTGCTGCTCGACGGCTCATCCATCCATTCCTGTAGACGAACGGCGGCCGTAGATATTGTAGAGATTCAAGCGGCGAAGGCGGGTAGGCGCCTTGCGGGAAGGAGAGGTCGAAGGCTAAGTCCGTAGCGAGTAAGCATCACCTCCGCGCGGCTTCGCTTGCTGGAACGGGTTCAGCGAGTCGCTGGCATAGCGACGCCTTTGATGAGCAGCCACGGCCCGAGCGTCAGCTCGAACGCGGCTACTGGTAACCACATGAGCTGTGTGATCGGGCCATGGAAGAATCCGGCGAGCTGCCCGGGCAGGCCCACGACGAGCAGGGCCGAGCCGACGACACCCAGCCAGGCCAGGGCGACCGGCACCATCCGGCCGCGCAGCAGGAGCCAGGAGAAGAGCGTGCTGCCCACAGCGAAGAAGGTAGCAGCGACGAGCGGGTTTTGTTGCAGGAAGTACGCGCCGAGCGCCTGCGTGGCCTCGGTGCCGGGCGCATCGGCACCGGTGGCCGTAGCGAGCCAGAGCAGTCCCAGCGTCTCCGCTATGCCGACGGCACCGGTCACGCCCTCGGCGACGCGACAGGTGAGGCCCAGCATGGCGAGGTCGGGATCCTGCTCGTGCGTGACCGCGTAGAGCGTCACGGCCAGCACCAGAGCCGAGAAGCAGCCGAGCAGGGAGAGTACGACAGCGGCGCGCACATCGGTCGCGTGGTGAGCGATGCTCGCGAGCTTAGCCGCGATCCCCTCCCCACTGGTCGCCCGGCCGAGCAGGACCATGCTGGGGAAAGCGACGGCGATGTAGAAGAGGAACGTAAAGCCAGCGATTCTTGCGTTCGTTGTACGAGTCATGTGCTTATCCTCCCGAGCAGCTCATCGCCATGAACCGCGGCGACGCTTCTGCAATCCGTTCCATCATTATTGCCGCGCTCATACTCTTTCCTCCTCATGCGAGTCATTGAATCGAGTGCGTAAGAATCAGATCGGTTCACGATAGCGGCGCATCCGGACCGCTGCCGCGAGGAATGCCGCGGTGACTGCCAGACCGATCCACAGACCCGGGCTGCTCAGGAAATGCCCCGGAGTGAGGTGTGTCAGCGGATCCATCGACATGCTACCCGGTGTAAAGTCGGCGCCTTCCGCGCCGCCGCCCATGCGGTTCCCCAGCATGGTGCCGAAATGCGAAGTGTTGAACGCGATCTTCTCGACGACGCCGACCGCAAGCAGCGGTAACGCGGCCCATAAGAATGCCGCGCGCCGCGCCCAGGCTGAGACCAGCAGCAGCCAGCCGTAGATGGGCGCATACCAGAGCGCATGAATGGCCAGAAGGTGGTAGAGCAGCATCAGCGACATTTGGAACAGCGACACCTGTGTCCATAGTGTCGCGACACTCACACCGCTCCCGAGCAGAACCGCGCTGCTCAGCAGCAGCATGATGAAGTGTGTGACAACGGTGATCGCGAAGGTGAGCAGCGGGAGCACCACAAGCGGGATGCTCGCCTTCGAAAGCACGGTCGTGAGATCGGAGACCGGCAGCGACTTCCAGAACAGGATGCTGCGATCGCGGCGTTCGCCGTGCAGCGCGTCGAGACAATAGAACACCGCGACGATAAAGGTGGTTCCCATGATCAGAAGCGCAGCGAGGTTGTACGGCTGCGCGATCACCTCGCGCTGCCGCATCGGGTCGAGCGCCAACGCGGCACGCATCTTGTCCCCCAGATGGATCGTGCTGATCGAGAAGCCGAACAGGAATAGGGCGGCGACGGCCAGCGGCGCCAGATAGATCGAACGGCTCTCCCACAGTTCGCGCCGCACGGACCAGTAGATGCGCCTGGTCGCCGGGATGACCGCGGGCGCAATGACCTGCGATTCGACGGGAGACTCGGGTATGGCGTTCGATTGAGTATTCATCGGGCCGCTCCTTGTGCCTCGCCGGCTTGATTGCCCATCACCGCAACGAACAAGTCGGCGATGCTGGGCGTGCGCACGTCGCCAAGCGCGGAGAGTTGCTGACGATCGACAGCATCGAACAGCAGGATGCTGCGTCCGAACACCTGGCGCTCGTGTATCGGCTTGAGCGCCCGTCCCGCGGCGGCCTGCTCGGGAAGCACCATCACTTCCAGATAGCGCGACTCCACTTGTTCCATGCTGCATTCGAACACGATGCGGCCGCGATGGATGAACGTGACATCGGTGAGGACGTTCTGGATCTCTTCCACCTGATGTGTCGCCACCACGATGGTGCGGTTGCCATCGAAGTAGTTATTCAGCAGGGAGTCGTAGAACTGCTTGCGATACAGGATGTCGAGGCCAAGCGTGGGCTCGTCCAGCACCATCAATTTGGCGTCAATCGCCATCACGAGAGCGAGGTGCAGTTGGGCCACCATGCCCTTCGACAATTCCCTGACCTTGCGGGCTCGCCCGATGCTGGTCTTCGCAAGAAAACTTTCCGCCTTCGCACGATCGAATCGCGGATGCACGCCGGCGACGTAGTCGAGCGCCTGCGAAACCCGTATCCAGCGCGGCAGCACGGCGACATCGGCAATGAAGCAGACGTCCCGCATGAGCTGATCGCGCTCCGTCCAGGGGTCGCGTCCGAGCACCCTTAGTTCTCCCTGATATGGGGTGAGGCCGAGAATCGCGTTGAGCGCGGTGGTTTTGCCTGCGCCGTTGGGGCCGATGAGTCCGAGAATCCGGCCCTCTTCCACCCGCAAATTGACACCGTCCACCGCGATGGTTGTGCCGAAGGCCTTGCGGAGGCCGCGTGCTTCTATGCATGCCATGAGTTCAGCGCTCCTTCTTGGGGGGATTCGACTCGGGCGAGCCCCTGTTTGCGCCGTCCAGGAGTTCTTCCGCCTTCAGGCCGAGCCGCTGAATGGTTGCGTGGATCCTAGGCCATTCTTCGCCAAGAAACTTCTGCCGTTCGGCCTGCAGCAACAAACTGCGTGCGCCCGCATTGATGAACATGCCGAGGCCTCGTCTGGTTTCGACCAGCCCCTCGTCCACCAGTTGCTGATAGCCCTTCAGAACCGTGAGCGGATTGACCCGGTATTCGGCCGCGACATTGCGCACCGAGGGCAGCGGATCCCCTTCCTTTAGAACTCCGTCCAGTATCATCGCGACGACACGGTCCCGAACCTGGCGGTAGATCGGCTGACTGTCGTTCCACTCACGGTCCATCGATTTTCCTGATAGCCTCTTACCACAGATACGCACCCGTCATTTTGTGCGCTGCAAGTCCATGTGCGCGTGGACTGGCTTGTCCCCCACCATGAAAGTCCAATCCTCAATGTGATGGTTCGCATCGAGGAAGGTGAATACGGCATGGTGCATGTGTCCGTACTGCGTGCTGCCGGCCACGTCGAGAAAGTCGAATTCCACCGTCTTCCCGTCTGGCGACATCTTGCCCGTCATGCGAGGCCGGTTTCCTGCGTCACAATAATGCGTCAGGAGCAAGCGGTCCCCGTCCAGATACAACATGGTGATCGGATCGTCGGGTCTTCCACCCA
>JACXTT010000476.1_pt1 | contig 68064 bp, 49 predicted proteins | sample 9270951 | NCBI WGS metagenome assembly JACXTT01 (sample SAMN15532306, study PRJNA645909) | rock metagenome | isolation source: weathered quartz diorite | place: Puerto Rico | collected 2017-06-21 | reverse complement strand
GTGTGCCTTTACTACTCGCAGCAGTTGTGAACGAATTCTTTACAGCGTCTTTGAGCGGATGAACAACCACTGGTCCCGTCACCCGCTCTCAGCTTTTACACACAACTCTTGACGCCACCTCTGCGGCGAACCGCGGTGATTCGTGCTAGCACAAGCAGAGTGAAGAGGCTTTTGGCGCGGCTTTTACGATTGCATCGCCTGGCCCGCGGCTAAAAGCTGCCCCTGACGTGGCAGATCGAAGTGCAATAATCGCCGCAGACCTGTTTGAGAGTCGACTCCGGCGCGCGAGAATTAGTAATTGTAACAACTTGGTGCGCAGGAGGCATAGCAAGCGTTGTATCCTGGTGTCTTGGCGCCATAGATTTCGGCGCATCGCTTGCGGCATGCCGCCAGGCACTGACCTCGGTGGCCTGCGGCCTCGGCCTTAGGTGCTAGCCCCACTAAAACCAGCACGGGAGCTGCCAGAGCAAAGCCGAATCGCTTCAACGCGCCACGGCGCGTGACGGATTGGGCCAAACGTTTGGTCAGTTCATCGAATTTGTCGTTCATTCCGTTCCGTTCGTTTTGGTTTGTTGCGCATCGCCTCTGCATTCAACCGCCGGTGCTCGTGAGCCCGAACTTGACGCCGGTCACATTCTGGCCGCTGCGCGCCGCGAAGGCGGCTGGATTGGGAGTTGTCTGCGTCCAGCTCGCTTTCGGCACGAGGCGCACGGAGTAGTTGCCTGGCCCAAGCGCGGTGAACTGGAAGTTCCCCTGGTTGTCCGTAGTCGTCCACGGCTCGTTGGCGAGCGCTGTCGGCAGCCCGTTGCCTTCGGGATTGTTAAGGACGCCGTCCCCATTGAGATCGAGGAAAACGATCCAGCCGTCCAAGCCGTGCTCCTTGTTGTCCTGGCGGCCATTCCCATTAGTGTCGTTGAAAACCTGGCCGCCGATGCTGATCATCTGGAAGAGGGCGAAGTCCCGGCCAGTCACGGTTTGGCCACTGGTCAATTGCAGCCCGTACGCGCCCGCGGGCGCCGCTGGCGCGCCCAGGCCCAGCGTGATAAGCACACGGCCAACATTGTTATTTTTGTTCGCCTCCTTCAGATGGTTGTCCGGGTCAACGACGGCCTCCAACCAGTACTGGCCTGGCGGCAAGCCCGTGATGTCAATTTGCTGGCCGGGTGTCGTCGGTTCATAGACATCCTCCCACCCGACCGAGATTTGCTGAGTCGTGCCGCAGGCGTACGGGCTGGCCACGGGCGAAGCGTTGGGCAAAGTGGCATCATAGACTTGCACGTCCACCAGGCAAAAACTCGTCTTCTGCCCGCCCGCGACGACGTCGCCAACTTCCGGAATGCCGTCGCCGTTCGTGTCCGGCAGGGCCTGACGCAGCGAGTACCGCGTGTAATCATCGAAGTGAATATGGCCGTGTTCGGGATGATAGGTGAACGTGCCAGCTTCCACGTCAATGTACGTTTTCAGCGTCATATCCTGGAAGATGCGCTGATAGACAATCTGCGAACCGTTACCGAGGTCCGGCCCGCCCACGAGCTGCATGGGCCCCAAACCAATGTTCGGTGTCGCCTGTCCAAAGTGCAGCGTGTTGCCGATGACAAACCAGTCACAAAGACCGTGCTCGGTATCCACGGTAAGATCGGGCACCAGTCCCGGCACGCCCGGGTCGGACGGCGGACCGTTGGAAACGATGCCGACACAGGGCACTTTCGTGGTGTCGAGGCTGGGGAATACCTGCATCCAGCCTTCCTGTCCGACGCTAAAGGCAAAGAGCGTGCGCATAACGCACACAGCGGGTGTAAGGCTCGCGAATGAGTACCAGCCGGATTCAGTGACGGGATCAATCTTGCCGTCGCCATTGAGATCAATGCTGCGTGTCAAATCCGAGCCAAAAAAAGTGCCGTGATAATCGAGAAATACAGATTGAGCGTCCCAGCCCGGTTCACCGGGGTCGTGTTTGCCATTGCCATTGATGTCCACGAATACCTGGCCGGTAACGGCGCCAAGCCGGGAACTGCCCAGGTCCACGCCTGCGCGTTGTTCGCCGGCTGCGAGCGTCACGGCGAAAGAAGCAGCGGTCGGGTGGGGCACGACTTTGATCTCGATGGTGTAATCGCCCGTGCTGCTGGCAAAACCGCCGCTCCCTTCGATAAACGGATTGTAAACCCCGTTAATGAAGCAGGAAACGCCGATGTAGTAAGTGCCTGAGGCCAGAACATAGTAATCCAGATGCGAATCCGTTCCGCCGCCGATGGCATCGTCATCCATCGCCACGGGATGACCTGTCGCGTCGAAAATCCGCAATACCGTATCGAGCGCGGAGCCAAACGCCGCCGCATCAAGGTCCACCTGGAGCAAGCTGCCGGCATCCGCCTGCACCTGGTACATGTCCACGTCGAGTTCGTGATGGTTGTTGTCGCCGATTGCGCCGCAGGCCACGTACGGTCCGGGCGAGGCGGAACTGACGCCCGTCGGAATCGCTGTGGGGATCGTGTCATTCGGCTCCCGGGGCGTCGGACCGCATTGGGCCGGCGTGATGATCCGGTCTTTCTCGGAGGCTACGGGCGCGGTTTGTACCCAGAACGAGGGCAGATCCTGCTGCACGAAATAGGTGCCCGCCGCGAGATTGCGAAACGCGAAAGTGCCGTCGCGTTTCGTGATGTCGGTCTTGACCAACGTGTCGCTGGCGGCGTTGAACAGGCCGTCGCCGTTGTCGCGGAACAGGCGGATTGTACGGCCGACGATGGGCAGATCGTCCGCGCTCACCCCGTCGCCAGTCAAATCCTCGACTGCGCGACCCGTGACACTGGCAGAGCCAGATTGCGCGGATGAATTGGCGGTGACGACCATGATTGCGAGCAGCGTGAAGAGACGGGCCACTGGTTTTTGCACGTAATCGGGTCCTGACTTCAACACCCCGCGGCGCGTGACAGATTGAGCCAATTCCTTGGCCAGTTCATCGAATTTGTCGTTCATAAATTTCCGTTCGTTTCTGTTGTTGTTTCTTTAACCGCGGATTACGCGGATTGGCAATCGCTCAAAGCCATTCAGCTCATGCAGCCTCCTGCTCTTGGGTCACAGCGCATCCGTGTGCATCCGTGTTCATCTGTGGTTCAATTTTCTTTTCAGTTTTCACCACGTCTCGTGATGCGGCTGGTTGTCGTTGTTCCACTGGCGCCGCGCCTCCGGGGTCCTTTCGATCCATTTGCTCTGCTTGCCGAAGGCGGCGTGGCCATCGCAGAACAGAATATTGGCGCCGCCATCGTGGCGTGCGGCCGGCAGTTGCGGCTGGTCGGGCATGGCCGACTCCCGAAGGCTCGAGATTTCATAGGGGCTGAGCACGACGGAGGACTGAATACCAACCCCGGAGTCGCCCAGGACTAACATGTCGCTGGGGACCTTGACCCGCGAAGTGGCAATATGCCGCCAGAGGCCCATCCCCAGTTCCAATTCTCTGCCATCGGGCGCAGTGCCTGCCCCGTTGTAGCCATAACTCAGGCGTTCAAAGGCGACGAGGCCTTCAGGCCGGGAAGCTGTAGGGACCGAGTACCGTTTGTTCGGGCAGACGAGAGCTTCAGGATTCTGAGGCAGATACAGTTCGAATCGTGCGCTGGCGCTGTTCAGGGCGATAGCTCCCCACTCCCGGCTGTTAAGAAAATGCTGGAAGTCAGCAGCGTACTGACTCAGACCCAGGTCAATCTCGCGCAGATTGTTCAGGCAAACCGCCGTGCGGGAACGGGCTTTGCTGGCGGGAAACGCCGGCAAAAAGAGAGCGGCCACAAGCAGGCAGGACACGATTATTGCCGCCACAAGCTCGATGCGCGTAAATGCCTGACACGGGCTATTTTGTCTGCACCGATCCCGACGCCAGTCATACCAGGCGCCCGGCTGAGGGTTGGCAGCGTAATTGGGCGTTTGGCCAGCCGACGAGGCAACGCGGGATCGAATCTGGCCTGTGGCGGTATAAATCAAAGCAAATGCGTTCGTTTTCATAGGTTTCCGTAATTCTTGCTGTCACCTCCTTCCTACCGGAAATTGTCTTCAGGATTACAAGAAATGTTGAGCTTTCTCCCAGGAGCCCAGAAGCCGACAGGGGAATAACGGATGAGCACGCCATTCTCTGAGTTTGCTCCTGTCGAGGTTACCCTGAACGCCTTAACAGGACAGCGGAAAGGAAACTGCGAAGAGGGACGAAACTCACGGCCTCCCGGGTTATGGCTCGCTGTTTTCCGGGCTCTTGATTCCGTTCGCGCCGGGTAGAACCTTAACGGTGATTTCGCCCTTGAGTTGGGTGGCCGTAGGAGGCGGAATTGGCGGCGAATCCCAGTCCAGCTTCATTGCGGCCAGTTGCTGGCGGACGGCCCGGAGGTCCCACAGGTAATTGGCTCCGGTGTGGTCAATCGTGACTAATTGCTCCCCGGTGCGGCTAAAGCAAACCGGCAGTTGTTCTGACTGGTCCAACACCGCCAGGATCCTGCCGGTGTCGGCATCGAGCAACTCCACTCCAAATTCTCCAGCGGAGACCGCCATCATTGTGCCCGCGCGAATCAGCACCACAGGACCAACGTTTTTACCTACGCGCATTCGAGAGATCGCCCGGCGCGGCTGCCACGAATCGACTTCCCAAAACCGGTACTCTTCAAAGCCGCAAGTCACCAGCCAACGACCGTCCGGGCTAAAGGCCAAACTCACAATATCAGCTCCCCGGAGGGTTTGAACGAGCTGGCCCGTTCGAACGTTCCATACTTTGGCCTCGTCCTCAGACCAGGCGGCTGCCGCCAGCCATTTGCCGTCAACACTGAAACTGAGCGACTCATACCTGGCTTGATATTGCGCCAGGACCTGACGCCGGCGGTCGCTCAAGTCCAAGAGCAGGATCCCGGCTGAGCTTCTCACGGCGACCCGCAGTCCGTCGGGACTAAGGACTGCCTGGCGTAATGGTAATGCACCGGGCGGTTCAAGCTGCTCCCGACGTCCCACCTGCAGGCGGGTGCCGCTGGGCCGGACCTCGCGCAGGATCGGCCAGCGGCACAGTCCCGCGGCGCCGCTGCCGAGCAAGCTCTGACCGTCAGGGTGCAGAATCACTGAGTGGCCGCCAGGGAACGGAACGAAGGCTAGCTCGCCTGCTGTGCGCGTGTCCCACAAGCGCACTCCATCCGGTTCCATCGAGGCAAGAATTCGTCCATCCAGACTGAAATCGGCGCTGGGTTGTACGCCCCTTTTTCCAGCCGCTCGCAGAGTCCGGCATTCCCTCGGTCTGGCCACCTCGATCAGGCCAACGTCCGGCGCTCCTTCAGTCGCCAGGAGCCGTGCGTCGTCGGCACTGAATTGCAAGCCGGTGGCGCTGCGTGGCAGTCTAAGCAGGGGCCGCGACGACGGTGGCTCCCATACGAAAAGGGGATCGTGAGGGCTGCTGCTGACCAGCCAGTCGCCACGATGGTTAAAGGCCAGCGATTCCGGCACTGCAGCGTGGCCTTGCAGAACAGCAAGCCGTTGCGTCTGGGCCAGATCCCAAACATACACCTGGAGATCCAGACAGGCAGTGGCCAACATCTGGCTGCCAGGATGCCATTCCAGGAAGCAGACGCCTTGCGCATGAAATAGATTCGCCACTGTTGAGCCACTCTCCACGTCGTGAATTTCCACCGTCGAATGCTCCAGGCTGCAAGCCGCCAATTTCCGTCCATCGGGACTGAAGCGCAGGCAGTATGGCGAGTCCTGACTCGAAAAGCGCTGGCGCTGGCGCCCTGCCGACAGGTCGAAAACCTCAAGCGAGCCTTTCCCGTCTCCAGTCGCAATACAGCGAGAGTCGGGACTGAAATCCACTGCAAAATGAGTGATGCCACCCGGCAACTCCCAAATCCGAGCTTGCGTTTCGACTGACCAGACCGTGAGCACGTCGTCGCGCGATTGACTTGGACGGTACTCCGCAGCAAGCAATTTCCCGTCCCGGCTGAGTCGAATCACCCACACCCGCTCGCTGGACAATTTGAACTGAGCGACCAATCTTTCGTCCGCAAGCCGGCGCACGACAATGTTGTCCCCGGACTCGCAACGCGCATATAGCCGAAGGTCTGCATCCACTGACACCAGCGCCGGATCGGCCCGGTTGCCGTGCCACTCCCGGACCACCCTAAGATCCGACAGCGCCAGGCAACCAATGGCTTCGTTGCGCAGTGCCAGCGCAGGACGAATCTCTGCCGCCTTCTTCAGTACGTCCATACTTTCGAACCGCCGGCCTGCCCGGCCGCTCCAGCGATTGGCACGGGCCTGGGCCAGGTAGGAGTCCCAAAGTTTCTCGGTCGCCTGCTTTTTTTCGCGATTGATCCGGAAAATGGCGACAGGCGACCCGATGGCCACTGCCAGCAACAACAAAAGTGAAAGCGCTCCCAGACTCGACACCACCGGTTTGCGCCGGCACCACTGCCAAACCTTGGTGGCATGGCTCACCGGCCGCGCCAGGATGGGTCTACCGCTCAGGAACCGCCCCAGGTCCTCCGCCAGTTCCTGCGCGGTGGCGTAACGCCGCCGCGCCTCTTTCTGCAGGCACTTTAAGCAAATCGTCTCCAGGTCGCGCTGCACGCTCGGTTGCAGGACACGAGGCGCAATCGGTTCATGGTAGATTACATAAGCCAGAATCTCCTCCTGCGATCGCCCCACAAAAGGTGGGCGGCCTGTCAGCAGGTGGAACAAAATCGCCCCTAGCGAATAGACATCACTGGCGGCAGTCGTCTGATGATGTTTGCCCTGGGCCTGTTCAGGCGGCATATAGTTGGGTGAGCCGAGGACTTCGCCGCTTGCGGTCAGCGGCGTGACCAGCGACGAGGATGGAGGCTTTGAGCTCAGGCGCTTGGCCAGGCCAAAATCCGTAATGCGCGGCTGGCCTGTAAGGTCAATCACGATGTTGGATGGTTTGAGATCGCGATGCAGAACGCCGTGCCCGTGCGCGTAATGGATGGCCTCTGCAATGGTCTTCAGATAATTAGCCGCTTGCCGCCCCTGCAACGGTCCCTCTCGCACGGCCTCCTCCAGGTTCCTGCCTTCGACGTACTCCATCGAAAAATAGTGCTGGCCTTCGTGTGCGCCGACTTCGTGGATGGCCACGATGTTCGGGTGGTCCAGATCGGCTGCCGCTTCGGCCTCCGCCTGAAAGCGTCTAATAAACTCGCGGCTGGCGAATTCACCGGCCAGGATCATCTTCACCGCCACGGTACGATTCAAACTGATCTGCCGGGCCTTGTACACCACTCCCATCCCGCCGCGTGCAATTTCTTCCAGCAACTCGTAATCGCCGAAGGCTCTCCCCCCAATTTCTGCTTTCTGCTTTCTGCTTTCTATTTTCTCTTCTAACGTCGGCGTTTCGAGCGAGACGCGCACCAGGCACTTGGGACACAACCCTTCCCAGCCTGCCTCGGGCAACGGCCCGCCGCATTGCGGACATGAGTGTGTCTCAGGCATGACGCAAGGAGACCAAAGGTTTTCTCTACTTCTAACGGAAATCGGTCAGGGAATTACAAAAAATCCGTTCTGGATGCGTCCGCCGCGCGCTCGATTGTTTAACCGCTGAGCAGTTTAATGAGATAACGCAGTTCGTCCTCCACGTCGGCCGGGCTGTCAACCGTGTGGACGACTTCTTCACGAACCAGTTCGCCGTAGCGTTGGCGAAGGCGGTGCACAGCCACAGCCACGCCATTGGCCGGTAACCCCAACCGCGTGGCGACCCGGGCGTACTCGCCTGCCGCCGGCTCCGCGGTCAGAAACCCCTTTAACTGCTCGAATTGGTCGCTCTTTCCTGCGCGGGCGAGGTCCTCGCGCAGCCGGCTCAGGGCACGCTGAAAAAGGCCGATGGCCCAACGCTGCTCGTAAAGCTTGTCCGGCGTGGAGTCCGAGGCCGCCTCAAGTTGATAATGCGACTCAGGCGATTGGTCGCTCCAGGGAATGAAGGTTCTGCCGCCTCCTCGCTTTTCAGCGCGCGCCCGTTCCCATTCGTGGTTCAAAAAGTTCTGGAGCGACGAGAGGAGGAACGTGCGAAAACGGCCGCGATAACGGTTGGCCCGCGCCAGGCAATCCTTTTCCAGCAAATGAACAAAGAATGCCTGCGTGAGGTCTTCCGCATCCTGAGGGCCGTATCCCTTCCTCCGGACGTAAGCATAGAGCGGAGGCCAGTAAAGCCGGCAGAGCTGTTCGAGCGCATTGGAAGCGTGGGTTGACGCGCCGTCGCCCGCAGCCCGCACAACCGTCCAATGGGTCGTTGCAAACCAGTGCTGCTTTTCCGATTCGCCCTGCTGATTGTGCTCGGGCAGCATACTTCGCCTTGCTGGCGTGGTTGACAACGCCAGGATAAGCTGTGCGCTTGCGATAGCAAGAACGAAATGACGTCCGAGCAGTCTGAGTTGCTGGTCGCTGCAACCCCGCCGCAGCTCGGTGTCGGAGAGCGCCCGTCCACGGGCGCAGCGAGCTCCGCGTTTCCAAACGCGTCGGGCCCGTCGTCAGCACCTTCGATTCCTTCTTTGCTGCGCCCGTGGACGGGCGCCCTCCGCTTTTATTTCGCCTTTACGTTGTAGCACCAAAGTGTGCCGTGGTCGCGCACGTAGAGGCGTCCATTGGCGACGACCGGGTAGGCCCAGGCTTTCTCCATCTGCTGCGAGTGCGAAGGAGGAGTCGGCGGCATAAACCGACCCTTCTCATGATACGACTCCGGCGTTGGCTCGACCAACGCCACCTCTCCATTTTCGCCATGGAGATAAAGCCGGCCGTCGGCACAACAGAGCGAGGCAGCGCCGAGCGCGCGGTCTTGCCACTTTATCTGACCTGTTTCGAAATCAATGCACAGCAGCGCCTGAGCCGTCGTTCCATAAAGGCAGTCGCCGTTCTTCACCGCGCCGCCGATAGCCGTCGGCAACTTCGCTTCGAAATAAACCTGTTCCGGCTCGATGCTTCCCGCTGTCGCCTTGAGTTTCACCAGACCGCCCCCGGTGCCTGCCGAGGCAGTGTAGATGGAGTCCGCGCTCGCAACCGGCGACGGAATGTTCGCGCCATAGCGGCTGATCGGTTTCGAGTAACGCCACAAAAACTTGCCGGTCTTCGCCTCTACTCCAACGAGACCCTTTTGCAGCAGTTGCACGTACTGCTTGACGCCGCCAACTTCGACTACGATCGCGGACGCGTAGGCAGCCAGGTCACTTCCCGGCACGGCACATTTCCAAATGACTTCTCCGGTCTTTTTGTTCAGTGCCAGGATTGTGGATTGGCTCCCTCCAGGAGTGCAGACGAGAACGTCGCCATCGATCAAGGGCGACTCCGAGTAAGCCCACTCGCCGCACTGGCCGCCGAACTCTTCTCGAAGGTTTTTGTGCCAGCGCACTTTGCCGCTGCTGACATCAACGCACGCAAGGTCGCCATCAGAGCCCAAGGCGTACAGGACGCTGCCTTCTACCGTCGGGGTCGAGCGCGCGGCGGGAAAATTGGGGTCCTGCTTGGGACGACCCACTCGGCCCAGTTTAGCGGTCCAAATTCGCTTGCCATCCTTGACCGCGAGCGCTTCGACGAATTCATTGTCCATCCCTTCGTTGCCCAACAGGTAGAGCCGGTCTCCAACCACCGCAGGCGTCGAATAGCCCGAGCCAATGTCCGTTACCTTCCACTCCAGCTCTGGGCCGGCCTTCGGCCATTCCTTGAGCAAGCCTGTTTCCTGAGAAATCCCGTTACGATGAGGGCCGCGCCATTGCGGCCAATCGTTGGCTGACACTGACACGGAGAAGGCCAGGAGGAAGCACACGATCGAAATGGATGCGGTTGATTTCATGGTACATGAGGATTGTTCGTTTACTATACCGGAGCGCAATCCTCGGTCAAATTTCAAACGTCGGCGAGCGCAAATCTGTTAGTGGACTTCCGGCAAAAGCGCTTGCATTCCAGTGTAATCTTCCCTACAGGTTTCGCGCGCGAATTCAAAAACAAAACTTAATATCTTATGGGACGCATCTATAACGACATCGTCGAAACGGTTGGCCGCACACCTTTGGTCCGCCTCAACCGCGTCACCAATGGCGTACCGGCCACGATCCTGCTCAAGTGCGAATTCTTCAATCCCCTCGGCAGCGTCAAGGATCGGATCGGGATGTCGATGATCCAGGATGCGGAAAAGCGAGGTATCTTGAAGAAGAACTCGGTAATCATCGAGCCAACCAGTGGCAATACTGGTATTGCACTGGCGTTCGTCGCTGCCGCAAAAGGTTACCAAATCATCCTGACCATGCCGGAGACGATGTCCCTTGAGCGGCGCACCTTGCTGGCCATGCTCGGCGCCAAACTGGTTCTGACTCCAGGCACGGAAGGCATGAAAGGCGCCATCGCCAAAGCCGAACAGTTGGCTAAAGAGACGCCGAACTCCTGGATCCCGCAACAGTTTGATAATCCGGCCAACCCGGAGATCCATCGCCAGACGACCGCCGAGGAAATCTGGGACGATACCGCCGGCAAAGTAGATATTGTGGTTGCAGCCGTCGGCACCGGCGGCACAATTACCGGCTGTTACGAAGTCATCAAGCAGCGCAAACCGTCGTTCCTCGCGATTGCAGTCGAGCCGAAAGATTCTCCAGTCATCTCTCAGACACTCGCCGGTCAGCCGTTGAAGCCGGGCCCGCACAAAATTCAGGGAACCGGCGCGGGCTTTGTTCCGAACAACCTCCACTTGAAAGACTCGAAGGGTGATTCGCAGATTACGGAATGCATCCAGGTCACGAACGACGACTCGTTTGCGATGGCCCGACGCTTGGCGAGGGAGGAGGGCATTCTGGCGGGTATCTCTTCCGGCGCAAACGTCTGGGCGGCGATCGAGGTCGCAAAACGGCCTGAAAACAAGGGCAAAATGATCGTCACAGTGGCCTGTTCGACCGGCGAACGCTACCTAAGCACCCCTCTGGCGGCCGAGGCGCGCTCCCAAGTCGGAGGTTGAAAAACGCCTTTGCAGGTTATTTCAGTCCCAAGTGCTTGGGAAAACCCGGAGAAAGATTGGTACGGACCCACCGGGGGTAGTAGCGGATGACCATTCGGTCGAGGGTATCCTTGTCGAGCTTCAGGTGCTCGGCTGCCGTTTCCAACTCAGCCTAATAAATCGCGCGGCACCGTACATCTTCGTGCCGATTCGGAGCCTGTTTGAAGGCATCCATGGCCTTGAGCAGGCGCTCAAGGTCGGGCCTCATCCACGGACGAGCTTTCTCGCCAATGGATCGTCGGGAAAGTGCTTATTCAAGAGCGCTTCTGCTTCACCTTGAGTCATCGGATTGTTGAGGCTCTTCCAGGAATCCTCAAGCTGACGCAGGCGCCACGCCATTTCTTCCGCATCTTTAGACGACGGGTAATCGGGATCGGTCAGCAGGCTTTGGAGTTGCCTGGCAGAGCGCAATAGCCACTTTAATTCCTGCCGAAAGTCCTCTAGCGTGGTTGCAGAGGCCTCTTGTTCGATGAGTTCTCGTCGCTCGCGCTGCCGAAAATCCTCGCACTGCGCAACCCAATCCCCTAGTAACTTTACCACTACCGACGTACCCCGCTGCCCGGGCGGGTGCGATTCCGCTGGAGACTGTGCGCTTAACTTCACGGTCTAAGCATGGCACGGTGGGCTGACGGGTTCAAGCCGGATCATTCCCTGAAAAATTCCTGTTGACAAATTGGGCCGCACTGTCATACTGTCATATGTCAGTCGATACCTATGCTGTTTCAAATCGATTTTAAGTCCGGCAAACCGGTCTATCTGCAACTAGTGGACCAGATCCGCTACGCGGCGGCGTCCGGCGCGCTCCGGCCTGGCGAACCGTTGCCCTCGATCCGTCCGCTGGCCGAGGAGCTGCGCCTGAACCGGAATACAATCGCCAAGGCGTATTCCGAGCTCGAAAGCCAAGGCGTCATCGAGACCGTTCCTGGGAAGGGCTGCTTTCTCAAAGCGAACAATACCCCGTTCACCAAGGCGGTGCGGCACAAGCTTTTGCTCACCGAAATCGACGAGGCCGTTGTGACCGCGCACCACCTTCAAGTGGAGCGAGAGCCATTCCTGGAGCTGGTCGAGGAACGCCTCGATTACTTCGAGCGCAAAGCCTCCTCCGTTGACGGGGAGGACGAGAAACCAACAGGACGCAAAACGCCATGAACAATCCAGTTATTGAAACCAAAGGCCTGAGCCGCAGTTACGGAAAGCTGGAAGCGGTCCACGGCCTTGACCTCGCCGTGCCCGCCGGCTGCTGCTACGGCTTTTTTGGCCGTAACGGTGCGGGCAAGACGACTACCATCAAGTGCCTGCTGAATCTGCTGCGCCCGACGGCTGGCACGGTGCGCGTCTTCGGCCTGGACCCGCAGAAAGATGAAGTCGCCGTCAAATCGCGGCTCGGCTACGTGCCTGATGCCGTCGCCTTTTATCCCTGGATGACCGTCCGCGATACACTCGAGTACTTTGCCTCGTTCCGCTCTAGGTGGAATCGCGACATCGAAGCCGATTTGCTGAAGCGATTCAACCTCGACGTTTCCCAAAAAGCGGGCGCGCTGTCGAAAGGCCAGAAAACCCAACTTGCGCTTATCTCCGCGATCTGTCCCGAGCCGGATCTGTTGCTCCTGGACGAGCCGACCTCCGGGCTTGATCCGATTGTCCGCCGCGAGTTTATCGAAACTGTCATTGGCGCCTATCAATCTGGGGCGCCTGCAAGCCGGACCGTCTTCGTCTCCACGCATCTGATTTCTGAATTTGAAGGGTTGATAGACAAGTTCACGATCATCGAGCAGGGAAGGGAGCTGCTGACCATGGACGCCGATCACGCTCGGGATCGATTCAAGAGCATCCGCGTCCGCTTCTCGATCGCTCCGCCTCAGCTTGCTCTTTCGGGTGCGTTACGCGTGACCCAAAATGGGCGTGAAGCTGAAGTCCTGGCCAATGGCAACAGCGACCAATTGATCGCCGAACTCGAGGCGCTCCGCCCGGAGGAACTTCGATGCGAATCACTGTCGCTCGAGGAAATATTCGTCGCCTCTAAGGATCTGAAAGGCCAATGAACGCGCTCGTCCGCAAAGAAATTCGGCTGGCGCTGCCGCTTTGGAGCGTGGCCATGATACTGGTCTTTGTCACGACGTGGCTCATTGCGGCGAGGCATCCCTCCGATCCTTCGAGCATCACAAATGCTGCACGGGGTGCGGTGTTGTTCGGAGCATTGATGCTAGGACTTACGTCTTTCGGGCTGGAATTCAGCTCCGGGACCTTTCAACAATTGCTGTCCCAGCCGATTTCGCGAGAACGGCTATGGCGGCTCAAGGTCGTCATGCAGGGCGTCGCCGCCGCGTTGGTGCTTCTGTGCGGACTGATTTGCGCGTATGGACTCGGGCCTGACGACGATTCCTGGTTGAGATTCTTCGCCACTACCGCTTGCATGGCCTTCGCGGCTGTTTCAGGAGGTTTTTGGACAACGCTGTTGTTCCGCCAGATCGCCGCGGCGCTCTGGTTCGCAGTTTTGGTTCCGCTCGTGATCGGCGCCGCAACGGTTGCTTTGGCTGAAAAGATCCTCCAATTGCCTGCGGACTCGCTGGTGCCGGACAACTGCGGCTACGCTGCCTTGTTGGTGTACTCCGCTGCCGGTTTTCTCTTGGCGCGCCGCATGTTTCTGCGCGCCCAGGACACGCAATGGACCGGCGGCGCGATTTCGCTCCCAAACTGGTTTGCCGCGCGAAAGCAGGACGTCGCCAGACACCTGGGCCGCAAACCATTCCGCGCGCTGCTCGGAAAGGAACTTCTGGCCCAGCATGTGAGTTTGTTGCTGGCAGCCTGTCTGGTCGCGTTGCACCTGGTGGCCATTGGGCTGCGAAAGGCAGAGTTTGTCCAATCCCCAACCGCTAAGATGCTTCCTCAGGTGCTCGGCTTCTGGTGGTGCCTTTGGTTCGCCATGCCTTTGCTGATTGGAAGCGCCGTCGTGGCAGAGGAGCGGAAGCACGGCACGCTCGAGAGTCAACTCTGCCTCCCTGTCACACGACGACTTCTGTTTTGCACAAAGCTCGGCTTTGCTCTGGTGCTCGGCATGTTGCTCGGCGGAGTGATGCCCTGGTTGCTGGAAAGTCTGGGAGCTCAACTCGGATTTCGCGGCGACTTTCCTGCCATCGGGAAGCCCTCATCATGGCCGGCACTGCTGACTTTTTGTGGCGGCGGACTGGGTATAACCTTCGTTTCGTTCTATGCCTCAACGCTAACCCGCAATTTGCTTCAGGCGATGGGAGCCGCGCTCATCACTACCATGGTCCTGGCCGGGTTCATGGGCTGGGCGCTGGCCGGAGGCCCGCTCCAGGGCGGCAACCTGTATCTCTGGTTCGGACCGCTCGCGGCTTGGATTGGACTCCCAATGCTGATCATTGCCATCCTTTGGCTCGGTTTCCGCAATTACAAGTGTTTGTTGGTAGGCAGGAACACTTGGTGGCGGAACGGGCTTTTGCTCGTCGGCTCCATGGCTGTCATCGTGCTCAGCACAACGCTGATCTACAATCGTGCCTGGGAATGGTTCATGACGCTCGAGCCAAAGCATGGCGCGGCGCAGTTGACCGGTCTTGTCAGGCCGCAGGTTTGTTCAGTGGGGAGAAAGTCTGGAATGGTGCCCGACGGCACCTTTACCTTTGCACGAAGAGTTTTTGTACTGCTGCCGGATGGCCGTGTGTGGGTGGCGACCCACCACCGTTTCAAGAGATCGGGTCAGAAGGCGAGCATCGGCAGTTCCCGCGATCACACCGAGCGCGATGTGCCATTCTCGGTACCAATCCCCGTAGCTGGCACCTGGGTTGGAGGCGCCCACTGGGTCCAGTTGGCCAGAGATTGGGACTATGTGTTCGGCATCCAATCGGATGGCAGTCTCTGGAGACTATTTACTGCGACTCGAACCAATGTTGTCGAAAACCTCTCGAATGCTCCCATCCCAGAACGAATCGGAACCGACACGGATTGGAAAAGCATCGTCGCCGGCTACGCGCACTTCCTGGTGTTGAAGAAGGACGGCAGTCTTTGGGGATGGGGAAACAACGGCAACGGCCAGCTCGGTCCCGGGCCTGCCCAGTTCACGAACGATCTCGTGCGTGTCGGTCACGATTCCGATTGGCTCTCCGTGTTCGCTTCGCAGGGCACCTCTGTCGGCGTTAAGCGTGATGGCAGCGTCTGGAAATGGGGCTATTTGTCGATGAGTCCAACCGGCGAGAATCCCGCGGGTTGGAAACAATCCCCCAGGCCAGAGCCGGTGCGCTGGGGCTCGCTGGATGGGACGGATTGGCGCGAGTGGATCAGCCTATGGTATTGGGACCTGATTCTTAAGAACGATGGTTCCCTCTGGGCATGGGGCAACGTGCGGTCTGACATTTTTGGATATCATCTGTTCGAAACTGACGAGGGATACCAGTTCTGCGGGCAGCCATTGCGAATTGGCGATAAATCGGATTGGGAATCGATTGCTTTCGACTCTGGAACTTTGGTCGGTTTTAAACGCAGCGGCGCGATTTTCGAGTTTGAGCTCTATGGCCCGCGTCTGGTTTGTTGGGGTGCCGCGTGGCGGCCGAGCCGGCACTCCGACTGGCTTGCCATTGGAAGCGACTCCTGGTTCACTCCATGCCTGGCTCTGGCAGCCGACGGCACCTTATGCTTGTGGGAACAACAGAATACGTGGCGATCGGCCGAATCGAGGAAGTTTCTAGGACCCAGCCGAAAGCCGCTTTGGACTTTGAACGTTTTGGCGAAGCAATAGGAGCGCGGACGCTCCTATTACCCGTCGTTGCTGGGAATCGCGGTCATTTTCGCCTTGCGCGCAGCTGGTTTTCGGGCCTAGATTGGAATCGATATCCAATCTAACGCCGGCTGGATTGCCGGCACTGGATAGTTCTTGAACCGGTTCGAACGAATATTCCGTAAGGCATAGAATGAAAATGAAAATTCTGCTCAGTATTGCGGCCTTGGCGACAGCTCCGCTCATGGCAGCGGACTCCAGTCCAAAAGATGAAATCATGGCCGCGGCCAAAAAGGTCGCTCAGAAAGAGATTTACGCCTGGCGAACAACCAACGATTTCAACGGCTTCATGAGCACCGCTGATGGGAAGGTCGATAAAGATGGCCTCATCTGGATGGCGGTCAGTTTCGGGGAAAGCACGACACAGGCATTTCTCAAGAGCGGCAAAGGCGCCGTAAAACAGGCGGACCAGGACTGGCAATCTCTTACGGAGCTCGAAAACGATCCGGGCCCGCTTCAATTTCTCGTGCGCCGGCTGCAAACTTTCAAGGCGCCGGCCGACCAGGTCCAGGATCTGGCCGGCAAGACCAAGGAGCTTAAGAAGCAAGGCGATGTCTATTCCGGCGATCTGACCGAGGCTGGCGCCCAAGAGCTGCTCTCCTTCGGCAGGCGCCGCGACAGCAACGCCGCCGGGCCGAAAAATGCCAAAGGCTCGATCAAACTCTGGACCAAGGACGGCCAGCTCTCCAAGTACGAACTCAAACTCTCAGGCACAGTGAGCTTCGGCGGCGATGAGCAGGACCTTGAGGGCATCGCGACAGTAGAAATCAAAGACGCCGGCAAGGCGAAGCTGGAGATGCCTGAGGCTGCGAAAAAGAAGCTTTCGTAAGGCGAAGGTGACCGTCGCAGCACTCGTTCGGCGTGTGACTTAGGCCATCCGCTGGCCGCGGAACTTTCGACGAGTTAGAAAGTTCGGGGTATCGTTCCCTTCTAGACAGCAGCCAAACGCGCGGCAGGAGCTACGGTTACGCCTTGGAGCGTGTCTTGAAATTGTAGGAGCCGAGACAACGAGTCTCTGATCTCTTGTAAGACCGACGATGTACAAAGGAAATTTGAGCCTCGTTACCTCGTCTCCTACAACGCAAACCGAATCTCCAAACGCGTTTTAGTGCCGATCTCCAGGAAAGTCCTGGTGGTAAAGTTTGAGAAGTTCTTCCGGGTCATTTCTTAGCAGGTAGATCTTCGCGCGGATTTGTTTCGTCTCACCCGGCGCGAGGCCGCCGACGTGCGGATCGCTATGCAGGCAGACAAAGACTCCTTCAAACAATTCGTGCGTGTTGCTCGAGGCGGTGGCCAGTAGTTGCTTGCCATCGGCCGAGAAACACCCGATCAGGCCGTTGACCGGCTGGTCCTGGCAGATGGGCCGGGGATTCACATCGTCCAGGTTGATCCCCTTGGGCACATATACCTGACCGCCGCGATAAAAGCCCTCCTCGCGCCGCTGCGTCCTGTTCAACGTGGTTAAGCCACGCTCAGTGAAAATGAAGCTGCGTGAAATGTAGTTGGTTTGGTCGAGTCCGGTGAAACGCCCGACTCGAATGCAAGCCGGCTGAAACCATTCCAAATCCAATGGCTGTAGTCCCTGGTTCGTGAGGGTGAATTGAAAATCAATCGTGTTCGAGCCGGCTCGAACTTCATGAAGCATGACCGCCTCCGGTTCGATGGTGGTGTGGAAGCGAAGGCGCCCGGGTTCGGCGGCGAGCATTTTTGTCCTATGTGGCAGAACCGTTTTGCGCCAATCGCGTTGTGTCGAGCCTCGGCGGCAAAAAGCTTCCAAATACAGGATCTCCAACTTGCCGCCCGGCAACGCCGGTCCGGACACAGTTAGCATTTTGTTGGTCCAGTTCAGCGTCAGGCTCTCGTCGGCACCTGCGCCAAGTGCTGTCCCGCAGAGCAGGAGGTTAAGCAAAAGCAGCCGGTTCATTTCGTTTCGTTGAGATCCTCGTTAGCGTGTAATTAATAGTCCATGCATACATCACCTGAATGAACTGAGACTACCAGATTCGTCAACTGGGCGCTTGACGCCCGGCGGACAAGCCGATGTCATTTTCGCCAATGCTTCATCGACGCTTGCTAGTTCGTTTTCTGGCCTTTGTCAGCGGTTATCTATCCTGCACAGGCTTGCTCCATTCGGAGGACTGGCAGCAATGGCGAGGCCCAATGCGCACGGGCCACGTTGCACCAGGAGGCCGAGTTCCTACGATGCTACCCGCGGAGCCGAAAGCAGTTTGGCGGCTTAAGGTCGGCGAGGGGTTCGCTTCTCCGGTTGTTGCCGACGGTAAGGTGTTTAACTTCGACAACCAGGGTGGCAAGGAAACGCTCCACGCGCTCAAAGCAGAGAACGCTCAAGAGCTTTGGCGGGCGGAAATCGACAACACTTTCCAGGACGAGCAAGGTCCGCCGGGGCCACGATGCACGCCACTCGTCGATGGCGACCGCGTTTATGCTCAATCCGGCTTGGGCGAGCTTCAGTGCTTGAGCGTTGCGGATGGGCACAGGCTGTGGCGCGTCAATTTTACGAACGATTTCGGGGCAGCCTTTCTCGGCGAGGATAGCAAAGTGCCTGGCGCCGCTGAGCATGGTTACACGGCTGCGCCCGTTATCGTCGGCGATCGTTTGATTGCCTGCGTCGGCGGCACCAACGGCGCCGGAGTGGTGGCCTTTGAGAAGCGAACCGGCAAAATCCTTTGGAAGTCCCAGGACGATCTGGCGGCGTATGCCGCGCCAATGATCGGCACTCTGGCGGGAGTGACTCAGACCGTCTGCTTCACAGTCTCCGGATTGATCGGGTTGGGTTTGGACGACGGGCGATTGTTATGGCGCGTGCCGCTCGAGACCAAGTATGGCCGCAATTGTGCCACGCCGCTACTAGTCAACGATTGGGTGGTTGCCGGCTCCTACCGCGCGGGCCTGATCGGCGTCCGGATCTCGGCCGAAGTAAACGGCTTGCAAGCAGAGAAGGCGTGGCTCAACCAAGCGCTGGCAATGAACTTCTCAAGCCCGGTTGCTGTTGGCCGCCACCTCTACGGCTTGGGGCCGGCCAAAAACGTCTTCTGCGCAGAGGTTGAAACCGGCCGGATCTTGTGGTCAAAGGAAGGTTACATTTCGTCCTCCGCCGACGTCGCTTATGCTGCATTTTTGGTCCTCGGCAAGAATCTTCTGGTCTGCACTGATGGCGGAGAATTGGTTTTGATTTCGGCGGACCCGGCCCAGTGCCGCGAGTTGGGCCGCGTGCAGGTGTGTGGCAAGAACTGGTGCAACCCTGCTTACGCCGATGGGCGCCTCTATGTGCGCGATGGCCTCAGGAGCACAGGCAACCTTTACTGCATCGACGTAATGCCGAACGCACCAGCGCGTTGACTCCGGATAGCCCGTTGTAGCAGCCGACGTGAGTCGGCGGACTCAATACGACGCGGCAACCTCCGAGGACCGACGGCGGCTACAGGTAGGGATTCCTTTTCTCAACAGTCTGCTAGGCGTGCTCCGATTGCTCGGCTAAAGTAGGGCCGCGCCGGGCTCACCTCGACCAGCGCACGATGGATCAACAACAGACACAGGTCCTGAACCAGGAAACCGGCAACGTTTCATTTCCCGCCGGGCTGCATAATGCCTTCCTGTTCTCGTTCTTCAACGCGTTGTCATACCAAATCGTGCTGAGCAGCCCGATGGTGCTGTACGCAAAGTCGCTGGGCGCCAGCGCCACTGTGCTGGGGCTCATCGCTGGGATGATGCCGCTGTTAGTGATATTTCAGATCCCCGCCGCGAGTTACATTCCGCGCCTTGGCTTCAAGCGATTTGTCTATGCCGGGTGGGGCACGCGCGTCCTGTTCATCTTTGCGATGGCACTGGTGCCGTTAACGGGCGGCTTTCTCGACGCCCGAAACCGGCTGGCACTGATGCTGGTGCTCTTGTTCTGCTTTAACTTATCCCGCGGCATCTCCAGTTGCGCCTGGTTGCCGTGGATTACCACGCTGGTGCCTTCGGGTTTGCGCGGCAGGTACTTGGCGCGCGACGCAGGTGTGCAAAATACCGGCAGCTTTTTTACCTTTTTGATCGCCGCCGCCAGCCTTGCGGGCCAGCCGAAGCCGTGGCAGTTCGCAGTGGCCTTCGCGTTCAGCGCTATAGCCGGCGCGGTGAGCCTCAGTTTTCTCAAACGCATTCCCGATGCCGAGGTGCCCGAAGAAATCCGCGCGTCGAGAACGCCCGTGCCCTGGATGGAAATGGCGACATATCCGCCGTTCAAAAAACTGCTGCTTACGGTCATTGGCTGGTCGGTGGCGTATGGCGGGATGACGGCGTTCACTGTGGCGTTTCTGAAGGTCGAGGCGGGGATGAGCGAGGGAGAAATCCTGCTGGTCAGTTCGACGTTTTTCCTGGGCGGATTGAGTAGCCTGTGGTTCCTTGGCTCGCGGCTGGATCGGCTCGGCAGCAAACCAGTGTTGACGTTCGCGTTTGTGACCTGGATGGCAGTGCTGGCGGGTTGGATGTCCGTCTCCGGAGGATTGTTACCGGTGAAACTCTCCCTGGTCCTGGCGCTGCAGTTTCTCATGGGCCTGTTGGCCGCGCTGACTCAGATGTCCAACACACGGCTGGCCATGGCGGTCATTCCGGTGATGGGCCGGAACCATTTCTTTGCCATCTATTCGGTGGTGATGAATGTGACGCTCGGGATGGCGCCGATTGCCTGGGGTTTAATGATCGATGCCGTGGGCGCCCACTCTCCAACATGGCTGGGACTGAATTGGAACCGGTTCACGATCTTCTTCGCTGCGGCCGTAGTGGTTTTCGGGCTGGCGCTCTTCCTGGCGCGACGGCTCGACGAACCGGAAGCCGTCAGCATGGAAGAACTCCTGCGAGAAATCTTGATCCAGTCGCCCCAGCGGATTTGGGCGAGATTCTGGCCGCGGGAGTAACCCGCTTCGCCCGCAGCATATCATCCATTCATCGCTCACTTCTGCCAGCAAGGCGCCGTGACTCTCCCAGCGCAGTTTTCACCGCTTTTCATCGTGCCTCGGCGGCTGCTAAGTCCGATTTACTGTGGCAACGGCTTTACCCTGTTGCGCCCTTCGCGCCCGTTGCGTGAGGAGCCATGAAGCTCACGCCAAGGTCGCCAAGTCCGCAAAGGAAGGAAAACGACGGGTCGCCTTCCCGGTCAGGCTAATTTAAGCCGTAGTGCCCCGAAGGTCGCAATAAGAGCCAAAACGAACAGCAATGGTGTCCGGGGCTCAGGTACGGCAGTGCCGAAACTCACGTTATCGAGCATTTCTTCGTGTGTGCCGGGCAAGGAAATACCGCCGTCATCGTAAACCAAGCTCGCGATCGGTTGAGAAAAGATGAACCCGACAAATGTCCAAGCCCCAAGCTGGCCGGTAAAGTGATACTGAGAAGACTGTCCGTCCGCCAGGTTGACGCTGATCGTCGCGTTGAATGGGTTGTTCTGCACGATGCCCCCGGAGAAATCCGCGCCAAAAGCATTCTTTCCGCCGGGCAGAAAAATTCCCACCGGATACCCCGAATCGAAATTGTAGAGGATAGGATTTAGGGACTGCGAGCTTACGAACAGCCTCGAATCAAAGTTGGTAAAGGTCACGCCAGACGCGTTAACTGAAGACACCCCGGTGCCGGACGGATCATTTGGCGCTACTCCATCAAACGTGATGGTAGTGCCAGATGCGAGCGCAGCGTCGAATCCAGCCCGTGACGCGTAAATGGTGCCTTGGGCCGGACAGCGGCTCAGATCGGTCGCCATCCAAGCGCCGAGGAGCAGCGCTAAGCGCGAGACACTTCGGACACAGGATGCACAAACGTGGTTAGTGAACATGAGCGTTTTCATAAATGACAGAATTCAGGGTGAACGGCAGGAGGCAACCGCCACCGGTGGATAGTTTCCAAGCGAGCTAAGCGACTGCCTCCAGTTCGCTCCAGGTGTCGTACGGCTTTCCAGCCCAGATATGACCAACTCTCGCACGTCGTCAGGAAGTTGCCTTGCTTGCCAAGCTCGCTCAAGTTCCGCAGGTGCGCCAGAAGTTTCAACCGCCTTTATTGCGTAGAACGCTGTCCCCAGGCAGTGGTCGTCCATGTTCGCTGTCGCAACGAAATTCAGGACCCTTGCACCAGCCATCGGCACGCATTGACCCACAGGCGCGCGTACTGTTTCCAAAACACGAAATTACACCCCCAGTGAGGAGCAGGGTCGGATGTGTAGGCCAGCACTCGGCCTTTGCCAAACTGCCCGACGGCAATCGCAGGGTCGCCCTCGTTCTGCCATGTAGCAAGCACTTCGCAGCCATCGCGGGGCAGCACCCGATTGTATCCCAACACCGGCGGCATGGTTGCCAGCTTCAGGCCGCTCAAGACCGCGTGTTTTTGCGCAGCGGGTTCGGCCCGAAAGCCTTCGGTGCTCTCACGCAGATCTTCGTAATCCAGACATCGCACCGGCAAAATCTCCCGCAGCGGTGTGCGCCCCCAACCGCCTTTTCCGAGCTCGCCATTGAAGCTGAGCCAGCCGCCCAAAAACATCATGTGCGTGCCTGACTTGACTGCCTCGACGCTCAGCCGCGTGCGATCCGGAAACGTCAGCACCCGGGTGCCGAACAGTTTGCGATTGAAGAAGGACGGATTGAGCTGGAAGTTCTTGGCCTCGACGTCCGAGAAAATGATGATGTCGTACTCTGCCAGGACCTTCTCGAAGCCGCCCGGTTCCATATTGTAGAATTCCCAGGTCGGCACGCTCTTGACCTGAAATTCGCCGCTCGACTCGATGGCTTCCAGCAGCCAATGACCGTAGTTGATCATGTCCAGCCCCTTCGCGGCATGGTTGAACGAAGTTTCGGCATAGACTGGTCCCAATTGAACGGCCCAGTCACCGATGTAATAGACCCTTTTCATAATTAGGGTTTAGGCTTCACCAGCCCGATTTCTTCCGGTGGCGGCAGGCGCTGGCCGGCGGTGGTGGCTTTTTGCGCGGCGTCGAGCTTTTGCAATAATGACTCATAGCTGCTCACGGCATTGGTATAGCGCATCAGAGTCCAGTCGAGCGCGTATGGTTTGCTCTCCAGGAGCCGAAGCGCGGCGAATTGCCGGGCTAGCGCCTGATGAGCATCACGGTTTTTGCGAATGAGCTGTTCGACGCGCTGAAGCGTGGCTTTGCAATCCACGCCTGTATCCTTGGGCTCGGGGTCCCTGCTGACCGAAGCGTCATATGCTCTTGTAGAGAGCTGCGCGGCCTCGAGGCCGTCCAACATCCGCCGTCCGATTAGCTCCATGCGGCGAGCCCCAAAAATGAACGCATCTAACACATGCTGGTTGTGCCTGGCCTCTTGACGGCAGGCCTGGAGAAGGTGCAGCGCGGGATCCACCACCGCCAGGAGATTGGTGGCCTCGGACTCTATCGCGGCGGGACTCGACGCGGGCACAAAGCGCATGTCCCAAAAGCGCGAATTGAACATTCCATTCATGCCTGGCAGGCGATGCGCGTGCGAGAGCAACTCGACCGCCTGGCCGAAGTTATCTCCCTTCTCGCCAAACAGCACCGCCCCAACGCGGCGGTTGAAAAGCTCTGCCGAATTTGCGGCGCCGTTCCAGGCGCATTCAGCGGCCCACGCATCCGCGTGCCATTTAACCGCCTTCAGAGCTTCGCCGTCATCCTCCCAATCGGTGTTAATCATGCCGATGGCCCCATGTTTGGCGCCGTCGCGGACGAAGTTGTAAATGTTGGTCCTAGCGACCCCGAAGTCCGGCAAAATCCGGCTCCAATCACTCACGCCGGGACAAATAAAAAACTCGTAGCCCGATTTGGCGAAGGGAAGAATCTGGTCTTCGAAACTCGGCCGCGCATCGTAGCCCCAGCTCAACAGGATGGTGTCCTTGGGAATCTCTTTGAGATGGTCAGGGTGCTGAAGGATGATGTCGCCCCACATCATCATGCGCTTGCGGTACTTGTCCCGGAGCAAGTCATGCAACCGAACAAGGTGACGCGCGTACACGCCGCCAACACCGATGCTGCCTGCCAGGTCGCGCGAGGGTCCGGTGCCCAGCCCGGCGGTTTCGTCGCAGCACACATTGAACCATGGGAACGGCAGCACCGGACAGACCTCGGAGTAGAAATCGTCGAGCAATTGGTAGGTCTCCTCGCGAACGGGCGTCAGAACGTCGGGGGTTTCACGCAGCCGCGAGAACTCGGGATGTTCGAGAATCCGGCTGAAGTGCCCGAACGATTGCTGGTTCCCCAGAATGTCGAGGTGGAGTGCGTGAGCGTGGCGAACCAGCGCGGCTAGCTCCTCCGCGGTCAGCGAGCCATTGGTAGGGCCAATCTGCGGGTGCTTTTTGAACGCGTACTGATACTCCATGTAATAAGTCATCAGGTTGAACTTGAAATAAGCCCCCAGCCCAGCCTCGGTCTTCAAGTTGGCGAGCGTCGAACTGGCACCGCGCGTCATGTCGTCCTGGAAACCACGCCACCGGAGCGTCGGCCAATCACGGATGGTCAGGCAGGGCAGAGAATCGCTCTGGCGATTGGCGCGCAGCAACTGGCGGAGTGTTTGCGCCGCGCAGAACAAGCCGGCGTTGTCGTTTGCCGCCGCGACGACCTCTTCAGCGCGCACTTCGAGCGCATACCTTTCCGGCGCGTCTTGCGTTGGCAGCGGAAGGATCTTCAGAGGGCCTTGCTCGACCGAGAGCCGGAAGGCGGGAACTGCCGATTCCAACGGCCGCGCTGTGACCGGCTTCAGCCCTGCCAGCGCCAGCTCCTCGTTCATTAGTTGAACGATGACATTGCTGGAAGCATTGGGCACCTCGATTACGAGCGCCCGGTCTAGGGGGAATTTGCCAGGCTGCAGCCTTACTTCCTTGGGGAACGGGACAAGCCGCAACTGCTCGCTGGCCCCTTCGGGGAGTGCAGTGCCGCCAGACCAATAGAATGCAATGACCGCCAAGCCGAAAACCACACAGGACGAAGGTAATTTCATTTGAGTTCCTGAAAGTCGATCAGAGTTTAGGTCGGCAAAGACCCCGACGGCCAGAAAATGTTATCGTGGCGGCATCGGCGCCCTGACCATCCACTGCTTTGGCATTGCAGATTTCAAAAAGGCTGGCTGAATGGACCGGACATTGACGATTCAAAGAACCGAAACCTGAGTTTAATGACGCGAGTATTGAGAGAGATTTGATGCGCAATCCCATTTTTTCATCGGTCTTGCTTGGTAGCCTTGTTTTATGCCTGGCCACCACCGGTTGTTCGATCCGCCGCTTTGCCATCAACAAGGCGTCCGATGTCCTGGCCCAGAGCGGCACGACATTCTCCAGCGATGATGATCCTGAGCTAATCAAGGCCGCCATTCCCTTCAGCCTCAAGCTCATGGAAAGCTTCCTCGCGGAGAATCCGCAGCATGCCGGGTTGCTGGCCGCGGCGTCGAAGGGTTTTACCCAATACGCCTATGCGTTTGTGCAACAGGATGCCGACGAAATTGAACCGAAAGATTTGGCTGCCGCTGAAGCCATGCGCGCTCGGGCTGTGCGCCTCTACCTGCGCGCAAAGCGCTATGGCCTGCGCGGCCTGGAAGTAAATCATCCTGGATTCAGCAAAGGCCTGATCGGCAATCCGAAAGCCACCGCCCTCACTGCCACCAAGGCCGATGTGCCGCTGCTCTACTGGACGGCGGCAGCCTGGGGCTCAGCCATTTCGCTTTCAAAAGACAATCCTGCGATCATTGTCCAGATTCCGGCAATGGATGCATTGATTAATCGCGCGCTGGCATTGGACGAGGCCTATAGCGAGGGTGCCATTCACAATTTCATGATCACATATGAAATGAGCCGGCCCGGGGCTGGGGGAGATCCGGTCGCTCGCTCGCGCAAGCATTTCGAACGCGCCGTCGAGCTCTCCAAAGGTCTGGATGCCTCGCCGTTCGTCGCCCTGGCCGAGGCGGTCACGATCCAAAAACAAAATGTGAAGGAGTTCGAATCGCTCCTGAACCAGGCCCTGGCGGTGAAACCCGACGCCAATCCGGACAACCGCCTCTCTAACCTTGTCATGCAGCGGCGCGCACGCTGGCTCCTATCGCGCAAGTCCGAATTGTTCCTCGCCCAATAAACAGATCGTCGCCGGGGTTATGCAAATGTAGGAGACGACGTAAGGAGTCTCTGATCAATTTTGGATTTTGGAGTTTTTGATGAGAGACTCCTTAGGTCGTCTCCTACAAGGATTTGGCCCGGACTCTGTAAATTGTTGTGCAGTTCCGTGCTGGCGTAGAGCGCGAAAGTCTGGCAATTTTTATTGATTCGTGATGATGAAACGATTTTCTGATTTTGCGACGGGCACTTTGGTGTTCGGGTTTCTGCTTGCCGGGGCAGGCACTATGATGGCCGCGCCGGTGAAAGTGCGGGTGGCCACGCTGGCGCCCAAGGGTTCTTCTTACACCAAACATCTTCAGGCCATGGGTGAGGCCTGGCGCAAGGCCCCAGGCGGCGGGGTGGCGTTGACCATCTATCCGGATGGAACCATGGGCAGCGAGCCCGACATGGTTCGGCGCATGCGATTGGGCCAATTGCAGGCCGCGATGCTGACCGTCACCGGCCTTGCGGAAATCGAGCCGGGCGTGGTCGGACTTCAGGCGATGCCCAAAATCTTTAAGAACCTGCAGGAGGTCGATTTCATTGAGGAAAAGATGGAGCCCATGCTCGAAAAACGAATCGAGGCGAAAGGCTTCATCGTCCTGTTCTGGTCCGATACCGGCTTTGTCCGCTTTTTCTCGAAACGACCCATGGTTACGCCCGATGATATGAGGAAGGCCAAACTGTTCGTGTCCGCCAGCCGACCCAACGAGCTGGAGGTTTATCGCTCCGTCGGTTGCAATCCTGTGCCGTTGGAAGTTGCGGACATCCTCCCCAGCCTCCAAACCGGACTGATCGATTGTGTCTGCCTTCCGCCTACTTTTGCGCTGGCTATTCAGCTCGATAATCTTGCTCCCAACATGCTCGACATGAATTGGGTGCCGCTGGTCGGCGCGGCCGTCATCGTGAAGAAGACCTGGGAAGCGCTTTCGCCCGAGGCGCAGGCCGTCCTTCACAAAACTGCCCGTGAAACCGGGAAACTCATCAAGGCCGACGGTCGCCGCGAAAACGACGAATCCATCGAAGCGATGCGCAAGCGCGGCTTGAAAGTCCACACGCTCACGCCGGAGATTGAGGCCGATTGGGATCAGACTGTGGCAACTGCTCTGCCAAAGGTCCGCGGCGCCGCTGTTCCAGCAGACGTTTATGATGAAATCATGACTCAGTTGAGCACTTTCCGCGCAGCGAAACCAGCCGGACCTTCTAAATAAATGCTCGCTGAGGGGCTCGGAACAACGCTTCCGGATATGGGATCAACGCGGCTTGCTCCAGATGCGCTCCCTGGGAACCCCGGGCTGATGGCAGATGAACACTGCGCCGATTGCTGAACCGGACAGCGCCTCCCCCAACCGGCTGCGTTGGCTTTGGGAGACAGAGAATGCTCTGGTCGCGCTCGCCTTGACAGTGTTGATGCTGCTCCCGCTTATCGAAATCGTCGGGCGCAAACTTTTTCACGGTGGCATCAGTGGTTCCGCGGCGTTTCAGCAGCATTTGGTGTTGGTTGTTGGCCTTCTCGGTGGAATGTTTGCCGCGCGCGATCGGCGGCTCCTGGCCCTCTCGACACTCACCAGTTTTCTGAAAGGACGATGGCAGACTTTCGCTCGCGTATTCAGCAGCGCGTTTGCCGCGGGCATTACCGTCTTCCTCTGCCTGGCGGCGCTCCAACTGGTCCAGTCCGAGAAGAGCGGCGGGGCGCTGCTGGCTTATGGAATTCGACGCTGGATGGTGCAACTGATCATGCCCTTGGGATTTGGCGTCATTGCGCTGCGGCTGCTGTGGCACGCAGCAGACACCTGGCGCGGCCGCCTGGTGGCAGTGCTCGTGGCAGTGAGCATGGTTGTGATCGGACTTCATCCGCCGCTGGCTCCCCCTAAACTCGTGGTACCTGGCCTGGTGACCTTGTTTGTGGCGGTAGTTCTCGGCGCACCCATCTTCGTCATGCTCGGCGGCGCGGCCCTGCTGTTATTTTGGGGAGAAGGCTCGCCGATCGCCTCGATCTCGTTGACTCACTACTCGATGGTCACCAATCCTACGCTGCCGACCGTTCCGCTCTTTACGTTGGCCGGATATTTCCTTGCCGAAGGAGGCGCCTCAAAAAGGTTGATCCGCGTGTTCCAGGCATTGCTGGGACAATTTCGCGGCGGCCCGGCCTTCGTCACTGTCCTGGGCTGCGCCTTTTTCACCTCATTCACGGGCGCCTCTGGAGTGACGATCCTGGCACTGGGCGGACTGCTCATGCCGGTGTTGTTGGGCGCGCGTTACTCCGAACGCTCAACTCTAGGAATGCTCACCGGCTCAGGAGGCCTGGGTCTGCTCTTTCCGCCCTCGCTCCCACTGATCCTCTATGCCATCGTCGCCAGTTCCAACGCCAAGGCCGCCGGTGTGACTATCGAACGGATGTTTCTGGGCGGCCTTGGTCCTGGTGTCCTGCTGGTGGCGATGGCCATCTGGCTGGGCATCCGGCTGGGGCCAAAGCAACGTGACGCTCGGCCTCCGTTCGATGGGGTCGAGGCGGCGCGGGCGCTTTGGGACGCAAAATGGGAACTACTGCTGCCGATTGTGGCCTTGGTCGCCCTCTTCGGCGGGTTCGCTACGCCGGTGGAGGCCGCAGCCGTTACCGCATTTTATGCTTTTGCGGTCGAGACTTTCATCATGCGCGACTTCAAAGGGGCGCGGGAAATTTCAAGAGTGATGGCCGAATGCGGCCTGCTGGTCGGTGGCGTCCTGCTCATCCTGGGCGTTGCCTTGGGGTTCACTAATTACCTCATCGACGCCCAGGTTCCAACGCGGGCGGTCGAGTGGGTCACGGGCGCAGTGCATTCCAAGTACGCATTCCTTCTCGCGCTCAATTTCTGCCTGCTCGTCGTTGGCTGCGTAATGGATATGTACTCGGCCATCGTCGTGGTGGTGCCGATCATCGTGCCGCTGGGCGTGGCTTACGGTATCGACCCGATTCATCTCGGCATCATTTTTCTGGCGAACCTTGAGCTCGGCCTGTTGACCCCGACCGCGGGGATCAACATCTTTCTTTCGTCCTACCGCTTCGGCAAGCCAGTATTGCAGGTTTCCCGCGCCGTCATCCCCATGCAATGCATTCTGATAGTCGGGCTTGCTTTGATTACCTATTTGCCGGCCCTGACGACCTTCCTGCCGCACTGGTTTGGCAAATAGGCACTGCGCGCTCAAAACCACACGCGCTGAACGAACCAATAACTGCCCAGGAGTGTGACCAATACAGAGGCAGCCGGCACCCAGCGCCGGACAAATTGCGGATGCGTCCGCAGCTTCCAAATCACCGGCAGCACGAGCCCGGCGATCACAACTTGCCCGACTTCGACGCCCAGATTGAACGAAACCAGCGGCACGGTGATGCTGCTGCCATTGGCGCCCACGCCCAGTTCACGCAATACCGAGGCAAAGCCAAAACCGTGGATCAAACCAAAACCCAGCGTCAGCAGCCAGCGGCCCTTCGGATCGTCGCCTCGTAACAGGTTTTCCACCCCAACATACACGATTGAGGCGGCAATCAGCGGCTCGACGATTCGGCTGGAGAGATGCACCAGGCTGAGCGTCGCCCCCGCCAGTGTGATCGAGTGCGAGATCGTGAAGCACGTGATGATCTTGACCGAGGAGGCGAAATTCCGTGTCACGATCAAAAGGCCAAACAGGAAGAGCAGATGATCGTACCCCGTCCAGATATGTTTCACTCCCATCAAAAGAAAATCGACAAATGAATGGCTGGCGGCGGTTGGTTGGCGGCTGGCCGTTTCGCGCTGAATTGTCACGGTATCGAAGTTGACCGAAAGCAATCGCTCCGCGAGAACATCTCCGCCCGAGTCCTTCAGAGTCAGGAATTGGCGATGGCCGGGCGGCAAGGAAGCCAGCCATTTGGAGCGCACGACCAGCGTGGAGAACGGGCGGGCCGGAAAGTTCAAATAGACGCTCACGTTTTGGTTTTCGTCTGATTCGCAGCGCGTCTCAATTGCTTGAACCAACACGCCGTCGAACGTGACCTCCAGTGCCTGCGGGCCGAGCTTCCGGAGTTCACCCTTCCCGGCGGACAATTCGTCGTCGGAGATCTGACCGTCGTGATTCTTATCCATTTCGACGAGTTGAGCCGCGTCCGCGAGTGCGAATACGAGCACGGTTTCCAGCCTGGTGCGCGTGAGTCGGAGAGTCGCTGTGCTTAGACCCGGATCATGAGCGCCGACCGTGGCGACAGCGCCAAGCCAGGCGGCGAGCAGCCACGGCCAAACAGTCGATCGACGCGCAGGCAGCGGGATCGGAAAGCAGAGCCTCATAGGGGCAAGCTGCCGGGCTCACCCCGCAGCTCTGCATGAGCTGTGTTCGCCAGGGAGGAAGGAACCAACGGACGGTGCACTCTCCCCATGGCCAGGATGACCGGAACGGAACTGCGCGGAGCGTATGGAGTGCGACTGGCTTGCCAGCGCTTTCCTGCGGGCTATACCGCCCGACGGCGGGAGCAAGGTCCACGCACTCCATACGCTCCGCGTCGCATCCAGCCTCATCTCGATTCGCGCTTTCATTTGTTGTCGGTCGCGACGTGATTCATGGCGGGGGACTGAGCAACGGCCGGCGCACCACGTGGTCGGGGAATTGGTCCTGACGGGCCTGCGTCCACCTCAACAGCGCTGCATGCCCGTCGGTGTAGATATAATTGGCCGCCCGGCCATGCCGATTGTAGCGAAGCCAGCCCTGGTCGCCGAATTTACCGGCGCCCCAGCGCACGAGAGCGGGTTCACCCACCCAGGTGTCGTAGTCGTCTTGGCCCACATTGCCATAGGCATCATTATCGGGACTATTTAGCGCTTCCGAGTTGCGTTCGGAAAACAAAATCAGATTGGGATTTGACAGCGCGCTAACCCGGCTTTCCGTGGCGAAACCGGACAAGGCGCCCTCAACCGCGTAGCGCGCAGATTTGTGGGTGAAGATCGAATCGAGCAAATAGCTCTGAATGGTCAACCGCTCGTTCAAGGCGATTGCTAACTCTGAACCGGGCAGCGGCGTGCCCCATTCGCTCAGGCCACCGTTATACGCAGCTAACGTACGGGCGAGAAGATGCGAACGCGGAGTCTGATCTGCTGGACAAAAAGCGACCTCGCGAGACCGCAAGTAAGGTTGGAAAAAGATCACCCATGGTTTCTCGGCCTGGCTGTTGCCCTGGCCGCCGCCGGCACAGGCCGCGGCGTTGGGGGGCAGCGAGACAACCTGACTGCCATCGTCCAGCACCCACCCTTCGTGGTGATGGAACAAGCTTCCGTCGTTATCGTCCATGTAGAGGATAGCTGCATCCCCGATTTGCCGCAGATTGGACAGGCAGGCAATGCGGCGTGAGTGAGCTTTGGCGCGAGCCAGGGCGGGCAACAGCATCGCCGCCAGCAGGCTGATGATCGCGATGACGACCAGCAGCTCCAGTAGCGTGAAACCAACTGCCGACCGAGCGTGTCGGGACTTTGTCTGCTGCATGAGAGTAGTTGGTCGATGTGGATTCAAATGTCAATACCGTGAGGCGGGCGGGCCAGCGGGCCCGCCCGCCCAGACGAGTGCGCGGCAAAGTTATGGATGATGGTGATTTCGTCCGTTTTGCGGCGTGGCTTCGTAAGGAAACACTTTGTTGTAGGCCATGTCGTTCCAATCCACGTTATCGCCCGCTGGACCGCGAATGGTTGGAGGGCTGGTGCGCAGATCGCTGATCAGCGCCGTGACGGCGATATCAACCACATCATCGCCGAAGCGCCTGCCGTTCGGCCAGCCACCCGGAACCGTGCCGCCGCCAAAGCCGGCTTGAATGGTGCTGGTGAGCGTATCGCCGCCGAAGATGCTCAGACGCGAGAACCCAGGATCATTCGGATTGGCGCCTGAACTCGTGCCATTGCCGCCCAGCCGGCATGGGCCTGTGGAAAGATCGACCTTGATTAAGTCGGGGATAAAAATCCCGGCGATGTCGGTGCGGTTGGTTTCCGGCGCAGGACCGTTCCCTTGGAAAACGATCGCATTGATCAGCCTGGCCAGTTCAGGGTTCAATGCGTACTTTTTGAAAATGAGATTGTCCACCGCGGGACTGCTTCGACTGTAGAGATCCTTGTCCTTGATCGCCACGAGGCCCTCATTAAACAGCGGATTGCCCTGGCGCGCCACCTGGACCCAGGATGTATCGCCCTGATCGTCGCCAAACAAGCGAACCTGCTTGCGGCTCGTCGTGGCATAGACGCCCACCACCTGCTGATCGCCTCCCAGTTCGCTCACCGGGATCACCAGTGACATGAGATGGATGTTGAACCCGCCCTGCGAGTCCTTGCCGGGTGAACGCAGTTGCAGCAGATCGAACACCGCCTGAATGTCGGCGTAGAAACCGTCATCCCGCTGGCCAGCAAAGGAGGTGTAACCGTTGCCGAGGTTCGTGATTGCCTCGCTCGTGTAACGATCCAGCTCCGCTTCGGTCGCCACGCCGTCCTTTGCCGGGTTTTCTCCGTTGTCGCCCTGATTGTAGTAGGGGGTGGCAATGCCCTGGTTGTTCGGCGGCACAATACCGGTCCCGAGGCGCGTGCTGGTTCCAGTCCGGTGATCCACCTTTGTGACCGTGTATGTTTGAGTCAGATTTTGCGCGGCGTCACCGACGTCCTGAATCACGCCCAGGTACGACTGCAAGATAGTGTTCTTGCTCTTGTAACTGGTAGTGAAACGGAATTGATAACTGAGCGTCGGTCGTCCCGCCACTACGTCCCGCCCGACCGCCACGTGGATTTGATAGAGCACGTTTGGGTCAAAGTTGTATTTGTTCGGACCGATGCCCGGCTCCTGGTGCGGATAGACTCCAAGGGCAGTGACGAGCGATTTGACGCCGTTTTCGACTTGCACAAAGGCATAGACGTCGGTGGTGTTCGCCGCCGGATCCAAAATGGCCAGGGGCGCGTCCATATGACTGGAGGCCCAGACCGGTGTGATGAGGTAACCGATCAGCAGGGGTATAACTGCCAATCGCAGGGTTTTGCTTTTCAGCTTCATGGTGCTTTTTGCCTTTCTTCATTTCGTTTCTGGTTTGTTGTTGTCCGTTCCGCCCTCGGCCACTACAGTTTCCGCGAGTGGAAAAGCGGTTTGAAATTGTTCACGCTCGGATGGCAGCAGGAGGCGTTTCAGGTCCGAGACTTTGGAGGCGTAACGTTGAGCGGCGCTGCCATTGCCCGCCTGGCGCGCAATCATCGCTGCGTGAAACAACAAACGCGCATCCTGCGTCCCTTCGGCCAGCGCCTTGGCCATTCGCTCCCGTGCTTCCTCCGTTTTACCGCAGGCTGCCAGCGACCAGGCCAGCGCATCGTGCGTAAGCACGTCAGACCGGGCGCTGAGCTCTGCTTGAGCCAGGCGGAGTCCCGTTGCGACCGACTCCCCACGCGTCGCCAGATAGAGCGAGTAATTGCGTGGGTCAGCCGCCGCTCCTTTCTGGCGCAGGAGGGTTTCGACGCGGGCAGCCTGCTGGACGCGGCCGTCGGCGCGCAAGGCCTCGGCGAAGGTCCATTGATACTCCGGCAGCGGATTCAACTCGGCGGCGCGCTGCAAGACTTCGGCGGCTGCTGCGGCTCGCCCTTGCGCGAGCAGTATTCGCCCGCGGAGGAGCAGGGCAGGGGGATAGTCTTTCTGAAACTCAAGCGAGGCAGCACAGCATTGTTCCGCGGCGACGAGATTTCCCAACTGAAACTCATAGCCCGCCAGACGTATGTTGACCCAAGCGGCAGATTCAGAATCCAGTGGACTGGCCGCGCCCGCCGCCAGGCGCATGAGTTCGGCTGCGCCTTGGACATTGCCCTTCAGCCAGCGCAGATGCGCGCCCCGAGCGTAGGAGTGCAAATCGGGGCGCAGATCTACCATCTTCTGGCAAGCCTCAATCGCCTCCGGCAGCTTGCCTTGCTCCATTAACACGTCGCTCAGCAAGCCGAAATCAACGGGCAGGCCCCGCTGCGTGACCAGTTCCTGCGCCAGCGGCTCGGCTTCTTTGAACCGGTGCAAGTTGTGCAGCACATGTCCGCGCAACAGCAGCGCATCCAGCGATTTCGGCTGCCTCGACTCCAGGGCCAGCGCACACTGCTCGGCGAGCTTGTAATACCCCGGATCGAAGCTTTCGCGCGCTTTGGTGACAAAGGACCAGCCCAGGCGCTCGAGCGAAAGCTCCAGATTCTTTCCGGCTCGCACCTCAGATTGCAGCCGGATTATTTCGCGGTCCACGCGCCCGGTGCCTGTGTGAGGCGCCAGCACAAGTGAAATCGGGTCGAGTGGCCGGGCCGCTTGCGGCGCGGCCGTCAGCGACTGGTTCAATTGTTTGCTTTGGCGGCACGAGAGAGCTGTCAGACACAGACACAAGGCAATCCAGCGGTTCATAGATTCAGCGGGTACTGGGGTTGCGATTTTCGATCTCGAATTTTGGTGTTCGAGAATTAGTTACGCTCGATGGCGGCATACGGATGCATTCGAATCCGGATCATTTTCCTTGCATCCGACCAGCGCCCAGAAGCGTATAACCTCCGGGAGAGAAATTGGCGCCCAGCGCGAGATTTCATTTCCGGCTCCGCACAGGCGTGTTGCCAAAGGGCGGAGCGCGGGCCGTCCCGGCCCGCAGCGCTCGCGACAGCAGCATGGCATTGGAATATGCCAGGGATTTTCGAGTACGCCACGCGCTGCGACCCGGTACCGGTCGCGCTCCGTTGAGTTAAAACGGCTTGTGCAACACGCCCGCACGTCGGCGGCTACAATCCGTGATAGCCCAGAGTTGATAGCTGATCGAAGGTGGACAGGACGGCGAGGAGCGCGCCTTTGGGCCGAAATTCGGGCGCGCCGCGGATTTCGCTGTTCGGGTCGGGAGTTGTGTGGATGTTGGCGTAGGTGAGACCCGATATCACATCGAATAACACATCAGAAGTCAGCGTCGCGCTGCCGGAAAACGTGCCAAACGTGGCTGATTGGACGCTGAAGGAAATGAGCACTCCGGCGGTGCTCGTCGAGTTCGCCGGTCCGTGGATATGTCCCCCGATAGCCGCCGAAGAGAGGTCGGAAAAGCTGAAGCTGTAGCTCAATTTGTTGCTGATAATGTTCATCAGCCAGGAGCCGGTGACGGCGGAAGTCGTGGGTGGTACCTCCGACACACCGCGGACACTTCACATTCGCGCGCGTGACTCTTTAATTGAGTTCTTCAAGTGAAAGCCGCAACGCAGTTGAATGTTCCCGATTTGTTGGTACCTCGTCCTCTGACGGTGGGTTGAGCTAGGGCGAAATGCAAAATCTGCAATCGTCGAGTCATAGCGGAGCGCCGCGGGGTTTCGCCACAGCCGCGCTACGCCGCGTCCGTGGTGACCGACAGGTTACCTAAATCTGGATTTATTCCGCGCCGATCCCCAACCTGTGAGTCTAACACACTTTCTGAAAACTATGTGCACAGAATCTTCCTTCCTGATAGATGGCCTGGCGAAATATCCGCTGCTGACCGCCTTGCGTGAACGGCGCTCGCGGCGGTTCGGGCTGGGCATGAAAATTCCCGCTGGGCCACTTGCCTTTGAAAGCCGTTACAAAGCGTCTCTGCTAACAGAGGATGAAGAAGCGGCGATGGTCTTTGCGGCCGCGGGCATCACGGGTCATGCGCTCGCCGACCTCTGTTACGCTCCGGGTGGAGGCGGAGGCATCATGGCAGGCTTGACAGGCCGCACGATTGCTTCCGGCGACGGATTGCAAACGGTCGCATTGGTGGTGACAAACGACACCGGAACCTGGCTGGTGCGACGACCGCGAGAACTTCCGTCCGGCGACTTGCGGCAATTTATCGAATTCGGTCGCGACGGCCTGTTCACGGAGCTCTACCGGCGCAGCCGAGTAAAAATCAAGGAAGGCCGCGCCACCACACCAAGCGATCCGCTGTTTAATATCAACGCAAACCGCTGGTCTGCCCACGCCCCGGGCACAACGTATTTTCTGCCGGTGAATGACCTGACCTTCATGTATGTCAACGGCTTGTTGGAGATTCTCAACGAAACAACCGGCGCTTTCCTGCTGGACGAGAGAAACAATTTCCGGCCGGCTGGCCTGGCTAAATTCGCGCGCAGCCGCGGCGGTCATCTCGACGACAACCCTCACAATGGCAAAGTTGCCACCGTCCGCCAGGTCGAGCAGTTCGTGACCGAATTCGTCACCATCGAGCAGGGAATGATGTTGCAAAATCTGGGCTTAATGGCACAGGCGCTTGGTCTTGGCGGCTTTCCCAACTTCGCCAATCACGAGTTCGGCTGGTTCCAGGCGCTTGGATTCCGCATGAAGCAAATGCCGGCGAGCGCCTACCTGGGAGCAGGCAAACTGGTTTCGTTCGGCATGAATGTGCTGAAGAAAAATCCGCAAGTTCCATACCCAGTGGGTTTGGAACGGAATGGAGAAATCTTGTTGAAGCCATTTTGTCCACCCTATTTCCAATCGATGACTGACGCTGTCCGGGCCGTGGCGGAAATCAAGTTCGGGGAGAACGGCATTTTTCGCGGTAACCCTGCGGGCACCGCCTGGGTTGATGAAAAAGGAGTGACGATCCAGATTCCGAGCGCGAGCGAGGCCGCTATCGCCGCGACCACAGCGTACTGCGAATACTTGCTCAGTCGCTACGGCCGCTTTCCGGTCTATTTGACGCCTTATCGGACCGTGCTCGGGTTTCAGGCCTGCCACCTGGACGCAGAGTTTTATGAGCGATTTTATCGGACCGAAGCGCTCGGTGCGACGCAGAGGGAGGATTTTAGGAAACAGCGGCTGGTGACCCATAGCTGATCGAAATCGCTGTAGGAGCCGACGTGAGGCTCTGATCGAAAAATCCAAAATCCAAAACTGATTAGAGCCTCCTCACGTCGGCTCCTACAAATTCAAGACAAGCCCTACTAAGCCCCGGCCATTGCGAATTGCACCAATTCATGATCCACCGGTAACACGGCGAGCAAGGTGCAGCCTTTAACGGAATGGTTGTCCTCGTGCGACGTCCCCGCGTCGGAATGGTGAAAATCGCCCGGCCCCAGGGTGCGGTCACCGATGTGGAGGTCGCCCGTCAAAATGTACAGCTCCTCCGCGCCAAAATGTTTGTGCGCCGGATAACGCACGCCGGGCCCGAGTCTCCCGAGAAGCACGGCGTAATCGCGGTCTTTTTCGAGTGAGAGCAGTTTGATCCAGGCGCCTCGCAGCGGAAGTTCCTTCCAGCCTGCGGGGTCAGACGCACAATGGAAATGGAACCCGGGCTTTTTTTCGGCCGCGGTTTCGGCGGGCTGGTGGACGATGACTGGCGCCTCGGCATGCCGAACAAGCCGGAGGATTTTCTCTTTCAATTGTGCCGAAATGGGAGCCGAAGGAACGGCCAGCGCCATCTGATCAGCGGCGCGTTGCAGGCTGTGCACCAACTGCCTGACCTCCGCATTGCGCCGGAGCACGTCTTCGAATGCGCGCCACTCGTCAGCAGGGAGCGCTCCCAGCGCGTAAAGACTTGCCGTTTCCTGTTGTTGTTCCGTAATCATGCGTCCGTCTGCAAACTGTCGCGCAATTTCATCATGCCACGCCGAATGCGCGCTTTGATCGTGCCCAGCGGTTCCTTCAATGCCTCGGCAATCTCCAGATGCGTCTTGCCGCCAAAAAACGCCAGCTCGATTGCTTGTCTCTGCTCGTTCGGCAGACCAGCCAGGGCGGCTCGAACCATGGCGAACGCCTCCGCGTTTCCAGCGCTCTGCTCGGGACCACTCGTCGTGGGAGGGTCTGCGGCCGAGACCTCCCGGTACTCCTCGACCAATCGGCTGCGCCGCTGGCGTGCGCGCAATCGGTCAATCGAACGATGCCGCGCGATACTCAAGGCCCAGTGGAACGCGGAGCCGAGCATTGGGTCAAACGTCGCGGCTTTTTCCCAGATTTGCACAAAAGTGTCCTGGATGACTTCTTCAGCCTCGCTTCCATCGCCCAGGATGCGGAACGCGACCGAGTAAAGCGGTGCCGCAGTCTGATCGTAGAACGCCGCCATGGCTTGAGCATCCTTCGCCGCAACCCGCTGCAATAACCGGGCCTGCGCGTCTTCAGCCTGTTCACGTTCCAACATAGTTTCCGCACTCGGCCGGCCTCGATGGATCCCAATCGAATCGGCACTGTCCAGCCTCCGATTTCAAACGTCCGTCCGCCAGCACCAAATTGGACTTCGAGCGTCAGCATTCATCCTCTCATTCGCCTCCCGGGCCGCGTCGGATGCATCCTGCCCCTCGAATCTCATTCTTACTCATACTCATACTCCTAATCATTCTTCGTGGACCCTCAGCCCCCAAGCATGAGTATGAGTAAGAGTAGGAGTAAGAGTATGGTCTGATATACAGTTTGCTTGCCGGAATAATCGGTGATATCCGGCAGCGTTTCGAATATGCGCAAACTGGTATCGAGCGGGAGTCCATACGAACCCAAGATTGGGGTATCGCGAGCGGTGCGAGTCGGATCGATCGTTACGGTCGCCGGGACAGCGCCGCTCGGGCCGGATGGCCGCACCGTCGGGCGCGGAGATGCTGCCGCGCAGGCGCGCCGCTGCCTGAAAATCATCGCTGCGGCGCTTCAAGGAGCGGGCGCCTCGATGGGCCAGGTCGTGCGCACGCGAATCCTGCTCACACGAATCGAGGATTGGCAGGCGGTGGCTGCGATTCACGGCGAGTTCTTTCGAGACATTCGACCGGTCAACACGATTGTGCAGGTTGCGCGCTTTATTGACCCGGATTGGCTGGTCGAGATCGAAGCAGATGCAGTCGTTGATGAAGATCAGCCAGCGAGATGACGAGCTACCTTTAGCCTCGGCATTTGATTTTTTGCAGCCGCCGACGTCAGTCGGCGCGATTTGCGCTGCGGGCATAGTCCGCCGACTGACGTCGGCGGCTACACCCGAATGACATGAGGGGTCACTTGACAAGCACACTGGAGGAATTAGCCTTGACAGCGATTTTTTATGAACGGCCATAACAGGCGGCGGAATTGGTGCGGGCGAGGACGCGTAGGCGCCTTCACGCTCATTGAGCTACTGGTGGTGATCGCGGTCATCGCGATACTCGCTGCGCTTCTATTGCCGGCACTTTCAAGCGCCAAGGAGAAGGGCAAGCGGGTGGGTTGCCTGAACAATATGCGGCAGGTCGGTCTCGCCCTCCAGATGTATGGCCAGGACTATCGGAAACTGCCGCCCAAGCGCCATCCGGTCAGTGATTTTAACAATCCGTTTGCTCCGGCCAATGTTCTGAACCTCCTGATTCCTTATCTGGGGACCAAAACGGGCCAGCTTTCGCCCGGAGTGTACAATTGCCCCTCACTCAGGCCGCATCCTAACAAAGCCTATGCGCCAACGATTTATAGCAGTACCGGCCTGTCCGCCAACACGGTCCCTTTGGGGCGGCCGATGAGTGCTATTCCCAGACCATCGGCCCTCATTCTCCTGCAAGAGGCGTGGTCCCTCTCGCACAATCTCTGGAATCAGCCGGAACCCAACAACCGATCTGAACCGGCCCTCGAAGGGCTCGTCCCGAACACTTACCATGAGTGGCACATGTGGGCGAGTTTGTCTGAGTCGGACTCGTTTATATCGGTCAAATACCGTGAGAACCTTAGCGACGTTCACGAGGCTGGGGGCAACCTGGTGTTCGTGGATGGCCACGCCGAGTACAAAAAATACCGGAGACTGCGCAGCGGCGACTTCGGCTTAATGCCCGACGAACTGTATCAGCCGACACGGGCGCAAACGGATCGGGACTGGGCGCCGGCGTTTTAGGGATGCGACGGCTCAACGCAGTTCGACGTCCACGCCTATGAATCCGGCCAGATGGATACTGACGTCGGCGCTGCTGGCCGCGGCCATGGCAGGTTGCTCTGCCAAACACGAGAGTCCGCAGGCTGCCGCCCAAGAACTTCAAAAAAGTTTCCAGTCGGCCGATCCAGTCACGACCCAGGCAGTAGTTCAGGCGGCTAATGCCCTACAGGCCCACGATTATGCTCAGGCCGTCATCATCATGGACCGCGCCGTGCAGGGCCAGACCCTTGACGAAGCCCGCAAGAAGGCGGTGGACGCTCTCCTCATCCAGACCAGGCGCGCGATAGAGCAGGATCCCAAGCTGAACAACGCTCAGCTTTACGATGCCATGTCCTCCCTCCTGGTTCGCGTCCACGGCGAGAATTAGCTGCGCGAAGCAGGTTCCGTAAACACGTTGTTTGCGCTCGACCGAACGTCTCCGATTCGTACTATCCATCGGATGAAGACCGCTGTTCGCCTTTTGCTGCTGCTCCTTCTATCGAGTCCAGCGTTCGCTGCCACCACTGACCTGGCCCTGAAGGAGGACGACCACATCTCGTTTCTCGGGAACACTCTGGCCGATCGAATGCAGCATGATGGCTGGCTGGAAACTCTGCTTCAGGCCCAATTTCCCGACCGCCACCTGACCATCCGGAATCTTGGCTTTGCGGGAGATGAACTGAGCGTGCGCCTGCGCTGCGAGAACTTCGGCGGCCCGGACGATTGGCTGGGGAGGACGAAAGCGGACGTGGTGTTCGCATTTTTTGGTTACAACGAGTCTTTCGCGGGTCCGGCTGGTCTGGGCAAATTCAAGCAGGACCTCAATAAGTTCATCAGCAACATTCTGGACCACAAGTATAATGGCCGGGCCGCTCCCCAGCTCGTGCTCTTCTCGCCGATCGCCCAGGAAAACTCCCGTGACCCGAACCTGCCCAACGGCAGTCCCAACAATCCCAATCTCAAGCTCTACACGACAGCGATGGCGGAAGTTGCCCAGGAGCGCGGCGTGCGCTTCGTGGACCTGTTTGCGCCGTCGCTCGAATTTTTTTCTATAGCATCCAAGCCGCTGACACTCGACACGGTCCACTTGAACGAGGAGGGCAACCACCAGCTCGCGGCGTCGATCCTGCACTCACTTTTCCCGAGCGCCCACGGCCACAAGCGGAGCAGTGCGGCGCTGGAAAAGATCCGCGCGGCTGTACTGGACAAAAATTTCTACTGGTTCAACCGGTATCGGACTGTGGACGGCTACAACGTTTACGGAGGCCGCTCGAAGCTTAAATATGTCGATGATGTCAGCAATTGGGACGTCCTCCAGCGCGAGATGGAAGTCCTTGATGTGATGACCGCTAATCGTGACCGGCGGATCTGGGCCGCTGTGCAGGGCAAAGAGCTAGCGGTGAGCGACGACAACACGCCACCTCAGCTTCCCGTAAAATCGAACAAACCGGGACCCGGCCCGCACGGCGAACACGTGTTTCTCGATCCGGAGGAGGCAATCAAACACATGAAGTTGGCTTCGGGCCTGAAAGTGAACCTGTACGCCTCTGAGAGAGAATTCCCGGACCTGGCCAAACCGGTGCAGATGGCCTGGGATCCGCAGGGGCGGTTGTGGGTCGCCGTTTGGCCTTCGTATCCGCACTGGAAGCCTAAGGATGAGATGAACGACAAACTGCTCGTCTTCGAAGATACCAATGGCGATGGCAAGGCCGACAAATGCACAGTGTTCGCGGAGCACTTGCACTGTCCGACCGGTTTCGAGTTCTACAATGGCGGCGTACTTGTAGCCGAGGCGCCCGATCTGCTGTTTCTGAAAGACACGCAGGGGAAGGGCAGGGCGGACTACCAGGAGCGTGTGCTGGATGGCCTTGCATCAGCCGACACTCATCATACGGCCAACAGCTTCGTGTTCGATCCCGGCGGCGCGCTCTATTTTCAGGAGGGCGTTTTCCATACGACTCAGGTTGAGACGCCTTACGGACCGCCGGTCCATAACATGAACGCCGCGGTCTTTCGCTACGAACCGCGCACACACAAATTCGAAACGTATGTGTCCTACGATTTTGCCAACCCGCACGGCCACGTTTTCGATCGCTGGGGCGAGGACTTCGTGATGGACGGCACAGGTGCGGAGCCGTACATCGGCGCTTGCTTCTCCGGCATGACGTATTACCCGCAACGGCATAAGAAGGCGCCGAAACTCTATGAACAGCGCACGCGCCCCTGTCCCGGCATGGAAATTTTGTCGAGCCGCCAGTTTCCGGATTCCATGCAGGGCAATTTGCTTGTGCCCAACGTCATCGGCTTCCTGGGAATACTGCAGTATAAGATCTCCGAGACAAACGCCGCGTTCCGCGGCACCGAAGTCGAGCCCATCGTGCAATCGGATGATCCGAATTTCCGGCCGTCCGATGTCAAAATCGGTCCGGAAGGCGCCATTTATTTCCTCGAGTGGCAAAATCCCATCATCGGCCACATGCAACATCACCTGCGCGATCCGAGCCGCGACCATATTCATGGCCGAATCTATCGCATCACGTGCGCGGAGCGTCCGTTGCTCAAGCCTGCGAAAATTGCCGGGCAGCCGATCCCCGCTTTGTTGGATTTGCTCCGTGAACCCGGGGATCGGACGCGCTCGCGAGCGCGAATCGAGCTGGGCGGGAGGGACACCAAACAGGTCATCGCCGCGCTCGAGACCTGGCTGTCAAAGCTCGACTCGATGGACGCAAATCATCAGCACGATTTGACCGAAGGGCTCTGGCTCTATCAATCTCACAACGTGGTAAACGAACCGCTGCTCAGACGAATGCTCCGTTCGCCCGATTACCACGCCCGCGCCGCCGCGACGCGCGTCCTGTGTTACTGGCGCGACCGCGTGCCGAACGCGCTCGCGCTGCTCAAAGTGCAGGCCAATGACGAGCATCCGCGAGTCCGGCTCGAAGCGGTGCGGGCTGCCAGCTTTTTCACTTCTCCACAAGCCGCTGAGCTTGCCCTCGAGGTCCTGAATCATCCGATGGACAAGTACCTGCAATATACTCTCGACGAAACGATGAACACGCTGGATCGCTTTACAAAACCGGCTAGAGAGTGAATGTAATTGCTGTGAGCGTAATAGCTTGAACTCCTTCGCCGATTAATCCAATGTGACTAGTATGAGTAAGGTTGAGCGCATCCAAGCCGAACTTAGAGAGCTCTCGCCATCGGAACTGCAACAGGTCCGAGACTTGCTCGACGATTTCGTAGAGGATAGGCTAGCCTTTACCGCGGAGTTTGAGTCTGCGATCTCCGAGTCCGAGAAGGAAATGGCGGCTGGACTGCGACCGCGTGTCCCCCGGCCTTGAACAGAAGGGTGAGCGCGGCGCTTCCGTCGGCATGGGCCAACTCGGCGTTGCAATCCGATTCATTGTCGCCGGCGTCTTGCTAGGCTGCTCCCCAAGCTGGGCCCAGACAACGAGTCAAAGCAATTTCTTTCTTCCCAAGAATCCAGTGGCCGCCTCCTATGTCCTCGGCCGGCTTTCCAACCAGGAATTAATCGCGGCACCGCGGAGTGAATTCGTCTTTGTGGCCCTGCTCCAGCGGCCTGGGCTGGAGCGGAAGTACCGCCAGGAAGCGCTGGAAGGATTGGCACGACTGCGCCACTCCGACCCATTGACAGAGCTGCTGGCAGCAATCGTCGAGTTGGACAACAAGGGCGAAGAAGCCATCAGCGTCCTGCGCGACCTTTCATCGATCCTGTTACAAGCCGGTCCCGCGCACCTGGCTCCGAAGCGCTCGATATTGCAGCAGCTCGTCGCCCAATCGACAGTTCCTTTGACTCGTCAGATCGGGAATGCCGCCTTGATCGTGGCTGATGCCTCAGTCGAGCGGAGATGGAAAGCGGTTGAAAACGAGCCGGCACAACTGGCGGATTTGTTGCTCGCGATCCCGCTGCTGACGGACTCCGCGCTGCGGGGCTCGGCGTATCAGCGAGTTGAATCTCTTCATCATAAAGCGGTGACGCCGGAAGTTCACCGGGCCGCCAGCGCCGCTATCGTGGCGATCCCGGGACACGAGGTTGATACTTTTAGAACTTTGGCACCACTCGTCGCTGCAGGAACGGAAAGGTCTGCCGCCATCGCGGGCCTCCAGGCCTTGCCGCCGAAGACGTGGCCGAAAGAAGGTGTGCCGCCGCTCGTGGATAGTCTGTTGGGATACCTGCAATCCGTGCCTGCCGCCGAGCGAACTGGAGCAGATTTTGCCGGCGCTCTTCAACTAGCCGGCGAACTGGCCACGGCGTTGCCGGCACAAAAAGCGCAGGCGATCTCCAGAACACTTCGGGGTCTTGGTCCTGCGGTCGTTGTTCTGCAAGCGGTTTACGAACAATTGCGCTACGACAAAACCACTTTCGTCGTCGAGGCAGGCAAACCCGTTGCGCTCACGCTCGATAATCAGGACGCCATGCCGCACAATGTCGCGATTCTGGCTCCTGGAGCGTTGGAGGAAATTGGCCAGACAGCCGAGAAGATGTCGGCCGAGCCCGATGCGGAGGGTCGGCTCTACATTCCTGCTTCATCGAAGGTTCTGCACGCCAGCAAACTGGCGGCGCCCGGCCAGAAGGTTCAGTTGACCTTCAAGGCCCCCACGGTTGTGGGTGATTATCCTTACGTCTGTACGTTCCCGGGGCATTGGCGGCGCATGGTCGGCACGATGATCGTCGTCCAGGATCTCGAAGCTTACCTGGCAATTCATCCGGTGTCAGAACAGCCGAAACTGACAGAATGGAAACTGGCAGACTTGGCGCCTGAGCTTCCGAAGGCAGCCTCCAGGCGCGATCTCCAGACCGGAAAGGCGCTTTTCATTCAGCTTGCCTGCGCGCAGTGCCATAAGCTGGGCAAGGAAGGATATACCTTTGGTCCGGAGCTGACTGATGTATTCACGCGATACAAGGGCGACCGCGCGGCGGTTCTCGAACAAATTTTGGAGCCATCAAAAATTATCGACGAGCGCTATCGCAATGTCAGCTTCGACTTAAAGGACGGCGAATCTGTCACTGGGCTTGTGATCAAGGAGGACGCAGAAACCGTGACCATCCAGTCGGGCCCGGCCGACTCGTTGGTTCAGGCACTTAAAAAGTCGGACATTCACAAACGCTCACCGCAGGGCTCGTCGCTCATGCCCGTTGGATTGCTGAGCAGCTTGTCCAAGGAACAGATTTTCGATCTTCTAGCCTATATCGAATCCGGCGGGGCAATCGCATCTCACGCGCACGAGCATTAGCACGCTTTTTCGAAGGTCTCGCAGCAGCGGACCCAATCTGACCGAGCGTTAATACTCACGCCGAGCGTCTGAGCAAAATTGACATCATCGCTGTCCAATAGGGTATGAAGAACAATATCGGTCTGTGGTTCGCTGCCTTCGTGGCCGGACTCATGTTGCTCGTTTTGCTGGGTCCGGCGCTTCCTCACTCCAAGGCGAGGGCGCAGCGAGTCCAAGGCGTCAACAATCTGGCTCGCCCCTTTCCAAACAATAACTTCGTGATAACCAACATGAACGTCACCAGCGGCGCCTACCCGACGACGAGATGAGAAGCCAGGCATGTGCTCTATGGTTCCAGCCAACTACTGCCGTTAGTCCTGCTGATCACTACTTCGGCTTGATTCCCCTGAGATGCTCGTCGAACCATTCGGCGAGCAGCACGAGGTCTTTGGTCATGTCCGGCCAGCCGTGGTTCTTTCCCTCGCGCACGACCAGCTTTGCCACTGAGCCGATTGCTTCACACCGTTTGACGAATATCTGCGACTGATAGATCGGCACCAGGGTGTCAGCGTCACCGTGAATGATCAAAATAGGCGGCATGTTCGAGTGCACGAAATAAATCGGGGATATCTCCCGGCCCAGCTTCTGCCGCTCCTCCGCGCTATCCGACCTGGGACCGAACGCTGCTTTGAATCCCTTGAGCGTGCCGACGCCTACGGCATCTTCGTCCGGTTTGGCATAGTTCAGAAAATCCGTTGGCGGAAAGAAACACGCGGCGCACTGAATTTCACTGCTTTCGCGCTCCACCGGATCTTTGGCGTCGGGATCTCCCTTGGCGCCCTGTGTGGCCATGGTCAGCGATAGGTGGCCGCCGGCGCTGCCGCCGGAGATACCGAACCGCTGGGGATCAACCCCATAGCGGCTGGCATTGTGGCGGATGAATCGCACGGCGCGGTGGATATCCAGCTCGATCTCGCTGATGGTGAACTTCGGCTGCGAGCCATGCACGACCGTAAAAACCGTGTACCCTCGGTCCAGAAAGGCGCGGAAGAACACTGGATTGATCGCTTCATGGCTGGAGAAAAAGCCGCCGCTGACCATAAAAATGATTCCGACACCATTCGTCTTCGCGGGCTGGAACACGTCCAGCGTCAGCGCCGTGCCGAATTTTCGGCCGTAAATCACGTCTTCGGTCCGAGTGAACTCAGCGCTCGACCGGGCCCAAGTGTCTAGACACAGAAGCAGGGCAATCCCAACGAACAATAGCCTTTTCATAATCTTAACCCAGGAAGGCATCATGGACCGCGCGCATCGCCTGTTCGCCTTTCGCCAGATCGACCACGACCGATATCTTGATCTCACTGGTCGAGATCATGTCGATATTCACGCCTTCGCGTGCGAGCGTTTCAAACATTTTCCCGGCCACACCCGTGTGGCTTTTCATCCCGACGCCGACGATGGACAACTTGCCGATGTTGTCAGTGGCGATGACCTTTTCAAAGTGGATTTCTTGCTTTAGCGCGTCGATGACTTTTTGCGCCTTGAGCAAATCGGGTTTGTCCACTGTAAACGAAAGGTCTGTGGCCGGCGTGCCGCTGCCGTGGCTGATGTTCTGTACGATCATATCCACGTTGACGTTGGCGTCGCCGATGGCCTTGAAAATCCGGGCGGCGACGCCCGGTTTGTCCGGCACACCCACCAATGTGACTTTGGCCTGGTTTTTGTCGAGTGAGACGCCCCGCACGACGATCTCTTCCATGCTGCTGGTTTCTTCTTTCACTAAGGTTCCTGGGTTGTCGTTTAAACTGGAGCGGACCTCAAACACTACGCCAAATTTCTTGGCGAATTCGACCGAGCGCGATTGCATGACTTTGGCGCCAAGGCTGGCCAGCTCGAGCATTTCATCATACGAGATCTCCTTGAGCTTCTTCGCGCCCGGCACGAGTCTCGGGTCGGCCGTATAGACCCCATCGACGTCGGTATAGATCTGGCACAAATCCGCCTTCAAAGCCGCCGCAAGGGCAATCGCTGTCAGGTCTGAGCCGCCACGGCCGAGCGTTGTGATCTGTCCTTCGATGGTTTGGCCCTGGAAGCCGGCGACGATCACGACGTTTCCGGCGTCGAGGAGTTCGTGGATCTTCCTGGGCGTGATGTTCTGAATCTTCGCCTTGGTATGGACGCCGTCGGTGACGATGCCCGCCTGCGCGCCCGTAAGTGAGACGGCCGGTAGACCCAGGGCGTGAAGTGCGATCGCGCTCAATGCGATCGTGGTTTGCTCGCCCGTGGCAAGCAGCACGTCCATCTCCCGCTCGCTGGGCAACGGCATGATCTCCTTGGCCAGCTTGATCAAATTATCAGTCACGCCGCTCATGGCCGAGACGATCACAACTATCTGGTCGCCGCCGGCGTGGTATTTGGCTACGCGGGCGGCCACATTTTTGATGCGGTCGGTGTTTCCCACCGACGTGCCGCCATATTTTTGAACGATTAGCGACATGATCTCACGAGCCTCTGACGGTGTTTTGGATATCCGTTTGTATTGTAGGAGCCGAGGTAACGAGGCTTAAACAATCTTGGAGACGCTTCTTGGTGCGAGGAAGTGAGCCTCGTTACCTCGGCTGCTACCATTTTGGAACACGCTTTCAATCAAAGTTTTCCACCCGGATCATGATCGGGGCGGTTTTGACCACGGGCAGCGCGCCGATCTTCTTGAGGGCTGTTAACACGGCCCCATTGGGCGCATCGTGCAACATGAAAATCAGCGGAACGCTCGCTCCCTCGTGACCTTCGGGTTGAATGACCGAAGAGATACCGATCTGAGCAGCGCCAAAAATACTCGCGATTTTCCCTAGTGTCCCTGGCACGTCCACGACGTCGAGTCGCACGAAATAACGCGAAACGACTTCCGCGATAGGCGCGACCGAGCCCTCGAGTTCGTGCGGCACGAATGGCGGCACCCGGTGATGGGTGCCGAACTTCAGATCCAGCGCCGCATCGGCCAGGTCGCTGAGCACGGCGCTGGCGGTCGCGTCCTTGCCCGCCCCGCGGCCGTAAAACAAGGTGTCTCCAACCACGTCACCCCGCACAAACACCGCGTTGAACACGTCGTTCACGCTGGCCAGCACATGCGTGTTTGGAACCAGGGTCGGATAAACTGAAACTTGAATTCGGCGCGAGTGACCGGCGGTGCTTCGCGACGGACGCTTCGACCTCTTGCGGCTTAGATTCATACCGACTCCCGGAGCATCAATCTGCTTGATGACGCCTAACAGTTTGATGGTGTAACCGAGTTGACCGGCGAATTTGATGTCGAGCGCGGTTATGTGACGGATGCCTTCGACATGAATGTGCTTGGGATTTACCCAAAATCCATGTGCCAAAGACGCGAGGATGCCAATTTTGTGCAAGGCGTCGTGGCCGTCAATGTCCAGCGACGGCTCGGCCTCGGCGTAGCCGTGGGCCTGGGCATCCTGGAGTACTGTCGTGAAGTCCGCTCCCTCCAGCTTCATTCGCGTGAGGATGTAGTTGCATGTCCCATTGACAATCCCATAAAGGCGCGTAATGCGATTACCGACAAAACCCTCGCGCAGCGACTTGATTATCGGAATGCCGCCGCAAACGCTCGCTTCGTAATAAAGATTGGTTTCGTGGCGCTGCGCGGTGGCAAAGAGCTCCTCACCGCAAGCGGAAAGCAGCGCCTTGTTGGCCGTGATCACGGGCTTTCTGAGTTTCAACGCTGCGAGGATAATAGTGCGCGCCAACGTAAGGCCACCGACCAGTTCGACGACGATTTGAACTTGCGGATCGTTGACCACACTCTGCCAATCGGTTGTCAGGTAGCTCGTCGGAATTTCATACGGGCGCGGTTCATCGAACGCTTTGACGGCAATTTTGCGGAGCTTGACCGGGAGGCCGATGCGCGAAGCCAGCAGCTCACCGTTGAGCTGGAGCGCGTGAAACACGCCGCTGCCCACAGTGCCGCCGCCAATCATGCCGAGGTTCACCTGCCGCATCGTGGCCGCAGAGAGTGCAGGGATTCGAGCTCAGGGACAATTCAATTTTCGGCAAATAGGCTTCCTATTCAAAGTTTTGCGCCTTAGTTTTTCGTTTATGTCCGACTCAAGCGCGCTGAATCATACCAGGTGCACCAGGCGTCGATTTCTGTGGACTGCCAGTATCATAAGCTTGGGCGGAATCGTGGCCGGACGCGTTGCCGAGGCGCTGGCGGCGGAAACGGTGACGTTGCCCTTCGCCAATGGCGAGCGGCCCCTAGCGACCTTTCCCCAGAAGCGACCGCTCATCCTGCTCACCAAACGCCCGCCGCAGCTTGAAACGCCTTTCTCAGTATTTGACGAGGGGCTGCTGACTCCCAATGACGCATTTTTCGTTCGCTACCATTTGTCGCAAGTGCCGACGGCCATCGATCCGGACAAGTTTACTCTGGCGATCAAAGGCGCCGTTGCCTCGCCGCTCACCCTTTCGCTGGAGGATTTGAAATCGAAATTTGAAGCAGTCGAACTTGTTGCGGTGAACCAATGCTCGGGCAACGGGCGCGGTTTTTCCAACCCGCGTGTGGCGGGCGGTCAGATGGGCAACGGCGCGATGGGCAATGCACGATGGAAAGGTGTTCGCCTTAAGGATGTGCTCAACCTTGCAGGAGTGGGTGCCGGCGCGAAACAAGTCACTTTCAACGGACTGGATTCGCCTGTCGTCGCGAAGACGCCAGATTTCGTCAAAGCACTCGAGGTTGACCAGGCCCTGGATGGTGAGACGATGCTCGCCTATGAGATGAACGGCGAGCCGTTGCCGATGCTTAATGGGTTTCCGCTCAGGCTGGTCGTCCCTGGCCATTATGGAACCTATTGGGTCAAGCACCTGAACGAAATCACGGTCGTAACTGAACCTTTCAAGGGTTACTGGATGGATACGGCGTACCGAGTGCCGGACAACACCGGCGCGTGCGTTGAGCCGGGGACGACGCCTGGGCGAACCCGGCCGATTGCGCGCCTGAATGTCCGTTCATTCGTCACCAGCCTGGCTGACGGTGCCAAACTCAGCGCGGGTCGAAGCATCACGCTGCGGGGAATTGCTTTCGACGGCGGCTACGGCATCACGCAGGTCCTGGTGTCCGAAGATGGGGGCCGAAATTGGCGCGAGGCGCAGCTCGGAAAAGACCTGGGCAAGTATTCGTTTCGCGAGTGGACGGTGCCGTTTCGGCCGGAGCAGGCCGGGGTTCACGAATTGAAAGTTAAAGCGACCAATCGCATAGGCCAGTCGCAACCGCTGGAGCCGCTCTGGAATCCGGCAGGGTATATGAGGAATGTTGTCGAGAGTGTGAAAGTGAGTGCAGTGTGAGCGGGATCGATTCATGTCAGCTCTGAAACTCGCTCAGTTAATCAATCTGCCCCAGCGGAAACGGCGGATCGCGGCTGTCTCAGCCACAGCATTCCCGACCGCTGAGCGGCTGCCTGGCGGTTTGGGGTTGGTATTCGCTTCGTGGCTGCTGCGGCTGAGACAGCCGCGGTCCGCCGTGACTGGCCGATTGCTCGCTCGAGAAATGTCGCGGCGCCTGGCCAGCACGGTGGTGTTGCTGTTTCCATTTTTCGTGCACGCTGCGGTGATGGAGATTCAATTGCCACCTGAGGTCAACGCGTTCAAACAGGATGTCGGCGCGGAAATCGCCAACGCGCAATGTCTGGTTTGTCACTCGGTGGAATATGTCTCCACCCAACCGCCATCATCGCGGGCATTCTGGAAGAGCTCGATTCAAAAGATGCAGCAGAAATACGGCGCGGCCATTCCGGAGACACAAGTCGAGGAGCTGACAGACTATCTGACCAGGAACTATGGGAGTGAGACTAAGGGCGCGCCAAGGTCGAGCGCAGTGCCTCAGTCGCATGCGCAGCCGGAGGCTCCAGCTCAAGTGGCCACCTCAGACGGCCCGCACGTAGCTGCGAAATATGGTTGCCTGGGTTGCCACAATAACAGTGTGAAAATCGTCGGACCGGCTTACCGCGAAATCGCCGAAAAATACCGTTCCGATTCGGAAGCGGCCTCGAAGATCACACAACAAATTCGCCAGGGCGGTTCCGGCAAGTGGGGGCCCATTCTCATGCCGCCATTCCCACAGATGACAACTTCGGAAGCGAAAATCCTTTCCGAGTGGATTCTGGGGTTGAAGTGAGCTTCGGTGTGACAGGGCTAAGCTTTGTCAAAATCGTTGTTGCAACTAAGTCTCAATTAGCCTAGGTTGCGCGGCAGTGAAGAAGAAGCTGCCTCCAGAGGCCATTTTAGAACGCCGCTGCGCCGATCCGAGCGTTTGTCCGCTGAGCCGGGTCAAGGCCGGGGCGGTGGTCTGCATTAAGGAGCTCGCCGCCTCACCGGAAATAAGCGAGCGTCTGCGGGAATTAGGCTTCTGCGAAGACCAAAGAATCAAGCTGCTCAGGCGCGACTCGTGTTATATTTGCCAGGTGTGCAATGCCCGGCTGGGGATCAGCCGCGAACTGGCCGAAGCAATTCTGGTCGAGGCTGGTTCCGCCGCTGTCACCGCCTGAACCATGATTCCATTTCATGCCCGGCACGCTTCAACCTCTTACCTCGGTTGCTTTGGGCGGTACGGCGACGGTTGCCGAAATCAAATTGCCGCCTGAGACCCGGCCGCGGCTCATGGAAATGGGCCTGCTAGTGGGCACTACGGTCGAATTGGTGCGCTTTGCCCCCTTGGGCGATCCGGTCGAGATAAAAGTCCGGGGCTACAATCTTACCTTGCGGAAACATGAAGCGGAGCAGATTTTCGTGCGGCCGACCTCCTGAGACAGTCGGGAGTAGCACCAGCCCTGCTCGTTCAGCATTGTCGTCCGCCGCGCGCTTATGAGCCCCGGTCCTTCCAGCGCCCGAGAGCAACCAATCCCGCCGGCGCTTGTCGGGCGGGCCAGGGGGGCTGAACTCACCGCCGGGCCTAACCCCGCGGGCCCGCTGGGGAGCCAAGCTGCCCTCCACTCGCGAAAATCCGCTGGTGCAACCTCCCCGCGCTATATCGTGCTGACTGGAAACCCGAACTCCGGCAAAACGACGTTGTTCAACGGGCTGACGGGAATGCGCGCCAAAGTCGGCAACTACGCCGGCGTGACCGTCGAGCGCAAGGAAGGCCGGCTCCTGGGCGCGCCGCCGGAGCTGAACGCGCGCGTGCTGGATTTGCCGGGCACGTACAGCCTCAGCCCGCAATCGCTCGACGAACAAATCTCGCGCGACGTTCTGCTGAATCGCTTGCCGGAATTGCCCGCGCCGTCGCTGATCGTGGTGGTGGTGGATGCGTCAAACCTGCAACGCAATCTCTATTACACCAGCCAGGTAATCGAATTGGGGCATCCAACGATCGTCGCGCTGAACATGACGGACGTGGCCGAAAACAATGGGCACCACATCAAGCCAGCCAAGCTCGCCGAGGTGCTGGGTGTGCCCGTCCTGCCGCTGGTCGCCAGCAATGGCCAGGGGCTGCCCGAATTGCGAAAACAGATGATCTCCACGCTCGAGCACGGCGGTCAAACCCGACCGCGTCAATTCTGCAAGTTGCCCGCCGAATTGAGAGCTGAGGCCGACGCCCTGGCCGGCTTACTGGCGGAAATATTCCATGAGCGGCGCCCGCAGGCGGCTGCGGAAGCCTTGTTAATTCTGAGCAACGAAAAGGCGCTGGCCTCGAGCCTGGAGCATTACCCGCCTAAAGTGCAGGAGGCGGTGAGCGCGGCCCGCCAGCGCTTGGAAGCTGCAGGCGTGGACTGGCGCAGCGTGACCATCGAGGGCCGTTATCTTGCCGTCTCGGAGATTCAACGGTCAGTGACCACCGAAGTCGCCCCACCCGGCGAAAGTGTCAGCGATCGGATGGACCGGGTTCTGACTCACAAGATTTGGGGAACGCTCATTTTCGTCGGCGTGATGACCCTGATGTTCCAGAGCATTTTCACCTTTGCCCGGCTGCCGATGGAAGCGCTGCAATCCGGTGTCGAATGGCTGGGGGCTTTGGTGGGCCGGAGCATTCCGCGCGGCGATTTGAACAGCTTGCTGGTGGATGGGGTGATCGCAGGCGTCGGCGCGGTCGTAGTTTTCCTGCCGCAGATTTTATTGTTGTTTCTTTTCATCGGTTTTCTGGAAGACACCGGCTACATGGCGCGAGCGGCATTCCTGATGGACCGGTTGATGAGCAAGGTTGGCCTGCACGGAAAAAGTTTCATACCCATGCTCAGCTCATTCGCTTGCGCTATTCCCGGCATCATGGCCACGCGCACCATCGAGAGTCCGAAAGACCGACTGGTGACAATTCTCGTGTCCCCATTGATGAGCTGCTCGGCGCGGCTGCCCGTTTATACCTTGCTGATCGGCGCCTGCATCCCGAGCGTGACTGTGCTCGGGTTTCTGAAGTTGTCCGGCCTGACCATGCTCGCCATGTATCTGTTGGGGATCATTGTCGCGCTGCTCATGGCGTGGCTGTTCAAGAAGACTTTGCTCAAGGGCGAAACTCCGCTGCTCATCATGGAGTTGCCGCCCTACAAACGGCCTTTGCTCAAGGTAGTCGTTCGACACATGTGGGACCGTTCGCGGTTGTTTCTCCGACGCGCGGGCACCATTATTTTGGGCATAAACATCCTGCTCTGGGGTCTGGCAACCTATCCGCGGAGCAGCACTTCCGAAAAGGAATTCGCCGCCCGGCGGGTTCAACTCAAACAGACTGTCGCGACCACCCCCGGCCAGGCCAAACCGGAATCGGCAGCAGACGCCGGAGCTCTCGCCGCGCTTGACAGTGAGGAAGCGGGCCTGAAACTGCGCAACAGCTTTGCCGGCCGGCTGGGCCGTCTGATCGAGCCGACGATTGCGCCGCTCGGATTTGATTGGAAGATGGGTATTGGGATTATCGCTTCATTTGCCGCGCGGGAGGTCTTTCTCAGCACGATGGCCACGGTTTATAACCTCGGCAATTATGACCGCTCGACATCCAGCAAGAAAGCTCTGGAGAAAACGCTCCAGGCACAGAAACATCCAGACGGAACCTTGGTTTACACCCCGCTGACGGCAATAACCCTGATGGTGTTTTATGTGTTCGCGTTGCAATGTGTCAGCACGGTCGCCATAGTTCGGCGAGAGACGAATTCCTGGAAATGGCCATTGTTCCAATGGTTCTACATGGGGCTGTTGGCCTGGAGTCTGGCTTTCATCACCTATCACGGTGGACGACTGCTTGGTTTGGGCTGATCAGCTCTGACAGGCATCCATGACCAAAATGAAACACGCCAGCACGGCTTTGGTCGCAATCGGCTTGCTCGGTGCAACGTCGCTTGCTGGCCAAACGGCGGTGCCATCATGGAATGTTGTGGAAGCCGGCGCTGCGGCTGATGGGCGAGCTGACTGCACGGCCGTTTTCCAGAAATTGATCGACGAGGCGGGCAAGGCCGGAGGTGGGGTCGTAAGTGTGCCTGCCGGACGATTCCGCATTGAAGGGAATCTCTCAATAGCCGCCAATGTCACGCTCCAAGGCGTTTATCGTGTGCCGCCCGCTTCTGGCCCGCTTCCGCCCGAATCCCTGACTGGGTCGGTGTTGCTGGCTTACGCCGGGCGCGGCTCGTCTGAGGGGAAACCCTTTGTTCGATTGGCGGGCAACAATGCTTCTCTCTCCGGGCTTATCATTGCCTATCCCGATTGGAAACAGACCGACGTGCCGCCGATTCCATACCCACCCTGCGTTCTCTCGGAAAACACCGAAAATGTCGGGATTCGCGACTGCTGCCTCCTGAACCCATACGAAGCGATAAAGCTGGTCCGTGCGCACCGGCACCTGGTTCGGAATGTCACAGGATATCCGATCCAGCGGGGAATCTTCGTCGATGAGTGCTATGATATTGGTCACATCGAGAACATTCATTTCTGGCCCTTTGGTGTCTCGTACAAGCCGGACGATCCATTCTGCAAATGGATCAATACGCAAGGCGTCGCGTTTGAGTTAGCGCGCACCGACTGGCACTATGTTCATAACACGTTCTGCTTCGGATACGGCATTGGCTACAAGTTCTCAAAATCCAAACAGGGCAGCGCCAACGGCAACTTCCTGGGGCTCGGCGCAGACTCCTGCCAGCGAGCGGTGGTCGTCGAGCAGGTTCAGCCGCCAGGGCTTTTGATCTCGAATGGTGAGTTCGTTGGCCGCTGGAGCAGCACCGATTCGGTCTGTTTGGAGATTGAGCCTGGGGCCGAAGGCAAGGTGAGCTTAGTGAATTGCTCGTTCTGGGGACCGATCGATCGTTGTGTGTGGATGCGTAGCCGCGTCGGACAATTTACCGCCAGCTCTTGCAATTTCGTTGATTGGGACAACGCCGCCTCGGGCTCGCCTGCGATCCAACTGGATGCCGGGAAGGCGATTGTGCAGGGCTGCACGTTCAATCGCAACAAGCTCCAAGTGGCTGTGGGGTCGAATGTTGTGTCGGCGATCCTGACCGCCAATCAGGCGGAGGGTGGCTTTCGCATCCGAAACGGGGCCGGCAGCCGAACCCAGCTCGCTCTGAACGAGGAAGACCACATTCAGTGGACAAAGGATGCCCGTTCCCACTACCAAATCGAAATCGGCAGGCGCGGCGATGGCCGTTATCTCGAGGGCTGGCACGAGGCCGAACACTCCGGGCGCTCGTCTCGCTGGTCGAAAGCCTCCTCGCGTTTCCGCCTGCCGGTGATTGTCGGCAAACGATATTCCCTCACGCTGGAAGCAAATGTGCTGGCACAGGCGCTTGAAGCCGAAGCCGGTCTCTACCTAAACGGCCAGCAAATCGCCCCACTGAAAACCGGGTCCTCCCTTACCGCCAGCGTTCCTCCGTCGCGCGACGACAGCGTCGAAATCGAGCTGCGCTGCCGTGGCTGGGTGCCGCGAGAAACAACGCCCGGCTCCAGCGACGTCCGCACGCTTGGCGTAATGGCTTTCAAGCTGACCATGCAGCGCGCGGGATCGGGCTCGAAGATTTTTGACGCCAACAACGGCCAGTGGCTAGAACTGTAACCCCCTGAGCCAGGCCAACGAGAGTGCCCAGGCGGGCCGGAAATCCGAAGCCAGACTCTGCGACGCCGCGCCAGCGCGGGTAGCGGTATTCCGCACTTCCCAATCCGATTCCATAACGGCATAGTTTACAAAGTGAAGGCAACAAAATGGTTGCCAGGGGCAGGGTGGGCGAGGTAAAGTAATGTCAAGTCACCGATACGCCCGTATGAGACTAGCCACAAAGGCCTCGCGTGCCTTTACGCTCATCGAGTTGCTCGTGGTCATAGCGATCATCGCCATCCTCGCTTCGATGTTACTGCCCGCCTTGAGCCGAGCCAAATCTAAGGGCCAACAGATTGCTTGCCTCAGCAACTACCGCCAATTGCAGTTCTGCTGGCACATGTACTGCGACGATAATCAGGAGAACCTCCCAGCCAATGAGGCCATCAACATCACCTACGATCGCGCGGCCTTGAGTGTGGGGCTCAATTCCTGGTTGCAAGGAAATGCGTGGATTGACACGTCCGTGACCAATATCCAGCGGGGAATGCTGTTCAAATACAACCAATCGGTCGGCATCTACAAGTGTCCCGCCGACCACTCAACCGTCCGTGACGAAGGACGAGTGCCGCGCACGCGCAGTGTTTCGATGTGCATGTACATGAATGTACGCCCGGATCCAACGGACGGCGACTTTCGCAAGTGCTGGCACAAGACCTCTCAAATTCGCCGACCGGGTCCCACGAAAGCCCTCGTGTTCATTGACGAACATGAAAAGAGCATTCAGCAGAGCGCGTTCGGCATCAATGCCCCCGACCGGTGGTGGCTCTTCGGTACACCTGAGTGGACCTGGATTAGTTTCCCGGCCACGCGGCACAACAGCGGCTGCAATTTCTCCTTCGCCGATGGCCATGCCGAAACGTGGCGCTGGCGAGAACCGAACACGATGCAGATAAGCGCTCAGAAGGGCTGGCTCGTTTTGCAGAAGGGTGCCTCTCCCAATCAGGACCGTGACATCGGGCAGTTGTTTCAGGCGGTGCCCGAGAAGGTGCCGATCTTTTGATCACTGAGTTCCCAGGCGGACAAGGAGCGCCGGCTACCGCCCTTTAAACTTCGCTGGCCGCCGTTCCTTGAAGGATTGCAATCCCTCCGCCGCATCCTCGGTGGACATGAGGGAGAGCATCGCGGGAAGAAGCCCACGGAACGCCGCGATTTCACCCTGGCGACGAGCTAATCGGGCCGAATCCAGCGTAGCTCGTACAGCCAGCGGCGACCAGGCGGCAACCGTTTGTGCAATCTCCACCGCGCGCGCCAGTTCCTTTCCAGGTTCTACGATTTCCTGGACCAATCCGAGGCGGAGCGCCTCCGGGGCTGAGAGCTCGTCGCCGGTCAGCAAATAGCGCATCGCGTTGCCCCACCCAATTTCCTGCATCAGGCGGATCGTCGCGCCCCCGGCCGGAAATATGCCGCGCTTGACTTCGATCTGTCCAAAGCGCGCGTCAGCCGCCGCGACGCGGATGTCGGTTGCCAGAAGCAACTCAATGCCGATGGTCAAACAGTGCCCCTGGACCGCCATCACGACCGGCTTGTGCAACCGGTTGTTCTCGTCCAATCCCAAAGGGTCCATTGCCCCTTCGGGCAAGTCCGGGAATCGCCCCTCGCGGAGCAGAGGAGCCCATTCGGTCAAATCGATTCCGCCCGTGAAATGAGCGCCATGCGCGAACAACACGCCACAACGTAGCTCGGGGTTTCGGTGCAGCGTCCCGAAAGCGGCTGCCAGCGCTCGGTACATCTCCAGATCGAAAGCATTGCGCTTCGGCACTCGGTTCAGGCCGATCAGCACCACCTGATCCTTGATTTCGACCGTGACAGTTTCGTTGCTCATGGTTTTGTCAAGAATGACCAATGCCACCGCCCTTTGGAAGAAATCTTGAGCTGGCAGGTGCGGGCTCACGGGGCCATTGACGATGTAGCCACCGACGTGTGGACACGGTTCGCTATTGGGAATCGAGTTCCGGCTCCTCACATGGGTGGTTACAGGCTTTTTCGCGCTTTCTTGAATCGGCTCTGGCATTCCTCGTTTGTTCGCAGATCCGGTCTCGTCGTGTTCGCGAAGTCACGCTAAGCTGCAATCGATGCGATGCCCGCGCTCGACTTCTTTCCCATTCTTAATCATCGCGTTGGCGTTGCTTGCGCCTTCCGGCTCGTGGGCTACCCCGCCTGTGGGCGACTTTTCCGACACCTGGGTCGCCACCGACGCGCTTGGGCGTAAGCTCCCCGTGTTTCCGGAGGTCCCGGCTCCGCGGACGGATCGAACGGTTGGAATTTTTTACTTCCTCTGGCATGGCGCGCACATTCAAGGCGGTCCTTTCGGCGTGACGAAAATCCTGGCCGCCGATCCGGACGCGATGCAGAAGCCGGATAGCCCGCTCTGGGGCCCGTTGCATGCGCCGCATCATTGGGGCGAGTCACTCTTCGGTTACTACCTCACCGACGACGAAGGAGTTCTCCGTAAGCATGCCCAAATGCTCGCCGACGCCGGCGTGGACGTGGTGATCTTCGATGTCACCAACCAGCTTACCTATCGCGACTATTACATGGCTTTGATTCGGGTGTGGTCGGACGCGCGGCGGCTCGGCAACCACACACCACAGGTCGCCTTTCACACGCCATTCTGGGAGCCGTCCAAAGTCGTGCGCGAACTCTGGCGCGACCTCTACCAACCGGGCCTGCACAGCGATCTATGGTTCCATTGGGGAGGCAAGCCACTCATCCTGGCCGATCCCCAACTCGTCACTGGCAACGACGAGCAGACCCAGCGGATTCGCGAATTCTTTACCTTCCGCAAACCCCAGCCGGATTATTTCCAGGGTCCGATGAGACCCGACATGTGGAGTTGGCTGGAGGTTTTCCCTCAGCACGTTTTCACAAATTCAGCCGGGCAAGACGAGCAAATGTCCGTCGGGGTGTCGCAGAACCCTGTCAAGGGACGGCTCGGCTCGATGAGCGAGCCGGGGGCGCATGGCCGTAGCTTCCACAACGGCGCGACCGACCAGCGCCCGGAGGCCATACGCCTTGGCTTGAACGTCTCCGAACAATGGGAGCGGGCTTTGGAACAAGACCCGCGCTTTGTTTTCGTCACCGGCTGGAACGAATGGATCGCCGGCCGCTTCGCCGAGTTCAATCATATCAAAATGCCCGTGATGTTTGTGGATCAGTTCGACCACGAACACAGCCGTGACATCGAGCCAATGCGCGGCGGTCACGGTGACGACTACTACTATCAGCTTGTTAGTTACATCCGCCGCTACAAAGGCGCGCGCCCCTTGCCTCTCGTCGAACCTCGCCCAATCCGGATCGATGGGAGATTCGACGACTGGCGCGACGTCCTGCCGGAGTTCAGGGACACAATCGGAGATGAAGTCCGACGCGAGCACAGAGGTTGGGACACCAATGTCACCTACCGTAATGTCACCGGCCGAAACGACATCGTTGCGGCCAAAGTAAGTTGGAGCAAACAGACCGCATGGTTTTACGTTCGGACGCGGGAGCCGATGACGCCTCCCGGCGGAACGAATTGGATGCTACTTTTCCTCGACGCCGACGCTGACGCGAAGACCGGCTGGCTGGGCTATGACTTCGTAGTAAACCACTCCGGCGCCGGCTTGTTGGAACGCAGTGTCGGTGGCAAATTCTCCTGGTCGCCCGCCGGCGGGGTGAAGTGGCGTGTTCAGGGAAGGGAACTGGAGCTGGCGATCCCCTGGAAGTTGCTGGGCCTGAAAACGCCGCCAACGACGCTCGATTTCAAGTGGGCTGATAACTGCATACAAGCTTGCGATTGGACCGACTTTACGCTCAATGGCGATGCCGCACCAAACGACCGATTCAATTATCGGGCACAGTTCAACCGAGCAGCAGCCGTGAGGTAGCTTCGGCCGTCCGTTATTTTGCGTGTCGCGGCCCGACCTGGCTGAGGTCAATCGGCTGGAAGCCGAGTTTGAGCGCAGGCGAGTTTGGTTTAAGGACGAAATCATTTCGTTGCGGAGCGACAAAAAGCGGGTCCGCCACGATGGAGTGCGTATCATGGCCGCGACCGCGCCATTCCTCGAGCGTCGCTTTGCCGAACCGCATCGATTCCGGTTTGGCATCCGACCGGGCGTCGAAATAGACGTTGTAGTCCGTCTGAAAACGGTCATCCTTCCATTCATTTCCAAGAAGCACCCCCGAATCGAAATAAATGATATTGGTTTCGAAAGTGAAGCTCAGATGCGGCTCGACGCGGGAGCGCTGCAACTGATGGTCGCGGGCAAAAGCAAAGATGTTATTCCGTACAATGTTGGTCTCACCATAGTGCTGATGAAAACCGCCATGCGTGGTGCGGTAAACCAGATTGCTTTCGGCAAGAATGCCGCTGCTGCCTTCGTCGAAATAAATACCCCAACCGCCGTAGTGGGATGCCGCAATGTCATGCCAGAGGTTGTTGATGATCCGGCTGCCCGGTTGTTTGCCGAGCGTGTAAATGCCGCCCATGTCGCTCAGGATCGGACCGTCACTGTCCGATTTCACGCCGATGTGATGAATGTGATTGAACGCGACGAGGTTGTTCGACGCGAACGCGCGTCCGTAGCCCCAGGTCCAGCCAATCGAGATGCCGGTATAGAAGAAATCATGGATGCAATTGTGTAGTAGCCGGTTATCAGGAGATTGGCCGATCCAAACCCCGATGGCGCTATGGAACATCTTGCCGCCGTCGTGGATTTCGCAGTCACTGATCTCGTTGGCTCGGTTCTGCTCCGCGGTGTTGTCTCGAAAAGCCGTCTCGCCAATCTTAAGGCCGCCAGCGCCCAGCTCGCCAAAATCACACCCGCTGATGTGATTGCTCTGGCAGCCCCGGCCCAACTCCAGCGCATAATTCCCCAGATTCCCGAAGGCACAGCCTTCGAACGAGCACTCGCGCAGGCCCTCTCCCCAGACTGCTCCGGCCACGCCAATGGCCGCCTGCGAAAAGCCGCCGACCTCGGGAGTCGCGGCGGGCCACACACGTGGCTGGTTCGGCCCCGTCTTATCTATAACCGGGAAATACCATTCGGTGTGCGAGAACGTCAGCCCTTCGAATCGCATTCGCTCGACAAACTGCGCCTGCTCGGGCTTTCCTTCGATCCGCAACACCTGCGTGAGCACGGGCGCGATCACCTCGATTTGGCCAATCTGGTCGCCAGGAAGTGGCATATAGTACACTTGGCCCGCTGCAGGATCGAGCGACCACTCGCCGGGTTGATCCAGCATCTCGAGCGCGCCCTCGAGATAGTAGAGATCGCCCTTGGTCAACTCGAAGACCGAGCGTTTGCCGAAGCTAAGAAGGCGCTGCGCCTCATCGAAGGCCACCACAGGCAGGCGGGACTCCACCCATCGCGCCATCACGACCACCTCGGCGTTCGTGATGCCCGGCCCGCCTTTGACATCCCCTTCACCGGCGCGAAACCGCATATGGCCTTGCGTCCATTCGGCCGGCTTGTCCGGCAGCTCCGCGATCGCGAGATAACCCTTGTTAGGGTGGCGCGCGCGTGTCGCCCGGCGGCCATTAACCCAAAGCTCGCGAAACATCCATCGTCCAGTCCTCACGTCGGGCATTGCTGCCACCCAAAGCCTCTGATCCTGGACCGTGACTTCCTTCCAGCCTCCGACGCGCCGACCACCACTCAAAATGGGTTTTTCATCGCGATACGCGGAAAGGGTCAATCCAGAATCATTCGTTGTGATTACCAGTGGCCGGCCCAAAAAGTACAGACCGCCGCGAATGAAGACCGTCGCGGCCTGGGATTTTTCCGCGCCCGCTAGTTGTTTGGATTCCCGTGCGGCACGAAGCGCCCGCGGCAGGGAAGCGAATGGCCCGTCCGTCTTGCCTGCGTCGGGCTCGGCCTTCGTGCCCGACCAGGCATCATTGCCATTGGTCGCGACGTAATAGACCGTCGATTGGGGCGCGGGAGCTCCTTGAGCGCAGGTCAACAGGATACTCAATAACAACGGCAAGAACAATGAGAGACGAGTCATAGTCTCCGGAAGTGATAGCCTTCGCGCGCCGATTCCAGCAAGCTCCAACTCGCCATCTCACTGACCCGGCGCTAAGGCAAGCTGCTGCCATCAATGCGCCTGGTCTCGCTGGAAGGAGCGCACGATTCCGATCGTGCGGCGTTTGCAAACAACGTAATAAGCTGGCCCGATCAAAGTCGGGCGCTCCGACGTCAAAATCAGATTCTCACGCTTCCCAACCAGAGCGATTATTCCGGCGGACGAAGTTGGCTGCCTGCGGGAGATTGGTGGACTTCATATTCGGCCCGTCCCATTCCATCCGGATGCCTTCGCCAACGCGCAGCGCCACGCAACCCAACAGGATGATTTCCGTCAGGTACGCCGCTATGTCGAAGTTCGAGTAGGCTGGAGTGCCTTCTTTCATCATGCGGAACCATTCCTGGACGTGGCCGGGCGAGCGGGGGATAGACTGCGGCACGGCTTTGCAGGCGTCGTGGCTGTCGCCTTTAGTGTATTCGTCTTGGCCTTTCATTGCGACCCAGAAACTGGCGCCGTAATCGTCCGGCGAAAAGAGTTTCCCTTTATCGCCGATGATAAGCGCCCCGCTCTCCGGCAGTTTTCCCATCGTGGCCACGATTTCCTTGGTCGCCTCGGAATAAGGCCGGAGCGGCTTAATCGCCCCATTGGGATTTCCATCATACCACCAAAACTTGAGCGGAGGCAGGCCTTCACGTTCCGGAAACTCGAAACGAATGCGGGAGGTGAGGGGAAACGTCTCCGGGTAAAGGCGCGAGGCGATTTCCAGTTCGACTGCCGTCGGGTAACCCAGTTTGAGCGCGCGGAAGGGCATGTTGACGGTATGGCAGGCCATATCGCCCAAGGCCCCGGTCCCGAAGTCATGCCACCCGCGCCACTTGAACGTGTGATAAATGTCTTTCTTATAGGGGCGTTGTGGAGCGGGACCCAGCCAGCAATCCCAGTTCAGGTTTTCCGGCACCGAATCCTCGCCTTCGGGACGATCGATCCCCTGCGGCCATATCGGACGATTGCTCCACACGTGCAATTCGAGCGGCTTGCCAATGACGCCAGCATCGATCACCTCGACCGCGCGGCGTAACCCGCTCTCGGCGCTGCCCTGGTTCCCCATCTGCGTGGCGAGCTTTTTCTCGGCAGCGACCTTGCGCATTTCCCGCGCCTCGAACACGGTTTGCACGAGCGGCTTTTGGGTAAAGCAATGCTTGCCCATCCTCATCGCGCGCAGCGAAGCGACCCCATGGTTATGATCGGGCGTGGAAACTGTGACCGCATCGATTTCTTTGCCCATCTCATCCAGCAGCTTGCGGTAATCGTTGTACTTTTTCGCGTTCGGGAATTGCCGGCCTTTCTTATCGAGCGTGTTGTTATCAACGTCGCAGATGGCCACGATGTTGCCCCCGCGCCCGGCCGCGGTACTATCGCTGTCGCCCTTTCCGCCAACACCAATACAGCCGATGTTGATCTTGTCGTTAGCGCCCAGGACATTTCCCAGAAACGGGAAAGTGAATGCTGCTGTGCCTGCGGCGAATGAGGTGCGTTGAAGAAACTGACGTCGTGTGAATGTGTTCATGTTTTAGTGCGTTCCTGGTCTGACGAATCGCGCTCCGTTTTTGTTCACGACTCAGGAAAGAGGATGCTATTTGCCCACATCGGCGCCGGCGGGGACGCCGGCCTCGGCACTGAGAACAGCCATCGAGGCACTGCCGGGGTCCCGCCGCATGAGTTTGTTAGTCACATGGCTGAAGAAAGTGTAAACGACCGGCACGATAAACAAGGTGAGGAACGTACTGGTGATCATTCCACCCACCACGGCCACTCCCATGGGCCGACGACTTTCCGCACCGGCGCCAAAGCCAACTGCAATCGGTAGAATGCCGGCCACGGTCGCAAACGCGGTCATTAGAATCGGGCGCAGTCGAACTATCCCCGCCTGGATGATTGCCTCGTTGGGTTCGGTCCCCTTGGCGACCTGTTGGTTGGCGTATTCGACGAGGAGTATCGAGTTCTTGGTCACCAGCCCAATGAGCAGCACGAGTCCGACCAGGCTGAACAGGTTAATATTCATCGCGGGAATGGGAGGGTACAATCCGACCTTCCCGCCGAAATCCAACAACCAAAGCAGCCCAAAGGCGCCGATTGCCGCCAGGGGCAACGCCAGCAGAACCGTGATAGGATGAATTAGGCTCTCAAATTGCGCAGCCAGCGTCATGTAAATGATCACGATTGCCAGGATCATCACCCACCAGACTTCGGAGCTTGTTTCGTTGAGACTCCTGGCGTCGCCGGCCCAATTGTAGAGAAAGCCCGCGGGCAATTCCTTGGCCAGCATGGTTTCGACTTCCTTGACCACCGTGCCGATGGGCACGGTTCCTGGCGAAGCTGTGATACTGGCGCTGCGCAGACGACCGTAATGATTGATGGAATCTGGCGCGGCGCCCTGCTCGCGAGTGACCACGCTGCTAAGCTGAATCAAATCACCTTTGTTGTTCCTAACGAATACCTTGTCCAGGTCCTGCGGAGTAAGCCGTGACTCACGCGCCAGTTGCGCCATCACGTAGTATTCCTTTCCACCCACCTTGATGCGGCTTAGGTCAAGACCGCCAAAAAGGATTTGCATCGTGCGCGAGATGTCCTGGATGCTCACGCCCAGCGCTGCCGCCCGACTGCGCTCGATGCTCACCCGCAGTTCCGGCTTGTCCACTTCGTAGCCGACCCGGACATTGCGAAGGAACGGCTGGTCGCCTTTCGTCATCGCTCGGATTTTGTTGGCGATGTCATGGGACGTCCTGTTCAATGCATCCAGATCCTGGTTTTGAAGAATCAGCTCGAAGGGCGAATCGCGGAAGCTGACTTCGATAGCCTTGGGCAGATTGGGAATCGCAAACCCGCCCTCGACTTCCGTGAAAAACCGCTGAGCTACGCCTCCGGGACCGTGAACGATTTCCTGCACCGATCGCTTCCGATGGCCCTGGTCTTTAAAGCGAACGAAAATCACGGCCATGTTGGCCTGGCCCGGGCCGGCAAACGCCGGCGCTACCATCGCGCCAAACGTGTCCACCTCCGGCACGGCGGCAACGATTTTCTCCGCCTTCTGCAACTGGCGATCGGTAAACTCGCTCGTCGAGCCGTTCGGAGTGAAGACAATGCAGAACATCCGGCTCTTGTCCTCGAGTGGCAGGAAATCCTGCTCGAGCGCCTTATAAGCGAAAAACATGGCGACAACTGTACCGACGGTGACCATCAGCATGAAAATGCGATGATGCAGAGCCCAGCGCAGGCCCCGGGTGTAAGTGTTTGAGATTCCGTGAAAACCGCGCTCAAACCAGTTGAACAACGAGCCGTGCTTCACACCGGCGATCGGCCGGAGGATGCGCGCCGCCATCGCAGGCGAAAGGGTGAGCGCCACGAACGCCGAAATCACCACCGCACCGCATATCGCCATGGCAAACTCGATAAACAGCCGGCCAGTGGTGCTTTTCTGAAACGCCAGCGGCGTAAACACCGCCACCAACGAAATGGTAATAGCGATGACAGCGAAGCTGATTTCCTCCATCGCTTTGAAGGCGGCTTTCATCGGCGGCATGCCCTCTTCGACATGCCGGTAGATGGCCTCGAGCACGACGATCGCGTCATCGACAACGATGCCGATGCTCAACACCAGGGCGAGCATCGTGAGGATGTTCACCGAATAGCCCAGGGCGTAGAGAATCGAAAAAGCGCCTACCACCGAAACCGGGACGGCCACAGCCGGAATGAGCGTGGACCGGACGTTGCGCAGGAAAACGAAAATGATCAGCACGACGAGTCCAAACGCAATCGCCAGCGTCCGCCATACTTCGGAGATCGCCTTTTCGACATATACGCTGGAATCGTAGGCCACGAATAAGTCGCAGCCCGCCGGGAGCGTGGGCTTGATAGCGGCAATTTCGGCCCGGATGCTCTGGGCGACCGAGACGGTGTTGGCTTTGGCTTGCTTGACTACTCCGAGGAAAACGCAAGGCTTGCCCGCGGAGCGAGCGATGGTGCGATAATCCTCGGCTCCTGCTTCGGCGCGGCCGATGTCCCGCATGCGAACAAGCGTGGCGCCTTCAGAGCGCACGACGAGGTTGTTGAATTCCTCGGCGGTCTTGAGCTCGCCCCGTGTCTCGATCGTCATCTCGCGATCCAAATTCTCGACCCGACCGCTGGGCAATTCGATGTTCTGCTCGCGCAACGCCCGCTCGACATCCAGCACTGTGACCTGGCGCGCAGCCATCTTCTCCGAATCGAGCCACAGCCTCATGGCGAATCGCTTCTCGCCGCCAATTACGACCGAGGAGACGCCGGGGACGCCTTGCATCCGCGGTTTGATCTGATGCTCGGCCAGCGTCGTCAGTTCAACCGGCGTGTAGCGGTCGCTATTGAGCGCGGACCAGATAATCGGCTGTGCGTCTGAGTCCTGTTTGGCAATGATCGGCTCTCGGATGTCCTGCGGCAATTGGCCACGGACGCGTGCGACGCGGTCGCGCACATCCTGAGCCGCGATGTCGATGCCGCGCGAGAGATTAAACTCGATGGCGATGGTGCTGACGCCTTCGCGGCTTTGGCTCGAAAGCGACTTAATTCCCTCGATATTGTTGATCTGCTCCTCGAGGCGTTCGGTGACTTCCGTCTCCACCACTTGGGCGTTTGCGCCGGGATAAACTGTGGCGACGCTGACAATCGGCGGGTCGATGTCGGGCAGTTCACGCACGGGCAGACGCGACAGGCCGATGATGCCAAAGAGGATCAGCACCAGATTCATCATCGTGGCCAGCACCGGCCGCTGGATGGAAACGCGGGACAGAACCATGGCTCAGTTCATCGCGTACGGTGCTGCCGCCTCCGGCGGTGAAAGCTTGACTGGCCCGCCGGGCCGCAACTTCTGAACTCCCTCGACAACAACTTTGTCGCCCGCGCTCAGTCCCTTCAGAACTTCCGCCTTCCCGGCGAGACGAATGCCGACCTGAATCGCGCGAATCTGTGCGTTGCCATCTTTGTCCACGACAAATACAGAATAATTATCGCCGTTGCTCATAATGGCCGGCTCGGGAATAACGATGGCCGAGTCGCGCACCCTTAAGGTGAGCTCCAGGCTGGCGAACATGCCGCCGCGAAGTTTGTGATCCGGGTTCGGAATCCGAGCTTTTATGAGCGCCGTGCGCAGAGTTTCATTGACCTGCGGCGACACGAAATAGACTTCGCCATGGAATTTCTGGCCCGGGAATGCCGCGACGCTGAACTCAAGAGGCCTCCCGATGTTGAGTTCCTGCAAATAGCGCTCCGGCACGTTAACCTCCACCTTCACCGTATCCAGGTCCACGAGCCAGGTAAGGATCATGCTCCGTGCGATCACTTGGCCTGGGCTGATTTGGCGCGCGCCAACGATGCCGCCAAAGGGCGCGTTGACTCGCGCGTCCTTTAGTAGCCGGCGCTGCAAATCCACCGACGCCTGGCTAACAGCGTGGGTGGAAGCAGCCTGATCATATTCCTGTTGTGAAATCAACTTGTCCTTGAACAGTTGTTTCGCGCGTTCGTAGTTGGCTTCACTCAATTTGAGATTAGCCTCAGCTTGCGCCAACGCAGCAGCGGATTTGGTATCGTCCAGTTTGACAAGTAATTGGCCGGCCTCGACACGCCCGCCTTCCTTGAAGTTGATTTCCTGCACGATACCGTCCACCTCGGCCTTGATTTCGACCATCTCGTTGGGAGTGATGGTGCCGACCAGAGCGAGGGACTCCGTAACCGGCTGGAGTTTCGCCTCCACGGCCACAACCTGGATGGCTGGCATCCCTCCAGAACCGCCGCCCGTGGCGTGCCTCGGCCTGCAACCGGCTGCCAACCAAACGGCGCCCAGGGCGATAAACCAGATACTTACTACGCGATTCACGAATTGCATTTGTTCTTCGCCGCTGCGCCGGCGAGGAACGAACCCGCGATGCGCGACGCCTATTAACTGTCGAGCCGGCAACCCGGAATCATGAAGTGGGGCCATCAGGAACTGGGTGGTCCGGGCTTGAACCTGC
>JACXTT010000475.1_pt1 | contig 68157 bp, 52 predicted proteins | sample 9270951 | NCBI WGS metagenome assembly JACXTT01 (sample SAMN15532306, study PRJNA645909) | rock metagenome | isolation source: weathered quartz diorite | place: Puerto Rico | collected 2017-06-21 | reverse complement strand
CATCGGCGGGATTGATCGACACTGCTGCCAGGCAGAGCCATCGAAGGGCGCCGTCCGACAGCCGCCATCCCGGGATCGTTCGAGTGTGCGTGAACGCGATGCCCCAATCGTAATAGCCATCGCGCACTTCGATTTTCAAGTCCGTCGCATCCTCGATCGCTACGGCCAAGAGGGAAAGAAGCCGCTCTCTCGATGATGGTGCAGAATACAAACGGTGCAGCACCGCGGCCAGGTTGGTTGCATCCTCGTAGAGGAACTCCCCTGGAACGCCTACTCGAACCGGCTGCCTCACCTTGGCCGAAGGGCCGAATTCCCAATCCCGATAAATCCGTATCGCACGGTATGCGCGGATGAAGTGATGATTGGCGGGGTACTCTCTAGGATGGCGCAATTGCGAAAGTACCGACTGTTCAGGTTCCATCTGGACCCTCTTTCGCGAGGCTCTGCCGAGATCCGGGCTTGGCGCCTTTCGGATCAATGTTGCAACCGGCGGATGGAACACGATGGACGGATCTTTGGGGCCTTCAATGTGCTCTGAGAAGAGCTCGATTCGACCGTCCTTCGATTTGAACTGCGCCTCGTGGACGTATCGTTTGTCCAAAGTGACTTTTAATGCGACTTTGTCGCTTTGACCAGCGCCCTTCCAACGCCAATCATCGAAGCTTCCCCGCGATCTCAACAAGCTTGGGCAGATCGTCGGGACACTCGCGCAGAACGGCGAATGCTTCAATCAAATTGCTCTTTCCAGAGCCATTCGGGCCGACCAGGACGTTTAGTGGATTCAGCGCAATTCTATCGCTGGGGCGCCCTCCGAACGAGAGAAAATCCCACAGTTGAATTTGGTCGAACATCGTGGCTTACGAGTCTAACAGCAAGTGAAGACAGGCAGCCCCCAGTTCTCGAGGAGGGGGTTGAAAGGGTGTGGCCTGCTTCGTTCGGCCACACCAAACTAAGCCGCGACGCCGAACTGCTGCGAGATGGCGATTGCCGACATCGTCGCCTTCAGCTCACTGGGCATGTCGGTGGCGAACGCCGGGTTGGAAAACAGCGCCGGAAACTTGTCGTGGAACATCTTGTTCAGGCCCGCGATGGTGTACACGCGATGGCTGATGGCGCCGCAGATTCCGCTGGCGCTCACAGCCTTGTCTACGCGGCCATCCGCGAGCACGGATGCATCGGGATTGACGGCGCTGTCCTGACGCTGAAAGGCCATGATATGCGCTGCGGTTACTGGTCCGTACATGCCATCCACCTTCATGGCGGCGACAGGCTTTGCCTGCGCATACAGACTGGTCTCAAAAGCCTTGTTCAACAAATACTGCACGAGCATCACGTCGATCTTCTCTAAGGAACTCGCGAACAACGGGATCGGCGTCGAGGGTTTCTGGTCCATTGGCGGATCGCAATGCCGATCCCTGTTCGCTTTTGATTGACGCCGCCGCGTCCCACAGCATAGGTCACGTTGTAATACCAGGGCATTTCTTCGTAATCGATTTGAATCACTTCCGCCATTTGGGCGAACCTCTCTTTCACCTGGTAGGGCGCGGCAGATCTCTGGAATCGGGCAATTAATTGCGAATTAGTGCTAAAGTCACTGTCTGGGAGGTTTCTATGCGAACTGTATCGTTCATTGGCTTCTGTTGTTTGAGTAGCTGCCTTTTCGCTCAGACGAATCCGGATTTGCCGGACTTGATTGTCGACCAGGCTTCATTGCGGCAGCACTGGGTCGTTCGGACCGAAAATCTGCCCGCGAACTTCTGTAGCGTGCAGGAAGGCGGCATCACGCCCGGCGAGCATTTGCTGCTGCGTTTCACTGTTTCTACCCCCAATGTCGGCGCCGCCAGTCTTGCGGTGGGCGATCCAAATGCCCACATTCAGGCGAACGACGGTCTATTTGAATACGCTCCCTGCCACATGCACTTTCACTTTCGCCACTACGCTCTCTACGAGCTGCTCGATCAGGACGGACGAGTCTGGAGGGCGGCGAAACGGGGCTTCTGCATGATCGATGTCGAGAAGTATGGAGCGTATCCAGGACCGAACAACGCCGCGAGACAGTTCGCAGCGTGCGGCGCCCCCGGCGTACCGGGTAATCAGGGGATCACGGCTGGATGGGCCGACACCTATGTTTGGAAGCTCGGCGGCCAGTATGTCGTGCTGGATGGCGGAGACGGGCAACCCGTTGTGCCTCCGGGCCAATACACGCTTCGCATCACGGTCAATCCGCCATTTGTCGCACAACCCGGCGAACCCTGCCCGGCGGTCGATCTCAAGGGCTTTTGCCATCAGTTCGCCGAATCGGACTATGCGAACAACGCCTCGCTCGTCACCGTCACGGTTCCCGATCACAATGGAAGACAGGCCGTGGGTCCTCTGAAGAACGAGCCGATCAGCCCTGTCGAGCCGGTCGAGCCGTAGGTCAAAAATGGAAAAAGCCGGCCCGAAAGCCGGCTGAGTCCGTTTCAAATGATTGATTACGCCAGAATCCGGTCCCGCAGACCGCCGTAGCGGATCGCCTGAACCAGGTCCCGGCCGAAAAAGTCATGCGGGAAACCCAGCTTGACATGACTTGCTTCATCGAGCGCCTGGACTTGTTCCGGGGCGAGCTTCAAGTCGAAGCTTGCCAGATTGTCCTGGAGTTGCGAAAGCTTGCGAGCGCCGATAATCGGGATCACGGGAACGGGGCGATGCTGCAGCCACGCCAGCGCGACCTGCGCCATACTGCGGCCCGTCTCGCCGGCAACTTTCCGGACTGCCTCGACGATAGGCTCCACCTGATTGTTTTCCGGCGCGAAGTTCTTCATCATCTCGCTGTTCATGCGGGCGTCCGATGAGGCTCCCTGGCCATGGTACTTGCCGGTCAGCACCCCATTGGCGAGCGGTGACCATGCCGTAACGCCGATATTCAGCGCCTTCGCCATCGGAACCAATTCGCGCTCCACGGTTCGCTCGAGGAGGCTGTATTCGATCTGCAAACCTGCAAACTGCGACCATCCCCGGAGGTTCGCAATCGTGTTCGCTTGCGCAATCCACCAGGCCGGAGCGTCGGAGATGCCCGTGTATAGCACCTTGCCCGAGCGGACCAAATCGTCCAGTCCCCGCATGACCTCTTCGACCGGAGTGATCTGATCCCAGATGTGGACCCAGTAAAGATCGATGTAGTCGGTTCGCAGGCGCTTCAGGCTGGCTTCCACCGACTGCATCATGTTCTTACGCTGGTTGCCGGCCGCGTTCGGATCCGTGCCCGGAAACGAGTTCGTGTACTTGGTGGCCAGGACGACGCTCTGCCGGTGGCCCTCCATGAACTCGCCCAGGTACGATTCGCTTGTGCCGTTGGTGTAGATGTTTGCGGTGTCGATGAAATTGCCGCCGGCCTCGCGGAAGGCGTCATAGACCTTTCTCGCTTCGTCCTTTGACGAACCCCAGCCCCAGTCCTCGCCGAAGGTCATCGCGCCCAGCGCCGCTTCCGATACCCGAAGTCCGCTATTGCCCAACAGTCTGTATTTCATAAGATTAGTCCCTTTCGTTGTATGAAGAGTTCTGCAAAGCCACACCGGCTTGCCATCGTGCTCCCGTCAGTTCGCCGGAGAGCTCCCAAAGCCGCTTTGCAACCGCCGGATCCTTTGCGTGCGCTCCGATGACTGCAGCCCCGGGTGCGCCGATGAGTTCGAAGGGCCCGGTAGGTCCGTAGTACCCTCCGCGCTTCGCTTCCGGGTTGGTCGCCGCATAGAGTACGGGAAGCGCGCCGTCCGCCGCGCTTTGGCTCAAAAAGGGCCCAAGGAGAAATTCTCCGATCTTTGTCATCAGGGCATCTCTACCTGGTCCATTCGCAATGAGTTCGGTGCGCGCATATCCCGGATGTGCGGCGTTGCTCGTCAGCCCCCATCCCTCCGCTTCGCTTTGCCTCTGCAGTTCGAGTGCGAACATCAGCATCGCTAGCTTGGATTGCGCATAAGCGGGCCAAGGTTTGTAACTGCGTTCCCACTGCAGATCATCGAAGTGAATCGCGCCACCGAGGCGATGAGCGCCGCTGCTTACCTGGACGATGCGCGGGGAACTGGCTCTCTGTAGCAGGGGCAGTAACTGAGCCGTGAGTGCGTAATGTCCCAGATAGTTCGTGCCGAACTGCAGTTCGAACCCATCGACCGTCGTGCGCCGTTCGGGAGGCATCATTACGCCTGCATTGTTAATGAGTAGTCCGATGGGACGATCCTCGGCGAGTAACCGGTTTGAAAAGGCGTGGACCGATGAAAGACTCGCAAGATCGAGCAATTCGAAGCGAACTTTGGCTCCGGGAGCCGAGGCGAGAATCCTGCGAATCGATTCGCTACCCTTTGCTTCACTCCGGCCGGCGAGGATCACGTCGGCGCTATGCTTCCCGAGCGCCAACGCGATCTCATAACCAAGTCCGCCGGTTCCTGTGACTACGGCAACCTTGCCGGCCTGCGGGGAAATGTCGTTTGCGGTCCAATGAGGCGTTTTCATCTTCGTACGCCTACTAGGATGCGTGAGTGGTCACTCAGGATTCAGCAAAGAATGGCAGGAAATTATTTCGCCAGCCCATGCCAAAGCGCATCGAATCCCAAATCGCGGTACCTCGCAGCTTCTGCCGGATTCGCAGCGATCAGGCCAATCGTTGCCTGCATGATGGCTTCCATCATCGCAAGCATGAAGTTCAGAGGAACGTCGCGAATGACGCGCTGTTCCACCGCTTCCCGTCCCATCGCTTCCAACTCGAGGAACGGGGCCGCTCCGATGGCTTTGGTTTCGGCGGTCAGTTTTCCCGAAACGGCGATCTGCGCCAGAACCCGTTGCCGCTGCGGGTTCGCCACGCCCCACGTGACAAATGTGTCAAAGATGTGCTTGAATTTGCCGTGCGCATCGTCCTTGCGCCCGAAGCCCGACATGAGGATCTGTGCGAGTTCCAACTTCATCTGCCGGTAGAGTGCGTTCAGGAGATCGTCCTTGGTCGGGAAATAGGTGAAAAGCGTTCCTTCGGCGACCCCGGCGGCTTTTGAAATGGATGACGTCGGCGCGCTGATGCCGCGCTCGGCGAAGACAGTGATGGCGGCGTCCAGGATCGCCTCTCGTTTGTCGTCACTCTTGAGTCGGGCCATTTTTGTAGCTGAGGAGTTACTCAATAATAGTGCATCGGCCTCCGCCGTGCAACCTGAAAAGAGAAGAGCCGGTCCGCAGACCGGCTCAGCCATCAAATCGTGAGTGTAGCGATCAGACGACGTACCTTTCGGCCTTGATCAGCCGCTCGGCAACGGACCTGCGGACCGCAATCGCGTTCACCGGTTCGTGTTTGGTGAACCGCTTGAGGATCGTCAGGTTCAGCCGCAGCGCGTCGCCTTCGGACGCGTTCGAAAGCACTGTCCGCGCGAAACCTTCGATCTGTTCCATCGATTCCCGCAGGAACACCGCGGTCATCTCGCGCTTCTGATCGGTCGGATTCTTTTCGGTCCGCAGATAGACGCTTTCCATCGCGAACGTAGCCATCATGATGTCGGTCAGCGCCGCCAGCACTTCCTGCTGGTCATCGAGCTTCGTCATGTATTTCTGGAACGCGACGCCCAGCGCGAACAGCGAAATCTTCTTCGCATTCGCGACCAGCTTCTCTTCGGCGCTCATTCCATCGGACGCCAAGGAAGGACCAGCCATCACTTCACCCATTAACTTCTTCACCGCATCCACCAGCCCGAGTTGCCCCTTCTGGGCCTTCTTCAGCAGCCAGCCGGTCGCCAGCATGCGGTTGATCTCGTTGGTGCCTTCAAAAATCCGGTTGATGCGCGAATCGCGATATGCGTGTTCGACCGCGTAATCCTGGTGGAAGCCGTAGCCGCCGTGAATCTGCACACCTTCGTCGGTGATGAAATCGAGCGCTTCAGACGCCGCCACTTTGATGTACGAACACTCAGCCGCGAACTCTTCCACGGACTTCAACATCGTCGCCGCATAATCCGGCTCCGCCCAGCTATGATCGGCAAGCATCGCGTCGATCATGCCGACCACCCGGTACGACATCGACTCGGCGGCATATAGGCGGATCGCCATCTTCGCGATCTTTTCCTGCATCATGCCGAATTCGCAAATGGACTTGCCGAACGCCTTGCGTTCCTTCGCGTACTTGATCGAAACCGCCAGTACGTTCTTGCAGCCGCCGGTCGCGAACGGGCCCAGCTTCAACCGCCCCAGGTTGAGAATGTTGAACGCGATAATGTGGCCGCGGCCGACCTCGCCGAGCACGTTTTCCACGGGAACCTTGACGTTATCGAGGTATATCGCAGTCGTGGACGAGCCCTTGATGCCCATCTTCTTTTCTTCCGCCCCAGGGTTCACGCCAGGGTACGCGCGCTCCACCAGAAACGCCGTGAACTTCTCGCCGCCAACCTTCGCGAACACCGTGTAGAGGTCCGCGTAGCCGCCGTTGGTGATCCACATTTTCTGGCCGTTGAGCACATAGTGCTTGCCGTCTTCGGTGAGGTCCGCGCGGGTGCGGGCGGCGAGCGCGTCGGACCCGGCATGCGGCTCGCTCAAACAATACGCCGCGATCAACTCAGCGGACGCGAGCTTCGGCAGGTACTTCGCTTTTTGCTCCTTGGTTCCGAACATCAGCAGCGGCAGCGTGCCGATGCCCGTGTGCGCGCCGTGCCAGGATGAATACGAACCCTCGCGGGCGACGCCTTCGGCGACCACCATCGCGGAGGTGAGGTCCATTTCCATGCCGCCGTACTCTTCAGGGATGACTACGGCAGTGAGGCCGATCTCACCGGATTTCTTGAAGATTTTGACGCATACCGGATGCTCGCCATGCCGGATCGCGTCGGCGTGCGGCAGCACTTCATTCCGGACGAACTCGTCGGTCGTCTTCGCGATTCCGTGGTGCTCTTCGGTGAAGTCCTCGGGGGTAAACACCTGTGCGGGACTCAGGTTCTCGAGCAGAAACGCGCCGCCTTTGGTCTTTGCGATGGCGGACGGCGCACTTGCAGTTGCAGTTGCCATGGTGGATGTACCTCTTACCCTAATTCATTAACGACTCGAAGATGCCCGCCGCGCCCTGGCCGCCGCCGATGCACATGGTGACCATGCCATAGCGAGTATTGCGCCGCTTCATCTCCCGGAGAATGGTCGCCGTCAGCTTCGCGCCGGTGCATCCGAGCGGATGTCCCAGTGCGATTGCGCCGCCGTTGACATTGAGTGTTTCCGGATTGATGCCGGTTTCCTGCACGACCGCCAGGGCCTGCACAGCGAAGGCTTCGTTCAATTCGGTAAGGCCAATGTCCTCGATCTTGAGTCCCGCAAGCTTGAGCGCCTTCGGAACCGCGACCTTCGGACCAATGCCCATGATTTCCGGCGGGCAGCCTCCCACGGCGAAACTCACAAAGCGCGCCATCGGCTTCAGGCCCAACTCTTCCGCCTTCTTCGCGGACATCACCAGCGCGCAAGCCGCGCCATCGGAAGTCTGCGACGAATTGCCTGCGGTGACGGAGCCCTTGGCGTGAAACACGGGCTTCAGCTTCGCAAGCGCCTCTCTGGACGTGTCCGCGCGTGGACCCTCGTCCTTCGCAAAAATCGTCTTGGCGGTCTTCGGCTTGCCGCCGTTCATCACCGTGGTCTCGACTTCGAGCGGCACGATCTCTTCATCGAACTTGCCCGACGCCTGCGCGGCAAGCGCGTTCTGATGGGAACGGTACGAGAATTCGTCCTGCTCTTCGCGGCTGATGTTCCACTGGCGGTAGATGTTCTCCGCGGTGAGGCCCATGCCGATATAGATCTCGGGAATGTGGTCCACCATCCACGGGTTCGGAGCAAAACGGTGGCCGGACATCGGCAGCAGGCTCATGCTTTCGAGGCCGCCGGCGAGCACCACTTCCGCATATCCGGCGCGAATCTTCTCCGCAGCCATCGCAATGGATTGCAGGCCGGATGAACAGAAACGGTTGATCGTGACGGCGGGAATCGTGTTGGGCAAGCCTGCACGCAGCGTGGCCACGCGCGCGACGTTCATTCCGGATTCGGCTTCGGGGTTCGCGCAACCCATGATGACGTCGTCCACCATCGCGGGCTCCACCTGCGGATACTTCGCCATCAACGCTCGCATCACCGCGGCGCCCATGTCGTCGGGGCGCGTATATCTCAGCGTGCCGCGGCCGGACTTTCCAACGGCGGTACGCAAACAATCGACAATTACGGCTTCTTGCATGTTTGTCTCTTCCTCTTCTAGTTGCGCAACGGCTTTCCGGTTTTGAGCATGGCCGCCATGCGTTCCTGGGTCTTCACGTTGCCGCAGAGGCTGAGAAACGCTTCGCGTTCGAGATCGAGTAGATACTGTTCGGAAACTTCGGATTCGCCCGACAGGTCTCCACCGCTTAGGATATGAGCGATCTTCGCGCCGACCACGCCGTCATAGTCCGAGATGTAGCCGCCCTGCTTCATCGACCATAAGCCGACCTTCATCATTGCTTTGACCGGCGCGCCGCCGACCTTCACGGGCTTCGGCTGAGCGGGCGTGTATCCGGCAACCAGCGAGAGCGCCAAAGCCTTGGCGTCCGCCACCAGCCGTTCGGTGTTCATCGACACGCTAGCGTCGCGCGCCAGCAGACCCAGCGCCTTGGCGTCGTCGGCGCTCGAAGAAACCTTCGCCATGCCGATCAGCTCAAAACACTTCCGCGGATCTTTGAGACGCGCAATCAGTTCCTTCGTGCCGCCGCCGCCGGGGATCAGGCCGACGCCGACTTCGACGAGGCCCATGTAGGTTTCCGCCGCCGCCTGCACCGCTGTGGCATGCAGTTGGATCTCGCATCCGCCGCCAAGAGTGCGCGCAAACGGCGCCGCGACGACGGGCCGCGACGCATACTTCAACCGCATGTTGAGTTGCTGGAACCGGTGGATCGAAACCGCCAACTCGTCCCATTCCTCTTCCTGCGAGGCCATCAGCACCATGGCGAGATTTGCGCCAACGCAGAAGTCCTGCCCCTGGTTGGCGATCACCATCGCTTCGAACTGCCCGCTGTCGAGCGCATCGAGGCCGGCCTGCATCATGGCGAAATTGTCTTCGCCGAGCGAGTTCATCTTGGAATGGAACTCAACGCAAACCACGCCGTCGCCGAGGTCCACAAGCGACCCTCCGGAGTTGGACTTCACCAGGCCCCGAGCCCGCTTCAAGTCCGCGAGCAGGGACACGCCCTTTCGCTCTTCCGCTTTCGCGAACGCGGTTTTGCCGAGGTCGAAGAACAGCGCGCCAGGGTCGCCGTTCGCGTCGTTGGTCTGATAGAACGACGTCGCGCCGGCCTTGCGCATCGCCTCAATGTTGGCGGGCAGCGCGCGCTTTTCCGACTCGATTCGCTTGCAGACATCCTCGAACCCGAGCGCGTCCCACAGTTCAAACGGGCCGTACTTGTGCGCGTAACCCCACTTCATCGCGCGGTCGATTTCGATGCAGTGGTCCGAGATTTCGGGGATGCGCTCGGCGCAGTAGATGAAGAGGTCGCTATACAGGCTCCACAGGAACGAGCCGACCCGATCGGTTCCCGCTACCAGTTTGCGCAAACGGGCAGGAAGGTCCTCGATCTGCTTGGCTTCTTCCGCGCTTGGGTACTTCACCTTCTGCGAGGGTGCGTATTCCAGGGTCTTCAAGTTGATGGCATGGATCTCTTTGGCCGGGCCGACCTTCTTGTAATAACCTTGCCCGCTCTTATCGCCAAGCCAGCCGTTCGCCATCATCTGCTTGTGCGTTGGATCGATGAGAAACCGGTCGCGCCACGGATCTTCGGGAACCGCGTGATACAGGTTTTCGCCGACAAAGCCCCACACATCGAGGCCGACCAGGTCCAGCAACCGGAAGCTCGCGGTGCCGGGCAGGCCAATCAATGGACCGGTTATATAGTCCACCTCTTCAACCGTATAGTCGCCCTCGCGAGTGATCTTGCCCGTCGTGCCTCCCCAGAAGGATCCGATGCGGTTGGCGATGAAGTTCGGCGTGTCTTTGCACGGCACAATGCCTTTGCCGAGTTTGCGGTCGCCGAAGTCCGCGACGAAGTCCAGAACGGCTTGGGACGTTTCCGCGCCGGGGATGACTTCGAGCAGATGCAGGTAACGCGGCGGATTGAAGAAGTGCGTGCCGAGAAAGCGCTGGCGGACCTGCGACGGCCAACCTTCCGAGATCCTGGCAAGCGGAATTCCGCTGGTATTCGTGGAAAGAATGGCGTCTTTCTTGGCGACGGCGAGCACTTTCTCCCAGAGCCCTCGCTTGATGTCGAGGTTCTCGGTAACGGCCTCCATGATCCAGTCGGCGGAGGCGAGATCAGCCAGATTGTCTTCGAAATTGCCCGGCGTGACGAGCGAGGCGCCGGCGGCCGTATAGAAACCCGCGGGCCGCAGCTTGGCCGCGTTGTCGATGCCTTTCAGCGCGGCGGCGTTGCGATTGGGTTGGTTGGGTAGGACGATGTCAAGGAGTAGGGCGGGGATGCCGGCATTGGCGAAATGAGCAGCGATTCGTGCTCCCATCGTGCCGGCGCCCAGTACGGCCACTTGGCGTATGGTCTTCATTCTATGGCTTCCACGATGAAGTTTACCAACTTTGACGCCGCAAACCCGAAGGCATTGAGCGGCGGTCAACAAATGCAATAAAAAGGCAGCGCCAGCTCAACACTGGCGCTGCTTCAACATCACGGCTTGGAGGGAAAGCCTACTGATATTTGACCTGGCGAGCGCTCAGGCGGTTGGTGGTGATCGAACCGGAGTCGAGTCCACGAGCCGTAAAGGCCTTGGGTTCGGAGAAGGATATCAAGCCGAGGATGCTGCCCTCGCCCTCCGACGCTGGCAGATTCTGCAGGATGAATGCCGGAACCGTAATCTGGCGCGCCGAAGCCTTGGCGACGCAGTAGAAGGTGGACATAGTCTGCAACGAATCCGATGAGGATACCCCGGTCGCGACCACCAGGTCGTTCGCGCCGCCGCCGGTCCAGGTCAATAGCAGATCGTTGGAGCGTAAAACGGTAGTGATCGAGCTTCCATTCGTCCACTGCGCCGGATTGAAAGGGGTCTGCACCGTGAATGGACCGACATCGTCGCCGCCCTGGCTGGCAAGCGTGTAGGCGCCAGGTTCCAAATAGAGATCGCTCGGAAAGCCCGGAATGCTGGGGACTCCCGGAGGCAGTGCAATGCTGATGCCTTTGCCGAGTTCGACGGAGAACGCGCCCTTCACATTGCCCAGGCTCTTCATGCCCTTCGGACCCGTGAGAGTCATGTTGCCCGCCGCGAGCGGCTGCGCTTGCGGAAGCGACGGATCGCTCTGCAGATCGCCGTTCATGTTCAAGATGTAACAACTGCCATTCGGAATATCCATTGCGATTCCGGCGGTAGAGCCGATGTAGTCGGCTTTCACTCGCAGGAACGCGCCGCCGACGGAATCGGTCACAAACTCGCCCTGTTCCGCGGCGACTGCCAGGCGCAGCAGAGAAACTCCGCCGATGTTCGCGTCTCCGCCGCTGCTGAAGATACGGTCCAGGTCAGAGCTTCCGAATTGGTTGCTCGAACAAGTCGTGCCGTTCGCGGCAATCGGCAGCGAGACGAAATTGCTCCATCCGCCTGCGGACTTCACGGCAACCGGGACGAAGCAGCCTTCGAGCGCGCCAGCCGGAACTTCGATCGTCAACTCGTCCGTTCCAGCCACTTCCGTGCGTTTGGCGGAAACGAGAGTGGCGATCGCATTGCCGACGCGAACCTCAAAGTCGCCGTCAAAGCTCTGCGGCGTCGGGCCGTTCGCCTCGTCGCCGTCGGTGATGGCTCCGAGACCGGTGGCGCGCAAACGAACCTGCTGGCCGGGCCTTGCCACTGCATTCAAGGCTACGGGCGTGCCGGCGTCCGCGGTAAACGCCACGGCGGTTCCGGCTCCAAAGGAGCCATTCCCGTACAATCCGACCGCGCGCGAGGCGACTTCAATGGGCGTTTGATCCATGCCTCCTTCGGTCATCAACATCACCGAACCTTTACCGGTGGGCGTATTCGAAGGCAGCATTGCAACCACTTTGCCGGCGCTTGCCTGCAGCACCCAGGCGTTCACGGTTGCGTCTCCAATCGTTACTGTTACCGACACTCCGCCAAGTGTGGTTTGCAGGGGATAAGTTTCATTCAAAACCGCGTCTGCTGGTCCAACTTCCGTACCGACTAAAGCGAAGCGTCCGCCGGGCGCAACGAGTGTGGCGTAGCTGGCTCCATTGCGGGCGCTTTTCGCCGTGATTTTTGGCGCTGCTGCGCAGCAGAGGGCCGCGAGAAACACACAAATAGAAATTCTCATGCTTATGTACGCGCAATACGCCCGCCGAAAAGCTCACCAAGTGATAGAATCGCGCCCATGGCGCTAATCACCAGACGTTCGCTGCTTGCTGCCAGTGCGTACTCGTATGGCAGGATCCTCGGTGCGAATGACAGAATCCAGGTCGGATTCATCGGGTTCGGCCTGATCGGGGCCCAACACGTTCACGATTTCAAGAATCAGCGGGACTGCGATCTTGCCGCAATGAGCGACACGTTTCAGCCTCGCATGGAGCAGGGCATCCAGGCCTGCGGAGGCAAAGCGAAAGGCTACAAAGACTTTCGCAAGCTGCTCGATGACAAAGATCTGCAGGCAGTCGTCGTTTCGACGCCCGATCACTGGCACGCACTGATGACCATTATGGCTTGCGGCGCCGGTAAGGATGTCTACGTCGAGAAGCCGATGACGCTGTTCGTGCGCGAGGGCCGCTGGATGATCAACGCCGCGCGCAAGTACAACCGGGTCGTGCAATGCGGCACGCAGCAACGCAGCGGCAAGCATTATCAAAAGGCCAAAGAGCTGATCAAGACCGGCTACATCGGCAAGGTCCACTCGATCCGCATGTCGTCGTTTCGCAACATCATGCCCGGTTTCGGAACTCCCGCCGATGACGCGCCGCCGACCGAGTTCGACTACGACATGTGGCTCGGACCCGCGCCCAAGCGACCCTACAATCCGCATCGCGGGCTGTATCATTTCCGCTGGTATTGGGATTATTCCGGCGGACAGATGACCAACCTCGGCGCGCACTCGATCGACATCGCGCAATGGTACATGGGCGTAAAAGGGCCGAAGAGCGTGACCTCCATTGGCGGACGTCTCGCGATCGAGCAGGCCGGCGAAACGCCCGACACCCAGGACGCGATCTACGACTACGGCGGCTTTACCTCGATCTGGTCGCATCGCGAAGCGAATCAGGGCAAGCGCGCGCCCGGAACCTTTGGACTCGAGTTCCACGGCACGAAAGGAACGCTCGGCGTGAGCCGTGCGGGCTTCGAGGTGACGCCGGACATGAAGTCCGACCCGACGAATTTGATTCCGGTCTTTCAAGGTCAACCCGGCGGAGGCCCGCAGCGCAGTCAGGTGAAGCCCGAGCCGTGGGTTGAGGCAATGAAGGAGCCCGGCAGTTCCAACGAACAGTTCGACCTTCACGTACGCAACTTCCTCGATTGCATCCGGTCGCGGCAGCGTTCGGTGGCGGATGTCGAGGACGGCCATCAGACGGCGGTCGCGTGCCACCTGGCGAACATGTCGCTGCGGTTGGGACGCAAGATCCAGTGGGATCCGGAGAAAGAGGCGATCATCGGCGACCGCGAGGCATCGGCGCATCTGGAACGGCCGTATCGCAAGCCTTGGGATCAGGTGCTGAAGAGCTTCAACGTCGGATGATCTGCAACCGCAGAAGTTTCGTGACCGTTGCAGCCGGAGCCCTCGCGGCGCCGGCCGTAGCGCTCGCATCGCCCTTGAAAACAAAGATGGGCGTCGCGGCGACTTGCTATCTGACCATCGCGCGCCCTTCGGATACTCTTGCCTTTCTCGAGCAATGCGCGGCCAACGGCGCGGGCGGCATACAAATGCGGCTGTCGTCGTTCGAGCCGGACTATTTGAAGAAGGTCCGCACTCGCGCGGAGCAGCTCGGCATGTATATCGAGCTGATGGCTGCATTGCCCAAGCCGAACGGCGACGATGCCGAGTTCCGCAAGACGGTCGCCGCGGGCAAGGAACTCCGCGCCACGTGCGTGCGTTCTGCCTGTTTGAGCGGGCGGCGTTACGAGACGTTCGACACGCTCGAAAAATGGAAGACATTCGTGGACGACTCCCGCGGTTCGCTGCTGCGCGCCGCGACGATCGTTGAGAAAGAAAAGTTCCCGCTTGCGGTAGAGAACCACAAAGACTGGACGGCGCTGGAAATGACGGCGCTGATGAAGCAGATGTCGAGCGAGTATTTCGGCGTCTGTCTCGACTTCGGCAACAACATCTCGCTGCTAGAGGATGCCGAGGAGACCATCGACGCACTGCTGCCATACGCCATCACGACGCACGTGAAGGACATGGCGGTGAAGGAATACGAAGACGGGTTCCTGCTGAGCGAGGTCTTGCTCGGCGACGGGATGCTCGATATTCCGCGTCTGGTCGCGAAGGTCCGCAAGGCGAAGCCCAAGGCCAATATCGTCCTCGAAATGATCACTCGCGACCCGCTTAAGGTTCCCTGCCTGACGCCGAAGTATTGGCTGACTTTCGGCGACCGCAGCGGCTACCTTCTCGCCAAAACCATCCGCATGGTCCGCCAGCACGCCAAGTCCGAACTGCCAGTCATCAGCCACCTGAGCCGCGAAGAGCAAGGGCGGATCGAGGAGGCGAATGTCCGCAAGTGCCTCGGCTGGGCCGCGGAAAAACTTGCGATTTGAAGAGACGTATTCTTGAATCAGGAGGCGATCTGAAAATGACACCCCTGGATTGGTCACAATGTCCAGCCGTGGAAAGCGTCCCTGGCAAGATGAGCGGAGCCTGGGTTCTCAAAGGCACTCGCATGCCTGTCGCCGCGATTTTTCAGAACCTTGAAGCGGGCGCCAGCATTGACGACATCATGGAATGGCATGAGGGACTGGACCGCGAGCAGGTGAAGGCCGTTGTCGCTTTTGCCGCGCGTAGCCCCCGCCAGGACTAGTGTCTTCTAAGTCCTGTATTAAGGTTAGTTAGCCTCGAAACTATCTTCCGTCGTGAGGGTTCGTTCTGAAAGAATAACCCTAGAGGTTAAATTCGTAAAAGGCTCGAACAACCGTCTATGCGGAACAAAAAACAAATTCTGTGGAGGACCTCCATCTTGGCCGTCTGCTGTCTCGCAGGCGCCGCCTGGATGCTGGCACAAGAACAAACAACCGCTGGCCAGTTAGAACTGCAGCGAAATCAGATACTTACCGACGATACCTTGACGCAGCAACACGGAGATTGCACGTTTTTCGCGGACCGTGACAAATACCGGCGCCACCGTCCCGGCGATCCTGAAGACTTCGCTTTAAGCCGCCTTGCCAACGATGTCGCCGCCCGTCTTGCCAAACCGGACGGTGTTGTCGCCGTTCACCGTGACAGCACCGACCAGGCGCTCGCAGCCGGTTCCAACGGAACCATCGACAAATACATCTTCGCCAAACTGCAAAGCGAGGGCGTAACCCCCGCTGGCAAAATCAACGACTACGAATTCATTCGCCGCGTGACGCTCGATTTGACGGGCCGCGTCCCGGTCATGGAACGGGTCCAGTCCTTCGTCGCCGACAAGTCCGCCGATAAGCGCGCCAAGCTCGTCGAAGAACTGCTCGCGAGCCCGGTGTGGGTGGACAAGTGGACCTACTACTTCGGAGACCGCCTCAAGAACAACGCCAACATGGCGTCCACGGGCACGCGACGTTTCGCCCAGGGGCGCGAGGCGTTCAATAAGTGGATCCGGGATAGCGTTCAAAACGGCAAAGGCTACAACCAGATGGCCAGCGAACTCATCGCGGCCAAGGGTACGAATACCTGGGAAAACGGCGAAATGAACTGGCTGGTGGGTGGGCGCGTGGGTGGTGGTCCCGTCAACGACATCTGGGACCAGCAAACGGCCAACATCGCCGACACGTTCCTCGGCATCACCTACGCGAACTGCCTGCTTTGCCACAGCGGCAAATACCACCTCGATGCGCTGAGCCTGTGGGGCCACAACACGGTGCGTTCTGATATGTGGGGCATGTCCGCGTTCCTATCCAAAACCACCATGGCTCGCGGACCGGCGCAGAACGGCAACAACAACCTCTACTATTGGACGCTGAACGACAACCCCCGCGCCGCGGACTATCCGCTTGGCACCACCACCGGCAACCGGCCCACGCGCAGCTACGTTGGAGGAACCGTCAAGAACGTCGCGCCGGTCTACCCCTTCAGCGGCCGCGGACCCAAGCCCGGCGAGGATTACCGCGTGGCTCTTGCCCGCGAAGTCACCACCGATCCGCAGTTCGCCCGCGCGGCAGTGAACTACATCTGGAAGGAATTCTTCGGCCGCGGCATCGTCAACCCGGCGAACCAGTTCGACGTTGCCCGGCTCGACCCTGACAATCCTCCCACCGATTGCGTTGAAGGCGGCCCTTGCGGCCTGCAACCCTCGCACCCGGAACTGCTGCGCGACCTGTCCAGGGAATTCGCCGACGGTGGGTTCCAGATCAAGGACCTGATGCGAAAGATCGTCAATTCCGAAGCCTACCAGATGTCGTCGCGTTATGACGGAACCTGGCAGGCGAAGTACGAGCCGCTGTTTGCCCGCCACCTGCCTCGCCGCCTGTGGGGCGAAGAGATCGCGGACTCAATTGCGCTCGCAAGCAACGTTGCGTCGAGCTACCAGTACACGATCGACGACACCAATAAGCCTCGCTTCAATTGGGCGATCCAAATGCCGGAACCGTCAACGCTGACAGCGTTCATCGCCAACTTCATCCCGGGCAACCGGGACGATGAGGAGCGCCGCGGCGATGGCGCCGTACAGCAGGCGCTGGGCATGATGAACGACAACTTCGTGCTGTCGCGCATCCGGTCCAGCACGGCGGCGGGCATTCCGAGCCTCGTGCAGCAGGCGATTCTGCAAAGTCCCAACGATACCGAACTGGTGAACCGCCTCTTCATGGCCGTGCTCAGCCGCCTGCCCAACGACGCCGAAAAAGCCTCCGCCCTTCGCGTCATCCAAAGCGGCAGCGGAACCCGCACCGACCGCGCTTCGACCCTTCTCTGGTCCTTGTTCAACAAGGTCGATTTCCTCTTCAACTACTAAGGAACAGGGGCACATCACCATGACCGAAAAACAGAGAGTCGAACAAACCCTGCTCAAAAAGCAGCAGCAGGAACGCAAAGCCTTCTTCAGCCGCCCCCACCTGACTCGACGCGAGCTCTTCAGCGTGGCCGGCGGACTCACTGGCGCATTTCTCGCGGGCGGTCCACTGGCGTCGATCGCCTCAGCCGCGGACGTCAGCACGCAAGCGAGCGTGACGCCCCGCGGCACGGCCAAGAACGTCATTTTCATCCTGCTGGCTGGCGCGCCGAGCCACACCGATCTCTTCGACTTCAAGATGATCGACGGCGTGACGCCTCCGCAAACCAAGCCCGACACCATCAAGGGCATGCTGTGGCCCACGGGCATCCTGCCGAAACTCGGCGGCCAAGTGGATGACCTCGCGGTGGTCCGGTCGATGCGCGCCAAGGCGCTCGTGCACTCGCTCAGCCAGACCTGGGTGCAGATCGGCCGCAGCCCGGCTGCGGTGCTTGGCGACATTGCGCCGAATATCGGTTCGGTAGTCGCGCTTGAAAAGACGCCGGAACGTTCGCCCAAGAATGTGTTCCCGACCTTCCTGGCATTGAACTCGGCAGGCGCCGTCGGGCCCGGCTACTTCGATTCGAAGTTCGCGCCGTTCAAGACCACGCCGACCGCCACGGGCCTCGCCAACACGCAGCATGCGGCAGGCGAAACGGTGTTCAACGAGCGCTGGAACGACATGCACGATCTCGACGATTCCTTGCGCGTCAATTCGCCATATGGCAAGCCGTTCGAGGATATGGACGACTTCTACCGCGCCGCCCGCGGCCTGATGTACAACCCGTCTATCGACAAAGCCTTCAAGTACACGGCTGCCGACAGCGCCCGCTACGGCGGCACTTCGTTCGGCAACGCCTGTCTCACGGCGAAGCAGGTGCTCGATGCGAACGACGGCACGCGCTTCATCCAGATCACGCTCGGTGGCTGGGACATGCATACAAACATCTATGCCAACAACGGCAACATCTACCAGGGCAACACGATCTTCACGCTCGGCAAGGTGCTCGACGACGGTCTGAGCGCGTTGCTGGCGGATTTGAAGTCCTCGGGTTTGCTGAACGACACGATGGTAGTGGCGGTGGGCGAGTTCGGCCGCACAGTTGGCAAAATCACCGGCATGGGTGGACGCGACCACTACCCGCAGCAGTTCGCGGTGTTCGCCGGCGGCGGCGTGAAAGGCGGCCGTTCGATCGGTTCCACGGACCCGACCGGAGCGTACACCGACGATCCCGGCTGGTCCCGCCAGCGCGACATTTATCCGGAAGATATCGAGGCGACGATCCTGTCAGCCATGGGCATCGACTGGACGACGGTGCGCCATGACGACCCGCTAGGACGCGGGTTTGAATACGTGCCGAACGCTGGGGACGATCTCTACGGACCGATCAATGAACTGTGGGGCTGATAGCGTTCCAAACGCAAGAGTAGAAAACGAACGATGGGCCGCTGTGGAGGCGGCCCGTTCGCTTTTGTGATTGGCTGCGCCACCCGCAAGTCCCATTGCAACTTCCGGATTTCAGGTGTACAACAGAAACACTGTGAACTGCCTCAGAACGAGCGTGCTATCGGCGCTTCTGTTATTCCTTGCGTTGCCGGGCGACATGGATGCGAAATCCAGCGGAAGGGCCTCGTCGTCACACCGCCACCACCGCCGATCGTCGAATACGTCGGCAAGCGTGCGTAGGAACTCTCGCGGACAGATTGCGCGTTTCGCAAAGGCTCGCTCGCAATTCGAGAGGTCCCACCCCTGCCCATCGACTGGCAAACGACGCGGGGCGTGTCCAGGATACGTCATCGATCACGTCGTTCCGTTGAAACGTGGAGGCGCGGACACGCCGGGCAACATGCAGTGGCAGTCCAAGCAGGCTGCAAAAGCAAAAGATCGCGTCGAGTGACGTAATTCAGTTGGATTTGATGTTGATCGGGAACGACTGGGAAACTCGTGTATCCACTCCGACCGTGACCGGAACATCATCGCCCGTTGGAACGTTGTTGCTCAGGATCACCTGCAGTTGGACGTTGCCACTTGCCGTCGGGAACATCGCAATCGGCGAATGCTCGACGCCGCCCACCACCACTTTGACCGCCCCTCCCGCTTGTGCGTCGGCGTAGAGGTTGTCCACCACCAGCGTCACCAGATCGTTCGGTTTCACGTACCGGCTTGAATCGAGAGTGACCGAAACTCCGGCTAAGGCCGTCTCAATTACCGGAGGCGGGGCGTCGATGTTCATCGCGATCGGGAAACTAACGTCGCCAGCGGCATTCTGCACTTTGAGGATCGCCGGCCCCGCCGAAAGCCCTTGCGGAACCTGGAAGGTCACCACATTTCCGTTGACGCTCGACACCGTGACTGGCTGGTCGTTCAATGTCGCGGTCAGGCCGGCCTGCGTGATCAGATTATTGACTGAAATCGAAGCCGTGGAACCCGCCGTGATGCCCGCCGAACCAGTCGTGGCGTTGCGCAACGACGCGTAGTTCAATGACAGCTGCCGGGGATTCAGCGGTTGAATCTGGAACGCCAGCGGGGCAGAGAATAGCTGCAAGCCCGAAGATACCGTCGCGGTCGTGCTGGCCAGCGAAGAGTGAGGCACAATCGAAACGTTGGCGTAGATCTTGGTCGGGCTGACCACCCATATGCGCCGGATCGCGATATCGCTCGAACCGAATCCGATGCTGGATTGCCCGTCGACGAAGTTCGTTCCGGTTCCGGTGATTTCCACCATGATGTCGCTGCCCGCGGGCACGGCGTTGGCGCTCAGCGCGAAAATGCCGGGGTCTCCTGGATCGTACAAATACTGCGTGGCGCTCTTGCCCTGCGTAAACAACGAGCTCTGGCCGTCGCTATTCAGGGCGACCACCCGGGCGCGATACCCTCCCGGCGCCGGAGGGAGCGAAACGACCAGGGAGCCGTCGGGATTGCTCTTGAGAATCGTGGATTGCAATCCATCGAACAAAATTCTGCTATCGACAGCGAGATTCTTACCGGTGATCAGCGCGGCGCGTCCGCCGAGATCGTCAGTTGTGGCGGAAACCGTATCCACGGTCGGCGCCTGGCGCTGGAGTAAATTGAATGCGGCAGGCAACACATATTGATCGCCGCCCGCCGAAAAAATCACGTGGCGCGGACCCTCTCCGTAGGGAGGCATGACGTCGAACGAAATATAGCCGGGAGAGTAGCGTTTGATCGATCCGGGGAGCGCATCGCCGCCACCCAGAACTCGAACCGACAAACCTGCAATCGGGTTGCCATTCGCGTCGGAGACGCCATACGCCAAAATATTCCCGCTCGCACTCTGGCCGTTGACCGGCGCAGGCTTGACCGCGTTCTGTCCAATGAAACCGTAGGTCTGCACGACATTGATCGGCAGCGAGGTCCGGCGCTGAACGTTGAAATCGACGCTGTCGATGAGGCTACCGCCCGCTTGCATTACGAATGTCTGCGGGTGGAACTGCGTGCCGAAAAGATCGCGATTGATAATCCGCGCGCCGCGCGCGTTGAGCGAATCCCAGGGCTGGTAGATACCGCCGGGCAGGGGATCGACGGCGTCGGGCGACGGGAGCGGGTGAGCATAGACGTAATAGGTAATGCCAACCGGAATGCCATCGATGCGGTACGAACCATCGGGATTCGTCAAGGCGCGGATCGCCGGACCGTTCGGCGAGATCGCGACCACCGACGCCATGTTGATGCCAGCCGAACCGAGCGTGACACGCCCGCGGATGGAACCGGTGTTGCGCCCGAACGAAGCTCCGGGATACAGAATGGACACGCCAGCCATGTCGTCCGCGGTCAACGGCTTCGCTTTCGTTGTGCCACGCGTCGCGCGAATCGACATAGCGCCGGATGTAAATGTATGTTGCAGGCCGAGCGTATGGCCGAGTTCGTGAACCAGCGTGCCGAAAAACATCTCGTCGAAGGTTTCGAATTGTTCCGAACCGCCGCCGGCGAGCGGATACTTGGTGAGATCCTTGCGAAGCTGGAGTTTCGACCGGACGATTGGTACGAACGTGGCGCCCGAGGGCAGGCTCGCGTAGTCGTACGTCGTTGGACCGGCGACTGCGATGACGCCTGGCGCCATGTCGTCGTCAAAAATGATATCGATGCCCGGCGACGCCTGGGGCGTCGCGGGGTTGATCAGCCCGCCGAACACCAGCCGCAGGTCCGACGTATCCACGTCGTTCCACACCTTGGCGGCCAGTTTGATCTGGCTGACGATTGCCGAAAAACTGTCAGTGGACGAAATCTTGTCCGGACCGTTTTCTGACACGTAGTAACGGAGAGTCCGCCCCGGCAGCGCGTTGAGATCGAATTTTTCGTAGACCGGGGTGAATGGCCCGGACTTGCTCGGGAAGCGGACAAAGTGATAGTACGCGGAGGCGGAGGAAGACACGAGCAGCATGAGCGTCGCCGCCCAACCCAGTCTCGCGGAAATCCTCAACGCGCGCATGGCTTACTTCGCCGTCCCTTGTTCAGCCGCTTCGGCGACCTTGGTGATGACCCTGGTTTTCATTTCACCGAGCGGCATGCGGATGGTCGCGTCGTGCACCGCGCGCTTGGTAATGGGGTCCAGCATCATCGCTTTGGCGCCTGGACGCTCAAGGTAGATTGCTCCCGCTTCGTCCTTGACTACATTGAACAAACCCTGCGACAACCCAATGATCTGGCTGCGGCCCGAAGCGCCCGCCCAGAGGAACAACACCAGTTCGTCTCCCTGTTCGAGCGCTGGGGCCCCAGGAATCGTTTGCCTCAATCCGTTCGCGACTCCACCCGGCACAAAGACTTCGACAACCCGAGCTGGATTTCCCTTCCAGGTCTCGTCTACCTGTAATACATACTTGGTAAAGATCAGTCCATTCCGGTATTCGCCTTGCGACGAAACCACCTTGGCGCGAACAATCGAGGTCGACTTGTCCACCATCGTATCCACAGACAAGCGCTCTAGTGTAGTCGCGCTTACTGTTGTTGCTGCGGCCAGCAGGATTGCGATGGAAAGACGAGTCAGCATTCGAGTCTCTCTACTCTGGTGCAATTGAGAGTCCAACAGGACCTCATTCACTGACAAGGACTTACGTAAAATCAAGTTCGGGTGATTGTGTTCCCCGGACACACCGAGTGGGTCACTGTTTACCCGTTTGCCGCCGCAATGCTACTTGCCGGCCGGATTGCCTACGATCAGCACTGGCACGTCCACCTGATGCCGAACCGCGTTAATGGTCGTTCCAAAGACCAGGTCCCGGAGACCACGGTGTCCGTGGGCGCCCATCACAATCAGATCCGGTTGCCACTCTTTCACATACCGGATGATCGCGTCCCGGGGACTCAGGGCGTGCACTATGTGCAAGTGTACAGCAATTCCAGTGTTTTCCACAGCCTTACGAATGTCTTCGAAGTACTGTTTACCGAACGTTACTTCCGCCGTGGTAGAGTCCTCGCCATAAATCTGGCTGGTTACGCCCTCTTCGGCGTGCAGGAGATGCAATGTCGCGGAGTGTGCCTTTGCGAGGGCGGTAGCATGGCGTAGGGCATCTGCGTCTCGGGCGGTATGGTCCAAGGGAACCAGAATCCGCTTGTAAGACATTGAAACTCCGATGTCTGGCGCTTTCCGGCCCGGAACAACGGAAAGCCCAAGCCCTCGAATCCAGCCCGGCATCCAGGGCTCAAAGGTGATGTAGGCGAGTAGTAGTACTAACCCTACTAGCACGGGAGCCAGCAGCAGCCACCAGGCTGAGGGAACGTCCGACAAAGTTCCCCAGGCGAGCCAGAAGTTCAGTCCCAGGATGATCGCCGCGCAAGTCCAAGCCAGGGTTTTGACCCAAGGCTTGTTCGCGAACTCGCCCATCCGGTATTCGTCGCTGGTAAACCGGATCAGCGGAATCACCGCGAACGGCAGTTGCAGGCTCAGCACTACCTGGCTCAGAATCAGCAGTTGGTAGGTCGCGGTCTCGCCTGCCGAAAGGATTACCCAGACCGCAGGAACGATCGCCAGCAAGCGGGTCAACATCCGGCGCAGCCACGGCCGCATGCGGAGGTTCAGAAAGCCTTCCATTACGATCTGCCCGGCTAACGTTCCGGTAATTGTCGAGGACTGCCCGGCGGCCAGTAGCGCGACGCCAAACAACACGCCGGCTGCACTTGCGCCGAGCAGCGGAACCAGCATTTCATGCGCTTGTTCGATGCGCGTCACCGCGATGCCGCGGGTGAAAAACACGGTTGACGAGAGCACTAGAATCGCGCCGTTGACGAGCAACGCGGCATTGAGCGCCACGATGGAATCGAAAAGGTTGAACCGGCAAGCCGCCCGCCTCAACTCCGGACTCACCCCGATCTCGCGAGTCTGCACCAACGCGGAATGCAGGTAAAGGTTATGGGGCATTACCGTAGCCCCGAGAATTCCGATCGCCACGTAAAGGCTCTGCCCGTCGATCCTCGGAATCAATCCCGACGCAATGTGCGAAAGCACTGGTTTCGCCATCCACAACTCGACCACGAAACAGCCGCCCACCACGCACACCAGGGCCAAAACGGCGCTCTCGAGCGTGCGGATCCCGAGCCTCATCAGCCACAACACGAGTACGGTGTCGAACGCCGTAATGAGCACGCCCGCAAGCAGCGGCATGCCGAATAACAGCTGGAACGCGATGGCGGAGCCGAGGATTTCCGCAAGGTCGCAGGCGGCGATTGCGATTTCGCACAACACCCACAGGGGAAAGGAGATCCAGCGCGGGTACGCCTGCCGGCAGGCTTGCGCGAGGTCCAGCCCGGCGGCGATGCCGAGCCGCGCCGAAAGCGTCTGCAGCAGGATCGCCATGAGGTTCGACAGCACCAGAACCCACAGCAGCTTATAGCCGAAGCGCGCGCCGCCTTCGAGATCGGTGGCCCAGTTCCCGGGGTCCATGTAGCCGACGCTGACAAGGTAGGCTGGACCGGCAAAAGCGAACATACGCTTCCACATAGACGGGATGGACGAAGTCCGCACCGACCCATGTACATCGGGAAGCGATAGGGTTGCCTGTGGTTTCACGCTATGTGTTAACTATAGTTTATTCATCTCCGGTTTGCAAGTCGCGCTAACCCGAGGCAGATCAGCGTAACGCTGGTGAGCGCGGCGCCTGCTAGGAAAGAGATCGGCCGGAACGCCATTTCCAATCGGTGCTTTCCCGCGGGGATTGCGATGCCTTGTTGGGTGAGTTCCCCAGGTTTTCCATCCACCGTAACCTGCCATCCAGGGGAGTAGGCGGACCCCGTCCTCAACCAGCCCGGGCACGCCGCGATCACGTCGATCGTCATCTGCATCGGCAACCGCTTCGAAAACTCAGTCAAATCCTTGTCCGTGCAGGCCGCATCATGCTCAATCCGCATCCGCGCTGGCGGAACCTCGCCATTCGCCAAACCGTACACGTTCGCGCCGTTCAAAGAGCGGTACAACAGGCGGTCAAAGCCGTAACCGGGTCGATGCGACACCAGGAACGCGGCGCCGCCCAGGTCGCCAGCCGCGCCGGGAGGAACCGTTTCGATGCCGTACCAAGGTCCAAAATCATAGGTCACCGCTGCCGGATCCACCATCACGCGGGGAGTTTCCCCACGAGAACGTTGCAGAAAGGCCGCGGCCTCGGAATCTCGCGCGAGCGCTTCGAGGTTGCGTGGACGGCTCTTGTCGAGACGGCTGGTCCACAGGGGGATTGCTGAGATTTCGATCAGGGCGAGAAGCAGGGAGTAGGCGGCGGCAGTCCGGGCCGAACCTTTGGCGAGCAGTACGGCCAGGGCAAGCAGCAAAAACGCGCTGAAAAGCGCGGGCCCGCCGGTTTCGAAGCCGGGCAGGCGCAGGGTCCATAGAAAGGCCGAACCCAGAATCGCAACCGCCCCAACCAAACCGGCTACGGTGGCGAGCCGGAACGCGGGTACTGCTGCGAGTCCCCAGGCGGCGGCCGCTGCGCACGCGAACAGGAGTACGAGCGGTGAGCTGCAGAGCGCCGAGCAGGCTGCGATCGCGAACAGCGCGCGCGCTTCGATGCGGTTGCGATTGGCGAAAATTCCGGCGATCGCGAGGCCCAGCAACACCACTCCTGGCGCGCCGGTGACGCGCAGCCAGTGAAACCCGCCGGCAGTCCCGAATTGCAACCCCGGCAGGATCGCCATCGCCCCCACGAGGGCCGCGATCGCCAGCGAACCTGCCGCCTCCACGAACCTGATCTTGCGTTCCACCAACCAAAGCGCGAGCAGCGCCGCCACGGACGCCGACGTTGCAAGCGGAACCTCGAGCGAACCGGGCAGCCAGCACATGCCGAGGCAGACCCCAAGCCGCACGAAGTTCCCGGATGGCCGCAGTGCATAGCGGAACGCGAGCGGAACCCAGACGCACGCATGAAGCACGTACAGTTCCTGCGAGACGTTCGCCGCCGCCAACGCGTACGCCGCGCCGGCAAACACTGCGGCGCCGGGCGCGAGATCGAGCGCACGCCTCGCAAACGCATACATGGCGAGTGCGATGGCGCAGAGAATCAGCACGAAGTACCAGTGCAGAATTTCCTGGCGCATCCATCCGGTTTTGTGCGGCAGAGCGAGAACGAGAGTGTGAAGAAGATAAGCCGGCGAGGGCAGATTCCAGCCGAGCAGAGGCCTGCCCGTTCCCGTGTACGGATCCCACAAGGGCAGGCGGTACTTGTGGATCTCGCCCGACTGAAATTGCATAAGGGGCAGGGAATGTTCGAGGATCGCGGGGCGTTCGAGCCAGGTGAACTCGTCCGAAAAGATCAGCCGCCATTCGAAGCATAAGATGAAGGCTACGAGTATCGCAGGGGCGAGGGCGAGACGTGGTTTCATGCGGCGGGCGCGGCGTCCTTCCGCCAAATCCACGCGAGGCCAACGAGACCAGCGAGCAGGCAGGCAAGGCCTGCGAGCACGCTGTTTGGCCGGTAGACCATGCGGACCTCATGATCCCCGCCATCCAACACGAGGCCGCGCACGAAGCCATCCGCCTGCCACAACCGCGTGGCCTTGCCGTCCACGTAGGCCTTCCAGCCCGGGTCCCAGGCGTCGTTCAAGATCAGCATTGCCTTGCAACCGGCCTTGACACGCAGGCGAACCTCATTGGGCACACGGCGCGTGAACGCGATTTCTTCGGCGCCAGCATCGCATTCGGCAAGTGCAGGCGCATCGCCATAAATGATTGCTTCGGTGAGCTTTGCGGGGCCGCGCGTTTTCATCCAACCCTTGGCCTCCTTGGAGTTCGAAATCGATTGGACGCGATGCACGAGCCAGGCGCGGGGGTATGCATCGGGGTTCTCAAAGACTTTTAGCGATGAGGTTTTCGAGCGAAAGCGTTCGATTTGATTTGCGCGGCTGGGCTTACTGGCGACCTCGTAGCGGACACTGGCGAAATCACGCAGTAAGGGGTCGAATACGTCAATGTTCCAGATTGCCGCGGGAACCGACGCCGTGAAAGATTCCACCGTCTCGAGGCCCCAATAATCCCCGTAGCTGAACGGAATGTCCGTGGCGCTGTGGTTGATTCGGAACGCCCCGGGCGCGCGCTGCAGAAACGCCGCCACATCGGAGTCTCCTGCCAGCCGGTCCATGAAGGTTTCCCTGGGGCGACTATTCTGATTCTCCCAATTCGCCACCGTGAAGCCCGAAAGTTCAAAGAGAATGGCGAAGGCAAGCGCAGCGGGCGCCCAGCCGCGGGGAACCGCGAAGAAAGTGACGGCAAGAATCGCAAGCGCGCCAGTCGCATACAACCACTCGATCGGCCAGGCTCCGATGCGGAAGCGAAAGAATGACAGATAAATCGCCGCGATCACCGCCAGAGCGCCGAAAGCCGCAGCCAGGCGCCTGTGCTGCGTCGCCTTCGCGACGCCCGTCAAATGATCCACCCCGAACGCGGCAAGCCCCGCGACTGCTGCGTTCAACAGCACCATCGCAACCGCTGGCACCCGAGCCTTTTCAATGGCGGGCAGGAACGCATACAGGATGCCGTGGACGAACGAGTTGGCGCCTAATGCGTAAACCGCTCCGCCTACTCCCAGACAAACCAGCCAGCGTACGGCTTCGCGTTTGCGCCAGCACGTGAAGGCGCCAAAAATCGCGAGCGCAACCGCGGTTACTCCCATAAACGGTTCGTACGGTTCGCTCGTATGCAGCAACACGCTCAGCAAACCCAGCGGCCGCAGTGAGAACTGCTGATGAATCGCATAGGGAATCGCGTCCTGCCAACCCACCGGATCGTCCAGACCGACCCAACGGCGCGCGTTGCGTCCGTATTCCGTCATCGGCAAAATCTGCAGCGCGCCGAATAGCAGCATGAACAGCCCGGCCAGTATCGCCGAACGCAGAATCCCGCGTTTGGTGATAAAACGCGTATACAAAAAGTACAGCCAGAACGCGGCGCTCGCCAGCGTGAAATACAACGGAATCTGGTGGTGGCCCGAGAGCCACGTCAATCCGAGGAACATGCCCGACAGGGCGCCGTGCCGCAGCGGCTTCTCCTCATTGACCGCGCGGAACTGATACAGCAACCCCAGCGGACCCCAGATAGTCGCATGCATCATCTGGGGCCAATGCGTGGAACTCGGGATGCCGCCGAGCGAATACGCAAGGGCCGCTACGCAGGATGCCGGCTCGCTCAAATACAACCCCCGCCGGCAAAATGCAAAAAACGCCAGCGCCGCGGCTACATAGCCGGATATGAAGAACCAATGCAGGGCGTCCTGCCGCAGCCAGCCGTTCTTGCCGAGCGGCGCGGCGTACAAGATGAGGTTGAACGGATCGACCACGCCAGGCTGCGCTTGCCCGATCAGCGATTGGCCGGCCCACTCATAAGGGTTCCACAAGGGAATCCGGCCGGCGTGCCACTCGCTGGCCTGGAACTGATACCACGGCGTCAGTTGATTGGCGAAGTCCGGGGCTTGTAGCCACGTGTATTGATTGGTGAGCCACAGCTTCCAGAAGAAGCAGATCACCACGAACGAAAGAAGCAGAGGATAACGAAGTTGCCTGGCGAAAATCGTCAAACGCTCAGTTTAGCGGATTGCCGCCGCCTTCATTCTCGTACCAGGCGAGATGCGCCGCCCACTGCGAGCATCGCTGGCACTGCGTCTGGCTCCAACGCCAGTTGCAATCGGGGCATTTGCCGCCGGTGTCGAACGTATGCCACTGGCAACCGCAATGGCACGCCCAAAGGTCGCTCTTGCGAGGTTCCCACGCGCAATGCGGACAGCGGATGCGGCTTTTGCGGCTCTTGTTCCTGCCGGTCTTCTCGTCCGTCTTGCCCTTCGGGGGAGGCGCGGCCGGAACCGGTCCTTTGAGTTCGAGTGTTTCCACGGCAGTCATCGCTTCTGATGACGAGTGTCTCATTTCCCTGGTTTCGCCGTTTTGCGGATCGCGAACAAATGGTTCGACCCGCGAATGAACAGCGTGTCGTCTGACGCCGCCGGCGTCGCCAGCACAGGCTCGCCCATCTTGTTCACGGCGAGTTCCTTGTAAGCAGGCGTATCGGATTGAATCACGTATACCTCGCCGTCTTCATTGATCGCGTACACATGGCCTCCCGCGGCGATCATGGAGGCGCTCGCGCCAGCGCCTTGCCCGAGCCGCTGCTCGTAAATCGTAACGCCGGTGAGCGCGTCGTAGACCTTGAGGATGCCCGAACCCCGGTTGCCGAAGGCGTAAATGTACTTGCCGGTCGCGACGGGCGTCGACAAGTACGGCGCCTCCTCGCGTACCCAGGCGATCGCCTCCTTCGATCCCGTAATGTCGCCGGTCGCGCCCGGGCGAATCGCGTACGAGCGCCGCTGATGCCGGTAGTAGCCCGTAAACACATACAGCAATCCGTTCGCAGCGAACGGCGTCGGCACGGAAATCATCGATGTGCCGTCGAGGTTCCACAGCGGTTTGCCGGTTTCGGCGTCATAACCGCGGATGTGTTCGACTCCATTGGCCACCAGCTCCGTCCGCGAACGCCCTTCGAAAATCGTTGGCGTAGACCAGCTCGGCTTCACATCCTCGCGCGCTGTCTTCCACAGCTCCTTGCCGGTCGCGGCGTCAAATGCGGCAATATAACTGCCCTTCTGCATGTCCACCTGCACGAATGCCTTGCCGCTCCACAGCACGGGTGACGAAGCGCTGCCCCACTGGTATTCCGGCACGTCGAACGCCCCCTGGTCGATGATGCCGAGGTCTTTCTTCCACACCAGTTTGCCCTTTACATCGAAGCAGTACAGTCCCTCCGATCCAAAGAACGCGACGACGTGCTTGCCATCCGTGGCCGCTGTCGGTGATGCATAGGAATTGTGCGGATGCCGCAGGACGCGCGGCTTCGATTTCGCCGCAAGCTGGTTCCACACAACCCGCCCCGTGCGTTTATCGAGCGCCAGCACGCGGAACTCCTGCTCGGCTGGATCCTGCCGGTCGTCGCGCTCGCCTTTGAGCTTGCTCTCGAACACCATATTCGGGTTCGAACTCACTGCGCTCGTCAAAAATACGAGGTCGCCCCACACGATCGGGCTCGACAATCCAAGGCCTGGAATGGCGGTCTTCCACGCGATATTCTCGCCGGTCTCGACATTCCATTCGACCGGCAAATTCGCGTTCGCCGCCTGCCCGCGCGCGCCGGGACCACGAAATCCCGGCCAGTTTTCGGCGGCCGAAACGGAGATGCACAGGGTAGCCGCGGCAAGGAAATAGCGCATGATCAACAGCATAGCGGAAAGAGGTAACATGCGAAGGATTTCTTTCGTCTGGACATTCCATATGATTCTGCTTCGCGTCTTCGCGCTCGTCGTGTTTGCGTTCCCGGCCGTCGTTGCCCAAACCCGGTTGTTGCGCCAGCCCACCTATCACCAGGGCCGCGTCGTCGTCAGCTACCAGGGGGACCTCTGGTCCGCGAGCGAGGCGGGAACGGACATCCGCCGCCTCACCAGCCACAAGAGCCGCGAGATTCTGCCGCGCTTTTCGCCCGACGGCAAATGGATCGCATTCTCGTCGAACCGCTTCGGCAACTATGACGTCTTCGTCATGCCGTCGGAAGGCGGCGAGCCTCGCCAGTTGACCTTCCACTCCGGCGCCGACAACGTAGTGGGATGGTCGCGCGACAGCAAGCGGGTGATCTTCGCGTCAACGCGCGGCGACGGCGCGTTCCCGACCATCATGAATCTCTACGAGGTTCCGGCGGAGGGCGGCATGGAGCAGGCGATCGCTTCCGACTGGGGGACCTACGCGAGCTATTCGCCGGATGGTAAGAAATTAGCAATTACGCGCCACAACCCCACCTGGTGGCGCAAGCATTACCGCGGCAGCGCCTCCGGCGACCTCTGGCTAATGGATGCCGCGTCCGGCAAGTTCACCTCGCTCAACGATCCGGATTTCAAGGGCAACATGCTGTGGCCCATGTATGGCGCCAAAGGCGAAATCTATTTTGTGTCGGACCGGTTGCCGAACGAAAAAAACATCCAGTTCGGCGGCCCCGAGGTTTTGAAGAGCGCCAACAACATCTGGAAGATTTCCGAGCGCGGCGGGAAACCCGAACAGGTGACGCGGCACACGAGCGGAAGCCTGTTCTATCCGTCGATGTCCGCCGACGGCAAAGTGATTGTCTACGAAGAAAACCATTCGCTATGGAAGCTCGATGTCGCCTCCGGCAAGTCCACTGAGTTGAAGCTCAACATCGTCACCGACACCAAGGACAACGATCTCGAGTGGGATACGCTGAGCTCCACTGCCGACAGTTTTCACCTTTCGCCCTCGGGCCGCAGGGCCGTGGTTTCAGAGCACGGTGAAATCTTCACGGTGGCGACCGATCGCGGCGAGGCCCAGCGCGTCACGCGCAACTTCCGCCGCGACATGAATCCGCGCTGGTCGCCCAATGGCAAATGGATCGCCTATATTTCCGACGAGAGCGGCCGAGAAGAAGTCTGGCTTTCCGACGAGTTCGGCAAAACCAGGCGCAAGCTCACGGATGCCGATTCCGAGAAGCGCGCCGTTACCTGGTCGCCCGATTCGAAAACCCTGCTCGTCAGCTCTTCCGACAACAGACTGTGGGAAATCACCATCGAATCCGGCGCGGCGAAAGTAATCACCGCGAGCAGTATTTCCGGCATCACAAGCGCCGAGTACTCGCCGGACGGCAAATGGGTCGCCTATGCAAAGCAGGATCGCGATTCGCGTCCCCATGTGTTTGTGTTGCCCCTCGATGGCAGCCTCACCGAAAAGCAAATTGGCGAGGATGACCTCTTCGCCGCGAACCAGGTTCGCTGGACCCCTGATGGTAAAAAGCTGCTCATGACCGGCGGCGTGATGCAGATGGGCATGGCAAGCCAAGGCCGCCAAGTATCCCTGCAATTGTATAGCGCCAACCTCGTCAAAGAGGATAAGAACCCGCTCGACCGCGGTGTCGATAGTGAAGAAGAGGCAGTCGCCAACCAGACCAATGGCGGAGCAGGGCAGCGCGGCGAGGCCCGTCCCAAACCCGATGTCAAAATCGACTGGGATGGCCTGCCCAAGCGCATTCGGCAGTTGACCCGCTTATCGGACAGTGTAATCGCCTTCGCGCCATCGCCCGACAGCCGGCAGATTGCTTTCGTGAGCTCCACCAGCCCCGGCGCGGCGCTGTGGATCATGAACGAGAACGGCGAAGGCATGTCGCGGCTGACTCAGTCCACGCCCCTTGCGGGCGATGATGACGGACCTCGCGCGCCCGGCCGTGGCGGATTCGGCGGCGGCTTCATTTCCTCGCCGCAATTCACGCGCGATGGCCGTTCGCTCTACTTCCTCGAAGGCGAATCCATCTATTCCGTTTCGGTGCCCCCGCCCTCCGACGGCCCCGGTGGCGGAGGCGGTGGACGCTTCGGCGGCGGTGCTGCTACGGCATCCGCGGCTGGCGGGGCGGGAACAGGTGGAGCGGCGCGGCGCCGGGTCAACTTCAATCTCAAAGTCGAAGTCGATCATCGGGCCCAGCGTGAACAGGTCTTCGAAGAAGGCTGGCGGATCATGAAGTATCGTTTCTACGATCCCAACATGCATGGCGTGAACTGGGCCGCGGCGAAAGACACCTACCAGTCGTTGCTGAAGTACGTCGGCGACGACGAGGAACTCAATACTCTGTTGATGGAAATGATCGGCGAGTTGAACGCCTCTCATACCGGAGTGTCCGGAGGAGGTCCCCGTCCTTCTCTCACGCTGCCCCGCACGAGATTCCCCGGTTTTGAGGTGGAATCCGATGCCGCTTCCGGCTTCTACAAAGTGAAGCGCATCTTCGTCAAAGGGCCCGCCGACAAAGACTTCATCAAGCTCAAGACCGGCGACTACGTGCTCGCCATCAACGGCGACGAGATGAAGACCAGCGAGAGCGCGTGGAAGCATTTCACCATGAACACAGCGCGCCGCTGGGACTTCACGGTGAATGACAAACCTACCCGCGATGGCGCCTGGACCGTCGAAATCGAACCGATCTCTGAATCCGCGCAGTCGAATCTCGCCTATGACAACTGGGTGCTGAACCGCAAGAAGATGGTGGAAAAGATCGGTAGTAGCGAGATCGGTTATCTCCACATTCGCGCGATGGACGCGCCCTCGCTGCGCAAGTTCGAACTCGACCTCGCCGACAACCGCTTCAAGAAGGCGCTCATCATCGACCAGCGCTTCAATGGCGGTGGAGGCATCGATCAGGAACTCCTCCGCATTCTCGGACAGAAGAAATATCAATCCACGCGCCGCCGCGATTCGATTGAGCAGGAGCGCCCCCAGCAGGCCTTCTTCGGGCCAATGGTGGTGATGCAGAACGAACGCAGCGCCTCCGACGCCGAAATGTTTCCGGACGGCTTCCGCGCGCTGGGCCTTGGCAAGGTGATCGGCGTCCCGACCTACGGCGGCGTCATCGGAACTGGCGCGTACACGCTCATGAACAACGCGACAATCCGCACCCCGGGGTCCGGAGTCTACAACGCCAAGGGCATCAACATGGAAAACTACGGCGTGCCGCCAGACGTCTATGTCGATAACCCGCCGGAAGAAACCGTCAAGGGCCGCGACATCCAGATCGAAAAGGCGATTGAGGTGCTTCGGGCCGAATTGGCGGGCAAGAAGTAAGCTAAAGTGAAACCCATGCGTCGCCTGATTGCCTTGTCGTTGACAGCAGCCGCGTTGCTGCCGTTGTTTGCCGCGAGCCCCGACCCGGGCAAAGCGGGACTCGACGCCGATCGTTCGAAGCGAATCCCCGCGCGCATGCAAGCTTTCGTCGATCAGGGCCTCATCGCCGGAGCGGTGACGCTCGTCCAACGTAACGGCGCACTTGGCGAACTCGACGCCGTCGGCATGCAGAACATCGAATCGAAGACCCCGATGAAGCCCGATACGATCTTCGAGGTGATGTCGATGACCAAGCCCGTGACGGCGCTCGGCATCATGATCCTTGTCGATGAAGGCAGGCTCTCGCTCAACGATCCGGTGCAAAAATACCTGCCGGAATTCAAGAGCATGTGGGTCATCGACGCGCGCGTCAAAGATTCTGCAACCGGCCGCGACAAAGAGGTGGCGATGAAGCGGCCCTCGCGCGCCATCACCATTCGCGACCTGCTAACTCACACGAGCGGCATGCGGGAAATGCCTCCGGAACCGCTTGCGGACATCTACACGAAGTTCCAATACACGCTCAAAGAGGCGGTCGGCTTCTACTCGCAGCAGCCCCTGGAATTCGAGCCCGGCAGCAAATGGGCCTACTCGAACACCGGCATGGCGACTCTCGGGCGCATCATCGAAGTCGTAGCGGACCAGCCGTACGAAAAGTTCCTCGACACGCGCATCTTCAAACCCCTCGGCATGGTGGACACGTTCTTCTTCGTTCCCGAAGCGAAGAAGAACCGCATCGCTGCTGTGTACACCGCCGGCAAGGACGGCGAGCTCGTCAACATGGGCCCAGGCATCCTTCGCCCCAACGCGAAATACCCAATGCCCGAAGGCGGCCTTTATTCCACCGCTCAGGACATGGCAGCGTTCTATCAGATGTGCCTGGACGGCGGCAAAGGGATCCTCTCGAAGGCCTCGCTCGACGCGATGACCACCGTCCACACAGGCGCGCTTCCCGTCTGGGGCAGCAACGCCACGGGCTATGGGCTCGGCTTCAATGTCGTGCGTAGCGCCGACGGGACCCTTGCGCTTTCGTCGATCGGTTCCTACGGCCACGGTGGGGCGTTCGGAACGCAGGTGTGGGCCGATCCCAAGACCCGCTTGATCGGCGTGCTCATGATTCAAAAGTTCCCCAACGACGCAAACGACGTCCACAACGTTTTCCGGAGCATGGCCAATGCGGCTGTTCGCGACTAAGGATGATCATCGGGAGTTATTGCTGCGCCAGGCCTGGATCGGCGATGCAGTGCTCACCCTGTGGGCGCGGCGTTGGATCCTCGAACAAAACGGCGCGATCGATGGCGCGCAATCGGTGCGTATGACGTCGAACCAGTTTCTCGGCTCCGTAGGAAATCCCGATGAAGTAGAGGCGGAAATCGGCCGCATCTACGAATCAGACGGCCTCGAGCCTGCATTCGCCTGGATCGAAGCCCGCCTCTTGCCAATGTTCCGCAAGCAGGAATCGAACCGCAATCGCCGCCGCTAAGAAACAGTAGCTTGCGGCACAGCCAGGCGCACCTGGTCCAGATACTCGCCAAGTTGCAGTATTTGTTTGCGAAGAGCTTCCTCGTCCGCCTTTTTTGCGGATTCTTCGAGCGCTGCTCCTAACCGGCTCAGGTCAGGAAAGCCATAACCGGCGCCGGTGCCCTTGAGATTGTGGGCCAGAGCAGTAAGGCGCGCAAAGTCCGATGCGGCGAGAAGCTCCAGCATCTTCGGAGCTTCTCTTTTACGGCTCTCGAGATACCCGGGCGCGATCTCCTCGAGGCCGGCGGGTACATCGATCCGAATGGCTTCGCGATGCGCGGGTTGCGCCCCCTCGGCCGCTGGCGTCCGCCGTCTGTGTTTTTCGATCGCGCGAAGGAGCTCGACTTTCGAAATCGGCTTGGACAAATGGGCGTTGCAACCGGCGCCGCAGCTTCTTTCGATGTTTTGCGAACCCGCATCCGCCGTCAGCGCCAGGATCGGTATTGGATGGGCCCCACGCTGCTGCTCCAGGGCCCGTATTGCGCGGGTCGCGGTCAAGCCGTCCATGACCGGCATTTGCACGTCCATCAGGATCAGATCGAACTCCGATCTGGCGAACCGTTCCACGACAGCTCTGCCGTCTTCCTCGAAGCTCAATTGATACGGGCAGTCCTTCAAATACACGCGAAGCAGCAGGCGATTGTCCTCTGAATCCTCTGCGATCAGGATTGTGGCTGGCGGGACGGGCTTCACCCGATCTTCTTCGTCGCTTCTTCCTGGCGGCGATGGGTTCGTGGGTGCGGCCGGCGACGTCAAGGCTTCACAGATAAGGCGCAACAGATTGGCGCGCGTCACAGGTTTGACCGCGTAGCCCGACAGACCGGCTTCGGCGCGGCGGCTGATATCGCCTGGACGGACATCGGAGCTTAGCATTACGATTGGTATCTGCTGGGCGATGCGCCTGATTTCCGCGGCGCCCGCGAAGCCGTCCATTTCAGGCATGTGGCTGTCGATCATGACCAGCGAGTAGGCCCGTTCGGTCGCCATCGCCCCGCGAAGATGAGCCAGCGCCTCGGTAGCGCGCCGGAATGCGTCACTTTTCAATCCCCAAACTCGTAACGTCTCCTGCAGGATAAAGCAGTTGGTCGCGTTGTCATCAATGAGTAGGACCCGTTTGTCGCAAAGGCTCTCGACGGTCATCGGCCACCTGCGGCCGTTCTCCGGCGTCGGGTCCAACTGAACTCTAAAAACAAAAGTGCTTCCTTTACCAACGCAACTGGAGACCGTGAGCGATCCGCCCATGGCGATGGCAAGCCTCCTGCTGATTCCCAGCCCGAGACCCGTGCCGCCATACTTGCGCGCCGTCGAGGCATCCCCCTGGATGAAATCCTCGAAAATCGCCTCCAGTTTGTCCTCGGGAATTCCAATGCCGGTGTCGGAGACGGTAAATTCCAGGTGGCCCGAGCCTGCCGGCCCACAGGTCCGAACGGTCAAAACAACCTCGCCCGAATGCGTGAACTTTACCGCGTTCCCCAACAGGTTGATTAGCACCTGTCTCAACCTGGTGGGGTCGCCCATCACGGCGCCTGGGACGTCCGGAGCGAAATGCGAGAGAAGGTCGAGGCCTTTCGCGCGCGCCTTCACGGCAGTGAGTTCGACCGCATGATCCACCACGTCCTCGAGATCGAACGGAACGCGCTCCAGCTCCAGATGGCCCGTCTCGATCTTCGACAAGTCGAGCACATCGTTGATGAGCGCGAGAAGACCGGACCCGGCGCGCCGGAAAACCTCTACGTACAGTTTTTGGTCCGAATTCAGCGGCGATTCCCACAGTATGTCGGCCATGCCGAGAATCGCATTCATCGGGGTGCGGATTTCGTGACTCATGGAGGCTACAAACGCACTCTTGGCCAGGTTCAATTGAGCCAACTCGCGAGCTTCCCTGAGCTCCTTGAGGGTGCGGCCCCGTTCCCTTGCGTAACGGATCGACCGTTCCAGCAATTCCGCGGTCAGTTCTCCTTTCACCAGATAATCGGCCGCCCCACCTTTGGCTGCCGCCACATCCACTCCCCGGTCACCCACGCCGGTCATTAAAATAATCTCCGGATGGTCCACCAAGGGGGTCACTTCAGCTAGCAGGTCGAGGCCGCTATGCCCGCCCAGGCGGTAGTCCAACAAACAAACATCGCAACGCGATGTCCGAAGCGCTTCGAGTCCCATTTCGTAAGTTGACGCCCAGCTCAATTCGTATCGGTCCGGGCCGATCGAACGCAGCAGATCGGCGAGGATCCGGTAGTCCTCTTCGTCATCGTCCACTACGAGAATGCGGACAGCAGCCTCGGTCATTTAGTCCTCCTTCGCTCCCAGGGGTAGCCGGACAATGGCAAACCAGTACTCAGTAGCCACCTTCATGGCTTGCACCAGCCCCTCGAATGTGACCGGCTTTGCGATGAAGGAATTGGCTCCCAATTGATAGGCCCGGCCAACGTCAATATCGTTTTCCGAGGTCGTAAGCACCACAACCGGAATGGACCGCAAAGCTGGATCGGCCTTGATTTCCTGCAGAGCCTCCCTCCCATCCTTTCTGGGCATGTTGAGATCCAGCAGAACCAAACCGGGCCGCGGCGAGGACGCGGGGGCCGCGTATTTGCCGCGATGATTCAGATAGTCCATCAATTCCTCGCCGTCACCGACAGTTCTAAAGTCGTTGGCCACCCTGGCGACCCGAAGTGCATCGGCAGTCAGCCCCTGGTCGTCTTCATCGTCGTCCGCCATCAAAATGACAATCGTATCGCCCGTCATATTCGCAAACTTTCCCTTCGCTCGGATTGGCTCTACTTGCTTCCTTCTCTCCTCGCTGGGACGCCTCTATCAACGCCCGGCCCGGACGCGATTCTCCTCCGTGGGTTTCACTGGAAGCGTAACCAGGAACGACGCGCCGCGCCCTGGACTGCTGACCGCGGTTATGTCCCCGCCGTGCCGCTGCGCAATTTTGCGGCAAATGGCCAACCCGATACCGGTGCCCTCGTATTCGGACCGGCCGTGCAAACGCTGGAATACCGTAAAAATACGGTCCAGGTACTTCTCGTCAAAGCCGATGCCGTTGTCCGCGACGACCAGGCGGAGTTTCCCGGCGCCCTCGGGACCAACGGGTTCCGCGAACACACGCACCACCGGCTCAATTCCTTTCTGGTGGAACTTCAAAGCGTTTCCAATCAGGTTTTGCATCAACTGACGGATTTGCGCGGCGTCGGCCTCGATGGTGGGTAAGTCGCCCACCTCCAATTTGGCGCCGGACTCGGCGATCCGCACCTCCAGGTCGGATAGCACTTCACGGGTCAAACGGGACAAGTCCACCGGCGAGAACGGCCGGGCCTGACTGGTGACTTGGGCGAACGATAACAAATCCCGAATCAGGGTCTGCATCCGGCGCGTCGCGTTCATCATCCGGTCGAGACTGTCCCGGCCCTGCTCGTCCAGGGCCGCGGAGCAACTGTTTCGCAGCCGGTCGCCGAAAGCCTGCACTTTACGCAATGGCTCCTGCAAGTCATGCGAGGCCGCGGAACCGAAGTCCTGCAAGTCGCGGTTGCTCCGTTCGAGCCTCATTTGCGCCTCTTGCAGTTTGTCCTTCTCAATGCCCAGGTCTTCCAGGATGTTCAGCACGGCGCTCTTCATTTGTTCCAGGCGCACTTTTTCCGCGGCGAAGTCTTCGAGCGTGTTCAACACGGCGCGTTGGGTATCCTGAAATTGCACTCGTTCGCTTGCGTAATCCTCGAGAATATTCAGGAGGGCTTTCTGGGTCCGCCGAACCTGGTTCTGCTCCGCAACGAAGTCTTCGAGGATATTCTGCAACGCTCGAGCGAAGCCGCCGATTCCGTTGGAGGAACCAGTCGCGACGGATGGGTCAGCGGAGGCAAGCGTCATGCCTGGGCTCCCGAACTACCAGCCGGCAGATGCAGTTTCAAATCCGCGATCTCCTTCTTGAGCTCGATCATCTTGAGTTCGCGGCCGACGGTAAGTCTTTGGAAACGCTCCAGTTCTGCCAACCTTTCGAGTTCCTTCGCCCGCTGGTCGGCCAATTCGGCCTCCGCGCGCTTCTGAGCTGTCACGTCGCGGGCGGCTGCAAATACGCCTAAAACGTTGCCCTGAACATCTTTATAGACCGATGCATTGTAGAGAACGTTGGTGCAGGCCGTCGCGGTGGCGGATCGTGAGAGGATAGTCGGTGACAAAACCTTGCGAAAAAACCTGCCGGTAGCCTTCGCGCGCTTGTTCCGGTTCGGTGAAGTAGTCTGAGAAGTCGGTGCCGATGAGCTTTTCGCGGGGAACGCCAGTAACTTTAATGGAGCCTTCGTTGACATCGGTGATTTTGCCTTCCGGGCTGATGGTCACCAGTGGGTCAAGGCTGGCCTCGATCAGACTGCGGGCGTACTGCGAAGCCTGTTTTTGTTCTGTGACGTCCCGGATCGCGCTCGAGACCAGGATGCCTTCCTCGGTTTCGAGAGGACTCAGACTGATTTCGACCTGGAACTCCGTTCCGTCCTTCCGTTGGCCCTTTAGCTCGAGGCCGGCTCCCATGGGACGAGTGCCCGGGGCGCCAAAGAATCCCGCCCGGTGCCCGGGGTGGGCGCCATGGAAGCGCCGTGGAATGAGCAATTCGACCGGCTGATTCAGCAGTTCCTCACGTTCGTAACCGAACAGCTTCTGCGCCTGCGCGTTGACAAGGACGATCAGGCCGGAGTTGTTGACAATAACCATCGCGTCGGGCGCGGCTTCGAGCAAGCTTCGAAACTTTTCTTCCGCTTTTTTTCGCCCGGTAATGTCTCGCGCGCCGGCGAAGACGCCCAGGACTCGACCCGCGTCGTCCTTATACACCGATGCGTTATAGAGCACGTGCGCCAATCGGCCGCCCTTGTGCCGGATCGTCAACGGGTAGTCCGTGACGAAGCCTTCGGCGAACACGCGCTGGTACCCCTCCCTCGCCTGCGACGGCTCGGTGAAATAGTCGGAGAAATCGGTCCCGATGAGTTTCTCCCGGTCGACGCCGGTTACTTTGGCGGTGGCTTCGTTGACATCGGTGATTTTGCCTTCGGGACTGATCGTGACCAGTGGATCGAGACTTGCCTCAATCAGGCTGCGCGCGTACTGCGACGCCTTCTTTTGCGCCGTGACATCCCGGGCGGCTGCGAACACCCCGAGCACTTCTCCTTGCGTGTTCCTGTAAACCGAGGCGTTGTAAAGCACATCCATGACGCTTCCGTCCCGCCGCCGGATCGTCAGCGGATAATCCGTAACCAAGCCCTTGGAGAAGACTTGTCGATAGCCTTCGCGTGCTTTTTCAGGTTCGGTGAAGTAGTCGGAAAAGTCTGTCCCGATCAGCGCGTCTCGTGAGACGCCGGTCGCGCTGACCGTGGCTTCGTTGACGTCGGTGATTTTCCCTTCCGGACTGATCGTGACCAGCGGATCGAGGCTGGCCTCAATCAGGCTCCGTGCGTGCAACGATGCTTCGCGAAGACTCTCGTCCGCTTGTTTGCGTTCCGTCACGTCCCGGGCAATCGAGGAAACGCCAATCAGTTTACCGTGCGAATCGTAGATCGGGGAGACCGTAAGCGACACCGAAATCGTTTTGCCGTCTTTGCGGACCCGCACGGTCTCGTAGTGATCCACACGTTCCCCGGAGCGAATCCGGGCCAGGATCAACTCCATCTCGTCGGCGCGCTCCGGGTGAATGACCAGAGCCATCGGCCGGCCGACCGCCTCTTCGGACGAATAACCGTAGATCAGTTCCGCGCCGCGGTTCCAACTGGTGATGACGCCATCCGGCGTTTTGGCGATAATGGCGTCGTCGGAGGAGTCGACAATCGAGGCAAGAAGCGCGGTCCGGTCGTCGATGCTCCGGGCGGCCGCGCGCAATTGTTCTTCGGTCTTCCGGCGCGCTGTGATGTCTCGAGCAATCGACGAGATGCCCACCAACAGGCCCTCCGAATCGCGAATCGGCGAGACGCTGAGGGATACTGCGATCAACTCTCCGTTCTTGCGGATTCGCATGGTCTCATAGTGCTCGACCTGCTCGCCGTTGCGGATCCGGACCAGGATTTCATGCATGTCGTCAGGCCGGTCAGGAGGGATCAGCAGAGTGACGGATCTGCCGATCATTTCGTCAGCCGAATAGCCGTAAATGCGTTCCGCTCCGCGGTTCCAACTGGTCAGGACGCCATCCAGAGTCTTGGCCGTGATGGCGTCATCGGAGGAGTCCACAATGAAAGCCAGAAGCGCCGTTCTGACATCTGCGGGATGGATAGCTGTTGAGTTCGTCATGGTTGCGTCGTTCATGCTACTGAGACTCTCAGCAAGCGCTCCGAACCAGGCAGTCACACGTCCCGGATTTGTTAACGACCGGTCACGAAAACGCTAGCCTATCCTACTTATGGGCTGAAAGGCGTTTTTCTTTAATAGGTTGTTCGCTAGCGAGCCGCGGAAACTTTCGCTATCGCCAAAGCCTGCCCGAGGTGACGCTGCGTATGTTCCGAAAGATGGATGATGAGCCCCGCGACCGTGGTCGGCAGCGCCTTGCGCCCGACACCCCGGAAATCCAGATACTGCTCGGCCGGAATCGCCCGCACCTGCGCCTCGACCCGCGCAAACACGGCCTCCAAATCCTGCAATAGCTCCGCCGCGCTCGCCGCGCCCGGGGTTGACTCCGCCCGCAGAAACTGCAGTTGCTCTTCAGTCAACAGGCCGCCCGCCAGATACGTCGCCAGCCGATCCACGCTGCCCGCAATATGCCGCAGGTGGAACCCCACGGATGCAGCGCCGTTTACAGAACGCCACAAGTGTTCGCCATCCAAACCCGCGCAGCACCGCGTCAGTTCTTCGCGCGCCTGTTGAAACGTGTACAGCAGATGCGAGGCCACGGGATGCACGCCTTCGAGCGGCCCTCGCAGCCACGGTTCGATCATTGGACCATCCGCCACAAATGTCCTCCCGGAATGTGTGAAAATCCATGTTACACAAGTACACGATGGCGACGACCCCCGCGGCTCCTACGAACTTCCAACGATTCCCTTGCGCCGGTTGTGGAACCGACATGGTTTTCGACCCCGCGACAGGCGCCTTGAAATGCCCCGCATGCGGCGGAACCAAGTCCGTCGAGCCAAAGGGCTCGGTGCAGGAAATCCCTTTCGATGGCGCGTTCGACCAGGGCCAACTCGTCAAACTCACCGAAACCGCGCTGCAGGTGAACTGTTCCGGCTGCGGTTCCGTGGTCGAATTCCAGCCGCCGGAAGTCGCCGGCAACTGCCCCTTCTGCGGCGCCGCCATCGTCGCGCAGCCCAAGTCCGCGGACCCTCGCATCGCACCCGCCGGACTCCTGCCCTTCTCGATTCCGCGCGACAAGGCCACCAACCTGATTCGCGCCTGGCTGGGCTCCTTGTGGTTCGCGCCAGGAGGCCTGCAAAAGCTCGCCCAGCAGGATTCGATCGGCGGCGTCTACCTCCCGTTCTGGACTTACGATGCCCAAGCGGTAACTGACTATTCCGGCCAGCGAGGCGACTACTACTACGTAACCGAAACCTATATCGAAACCGACGCGCAGGGCCGGCAAGCCGAACGCACCCGCGAGGTTCGCCGCACCAATTGGAGCTATGCCTCCGGCCGAGTCGGCAACGACTTCGACGATATTCTGGTATGCGCCTCGAAAGCGGTGCAACGCGAGAAAATCGCCGCTTGCGACCCGTGGGACCTGCCGAGCATCGTCCCCTACGAGCCAGCGTATCTCTCTGGTTTTAAAGCCCAACGCTACCAGGTGGAGCTGAACGAAGGCTTTGACCAGGCGAAACGCATCATGGCGGGAGCGATTGAAAGCTCCATCCGCCGCGACATTGGCGGCGACGAACAGCAGATCAGCGGATACAACTCCAAGTATTACGATGTCACCTTCAAACACATTCTGCTGCCTGTGTGGATCGGCGCGTACCGCTTTCAGGGCCGCGTCTTTCAGGTCCTCATCAATGCGCGCACCGGCGAAGTGCAGGGCGAGCGCCCCTACAGCGCCGGCAAGATCTTTCTGCTCGTCGTGGCGATCCTGATCGTCATCCTCGTGATCGCCACCATGGCAAAGAGCAATTAGCAATTGAGAAACAAGTGAGAACGACACAAGAATGAGAGTCTTAGTAACCGGCGCCACGGGCTGCATCGGCACGTGGGTCATGAAACAGCTTCTGGAACAGGGCCACGAGGTGGTCGTCTACGACGCCGCGCCTGAACCCTGGCGCCTGCGGATGCTTTTGCCCGCAGACGAAATCGCGAAGGTCAAGCTGGTGAAAGGCGCGATCGAAGACACTGCCGCCGTGAAGTCGATCATCAAAGACGAAGGCGTGACGCACATCGTCCACCTCGCCGCCGTGCTGATGCCCTACTGCCAGGCGAACCCCGTTTCGGGCGGCCTCATCGACGTCATCGGAACCCTCAACGTCTTCGAAGGCGCCCGCGATTCCGGCCGTGATGTGCGCATTGTCTACGCCAGTTCCTCCGCCGTCTGGGGACCCGAAGAAGCCTATGAAGACCGCCCTCTCACGGAAGCCGATCCGCTCATCCCCGCCACTCATTACGGTGTCTTCAAGCAGGCCAACGAAGGCAACGCGCGTGTCTTCTACACCGCCAATGGGATCTCGAGCGTCGGTCTCCGTCCGTGGGCCGTGTACGGCTTCGGACGCGACATCGGCCTCACCGCCGACCCCTCGCTGGCGCTCAAGAGCGTCGCGCTAGGCAAGCCGTATCACATCCGTCTCAGCAACCAGATGGACATGCAGTATGTCGAAGACACTGCCGCCATCTTCCTCGGTTGCCTGTTCTCGGGCAAGGCGGGCGCGCACGCCTTCAACATCGAAGGCGACCTCATCCGCATGGAGGATTTTGGAGCCGCCGTCGAAAAGGAACGCCCCGGCGCGGGAGCGTTAATCACCGCGGGTGGAGTCACCGTCACCGTTGCGAAGAAAATGAACGATACGGCCCTCCGCGACTATCTGAACGGGGCAAAACCAGCTACCCCGCTAGCCGAGGGCATCCGAAAGAGCCTCGCGATTTTTGACCGCCTGGTTGCCGAAGGACAACTTTCCTGACATATGGGATTCGCACGAAGAGGTTTGTTCAAGCTCGCAGGACTCGCAGCGCTTTTCCGGGGCGGCAACCGTGTGGCCGCGGCCCAACCGCCACCGCCACCGCCGCCGGCGCATCCAGTGATCCACTTCGAAATCGGGTGTCGCGACAGCGCGCGCACCCAACAACTCTACCGGGACCTGTTCGATTGGAAAATCGAAGCCAGAGCTGGAACCATCCAAGGCGCGGGAGTGCCGGGCCACATCACTGCCCTCGGCCACGAGCCGCACCAATACACGATGTTCTACGTGCAGGTCGAAGACGTCGCCGCGCACATCGCCAAAGCCGAATCCCTGGGATGCAAGAAGCTCGTCGGACCCATCAAAATTCCAGCAGGGACTTTCGCTTGGATCTCCGACCCGGACGGCAACCAGATCGGCCTAATCAAACCTGCCGCGACCGCCTGAAGCGATCGCGAGCGCCGGATGTAAAAAACTTAGTGCGATGCGAGGATGGCCGCACGGCGGCGGCATTCGGCGGCTTCCAATTCGGTCAGCTTGCGCTTCGCCACGTAGTCCTCGAACGTGATTTCGTTGGCGAGGCGGCTATTCACGAGAGCATTCGACCGGCGGCGCAATTCGTGGCTCCAGGCCATGTTCTCGGTGCGCCAAGCGTACAGCTCTTCCGGCGTGCAGGTCAGAAAATCTTTGGGCCAGGTAGACATTTATTATCTATCGGCCGGACTAAGGGATTTATTTAGCGCAGCACTCAGCGATTCACCGGAGGCAGGGGGAATCTCGGGCGGTTCTCGAAGACCTCCGCGAACAGCGTCAGCAGTTCGTCGTGGATCAGGCCATTGTCGGTCAAAAGATTGGGTCCGCGGATGTCGAGAGGCTCGCCGCGCATTCCGGAGCACCTGCCGCCCGCCTCTTCGATGAGAAGAGATCCGGCAGCCATATCCCAGGGGTTCAGCGTGAATTCCCAGAATCCGTCGATGCGCCCGCAAGCGACATAGGCGAGGTCGATGGCCGCCGCGCCCCCGCGGCGCACGCCATGCGTCAGCATCGCGAGCTGGTAGTAGAAATGGATGTTGATGTTGTGATGCCGCCGCCGGCTGGGGAACCCGGTCGAAAGCAGCGAATTCTCGAGCGTCGCGACCTTCGAGACATGAATGCGGCGGTTGTTCAAATACGCGCCGCCCCCGCGCTCGGCGGTGAACATCTCGTTGCGGTTGGGGTCGTACACCACGCCTGCAATGATTTCGCCGGATTTCTCGAGCGCCATCGTGACGTTGAAATTCGGGTAGCCATGGGCAAAGTTCGTAGTGCCGTCGAGCGGATCGACGAACCAGCGGTATTGGGACGATTTGTGGTCCGCGCCGCCGCCCTCTTCGGCCTCGATGCTGTGCGTGGGAAAGTGCGTCTTCAGCTTTTCGACGATCAGGGCTTCTGACGCCTTGTCGCATTCCGTGACGAGGTCGTATTCGCCCTTCAATTGAAAGCCGATGCGCCGTTCGAGGTACTGCAATTGCAGCGCGCCAGCCTCGCGGGCGATTTCCATGCTGGTTTCGAGATAGGATGCCACTCTGAAGAGTCTCTATTCTTCCCGCACTATTCTTCCCGCACTATTCTTCCCAAAGATATTTGATGTCGTGCTTGTAAAGAAAGAGGTTCGGCTCTCCCGTACGTGTCAGCCGGATCAGGTTCTGGTCGTAGAATTCGATCACACCCGCGACCTCGCTGTCGCCTTCGAGGCGGATGCGCACTTTGGCCTGTTTTTCGACCAGGCTGCGAAGGAATTTCACCTCTTCGAAAGTCTGGTCGGGAGCTTTGGTTTTGGCGGTCATCGAATTTAGGGTACGGCGTCCCCATAGTAACCGCTGCGCGCGGAAATGCGCAAACCGGGACGTTCCGTCTCAATCTTCACCCGATGGAAGCGGCTCTTGGCCGGCGGCAGGTTCTTGGGATAATAGCCAATCAGGTATTGCGAGCGCAGGTCACGCAGGATGCTGTCGAACGCCTTGTCGAGCTGGTGTCCAACGTTGGGAGTGAAGACGCGGCCCCCGGTTTCAGCGGACAGCGTCTGCAAGGCATGCTCTCCGCCCGTGTTGCGTCCCGCGCCGTTGGTGATGGGAATGACCAGTATCGGATAAATCACTGCGTTGGCGCGCTGCGCGGCCTCGAGCGCGTCTGCGAACTTGACCGAGCTAACCGTGTCGCCTCCGTCGGTGACGACGATCAGCACATGGCGCCCATCGCGATCCAGCAGGTGGCGTGACGCAAACTGCAGGGCGTCATACATCGCTGTTCCTCCGCTCGACCGCAACCGCTTGAGCGCGCCTTCGAGCCGGCCGAGGTTGCGCGTGAAGCCGACCTCGAGTCCAACCTCCCAACTGAAACTGTACAGGGAAGCCCGGTCTTCCGTGTTGCCCTCACGAAACAGGGCTTGCAGAAAACGCTGCACGGAGTCGGTTTCGTACTTTAGGTTCGTCGCTGTGGATGAGGAGGTGTCCACGAGAACGGAAACGGAAAGGGGTTGCGATGTGGTGCGTTCGAATATCGCGATTTCCTGCGGGATGTCGTTGTCGGCGATCTTGAAGTCGGCTTTGCCGAGATCGCCGACGAGGCTGCCGGACGGATCCTTGACCGTGGTGAGCAAGCGGACCAGCTTGACGTCGGCGCGGATGCGGTACTCGCCTTCCTGCGCAAAGACGCCGACGGGGGCGCCGGCAAGTATCAGCCACGTGGCAAAGAATCGTCCCACTCGCCCTCCACCCAGACGTCGCCATCCACAAAATACTCTTTCTTCCAGATCGGCACGGTTTTCTTCAATCGATTGATGCCTTCGAGGGCGGCATCGAAGGCGGCGCGGCGGTGAGGCGAGGTGACCACGACGGCGACGCTCGCTTCGCCGATTTCCATTCGGCCCAGCCGATGGACAATTGCAATCCGCCCGATTTCATGACGTGTGACGATGTCGAGACCGATGTCGGCCATCACGCGAATCGCCATGGCCTCGTAGCAGTGATAGTCCAGGTACTCGGTGGCTCGGCCCTTGGAGTTGTTGCGAACGACCCCCTGAAAGTCGACGAACGCGCCGTCCTCGCCGCGAAGAAGCTGGCGGACAATCGGCCGTGTGTCAATTTCCTGTCTCGTCAATGCAAAAAAGTGTCCCTCCACTGGCTGAATCACCGCTGTATATGGTGAGGCGCCCGTAATGGAGGAGCCCGAACCGCCGCTGACCGGGGGCAGGAACGCCACTTCGTCGCCCTCGGCGACGGCGGAGGCTGGGTCGGCGAACGATTGGTTCAAAGCAAACACAATGCTTCTGCGGAGTTCGGCAAGGCGCGGCGCCCGCGCCACATAGTGGTCGAACACCGTTTGGAGGGAAGCTCCAACGGGAAGTTCGAGGATTTCTTCGGACTTGCCAGTCACGTCCCGAAGCAAGCCGAAAAAGAGGACTTTCACGTGCACGCCTGTCATGTTAACGCAGATACCAAGAGGGACGCTTGTTGGGGCAGGCGGTTTCAGCCGTTGGGGAAAATTTATACAGTTAGCGGAATTCGGGATCTGTGAAACTGGAGCACGCCGTGGAGGTGGGTTTGTAAGTTACAGAAAAATCGTGTATTCTCAACTTATTAACACCCCACCGCTGGGTGGCCCTGGAATTGCTTCAGGAAACGGTGGTGTGGTGTCGCCAGCCGTGCTTCAGGTTGGCGCTCGATTGGGGTTGGTCAGTGAGCGATCTGAAACGACAGCTCGTATCGGCATTGTTCGCCATCTTGACGTTGGCGGCCATCGTCATTGCCGGGATCAACCTGCAGCAGCAGTGGCTATACCACCTGCCTGACGATGGCGTCACCTGGATCGACAACGAAGAGGGCGTAATCGCCTCCCACGTGGTGGAAGGCAGCGCGGCCGAGAACGGCGGCATCCGCAAGGGAGACCGGCTGACGGGCATCGAGTCGGTGAGCGTGAGGCAGGCCCTGGACGTCCCGCAGGTGCTGATGCGGATCGGCTCGTGGAAGTCCGCCAAATACCACTTCCTGCGCGGCGGACGTCCCGCGGACGCCACCATCATCGTCGGCGAACGCCATTCCGGGCGCGTCATTTACTACCAGTATTTCACCGGCATCCTCTATCTCGCGATCGGGCTGTTTGTGTATGTGCGGCGCGGCAATGCTCCGAAATCCGTGCACTTTTACAGTCTTTGCCTCGCGAGCTTCACTTTGTTCTGCTTCCACTACACAGGCAAGCTGAACGCTTTTGACAAGGTCGTCTACTGGGGCAATGTGCTCGCCGGGCTCGCGGCGCCGGCGATCTTCCTGCATTTTGGCCTGTCGTTCGGCATGGCCCTCCCTGGCCGCGGATGGAAGCGGCGCTTCAGTCTGCTTGCCGTGTACGTGCCTCCCGCAGTCGTTTTCTTTGGCTATGGAGCCTTTGCCCTCGGCTGGCTGCGCGTTTCGAATCCGCTGCTCGAAATGATCTGGATGCTCGACCGCGCCTGGCTTGCCTGCATGTGCGTGTTCGGCGCGGCCGGAGCTTTCGTATTGTGGCGTGCGCAGAACCGTTCGGACGACCCCATCCTGCGCGCCCAGTTGATCTGGCTGCGCAATGGCGTGATGTTCGGGCTCGGCCCATTCGCGCTTTTATATGTCGTGCCATATGTAGCCGGCTTTGTTCCCGGCCCGTGGATGCAGGCTGCGATTCTGACGCTGCCGCTCATTCCGCTGTCCTGGGCCTACGCGATCTTGCGCTATCGCCTGATGGACGCCGAAATCATCTTCCAGCAAGGCTATGTATACACGCTGGCGACGCTCGCCGTGCTGGGTTGCCTGTATGGCGTGATCGTGTCGGTCACCAATCCGAAGGACCTTACCGCGACCGCGCTGGTGGCGATGATTCTGATTGCGACCTTCGTCTTCCAGCCGATCCGCGCCTGGATCGAGGAACAACTGAACCGCTATGTCTTTTATAAGGACAACTACGACTACCGCCGTACGTTGATCGAGTTCGGCCGGGAATTGAGCGCCCAGACGGATCTCGAAGCAATGTTGCAGTCGGCGGCAGACCGCCTGCAGGCGACGCTGCTGATCGAGCAGGTGGCGTTTTTCGTCGCCGATGAGCACGGGCAGTTCCATCTGAAGACCGCAACGGATCGCATGGGCCGGCCCTGGGGCATGCTGCCCTACGACATGAGCTTCCTGGAAGCTTCGCCTACCAAGCCCTATCTGTTCTTCGAGCGCACGAAGTATGCGCTTGACGTGGTGTCCGATGAATGGCCGCATTCGGTCCGCCACACCATTGCGGATCTCGATCTGACGTATTACATGCCGTGTGCGGTTCGCGGACGGACGATCGCCTACCTGGGCGTGAGCCGCACCCGCGAAGGCGACTTTCTTTCGAGCGACGATGTCGAGTTGCTGGTGACCCTGTCCGGCTATATCGGAATCGCGATCGACAACGCACTGCTCTACCGGTCCTTGGCCCGCAAGGTCGAAGAGTACGAGCGCCTGAAGGAGTTTTCGGAAAACATTGTCGAGTCGATCAATGTGGGCATTCTCGCCGCCGATCTGGATGATCGCGTCGAAAGCTGGAATACGCAGATCGAGCGATTGACGGGGATTCCGCGGCGCAAAGCCGTCGGCCAGCGACTGCACGATCTCTTTCCCAGAGACCTCGTGTTCCGTCTGGGCGAGTTGCGCGGCGAAAGCGGCGTCCACAACATCTACAAGTTCAATTTCAAACAGAATGGCCGCGAGGCGATTCTGAATCTGGCTGTGGCCCCGCTGGTGTCCAAAGAAGGGCAGCAGATTGGCCGGTTGATCATTTTCGACGACATCACCGATCGCGCGACGCTCGAACAACGGCTGATGCAGGCGGACAAGCTGTCTTCCATCGGGTTGCTGGCGGCCGGCGTGGCGCATGAGGTGAATACGCCGCTGGCGGTGATTTCAACCTACGCCCAGATGCTCGCCAAGCAGATTACGGGCGACGATCCGAAATCGAAGCTGCTCGACAAGATCGCAAAACAGACCTTCCGGGCCAGTGAAATCGTCAATTCGCTGCTGAGCTTTTCCCGCACTTCGACGACTGACTTCGTGCAGGTGGACATCAACAAGCTCGTGCGGGAGACCTTCCCGCTTGTGGAGCATCAATTGATGAAGACCCAGGTCAAGGTCGAACTCGATATCGACGAGAAACTGGGTCTGGTGAAAGGCAACGGCGGCAAACTGCAGCAAGTGCTGCTCAACTTGTTCCTGAATGCCAGAGACGCGATGCCGGGCGGCGGCACATTAACCATTCGCACCTGGAGCGAGGATGAGTTTGCCCGCGTGCAGGTAAGCGACACGGGAGACGGCATTCCGCCCGAGTATCTGGCCCGCATCTACGATCCGTTCTTCACCACCAAGGGTCCGAAGAAGGGAACCGGGCTGGGTTTGTCGGTTTCGTACGGAATCATCCGCGAGCATGGCGGCACGATCGAGGTCAACAGCCTCCTCGGCTCCGGAGCGACGTTCCTGATCAGCCTGCCGCTCGCGAACCGCAAGCCGCTGGCGGCGGAGGCCCCTGCCGTGATTCCAGCGGATGTCAGCCCTTCAGGAACCCCAGCAGCCGAACCTCAAACCATCTCCGGCGAACATCAGGCTGTCGGCGCTGGCGTGTCCGGCGACTAACCGTTCACAAACACCACGGGCCCTCCCCGTGAAGAGAAGGGCCCGCCTGAAGTCCAACCAACTCCGATTCCCTCAGAATTGGAACCGCAATCCTAACTGCAATTGCCGTGGATTCCCCACCGTGCTGGTAATCGCGCCGACCTGGGCGTTTCCGATGTTCTGGTTCGGCAGGTTGAACTGTGCGTGGTTGAACACGTTGAACGCCTCCGCCCGGAACTCGAACCGGGTCTGCTCCCGGATCACGAAGCTCTTGAACAACGACATGTCCCAGTTCACGCGTCCCGGTCCGAAGAGCGTGTTGCGTCCCGAATTTCCGTAGGTGTACAACGCCGGCGTACCGTACGCGCCAGGATCGAACCAGTGCTGCAGCGTCCTCGGATACGACACGGTTCCAATGACGTCTGGCCGGCTGCCCGTTCCGTTGGTTGTCGAGGTCTGCAGCACGGGCGAGAAGGGTAGGCCCGTTTGCATGGTCAGGATGCCGTTGGTCTGCCAACCGCCCAACATCTGGTTCACCAGGCCGCCATGGTTGAGAAATGCCTTGCCCTTGCCGAACGGCAGTTCCGCAAGGTAGCTCAACGTCAGCCTGTGCCGGATGTCGATGATCGAATTGCCGCGTTCGGCGGCGAGATTCCTAGGATCCTGCGGCAGCGGACCGGCAGCGCCTCCGCCGAATTCGAGCGGCACGTTGTCGATCGCATGCGCCCAGGTGTAGCCCAGAATCGCGCTCACGCCCTTGCTGAAGCGCTTGTCGACGGTCAGTTGGAACGCGTAATAGTTGCTGAGGCCGTTGGAGGTGAAATAGTTGACGTCCGAGACGGCCGGCGCAACGCCGTACAGCGGGCGGCGGGTCGCCAGGGCGGCGGCGCCGGGAATCGGCTGATTCGCGTTAAACGTGTTGTACAAATGCCGGCCGAGATTGCCAACCGCGGCAGTCTTGATCACCAGTGCAAGCGGAACGACCTCGTGCTCGATCGTCACATTGAACTGCTCTGCGTACGAAGGCCGGAACGCCGGATCCACGGCCGTCATCGCGCCAAACGGGTTCTTGGCGAGGTTGAAATCCACCGGCTGCAGCGGCGCGAATCCATCGCTCACCCTGGGACCCGGGTTGATATCGCCCGGCGAAACCGTCACGGTCGACCCGAATGGAACCTGGCGGAACAAACGCAGGCTGCCGCCCTCGCTGCCGGTCGGGTTGTAGAAGAGCCCGAAGCCTCCGCGAATTACGGTGTGCGCCAGGATCTGGTAGGCGAAGCCAAAGCGCGGACCGAAATTCTTCCGGTACGGCTGCACGCCCGCGTATTCGTCAACGCCGTTCTGGCCCGCGATGTCGATCTTCGCCGTCTTCAGGTTGAAGTTCGCCCAGCGGTTCGCCACTTCGCGAAATGGGCTGAAATAATCCCAGCGGATGCCCAGATTGAGTGTCAGCTTGCGGGTCAGGCGCCAGTCGTCGGCGAAGTAGAAACCGAGTTCGTAGCCGCGCTGCCCGGGCCAGTTCAGCGTGTAGTCGTGCACGATCGACGTGCCGTAGCCGAGGATGAAGCTCGCCATGCTGTCGCCGCCGGACCCCTGCCGCGAATCGGTCAACGCCGGCGAGAAGTTGAAGCGGCCGTTGCCTTGATTGGTCTGGTAAATCGTCAACTGGCGCCGGCGGAAGTCCACGCCGCCTTTCAGCGTGTGGCTGCCGGTGGTGAACGAAATGTTGTCGATGTACTGGAAGGTATTCTCGCGGCGGAAGATCGGCAGAGAACGGGTCTGGCCGATGCCGATATAGCTCGACGGCGAGAAAATGGGCAGGTTCTGTTCGTTGGGCGTCACGTTTGCGTTGGGCACGCCCAACTGGTTACCGAGGCCCGAACCAGGCTCGAACTGATCGGCCGTGTAGTCAAGCCGGAACCGGTTGAATCCAACACGCAACTCGTTGACCAGGCGCGGGCTGATGACCTTCGCGTAGCTCGCCACCGCATGCTGCACCGGCGCGAACGAAGTGCCCGCGAACGAGGCTTCGTCGCCGAGATTCACCGCCTTCGAAATACCGGGGATGTTGGTGGGGGGATAGCTGCTTGGCACACGGGTCTCGGTGTTCTGAATCGACCAGCGCGCAAAGAAGTTGTCCTTTGGCGTGATCTGGTGATCGACGCGCACGTCGCCCTGGTTCCAATCCTGCCGCTGGATGAGGTTCGCGAGATAGTTGTTGAACCGTCCCGTCGCGGTCGGCGTGGGATACGCACGAATCATCTTGATGGCGATGGGATCCCAACGCGCGGCAGGAATCTGGTTGCCCGCGAACTGGTCGCGAATGAAACCCGTTCCATTCGGATTCGCGCGCGTGGTGAGCGGGTCGAAAACATTGGCGGTCTCGCCAAAATCGCCGGTCCGCATGCGCGACGTTGGAATGTTGCCGAGCAGCAACTGCTGGGACGCGCGCCGGTAGCCTTCGTAATCCACGAAGAAGAAGGTCTTGCCCTTGCCATTGTAGGCTTTGGGAATAAAGACCGGCCCGCCGAACGAGCCGCCGAATTGATTCAGCCGGAACGAAGGAAACGCCGTGCCTTTGGGGCTGAAGAAATTTCGCGCGTCCATCGCGGAATTGCGGAGGAATTCGAACGCGCTGCCATGCAACTGATTCGTGCCGGATTTCGTGATCACATCCACTACGGCTCCGGAATTGCGGCCAACATCGGCGCTATACAGGTTGGTCTGAATCTTGAATTCCCGCACCGACTCCACGGCGGGACGCAGCACAATCGAGAGCGTCAGGCGTTCGTTGTCGTCGATGCCGTCGAAAAGAAAGTTATTGGAGCCTTCGCGATTGCCGTTTGAAAAGATCTCGGTGCCAGGGCGGCGGTCGTCGGGACGCGTGCCGCTCATGATCGTGCCGCTGGCGGAAAAGCCAACGCCGTTGACTCCCGGGCTCAGGGTGGCTAGTTGAATGAAGTTGCGGCCGTTGAGCGGCAACTGGTTCACTAACTGTTCATTGACAACGGTGCCTAGAGACGAGTTCTCACTCTCCAGCAGCGGCGAGGCCGCGGTGACTTCGACCGCGTCGCTCACCTGTCCGACTTCGAGTTTGAAATCGATACTCGCCTGCTGATTGACTTGCAAGGTGAGGCCTCGCTGTACGACTTTGCGAAACCCCTGCGCCTCTGCCATGACGGTGTAGTCGCCAGGAGGCAAAAGGGGGAGGTTGTAGTTGCCAATGTTATTGGTTACGGTTTCGTGAACGCGTCCGGTCGCGTTGTTTGTAGCTGTCACTTTAGCGTTGACGAGGGCCGAGCCCGAGGGATCCAAAACGGCGCCGCTCAGTTCGGCGCTGGTCACCTGGGACGCAGATGGAAAGGTCAAAGCCAAGACAAGGGCGGGGAGAAGCAACGCTTTCATGGTCGCGACTATATCACTTCGCCGGAGAAATCGGGCCTGCCGCCTCCTTCATCAAACTTTTACAAGCCCTGCACCATTTCCAGGAGCCGCAGCCACAAGCTGGACTCATGATGATTTCCACTCAAACCCTTTCCAACGCTGCTCCGGCTTCCCCCGGATTCGCCGACGCGACTTTGCCGCTCCGCTTGCCTCGCCTTTGGCGCAATGCAATCCAGCCGGAGCGGCCGCAACAAAAGCAGGAACAAATGAGCGAAATTGCGGAGAGCCCTATCTTTACAGATCAAACAGGACAGAGTTGCAAGCAGCAGTAATCCTTTCCGTCCCGAACGGCGGCTGATCTCAATGCGCGGGCTATACTACGGTGCAGGATCAGTCCCGGGAGGACTTCAATGAAACAAATACTAGCCTTACTACTCTGCATTTCTCCAGCAGCGTTCGCCGACCTTTCGCAAGATCAGAAGGTCAGCGACTTTACCCAACTAGCCGCTTTATACGCCCGCAATTATGCCCCTTACGAGTTGAAGCGCGACGCCTTCGGCTTCGATCTATACAACATCGCGCCGTGGCTGGCGAAGGTCAAAGCCTCGGCGTCGGACCTGGAATTCTACGACATCTGCGTCAAATACGTCGCCAGTCTACAGGACAGCCACGATGAATTCACGATGAACTCTGACTATGAGGCCTACATCCCCCTCACCATCGACCTTTATGACGGCAAAGCTCTAATCGACGGCATCGGCCGCACTACGCTTCCCGCTTCGCGGTATCCATTTACCGTCGGCGACGAAGTGATCTCCGTGGACGGTAAAACCATGGCCGCCTGGATGGCCGACCTGCAACCCTACGCAGTCAACGGCGCGTCGAACCCCACCAGCCGCAACCGTTTGGCCTTGGGCGCTGTGTTCGATCGCATTCAAGCATTTTGGCCTACGGCGCCGCTGAGCCTTGTGGGCGACAGCGCCATGGTAGTCGTTCTCCGCCAGTCCACCGGCGCGATGGAGACTTATACGATTCCATGGAAGATCTACGGCACGGCGATTATGGGCGAGGGTCCGATTCCAGCCTTCAACGCCACCGCGCGGCTAAAGAAATCTTCGGCCGCCAGACGGCCGCGCGCTTACGCGGCTTCTTCTCGCCTGGTTCCCAGAGGCGACTCGGAAGTGGCGGGCCACGGCAGCGATTCGAATCCTTGGGGCATCTGGACAGGCGAGCGTCCCGCAATGGCCCCCGATGCCGTCCCGGATTACATGAAGGCGCTGCAACTCCTGACCGAAACCAAGCCCCTGCAGATGGGCGGCCTGTTTCCGTTTGGCGATATTTTCCCCGTCTTCAATCCGCCGCCCGGATTCAGGATTCGCCTCGGCGTCCGTTCCACCGATCTCTTCCTTTCGGGAACCTTCACTGCCGGGGGAAAGACGATCGGCTTCATCCGGATCCCGGACATGGCGCCGCCGAGCCAGACCACGGCGCTCAATCAGTTTGTCGCCGAGATCCTTTTCTTCCAGCAGAACACCGACGGCCTCGTGATCGACGTGATGGCGAACGGCGGCGGCAGTGGCTGCTATACGCAGACGCTGGTTAGCCTGCTCACGCCGCAGAAGATTCGCGGACTCAGCGCGCAGATTCGCGCCACGCAATTGTGGGTTGCATCGGTTTCGAGCTCACTCACCAGCGCGCAACTCAACAATGCGCCGCAATACGTAATCGATCAGTACGCCGCGATTCTCAAAGACGTCAAACAGGCTTTCTCTGAGAATCGAGGCCGCACCGGTTCGCTCCCGCTCTGTGGCTATTCGGCCGATGTGTTTCCTCCCACCGACGGCCGCGGCAACATCCTGTCGTATACCAAGCCGATTCTTGCATTGACCGACAACTACACCCTATCGGCCGGCGAAGTCTTCGTCATGATGCTGCAGGATGAAGGACGCGCCACCCTCTTCGGCGATCGCACCGATGGCGGCGGAGGCAACGTAGTTTCATTCGATGCCGGCGCCTATTCAGAGGGCAACACGCGTATGACCATGAGCATCATTACCCGCAAGTCCCCCGTTGCGACTCCAGGCTTTCCGTCGCTGGAATTCTACGATGGCGTTGGAATCTATCCCGATATCTTCGCCGACTACCAGACCGAGGAGAATCTCAAGACCGGCGGGCAGGCTTTCGTTGCTTCGTTCACCTCGGCGATTCTGGACCTGATCGCCAAATCCGCCCAATAACCTAGCCCCAACGCCTTGGCTTGAAACCGGAGGATGTGGGCGGCGCGGCCGTTAGCCGCCGCCTCTTCCTCCGTTCGGTTTCGCCCCCCTGTTCATCGCGGCTCTTTTGGCGCATAATAACGGCAGTCAAGCCTGTTTAGGGAGAGTAGCGTTTATGACCCTGGTCAGTGTTTGCCGCCTCGCGCCCGCCACGATCGCGGCCTTCCTTTTGGCGTCCTGTTCTTCGGACACTCCGGCGCCAATCCCCTCAAAAGCTGTTGACCCCGGAACTGCCGCTGCAGCAACTGGCGCGCCCGCCGCGGGTCAAGCCCAACCCGTCACCGGAAAAACGGCCTATTGGGAGATGTACAAGAAGGCCCGCGCGTGGGCCCCTGATATCACCCCGCTGAGTCTCACGAGCAAGAAGATTCCAGGCATGAAGAATCCGGATGGCAAAGCCGCGATGTGGACGGCGGTGTTCGCCTCAGCCTCGAAACATGAAGTTCGCCGCTTCAGCTATGCAATCGCCGCCGCCGAAGGCGTGGTCAAGGGTGTCGAGGCAGAGCATGCAATGGCTTGGGGAGGCCCAACGCGCGAAGCTATGCCGTTCCGTATGGCAGACGTTGGTACGGACTCGGATGCCGCCTACCAGACGGCATATAAGAAAGGCGAAGACTGGCTCAAGAAGCATCCGAACGAGGAGTACACCATGACCCTCGGCAGCGCCTCGCGTTTTCCCGCGCCCGTGTGGTACATCCTGTGGGGCAACAACAAGTCCGGTTTCAACGCCTGGGTGAATGCTAACTCGGGCGCCATCGCCGAAGGCAAGTGATCTGCGAGGCTATTTTTCGGTGTACGGTTCGATCTTGTTCGCCTTCATCTGGAACGACACGTCGCCGAACGGGCTCTTGTAGTCCTTGATTTCGAGCTTGCCGATCACCCATACCGGATCCCAAAAGCTGACTTTGGTCTTTTGGCCATTTCCCATCGTTACGTGGACAATCTGGTTCGGCGGTGGGGGAGGCGTGTGAACGCACGCGCCGACGTACGGCACCAGCAGGAACTCGACCACGCGGTCTTCGTCGTCCTCGAGCGGCACCATGAAGCCCGGAACCCTGACGCTGGTTCCGTCCATCTTCTTGAGATTGGGCGTGATCTTACCGGTGCGGTAGTTCAACTCCCGCATCGTGGCCCACTCGAGCTTTGAAATGGAATCTTCTGCGTACAAACCGATGGCCAAGGCGGCGCCGGCTACCCACGCGGCGACAGAAAACCCTTTTCGTAGCTGGTGCAATGCAAATTCTCCCATGTAATCCCTCATTCTACTGTTTCTTGTTCAGGAGAGCGGAAATCTCCTGATCGAGCGAGTCGAGCTTGTAAACCGACATTACGTCCTTGGAGTCACTCCAGTCCTTGGTGGATGCTTCGTTCGCCAATTTGCGGGCGGCCTGCCCGTATTCGGCGACCTTGCGCGACACGGCGCGATCCTCGGACTGGTCTTTGTACCCGTCCACCATTGAGACGCGATCCCGGAGAAACGCGGTTACGGCTGCTTCGAGTTTCTTCGACTCTTCGAGAGCCTTGGCGCCCTTGGCGGAAAAGAAGGCCTTGTTGGCCGCCGCGAGCTTCTCCGCATCTGCCTTGACCTGCCCGGCTACGCGCCGCCATTCGGCTGCTTCCGGGCTGCCGCTGGATGACGACGCCGCCGCGCTGGCGGTGGAAGCCGCCGGGCCGCCGCTTCCTGCGGCGGATGCGCCCGCGCCGAAATAGTAGAGTGAGTTGAACAGGAACTTGAAGGTTCCGTGCGGCTGGCCGCGCCACTGGCTGCGGAACCCAACCAGAACGACATGGCCGCCGCCCACCTGAACGTCCACAAGCGCGCCCTTGCCCTGGATCTTTTCGGGATGCAGCAGGTAGCCGCTCATCAGGGGATTGGCCTCCCGCGGATAGGCCGCGAGGATTTTGCCCTTGAAGCCGCTCTTGGTTTCAAATGCCGGGCCCCGCTCGAACATGACGTTCACTTCCTTCGGCAGGCCCGTCACGAGCGGGTGGTTCAGATCGGCGATTTCCACGCGAAGCAGCGCTCCAGGGCAATTGAATTCCGCTTGCCGCAGCCCGGAAAGCACATTGATCACGGGCAGGTTGAGCTTGTCGATGGCGAACTGCGAGGCGTTGTTGAGGGTCACCAGCGTGCCGCCGCCGTTGACGAAATCGCGCAGCGCTTGCGTGCCGGAATCGCCGATGCCCCCGGCGTAGCGGCCTTCGATGGCGCCTGCCTGGTGGCCCTCGAGAATCGTTCGTTTGGACATGTCCGGAATCACAATCACGTCGAAGCGCTCTTTCAGGTGGCCGGCCTGGATTTCGGCGTTGTAGAGATTCTTGTACGGGAACTTATATTGTTCGAAGATCCACCGGGTCCAGCCCTCGTCGATCGACGCGGCCCAAGGCCGGTAGAGGCCAATCCGCGGCGCAGCCCCTGGAGGATTCAGCTTGGCATCGGGTTTTGCGCCTGCTGCGAACGCCTCGTTGATGACTTTGAAGCTGACGTTCTGCATTCTGGTGACAGGAGAGTTCACCTGCGGCGCCACGTTGAGCCGGCGCATTTTTGCCCGTGCCGCCGCCTCGATCGGAACCTTGACCGAAACCGTTTCGACGCCCATCTGCATAGGCAGGGTCCAACCGGTTACGTCGTACGGCGCGTCCGGCAATTCGGGGTACTTCTGCACCTCGAATAACTCGTGTGCGAGACGCGCGAACGGCTGATCCATCGCGATCACCCAACTGCCGGCCTTGTACTCGATTCCGTTGAATGCGACCGGATCTGTTGTTTCCTGCACCTCGAGCCCGGCGAGCATCAGTTTTTCGATGAGGATGGCCGCCGTTGGCAGGTCCCGCTGTTCCCGCGGAATCACGTAGGCGAACGGAGGTTCTTTTGTGTAGCGATCGATGGTGTCGCGACCGGCCTGATACCGGGTGAACAGCAGTTCTTCGCGGTTTTTCGCGGCCGTGCTCAATACCGCCATCGACGCGCCCTGCATGTAATTCACGGCGTCCTGCAGGCGCCACCAGCCGCCCTTCCAGGGGCTCGAATAGAAGACCTCCGCCCGCAGGTCCTGCTTCTCGGACGGGAACTCGTCGATCGTGTAATAGCGAGGCGTGGCGTACCTGTAGAGCGCGGTCTCGGTCAGGAACGAAACCGTATTGCGGAAGCTGTTGACGTGATCGATAAAACCGGGATACCAGTCGTCATACCGGCCCCGGTGCATGGCGCCGGGCATGTCGTGCTGATCGAGGTAGGCGGCCATGGACGTGCCAAAGACGTTGACCCAGCGCCACATCAGCGGATGCACCTGAGTGGACACCGGTTCGGCGAACGGCGGGATCCAGATGCGGGAAGGGAATGGGGCCGTCTGGTGGTGGTTGTACATCACCTGCGGCCAGAAATCCTGCATCGCTTTGTTGATGACCCGTGACTCGATCATGTTGTTCATGTAGCCGTCGCGGTTGTTGTCGTGGCCCACGTATTCCTGGTAGAGCCATGGCAACGGCGAGACTTCGTAGGTGGTGCCGAGGTTCTTGCGGTACCAGTTGGCGACCATCGTCTGCCCGTCGGGGTTGAGCGAGATCCAAAGTACGAAGATGACTTCGTTGAGGATTTTCGCGACCTCCGGATCGTTCGGGCGGCTCACGAGGTTGTAGGCGAGGCCCATCGTGTGTTCCTGGCCGGCGACCTCGGTGGCGTGCAAGCCGCCGTCGATATGGACGATCGCTTTACCCTCCCGGGCCAGTTGATGGGCTTGCTCGTCGTTCAGTCCCTTGACCTGCGCAAGGCGCCGGGCGATGTCTTTGAACTTGTCGAGTTGCGCGAGGTTCTGTGGCGTCGAGATCAGCGCAACGTACCAGTCGCGGCCCTGCGAAGTCTTGCCGACATTGACGAGCTTCAGGTAGTCCGACGCGGCGTCGAGCTTCTGGAAGTATGCGAGAGACTCTTCATAAGTGGTGAGCTTGAAGTCGGCGCCAGGCCGGTACCCGAGCACCGATTCCGGCGCCGGAACCTGGGCGAAAAGGCCACAAGTCGCCAGCGCGAGGGCAACTAGCGAACAGAGACAGGCTTTGCGAATTACCAAGGATCCAGGAAGCCTTGACGCCGGGCCCGTTGGTCGCGACACCTTCAAAAGAAACGAATTGGACATGAGGGGAACCCTCTCAGACTAGCAAACGCGCCGCCACGGGAAGGGCTGTCTCAAAACGGCAGATCGTCCGATAGTTCCGCCAGATCGCCCTCGCACTTGGGCGTCAGCCGCTTATTGATGTAGATGTTCTCGTTGTCGCCCTTCGTCACCTTTGCGATCGCCAGTTGGACGTTCAAGAGGTCCCGCAGGCGATGCGGCAAGTCGGAAAACGGCTCGAGTTCCAAGCCGCACGCCTTCATTTCTTTCTTCACCCATTCGATCGTGTTTGGCGTGATCGCGCGGTTCTTGAAAAGGAGCCGGTTTTCGAACGCTCCGGCAGTGACCCGGAAGCGCCATTTCAACAGGGGATTGCCGGATGATTTCGCGGTTGTGAGTTCTACGGACTCCACAGTTACGCGATACTGGCCATCCGGCAGGCCGAATCGCATCTGCGCCTGCGCGGGCCGGGATTGCTGCTGCTCGCTCGCCGGAGCGCGGCGGTAGTCTTCGTCAAAGCGGCTCAGATCCACAGCGGGCCTTGCTTCCTGGGTAGCTGTCATAATGTTTCGATCACTGCCTCCTGACCTTTCTATCGAACAGAATCCATGGCGAAAATAGAGCGAAAACCAACATTTGCGCATCGGCGAAAGTCGGCGCCCGCAGCGGCAGGGTGAGAGAATACGAAACAGCGGAACTATGCCTCCGTACGAAAACGCCCTAGTCGTGAACCTGGTCGGCCATGCCGCCGGCACGCTGATCTTCGGCATTTTCCTTGCCCTTTTTCTTAGCGATAGAGCTGGTTCGCGCCTGCGCGGGAGTTGGCTCACGGTGCTGGCCGCCGCCCTCGCCCTGACGTGGAACGCGGGTTCCCTCGCTGCGCTACTGGTCGCCAAGCAGGACAATGAAGACTCCTTACTCGCCGCCATCAGCTTCAGCGCGCTCAGTCTGCTGCCCGCTGTGCTGCTCCATATCTCCATGCGCGACACACTGGCCCCGCTGCGGATCTGCGCCTACGGACTCAGCGGCGCCGCCGTGGCGCTGCATGTCAGCGAACACTTCAGGCGCCAGCCCGAACTCCACAGTTTCGGGATCCTGATCATTACCATGGGCTTCGGCGTCCTGACCCTCATTTCCGCGGCGATCGCCGTGGTTCGCGGCCGCACGGCGCCGGGCTCGCGGCTGCTCGCGTCGATGTCGCTGGCGCTCTTTGCGACCTCGTTTGCGCACTTCGGGGTACATGACGGCCACGCCTGGTCGAACGAGCTCTTCTTCCATCACGCCGGCCTGCCCTTGGCGGTTTTTGTCTTACTGCAGGACCTCCGCTTCCTGCTGCTCGACGCCTTCCTGCGTTTTCTCGCGAGCGCCACGCTGGCCGCGATCATCGCTGCCGCGACGCTCCGGGCGCCCATTCCAGCGACTGGCAACGCGGCGTTGCAACAGAGTCTGGCAATCGGGCTCCTCTGCGCGGCGATGCTGCTGTTTGCCGCTGTGCACAGCTTTGTCCAGCAGTGGCTGACGCGCACCGTTTTCCGGCGACCGAATGCGGACGACGCCGCGCGCAAGCTGCGAGTGGAGGGTCCCGACCAGGCGGACGAATACCTGGCGTGGAGCGTCATTCAATTGGCATCTTTTCTTAACGCGGAGCAGGTGGAATCGATGGATTCGCCCGATGGATGCGGCAACCCGTCCCCCCATCCCGCATCCGACCACGATCACCTCTCAGGAGGCTACCCCGACTGGGTGGAGGCCATGGCGCCGCTGCACGCCAGCGCCGCGCATCCCAAGCGGCTGTTACTTTTTGGGCGGCGGCGCGGCGGGCTGCGTTATCTCAGTGAAGACTATCTCTTTCTTGGCCAAATGGCCAACGTGATCAGCGAGCGGCTGAGCGAGTTCCACAATCGCGAGATGCAGAAGCTGGTGACTGAGGCGGAGTTGCGGTCGTTGCAAGCCCAGATCAATCCCCACTTTCTCTTCAATGCATTGAATACCATCTACGGGACGATTCCGCGGAACTCGCCGGAGGCGCGCAAGATGGTGCGCAATTTGTCGGACATTTTCCGCTATTCGCTGCAGGCCGGCGAGGGAACCGTGGCTTTGGATCGGGAAGTGGAAATCGTCCGTGCGTACCTCGAGATCGAGCAGCTCCGGTTCGGCGACCGCCTGCGGGTGGAAATCGAGACGGCCCCGGAAGTGGCGTCATACAGGATCCCGGCGCTGACGCTGCAGCCGCTGGTGGAAAACGCGATCAAACACGCCATCGCGCTGAATCCCGCGGGAGGCCTGGTTCGCCTTCGCGCGATCGCCACTGAGGAGGGCGGACTCGAAGTCCAAGTATCGGACACCGGCAAAGGGACAAGCGGCGGCGAGCCCGAAGCGGGCGCGTCGATTGGAATCGAAAATGTCAGGCGGCGCCTGGAGCTATCCTATGGTCCACTCGCCGCGGTGGCCCTGCGCCTCGAAGCCTCGGGAAGCGATGTCACCGTGCGGTTCCCGCCGTCGGCGCCGGCGCCAGCCAGATAGGCCCATAGATCCCACAGAACTAGTCCGCATATCCCTTACCGGTCGCACGCTGGGACACGCCGGCGTGTCCCAGCATGGGCGGGTGTAGAGGTATGCGGACTATTATTGCGGGGGGGATGGAGCAAGACCCGATTCCTGCGGCCGGCCGTATTAGACTGACATTCATGAGAATCCTACCGTACCTGCTCCTATGCGCCGCCGCGACGCTGCTGGCCCAGAAATCGAATGACCCGCCAGCGAAAGGCAAAGTCGTACGCATCAAGGTGCATGGCGCCGGTCTCGAAGGCAATCTCTCTGGGGATTCGCCGGATCGCGACGTGACGGTCTACCTTCCCCCGAGTTACGAGAGGAGCAAAAGCAAGCGTTTTCCGGTGTTGTACCTGCTCCACGGCTTCACCGACAACGACGAGAAATGGATGGGGTTCCAGAAACATTTCATCAACGTGCCGGAGGTGATGGACCGTGCCCTCGCGGCCGGAACCGCGAAAGAAATGATCGTCGTCATGCCGAACGCCTTCACGCGTTTTCAAGGCAGCATGTACTCGAGTTCGGCGGCGATCGGCGATTGGGAAGGTTTCGTGGCGAATGAGCTGGTTTCTTACATCGACAGCCACTACCGCACGCTCGCGAAGCCGGAAAGCCGCGGCCTCGCGGGACATTCCATGGGAGGCTACGGCACGATCCGCATTGCGATGAAGCGGCCCGGCGTCTATTCGAGCATCTACGCGATGAGCGCCTGCTGTCTCGCGCCGCCACCACCGCAGCCGCAAGGGACTCCGGGTCAGCCCTCGAAGGCGGAGGCCGTGAAGTCCAACGAAGATATCGCGAAGGCGGATTTCATGACCAAGGCGGCGCTGGCGTCTGCAGCGGCATGGAGCCCGAATCCCAAGAACCCGCCCCTGTATATCGACCTTCCGACCAGGAATGGCGAACCGCAACCAGGCGTCGCGGCGCGCTGGTCAGCCAACGCGCCCCTGGCGATGGCGGACCAGTACATCGGCAACCTGAAGCGCCTGAAGGCGATCGCAATCGACGTCGGGGACAAGGATTTTCTCATTCGCGGCGTCAAAGACCTCGACCAGCTACTGACGGTCAACGACGTGCCGCATGGTTTTGAAATCTATCCCGGTGACCACGTCAATCACATCAGCGACCGCGTGGAGATGAAGGTGACCGAATTCTTCGCTAAGAATCTCGTCTTCGAAGGCGCGAAACACTGACGACGGCGATGCCGGTGAGGATGCCCGCAAAGAGACCGGCTGCGGGCAGTAAGGCCTGATAGGGCCGGAACGGCATGGTCTCGGCAGGCGCCGTCGACTGAAGCGTCGCGCCTGCGCCGCCTTTTTCCGCCGCCCGCAGGTTCTCTTCCATGAAGCGCTGCACGAGTTCGTTGACGACACTCTTCGAGACGTTTTGGGTTTTGGACGAATACGCGATTACGAACGAATCCGGAGCCGCCGGATCCTGCAGGATGCTGATATCGCGGCGCACATCCGCAATGACATCCTCGAGCGGGACATCCGGTTTTTCGTACAACCCCTGCTGCTTCACCAGTTCCGCGAGCGCGGTTCGCCGGAATACCTTTTGTGCGAGGCCGTCGATAAAGGCGCCTCGGCTCGCGGCTTCGATACCCGAGATCCGGATCGCCGATTGCGATCTGTAGTGTGGCGGCGCTACGAACGCCGCTGCGAAACCCAACGCGACCCCGGCAACCGCGAACCCGCCGATCCATGCGAGGGTTCTTGACGTCAGAATGTGCATATGCAGAGCTCCTTGGGCGATATCCAGCAGGTCAGCCGCGGCGGGGTTCTCCATGTCCTCGAGCAGGGCCTCAAACTCGGCGCCGTAGCGGTCGCGCCAGGCTCGCGGATAGAGCCTGCCAAGCAGGCGCCCCAGGCGTCTCATGCCGGCTTCAGGCGCTTCAGGCCCGTCTTCACGATCTGTTGCAGCGCGGTGAGTTGCTCTTCCAGATGTTCGCGTCCCGCCGCACTCAACCGGTAAGGCTGGCGGCGCACATCGTCGCCAGCGACCGGCCGAATCCAACCACGCTGTTCGAGCCTCGTGATGGCGCCGTACAAAGTTCCGGGCCCGAGGCGCACTCGAGCGAAACCGGCGATGTCTTCCATCATGGCGTAGCCGTGTTTGTCGCTCTCGGCGAGGCTCGCGAGAACGAGTAAAGAAGGGTCAGACATGGTTATTACGCGTCACGTAATATATCGTGCCACGTAATAACCGGGGCGTCAAGTCCCCAATGTCTTAGCTCAGTGGACGTCGTAGCCGCGAACCAGGCGCAGCGTCCGGTCCCAACGGGTTTTACTGAAGAAGTTGGTCGCCAGGTCGAGGAAGTGCTCCAGCCGAAAATCCACGAGGTTCTCCGTGGAGGTCGCGTAGGACCAGAAGATGATCGTCGGCTTGCCAATGATGTTGTCGCGGGGCACAAAACCCCAATAGCGGGAGTCCAGCGAATTGTCGCGATTGTCTCCCATCGCAAAGTACCGCCCCTCGGGGACCACCAGTTCGCCCGTCGCCTTGTCCACATGGGTCATCATTTCCGTCACCCGCGCCATGTATTCCGGCGGCACGTCCGTCGGCGTATCGGGAAAGCCGTCGCGGTACGGAATGCTGAAGTTGTGGATGTGCTGCTTGTATGGTTCGCGCAGGGCATGCCCGTTGAGAAACACCTGCTTGTTCACGATCTTCAAACGGTCGCCGGGAAGCCCCATGACGCGTTTGACGTAGCTCTGGCGCGGGTCTGGCGGAAACTTGAAGACGATGATGTCGCCGCGCTTCACCTCCGTGTACGGCAGCAGGACCTTGCTCAAAGTCCCCGGCGGCGAATAGGATAGCTTATCGACGATCAGGTGGTCGCCCACCAGTACGGTGCTTTCCATCGACGAGGTGGGCACCACGAAGGCTTGCATGAGCGTGGTGGTGCCGAACAGCAGAATCAGGATCGTAACGGTCCATTCCGACACAAAGTCGCGAACCGCGAGCAAATACTTTTCCATTAGAACTCACTATTCAAGGGGATACCCGCGTACGAGCTGAAAGGTCCGGCGCCAGCGCGTCCGGTCGAAGAAATGCACGACGACGTTTTTGACATGGGTCAATGAAATGGACGGATCCTGCAGGTGTTCGGTAGGCGCTTCGAACGACCAGTAGATGATCAACGGTTTGCCGATGATGTTCTGCCGGGGTACAAAACCCCAGAACCTCGAATCGTCCGACTCGTCGCGATTGTCGCCCATCGCGAAATAGCAATCGTCCGGAACCACCAGTTCGCCGGTTTTGCGGTCCAGGTGCTGGTCCAGCATTTCCTGCGCTTCTTTACGCAGGTACGGATACGAGTCGCCAGGAAAGAAATGCTTGTAGTAGTCGACGTAGCCCTGACGATGCACTACGTAGGGTTCGTTCATCGCTTTGCCATTCACATACAGCAGTTTGTCGACAATCTTGATGCGGTCGCCCGGCAGCCCGATGGCGCGCTTGACGAACGTATTGTGAATATCGAGCGGGTAGCGGAACACGATGATGTCGCCGCGTTTCACCTGGCGGTAAGGGAGCAGATACTTGCTGATCGGGCCGGACGGCGAATAGGCCAACTTATCCACCAGCAGGTGATCGCCGATCAACAGCGTGTTTTTCATCGAGCCCGTCGGAATGACGTAGGCCTGCACGAGCATGGTCGTGCCGAACAGGAGCAAAAGAATCGTGACGGTCCACTCGGCGAGGGCGTTGCGAGGCGGTTCCTCTTCCACTTGCGGAGCCGTTACCGCCGCGGGCTTCTCGACTGTTAGTTGCGTTGCCCCCGCGGCCGCTAGCGGGTGTTCTCCAGCAGTTTCGGCCAGCGTAGCCGAATTGCTGGAACCCACCGGATCGGTCCGCGACAATTCTTCGTCCACTCTGTCATTCTAGCGGACTTCGGTGCATCCGCCATACTCCGAAAGTTTTGATATGCTCTAGGAACTCAAATGACGCAGGAACTCAAGGATAACGATTTCCAAAGATTCTGGCGCCGCCTGCAGCAACTCGGCTTGAACGCCTACGAAGCTCGTTCCTACCTGGTGCTGGTGGGGCATCCGCGGTTCAAAGCTCTCGAGCTCGCGGCTCGCGCGCATGTGCCCCGGCAGAAGATTTACGAGGTTCTCGATTCCCTTGTGGAAAAGGGTTTTGCGCAGGTGATCCAGGAAAAGACCAAGCTTTTTTCCGCTGTCGAACCGGCGCTCGCGGTGCCGGCATACCTCTCTCGCCGGTCCCAGCAATTGCAGCAGGAACTCACCGAGCAATCCCGCATGGCGACGGGGTTGGTCGAAGACCTGAACTCCACCTACTCCGAAGGGCAGGGGGGCCGCGGCACCCTCGACTTTCTCCGGATCGTCAGCGACCATAGCCAGACGGCGGCGCAGTATCGAAAGATGCTCAGCGAGGTCCAGAACGAGTATCTGGAGTTTTCGCGCCCGCCCTATGCGGTCGATCCGCTCGATGAACAACTGGTCCGCGACGCCCGCAAGCGCGGCGTGAACTGCCGGCTCATCTTCCAGTCGGGCACGCTCGACGAACCCCACCGCCAGAGGCTCGCGGAATACCTTGCCATTGGGGTCCACATTCGCTTTGTGGATTCTCTCCCCATGAAGCTGGCGCTATTCGACTGTTCGCAGGGGATGATCGCCTTGCTCGATCCGGTGATCACTAAGCCCGCCTGGACCTCGCTGCGGTTTGACCACGAGGGTTTGGGCGCCGCGATGAAGGGGCTGTTCGAGGACTACTGGCGTCACGCGCCGGGCCAGGTGGAGCTTCCAGCGGCTTAGCGCATCCTCATGGTGCTCTTCTTCGCGATCGCCTTCGGCTATTCCTGGCTCGTGGACCTATCCATGATCCTCTTCAAGACCCCCATCGAAATCGGCATGCCGTTGATGAGTTTTGGACCCGCTCTCGCCGCTGTCATTACGCACCGGCTGACTTCCGGCAACTGGCGTGTCTTCAGTTCCCCCACGACATGGCTGCGAACCCTGTGGGTTTCCGTCCTGGGGATTGTGCTCGTGATTGCCGCCTATGTGGTCATCCCCGGCGTTGCGACCGCCGCCGATCCCCGGAAACTGAATTGGAGCATCCTGCTTTCGCTAGGTGTTTACAATTCCTCGACGCTCCTCGGCGGACCGCTGGGCGAGGAACCCGGTTGGCGCGGCTACGCCTTACCCCGGCTCGAGCAGCGCTTCGGTCCGCCGCTTGCGACGTTGTTTCTAGGACTAATCTGGACGGCGTGGCACCTGCCCCTGTTCCTCGTGTCGGGCTGGACCAGCTCTCCCATCTGGCTATTTGCCGCGATCCTGCTGGGGCTGTCGTTCACCATGACTCTGGTCGCGAATCTTTCGCGATTCTCGGT
>JACXTT010000474.1_pt1 | contig 68179 bp, 63 predicted proteins | sample 9270951 | NCBI WGS metagenome assembly JACXTT01 (sample SAMN15532306, study PRJNA645909) | rock metagenome | isolation source: weathered quartz diorite | place: Puerto Rico | collected 2017-06-21 | reverse complement strand
GGGCGGCCGGTGGGGAATCTGCTGTTTCTTGGACCAACGGGTTCGGGCAAGACGCGCATTGTGGAAGCGGCAGCGGAGATTTTGTTTGGAGATCCACGAGCAGTGATCAAGGTGGATTGCGCGGAGTTTCAACACTCGCATGAGATAGCAAAGTTGATTGGTTCGCCGCCAGGGTATTTGGGACACCGGGAAACCCATCCGTTGATCACGCAGGAGGCGCTTGCGGCGAATCACACGGACAAGCTGAAACTGAGTTTCCTGCTTTTCGATGAGATTGAAAAAGCGTCGGATGCGTTGTGGCAGTTGCTGTTGGGGATGTTGGACAAAGCGACATTGACGTTGGGAGACAACCGGCGGGTAGACCTGTCGCAAACGGTGATTTTCATGACGTCGAACCTGGGGGGAGGAGAGATCACGGAGCTGATGACTGGTGGGATGGGATTCATTCAGCCCAAAGATAAGCCTGCTGGGGACCTAGACGAGAAAGTGGAGAGAACAGCGGTTGAGGCGGCGAGAAGGAAATTTTCCCCGGAGTTCATGAACCGGTTGGATAAAGTGGTGGTGTTTCATCCGCTGCAAAGAACACAGCTGGAAGAAGTGTTGGAGATTGAGCTGGGACAAGTACAGCAACGGGTGCTCGAGACAGCGCGCGGGCAGTTCTTATTCCGGGTGACCGGAGCGGCGCGGGACTTCTTGCTGCAGGAAGGGACGGATCAGCGGTACGGAGCACGGCACTTGAAGCGGGCAATTGAGCGGCACATTGTATATCCGCTGGCGAATCTGCTTGCTACAGAACAGGTGCACCTCGGCGATTTGATCTGCATCGACTACAACAAGAGGCAGGAATGCCTGACATTCACCCGCGAGGGCGAAAACCTTTCGATGCCCGTGCGCAAGATTGAGCCCGTCGCTCCCGTGAAAATGGCGCAAGCCAAGAGCGGTAAGACGGTGGATGAGCCTTCGTCCACGCGGGTCCCAGAACCTGCGCCGCGCATGGCTCGCTGACAAACACAAAATTCTTTAGGCCCAGACAACCCTGTCTGGGCCTTTTTCTTTTTGGGGCCGACGCGGTAGAGTAGATTGGGAGTCCCTCCGGAGGCCTCCATGTTCACACAAAAGAAGAATGTGGCTGTCCTGGCCCCGCGAGCCGTAGTCTGCGGGTTCGCAATTGCGATTCTTTTGAGCGCACCTGCGGCATTTGCGCAGAGGACTCAATTAAGACCCGGCTGGAATCTTTTTTCCGTACAGCAAGACATTACCGTGGGCAAACAGAATGCCCAGCAGGCGGCACGTCAATTGCCAATGTGCAACTCGCCGAAGGTGGACGCGTATCTCACGCAACTGGGGATGAAGCTCGTGGCGCACCTGGACACACACGGCGCGCAATATCCGTGGGAGTTTCATTGCGTAAACGACCGGGCCATCAACGCGTTTGCGTTGCCCGGCGGCTACGTGTTCGTGAATCGCGGCGCGATTGAGGCTGCGGACAATGAGGCACAGCTTGCGGGCGTAATGGCTCACGAGCTATCGCACGTTGCTCTGCGGCACGGCACGAATCAAGCAAGCAAGGCGCAGCTGGGCCAGGGGGCCGTAGGTTTGCTTGGGGCGCTTTCCGGCGGAGGCGTAGGCGGAGCTCTGATAACGCAGCTTGGCTCGTTTACCGCTGGCAGTGTGCTGCTTCGGTATTCGCGTACAGCGGAAACACAGGCGGACGTCAGCGGCACACAGGTTTTGTACGATTCAGGCTACGACCCGCGGGCGATGGCGCAGTTTTTCGAAAAACTGGAGGCAGAGACAAAGGGGAAGAATCCGCCGGAGTTTTTTTCGGACCACCCGAGTCCCGACCATCGCGTCGAGCGTGTGGATCAGGAGATAGAAAGGCTAGGCGGAATGCCCTCCAATGCGCGGAAAGATTCGCAAGAGTTTGAAGCGGCGAAACGGGAGGTCATGAGCCTGCCGATCGTGAAAAAAGCGACGCCCGGCGCCGGGGGTTCCACAGGAATTTCGAAGCCGGCGCCGCCTTCCGGGAACTATTCGACGTATCAAGGTACGAGCTACACGCTAAAGTATCCGGATAATTGGAAGAAATATGGGGATCAGGGCGATATCGCGTTTGCCCCGGACGGTGGAATTGGAAATGACGCAAGCGGCCATGGCGCATTGGCTTACGGACTTACGGTGGGAACTTCCCCATTGCAGAATGCGGATGCGGCCAATGCGCTGGACGCGGCTACACAAGAATTGATTTCCGGGCTGCAGAAATCGAATCCAAATATGAAAGTGGTGCGGCAATCGTCGCGGGTGCGCTTGAACAACCTGCCGGCGCTTTCGACCTATCTAACCAACGATTCGCCTGTGGGAGGCAAGGAGACGGACTGGATCATCACGGTGATTCGGCCTGAAGGCTTGGTCTATTTCGTGTGCACAGCGCCGCAGGCGGAATACTCGAATTACGACAAGACTTTTGGGAGTATTTTGGATAGCGTGCGGTTCAAGTAGAGCCTCAGGAGGGGAGGTCTTATGAAGCGTGCGGTCTATTTTTGTCTCTTACTGCTATCCTGGGCTCCGCATAGTCGCGGGATGCAGTCCAATCTAGCGAGCCGAACGGGCCGGTTGCGCATGCTGCAGGGCATTGTAATGGACGTCCAGAATTCGCCGGTCACGGACACCGTTGTCCGCTTATGGCGCGACCCGGAACGCAAGCAATTGGTCTTGGAGGGCAAGACGGATGCGGAAGGGCGCTTTCGCTTGTCGAACGTGAAGCGCGGCACCTACTTTATCGAGTTCCTTGCGCCGGGTTTCCACTCTTATGTGACGGAGTTTGAGGTTTCGAATGTGACTTCTGCGACGGGATTGGTAATCTCGCCGCTGCTGCGCGGTGTAGCGAGCGGTAGTGCTGGATAAACAGACCGAAACTTGTACGAAAAAGGGCGACTGCAAATGCGGCCGCCCTTTTTTGTTGTCGGTTGGAATTCGGAAGCGTTAGTTGTCGTCGGAATTTTCGCCATCGAAAAGGAAGGGAAGAGCCTTGCGGTGCAAAAGATAAGCTAAGAGCGCGAGGAAACCGCGTGCCAGCGGGCGTCGGAAGCGTACTGGGAAGTGTAAAGTTCATTCGAGCGGCGGATTGCGTCTGTGATGCTGGGAACGATATTTTTCTCGCCGACGTGGCGTTCGAACTCCGCCTGATGCATGAGTTGCGAGGGTTGTTCGCGCGCGCCGCACAGCAAGAGCGTGCGGCCAGTGGAATGAACCTCATCGGCAAGTTCCTGGATGGCGCCAAGCCCGGTGGCGTCAATGGCCGTCATATTGCGAAGCCGAAGGATGACAATAGGAGGCAGATTCTCCATGTCGCGGAAGATTCCGTCGAACTTGTCCGTGGCGCCGAAGAGAAACGGCCCGTGCACGCGAAAGACCGCCGCGTAGGACGGGATGTCTTTGCCTTGAAGGACATGGATGCTGCTGTCCGCTACGTAGTCGCTAGTAACTCGAGTAACGGTCGTGGTGCGGGAAACTTTTCGAATAAACATAAGCGCTGCGAGAACCATGCCAACTTCGACAGCGAAGGTAAGGTCGGTGACGACGGTCAGTGTTAGAGTAAGAAGCCAGACGGCGATGTCCGCGGTGCTGAGCTTAAGAATTTCCGGTATTTCTTCCCAGTCGCCCATGTTGTAGGCAACCATCATAAGAATTGCCGCCAGCGCGGAGAGCGGGACGTTTTTGACGAGCGGGGCGGCAAAAAGGATGACCGCAAGCAGGGTAAGAGCATGAATCATTCCCGCTACGGGAGTTTTTGCGCCGGAACGAACGTTCGTTGCGGTCCGCGCGATTGCGCCAGTCGCTGGGAGACCCCCAAAAAGCGGCGAGAAAATATTGGCTACGCCCTGAGCCATGAGTTCGACGTTGGGATTGTGCTTGTCGCCGGACATTTTGTCGGAGACGACGGCGGACATGAGCGACTCGATAGCGCCTAGCATCGCGACCGTGAAGGCGGCGGAGAAAAGCTGGCGCATTGTGTCGTAATGCAAGGAAGGTACGGAAATGTGGGGAAGGCCGCTGGGAATTCCGCCAAAACGCGAGCCGATGGTTTCCACGGCTAAATGCAACACGGCAACTGCGGCGGTGGCCCCAAAGCAGACAACGATTGCACCCGGAATTTTGCGCGCAAACTTTAAGCAGAGAATCATGACGGCTAGAGAAAGGCTGGCCAGCAGAGTTGCCTGCCAGTTCAATGTGGGAAATGCGTGGCCGAGCGCGGCCATACGATGGAAGAAATCGCCAGGGACCGAATCGAGATGCAAACCAAAAAAATCGCGGATTTGCGTGCTGGCAATCAAGATGGCGATGCCATTCGTGAAACCAACGACGACGGGGCGAGGAAAATATTTGACTGCCGTGCCCATGCCGGTTGCGCCGAGCAGCAGGAGAAGAACGCCGGCCATCATGGTGCAGACGAAGAGGCCATCGATGCCGTGCTTCGCGATAATTCCGGCAACTACCACGACGAATGCGCCCGTGGGGCCGCCGATTTGCGTTTTCGAGCCACCAAGGGCGGAGATCAGGAAACCTGTGACGATGGCGCAATAGAGACCGGCTTGTGGAGAAAGGCCGGAAGAGATGGCAAACGCCATAGCAAGAGGAAGCGCGACGAGCCCAACTGTGACTCCCGCAATCAGGTCAGACAAAAATTTGTGACGGTCGTAGTTGCGCAGCAGGATTACGGATTTCGGTAGCCAAGCGTCGAGAGCAGCGTTCATCGAAGTGAGGACAGGGCCCTAAGTGATTCGAACCCCATTCTAACAGCGCGGCGACAAAGATTTGCGCCCCTCGCACAGACAAGTGTCTTTTTGGAAAGAGCCGCTGCGAGCAGAACGAGCACGAAAACTAGCCCGCTGCCTTGCTCGCGCTCGATGGATTCCAGCGAAGGATCGGCTTGCGCGCGGCGCCGACTTCGTCAAGTCTCCGAACGCGCGTAGAATGCGGCGCGTTTTTGACGACGTCCGGCGTTTGCGCCGCTTCTTCCGCGATGGATTTCATCGCTTCGATGAAGAGGTCGCACTCTTCTTTCGACTCAGATTCCGTGGGCTCGATCATGAGTGCGCCAGGGACGATGAGTGGAAACGCGGTCGTGTATGGATGGAAGCCGTAATCGATCAGCCGCTTGGCGATGTCCATCGTATTCACGCCGTTGCGCTTTTGAATGGCGTCACTGAAAACAACTTCATGCAGCGAGGGCAGGGAATAGGGAAGATCGTAAATCCCTTCGAGGCCCTTGCGAATGTAGTTCGCGTTGAGGACGGCGTCTTCCGTGGCTTGGCGGACTCCAGGACCATAGGCAAGGATGTACGCCAGCGCGCGAACGAGCACGCCGAAATTTCCCGTGAAGGCGCGGACTTTGCCGATGGAATCAGGACGGTGTGAATCGAGCGCGAGCTTGCCGCCATCTCTTTCGACGAGCACGGGCACAGGCTTGAATGGTTCCAAAATCTTTTTCATGGCCACCGGCCCGGCGCCGGGACCACCTCCGCCATGCGGCGTTGAGAAAGTCTTGTGGAGATTCAGGTGCATAACGTCAACACCAAAATCGCCCGGGCGCGTGATGCCGGTGAGCGCATTCATGTTCGCGCCGTCCATGTAGAGCAGTGCGCCTTTGTCGTGGAGAATTTTCGCGATCTCGGGAATGCGTTCTTCGAAAATGCCAAGCGTGGAAGGATTGGTGATCATCAACGCGGCGACATCTTCGGTGACAAGCTCGCGGAGTTTTTCGACGTCAATCTGTCCGTGCGATTCACTCTTGATGTTTTCGACCTGATATCCGGCGATGACGGCGGTCGCGGGATTGGTGCCGTGCGCGGAATCGGGAATCAAAACCTTCTTGCGCGGATTGCCTTGCCGTTCGAGGTAGGCGCGGATTAAGAGAAGGCCAGTCAGTTCGCCCTGCGCTCCGGCGGCCGGTTGCAACGTGATGGCATCCATGCCGGTGATTTCGAGCAGGCACTTTTCGAGGAGTTGCAGAATTTTTAGGCAGCCTTGCGATAGCTCATCCGGTTGATACGGATGTTCTGAGGCGATTCCGTTGAGACGCGCAACGAACTCGTTTACGCGCGGATTGTACTTCATAGTGCAGGAACCGAGCGGATACATGCCCAGATCAATCGCGTAATTCCACGTGGAAAGGCGCGTGAAATGTCGCACAACTTCGATCTCGCTGACCTCGGGGAAGCCAGTGACGCCTTCCCGGCGATGAGGCTTACCGAGTTCCGACGCGGCGTTTGCTGCCGGTACGTCCAGCGGCGGAAGTTCGAAAGCGCGCTTGCCAGGGGACGACTTCTCGAAGATCAGGCCTTCGTTCTGCGAAGTGTGACGCGTTGCTTTGTTGATCCTGCGGTTCATATGGGTTTTTCCAGGGCGCGGCGCAGCGCGGCGGCAAAGCGCTCAATTTCTGTGCGCGAAGTAGTTTCGGTGACGCAAACCAACGCAGTTTTAGTCAGTTCCGGATAGAGCGAGCCGAGCGAGAGCGGGCCCACAATTTTTTCTTTGAGAAGCTCCGAGTTGACCACGCGCACCGAGCGGGGAAGTTCGATCGAAAATTCATTGAAGAAAGGCGCGTCGAATTTGCGCTTCACGCCGGGAATTTTTTCGAGCTCGTTCAGGGCAAAACGAGCCTTGGAAAGATTCTGATGCGCCATTTCGCGCAGGCCTTCCTTGCCGAGAAGCGTGAGATGCACGGTGGCAGCGAGCGCGCAAAGCGCCTGGTTCGTGCAAATATTGGAAGTTGCCTTCTCGCGCCGAATATGTTGTTCGCGCGCCGCAAGCGTGAGAACAAAGCCGCGGCGGCCTTCAGCGTCTGTCGTTTGACCTGCAAGGCGTCCAGGCATTTGCCTGACGAATTTGTCGCGTGAGGCGATCACACCGACGAACGGACCGCCATAGCTTGGCGCTAGCCCGAAGCTCTGCCCTTCCATCGCGACGATGTCCGCTTCCACAGGCGGCTTGATCGCGCCTAGCGAGACACCTTCGGTGATGGCGACAACAAGCAGCGCACCTGCCGCGTGAACTGCTTCGGCATCTGCAGCGACGTCTTCGATCACTCCGAAAAAGTTGGGTGATTGAACGACAACCGCGGCTACATCGTCCTTCAGCGCAGAGTGAAGCGTTTTGCTGTCGACTGTGCCGTTTGCACCATACGGAATTTCTTCAACGCGCAAGCCGGAATTCTTTGCATATGTCTTTAATACATCTCGATATTCAGGGTGCAACGTTTTCGCGACAAGAACGCGCCGGCGGCCGGTGAGCCGCTCCGCCATAAGCACCGCTTCGGTAGTCGCAGTCGAGCCGTCGTACATCGAGGCATTCGCGACTTCCTGACCCGTGAGCTGGCACATTAGCGTCTGAAATTCGAAAATCGCCTGTAGTGTGCCCTGCGTAATTTCCGCCTGATATGGCGTGTAGGAAGTGAGAAATTCGCCGCGCAACAAGATCGTGTCTGTTATGACCGAGCGCAAGTGATTGTAAACACCAGCGCCGAGAAAGCTCGTGTAGCCAAACGAATTTTCTTTCGCACGATCCTGAAAATAGGAAATGAGTTCCGCTTCGGAAAGCGGGCCGGGCAACTTGAGCGCATCGCGCAGGCGATAGCGGTCTGGAATACATTCGAAAAGTTCGCTGATGGATTTGGCACCGATGGCGGACAGCATTTCCTGACGCTCGGCGGGGCTTTTCGGAAGATAGCGCATCAGGCCGAGGCTTCCTTGCCCTTCGCCGCGATATACGCTTCGTAGGCGCCGGCATCCATCAAGCCGCTCACCTCAGACGGATTGACGAGTTTTACTTTGACAAGCCACCCGGCTGCATGCGGATCCGAGTTCAGCAATTCCGGTTTGTTCGCAAGCTCGGCGTTCGCGGCCGTGACCTCGCCCGCAGCCGGTGCATAAATTTCGCTCACGGCCTTTACGGATTCCACGTTTCCGAACGATTTTCCGGTTTCAAGTTTTGCGCCGACCTTCGGCAACTCGACAAACACCACGTCGCCCAGTTCGCTCTGCGCGTAGTCGGTGATGCCAATCGTGGCCACGCCGCCTTCGATGTTCACCCATTCGTGTTCCTTGGTGTACCGGAAATTTGCAGGATATCCCATCAGACCACTCCTTCGTCTTTCCGATTGGAAATTTCTTACGCAGTACCCACGACTTGCGGCGCAGCCTTTTTAGCGCGTTTGTAAAACGGCGTAGGCACTACTTGCGCTTTGATTCTTTGCGAGCGCACTTCGACGCAGATAACCGTGCCCACCGCAGCAAACGCCGGAGCAACATACGCCAGCGCGATATTCTTGCACAGAGTCGGGGACGGACAACCGCTGGTTACAACCCCAATCTCTTCTCCGGCGCTGTCGAACACCTTATAGCCATCGCGGCCGATCCCGCGCTCCACCATTTCGAGCCCGACGAGCGTACGTTTCAGACCAGCGGAACTCGCTTTCGCCAGCGCCGTGCGGCCGATGAATTCGCCTTTCTCCATTTTGCAATAGCGGTCAAGTCCGGCTTCCCAAACATTGATGGAATCGCTGATTTCGTGCTCGTAAAGAGCCATTTTTGCTTCAAGGCGAAGTGTGTTGCGCGCGCCGAGGCCGCACGGCACGATGCCGAACTCGCGGCCCGCCTCGATGACTGAATTCCATACGGATTCGCTCGTCGCAACGTCACCCGGCATGTAAATCTCAAAACCATCCTCACCCGTGTAACCGGTACGCGCGATCAGCCGATTCGGCAATCCGCAAACAGTTCCGTGGGTGAACCAATAGTTCTTGATCGTGGATAGATTGGCGTCTGTCAATTTCTGCAAAACGTCAACGGCACGCGGGCCCTGAATTGCAAGCTGCGTGTACGCGTCGCTCAGGTCCTCGACAACACAGTCAAAACCGGCTGTGTTCTGCCGCACCCATTGGATATCTTTTTCGCGCGTTCCCGCGTTGATGACGAGCAGAAAATCATCATCGCCCAGGCGATGCACAATCACGTCATCCACAAACGTGCCTTGCGGATAGAGCATTGCGGAATAGTGCGCCTGGCCGATCGCCAGCTTCGACGCATCGTTCATGCAGATGTGCTGAACGGCCGCAAGGGCACCGCCGGGAGTTTTGCCACTGTGGATCCTGATGTCACCCATGTGGCTGACGTCGAAAACACCGACGCTGCCGCGAACAGCCTTGTGCTCAGCCATTAAACCGCCGCTGGATGGGTATTCAACAGGCATATCCCAGCCGCCAAAATTGACCATTTTCGCGCCCAGTTTCTTGTGTAGCGCGTTCAGCGGCGTCTTGCGAAGTTCAGTTTTGGTAGAAGAGTTTACGGAGTCCATTCCGCTCGCTCGGGCAGAAACTCATGGTAGCACGCGCTAGAAAGTGCGTCAAAGAAGTGCCGAACGTTCGCGCTATAATCTGCGGACGATGCCAGTCGTGATTTCACTTCTTCGCGCAGTCAACGTCGGCGGTCATGCCTTAATCAAAATGGCGGAACTCCGCGCGCTCTACGAGTCGCTGAAGTTCAAGGATGTACAGACTTACGTTCAAAGCGGAAATGTCGTATTTCGAACGGATGAGAAAGATTTGGCAAAGCTCGCCAAACGAATTCAGGCTGCCATTGAAAAGCGTTTTGCCGTAAACACCACAGTCATTCTTCGAACGGTTGGCGAGATGCGCGGCGTGATGGCGCGGAATCCGTTTGCAAAGCGCAGCGGAATTGAGCCGAGCAAATTGCTCGTATCCTTTCTGCTTGAAGAACTGGATGCTGACTCATGCAGCCAGCTGCGTGCTCTCGAGCTGAAATCTGAGGAATTAGTTCCGAGCGGCAAGGAACTATTCATCTATTTCTCCAACGGCATCGGCAAATCGAAGCTGCCGTTGCCGAGACTCGAAAAAATCTGTGGCACGCCTGGGACCGGACGGAATTGGAACAGCGTGACCAAGCTTCTGGCGATAGCCGAGGCACTCGAATCAGCGAAGTGATCTTATAAGTCAGGTGAGAGACTCGCGTCTCAAGGGTGAGCTCCTCCTTGCTCCGCCGCCAGCCGCTCAGGTACAGTTTTTGCGGAGGCATTCATGGCGCGCGGTCCTGTTGTCTGCCTGCAATGCGACAAGGCGGAGGCGTTCTGCACCTGCGAGAAGTACTGCACCATCTGCAAAGGGCAGGAGGAAGTGCATTTGTGCGTGGATGGTCTCTACTACTGCCCGGATTGCCGGGAAGCCTGCGACATTGCGCTTGCCGATTCTCGTGCCCACTGATTCCAAGCACATCGAGATTAGGTTGGACGCGGATCCGCGCTTTGCAGCAGCGGCCGCGGGCGGCGCGCGTTATTTGGGCGAGGCGAGCGGATTGACTCCCGACGCAGCCGGGAAGTTTCAAATCGCAATCTTGTTTGCCTGTGAAGAGACGTTTGGTCACGTGGACATACGGCATTCGCAGGTGGAAGTTACGTTGAACCAGTTCCCGGATCGGATCGAAGTAACGATTGTCTACGACGCAGACGGCCCTTCCGTGGGTTTGCACACCCTGTTAAATGCCGGTGCGAATCCAATGGAGGGTGTGGACCGCGTGCAGTATGAAAAGAAAGCCGGCTCCAGCGTCACTCGGCTGACGAAATTTCTCGGCCCTCACGCGTAAGTTTCTGGCGGAACAAAAAAAGGACGGGCATTGGACCCGTCCTCTTCGTTTAAGGCATGTGTTCGAGAATCGTTCTACATCTTCAGCGCAAACGTATTCTTCTTGATGAGCGCCGCCATCTGATCGTCGCTTAGCGACATCCGCAGCGCCACGCGGTCTCCTGCGGGTACGACTTGCACCTGCCCCAGAAGCTGCGCGAGGTCCGGATTCTGCTGTTTCGCCTGATATTGTTGATACACCAACGCGAGCTGAAGCAACTGCGCGAGCGTGTTCGCATCGTCGGGCGAACCACAAACCGCCTGGAACTTGCCATCGATGCCGCTGCTCGCTTGGACGCTGATCATAAGATTCTCCATACGCGTGACCAGCTTTGCCGCCTCGGGAAATTGTTGCACTTGTGGTGCAAGCTGCCGCATCGCGAGGCGCGTGTACGCGGGATTCAATACAGCCCAAACGACCCCGGTGCCGTTGGTTTCGTTAATCAACGGAAACAAGCTATCGTTGCGCATCAGGCCCTCTTCCCCGCCGTAACGCACGCTCAGCATCTTTTCCAGTTCCGTGCGATGCCCGAACGCGGCTGTGTTGGAGTCAATGAAGAGAAAGAAGAGATCGTTTGGCCCGGAGCCGCTGCCAAACGCAAACATCGTGAAACCGTGGGATTTAAACGTGGGCAGTTTCTGCTGTTTGAAAAAGGCTTCTGTGGAATCCGGATTGTAACTGCCGAGCGCAACACCGACAATTTCTTCACCCGTTGGCACTGCGGTTGAGCCTGCGCCTTCTGTTTTCGAGGTTACGCCCTCCGGAATCAAGCCCCACGCGATTTCTTCCACCTGCGAGTTGGGATCAACGCCCGCGGATGCCAGGAATCTTTCGAATTGGCGGAACCGCTCCGGCAACATCTGTTCCTGCAATTGCGGAAACCATTTTTGCGAGCGAGCCTGCTTCAAGTTTGCGTAAGCGAACTCGCCTACGTTCTTCGGGAAAAGCGCAATCGTATCGTTTCCTAGTCGCTGTGCCTGAGCAGTACCCGGGGTGAAGAAAGTTCCTGCGGCCAATACAATGCCCACCGCGATTTGACTGAATTGTGAAATACGACTCATGTCTTGCTCCTTCCGTTCAGGGGCATGAGAGAAACTAGTTTCCACCGCTCAGGGCCAGCGACGTTTCCACAAGCTTTCCTCGCAGCGTTGCGATTCTTGCACGCGTCGCCGCCACATACCCGGCGTCTTTCAGGCCATCCAGATTTATCTCGACATTCGCCAGTGCGCCTTGTGCGCCTGCCGCTGCCATAAACCGGGCCACTTGTAAATCTGACTTCATGGATGCGGCGGCGATAGCTTCAAGTTGTTTCAAGCGTTCGAAGAGCGCAACTGCTCTCCCGGCCACTTCAAGAGGAACTTCCGCGGCCGCGCGCGTTGCTTTTTGAATGGCATCCTCCCGCTGTTGCGTCTCTCCTGCGTCGCCCTGTGGCAGTTTGAACGCTCCCATTACGGAGTCGAAGGAAGCTGCGTCGCGATCAATTGCGTCCGCCAGTGCGTCGGCTTCCTTGCGAAGTGCATCAAGATACTCGGAGAGCTTGTCTACATGTGCGGCTTGCGATTTCTTCTTTCGGGAAAGCCCCGCGACCATTTGACCCAGCGAAGCGGCAAGTGCCGCAGCGAACGCGGAAACGCTGCCGCCGCCCGGCGTCGCTGTTGGCCCTGCGACGGCGTCCAGAAAAGGTCGCGCAAGCTTGGCAAGATTGCCTTCCCGCGACCCATGCAAAGGCGTGCCTGCGAGCGCTGCTTCAAGCTTGTTTTCAAACACCTGCTCAGGTGAAAAGTTCTCAAGTTGCAAAAAATAGTCCGCAGCCATTTCCATGGCTTTCTTGGGAACGAGCCCAACAATTTCGCTACCCACAGGCATAGCGCCATAGCGCTCCGCTTCACGCCTAACCATTTCGTAGACGCGATGCATCGGCGTTTGTTCGTAATCCGTCAAGTTGATAGAAACTTGCGCGAGATTCCGCGCTTTCAATTCCACTCCCATACTTTTGACGTAGCGCAAGCCACCGCTCGAAAAACGGATGGCCTTGGCAATCTTGTTGGCAATGGAAATGTCAGACGTGTTTAGGTTCACGTTGTATGCAATCAAAAACTTGCGCGCGCCCACTACTGTGACGCCGGCGGTCGGATGAACCTTTGGCTCGCCGATATCCGGCTGGCGATCATGGTTCTTCTTCAACTCTTCTCGCAAGCCCTCGAATTGGCCTCGGCGGATATTTTCAAGATTGACGCGGTCCGACCGGCTGGCCGCAGCTTCATAGAAGAAAATAGGTATGCGGTAACGCTTCCATATCTCGTTGCCAACGCGCTTGGCCAGCGCGACACAGTCCTCGATGCTCACGCCGTCCACAGGAATAAAAGGGACGACGTCGGTTGCTCCAACGCGGGGGTGCGCCCCAGTATGCTTGTTCATGTCGATGAGTTCCATCGCTTTGCCCGCGCCGAGAATCGCCGCTTCGCCAACGGCATCCGGTTCACCGGCAAGAGTAATCACACAGCGATTGTGGTCCGCGTCCATTTCGCGATCGAGAACATACACACCGGGCACGCTGCTCATCACATTGACTAGCGCATCCACCTTTGTTGCATTACGCCCTTCGGAGAAATTCGGCACACACTCGATCAGTCGTTTCATCGCTTGGGCTTTCTATCCATGAGCGGAGGAAAATAGTTCGGCGGAAAAACCTTTTTTCCGTCTGGGCCGACAGGGAACTTGGGCGGCCCGGCAGGACGTATCGGCTTCAAATCGGACTTGGGTGGTGGAGGAAGCGGGGCAGGAACGCCGCGAAAGCGAATGTATTGCCGGACTTGCCAAGCAACGGCAGTCAGCGTAGTGATGAGCAACCCAATCAGTATCCCCGCGTAAAGACCCATGCCACCCGCCGAAAAGAGCAGCGTGACGCAGAGGAGTTCCACAGCAAGAACGCCGTAGTAATACTCCTCAAAAAAACTCTTCCGCGGCTTTTTGCTCGGCGCAATCGTCGTTACCTTGACGTGATTCTTCAGTCCGTTTTGTGGTTTAGGCGGCGGCATAAATCACCTGTCCACGCTTAATTGTTAGCCAGCAAGTGTTCACTCCAAAATAGTATGGAATTTCACGGTAGTCTTCCACTTGGAACACGGCAATGTCGGCTTGTTTGCTAACCTCCAGAGACCCGATGCGGTTGTGGCGGCCTAGCGAGTACGCAGCGTTGATCGTTGCGGCGGAGATAGCTTCCGCAGGCGTCATGCGCAGTTGTGTGCACGCCAGCGAAAGGATCATGGACATGCTCACTGTGGGACTAGTACCCGGGTTATAGTCGGTTGCGAGTGCCACAATCGCGCCAGCCTCGATCAGCTTTCGCGCCGGGGCATATTGTTTCAAGCCGAGGTGAAAATCACAACCCGGCAGGAGCGTCGCGACGGTATTCGATTTCGCGAGCGCACGGACATCGCTACTGTTCACCTTTTCCAGGTGATCGCAACTCGCCGCACCAAGGTCTACAGCGAGCTGCGTCGCTCCGGTCCTTGTAAGCTGCTCTGCGTGCATTCTTGGGATGAGCTTTTGTCTCCGGCCGGCGGCCAGAACCAGTTTGGATTGCGCGCGGGAAAAAGCGCCTCGATCACAAAACACGTCGCAATATTCGGCCAAGCCATTCGATGCAACTTCCGGAATCAACCAGTCCGCCAGAAGTCTTATGTATTCATCCGGCCCGTTTGCTTTGCCGCGGAATTCCAAAGGCGCCACATGGGCACCAAGAAAAGTCGAAGCAATCTCGATTGGCTGCTCCACGCTGAGTTCCTTATGCAGCGAAAGAATCTTCAACTCGCTGGCCACGTCGAGCCCGTAGCCGCTCTTTGCTTCAATCGTCGTGGTGCCGTGGGCGGCGAACGCTTCGAGGGCCGCTCGCGCTCTTCGCTTGAGTTGCTGGCTGGTAGCGGCGCGGAGTTTCTCGACTGAATTCAGGATTCCGCCGCCTTTGCGAGCAATCTCTTCGTAGCTTGCACCTTGAATTTTCAGTTCGTATTCTTCCGCACGGCTTGCGGCGTGAACCAAATGCGTGTGCGAATCCACAAAGCCCGGCAAAACAACACGCCCGGCAACATCAACTTTTTCAGCCTTTCGCGCTGTTGCAAGCCTTTCGACCTTTGACGCAGGCCCCACCGCAGCGATACGCCCATCTCGAACTAATACAGCTCCGCCCTCGATTATTCCTAGCTGCGAAAGGGAATTGCCTCGCCGCGGACCTCGTCCGCGCAGCGTCAGCAACTGAGAAGCACCTGTAATGAGAAGGGAATCGCTCAAGCTCCCCCATTATGACGAACCTGAGCGCGTTTTGCCTACTTGCGACTGATTGATTGGCCTAGGCGTTGGCTGCTTTTGCGTTATACGCCGGGGCAAACACTTCTTTGGCGAATGTCTCAAGCGTCGTAGGCGTCGTGTTCTTCTCGGAGCGCACTTCGAGCGGATTCGCCAAGCCATCGTTGAAGGCGTCATTCATTTCGCTCATTAGCGCAGCCGTCTTTGCCGGCACGCCCATCTGCTTCAAAGCTTGTTCAACCAAAAAGCCGGGGAACCTTTGATAGGACAATTTCGATTTGCCGATTTCCGCGCCCAGAATTCGCGCCGCTTCTTCCTGCGTGTAATCGCGAGGGCCGAGAAGTTCCCGAACTTGTATGCCTGAAAAGTCACGCAACGCGAGGTATTCTGCGGCTTTCCTTCCGATGTCTCTTGCGGCGATCATCGGCATCTCCAAATCCCCTTTGATTCCGTTTCCGATGAAGCCCATCGAATGAATCAAGCCGATGGCCATCAAAAAATTCTCCATAAAGAAAGCGGGGCGAAGAAACAACGCGTTCAGTCCCGGCACGGCAGCCAATTTCTTCTCGAATCGATGCAGCCCGACAATCGGGCCCGTCTTCGCTTCTTGCTGCGCACCAATGCTGCTCAACAGCACCACGTGCGAAATTCCGGACGCTTTCACGGCTTCCGTGATCGCATCGCTGATTTTCTCGCCCGCCTCAAGAAAATCTGGCGCCGAAATTTGTGGCGGAATTATCAGGTACGCAGCCGTCGCGCCAGTGAACGCTTTGGTCAGCGCCGCGCTGTCCCCCACATCAGCCGCGAACGCTTCCACCCTCGGGCCCAGCTTTTGCGCGACCTTAGAGGCATCGCGCCCCACAGCTCGCACTTTCTCGCCCTTCGCAAGCAGCGCCTCAACGGCGACCTTCCCAGTATTCCCCGTGGCACCCAAAATTGCGTACATGCTGCGGTTCTCCTAAATGTTTCTTGCCCCAATCCGGAATTTGATGCGACTGGGGAATGCGAGGGTATTTTCGTTTCTCGGTTTCGTGCGACTACAACATCGGAATTTTGACGTTGTTCTTCTTTGCAAACGAAATCGCTTCCGGATATCCCGCGTCAACGTGCCGCGCCACACCCATCCCTGGATCATTCGTCAAGACTCGCTCGATGCGCGACCCCATCTCCTTCGTCCCGTCGGCCACAGTCACTTGCCCCGCGTGTTGCGAATAGCCAATCCCAACCCCGCCACCGTTGTGAATGGAAACCCAAGAAGCGCCACTCGCCGTATTTATGAGCGCATTCAACAAGGGCCAATCGGCAATCGCGTCCGAATGATCCAGCATCGCTTCCGTTTCCCGATACGGCGACGCAACTGATCCGCAATCCAGATGATCGCGCCCAATCACAATGGGTGCCTTTAGTTCGCCCTTCGCCACCAAATCGTTCAGCGCCAGGCCAAACTTGTCGCGCTCGCCATATCCCAACCAACAAATACGTGACGGCAGCCCCTGAAATTTCACGCGCTTTTGCGCCAGCGTGATCCACCGGCGCAAATGCTCGTGCTCCGGAAACATTTCAAGTACGAGCTGGTCCGTGCGCGCAATGTCCGATGGCTCGCCCGAAAGCGCTGCCCAGCGAAACGGTCCCTTGCCCTCGCAAAACAGCGGCCGAATGTATGCGGGCACAAATCCCGGAAAGTCATACGCGTCAGCGACGCCCTGCTGAAACGCAAACGTTCGAATATTGTTCCCGTAATCGAAAGTCACTGCGCCAAGCTTCTGCAGCGCGAGCATCCCGCGCACATGCTCAGCCATTGCCGCCAGCGACCGCGTTTTGTACTCTGCCGCATCTTTCTTGCGCAGTTCCAGCGCGGCCTCCAGCGACATTCCATTCGGCACGTACCCGCCGACGGGATCGTGCGCGCTCGTTTGGTCCGTCAGCAAATCCGGCACCACTCCGCGCTTCACTAACTCCGGAATCACATCTGCACAATTTCCGACCAGCCCGACTGAGATCGCTTCGCACTTGCGCACGGCGTTCTTCAAGATCCGCAGCGCTTCATCGAGGGAAGTCACCATCACGTCGCAATAGCCGGTCTTCAGCCGCTTCTTGATTCGCTCCGGGTCGACGTCAATTCCCAAAAATGCCGCGCCGTTCATCGTTGCGGCGAGCGGTTGCGCACCGCCCATTCCTCCCATTCCGCCGGTCACGACAAGCTTTCCCGCCAGCGTTCCGCCGAAATGCTGCCGCGCCGCTGCAGCAAACGTCTCGTACGTCCCTTGCAAAATTCCCTGCGTCCCGATGTAAATCCAGCTCCCCGCAGTCATCTGGCCGTACATCATCAAGCCTGCGCGATCGAACTCGTGAAATTGTTCCCAATTGTTCCAGTGCCCGACCAGATTCGAATTGCACAAAAGCACTCGCGGAGCGTACTCATGCGTTCGAAATACCGCCACGGGCTTACCCGACTGCACCAGCAGCGTTTCGTCGTTCGCCAGCTCGCGCAGCGATTTGACAATGGCATGAAAGCTTTCCCAGTTCCTCGCTGCCTTGCCCGTTCCGCCGTAAACAACCAAGTCTTCCGGCTTTTCCGCGACTTCGGGATCCAGATTGTTCAGTAACATGCGTAAGGCGGCTTCCTGTTGCCAACCTTTGCACGAAATCTCCGTGCCTCGCGGCGCGCGAAACGGTCCTTTGGAAAGCGCGGCGCCGCTCAAAATGTCTGTCGTCGCACTCATCATTTCTCCGTTGCCCATCTTAGCCTACGCCCGTGCCGTTTGCACGAACGCGTCAGCAACCGCTCTCTAGCTCACATTTGCGCGCAATTTTTCGCTAAGGTAGAGTGGCGTGGTCACTCATGAGCTCCGGGACGCTTCCCTCCAACCTGCTTCACGCCATCAACACCTGGCCCAGTCCGCGTGCGCAGATGTTTCGCGCCGCTTCCGGCTGGCAGGAAATTTCCTCCGCTGAATTTCTTCGCCGTATTGCAGGGCTCTCCCAGGCCTTTTACGAACTCGGCGTCAAACCCGGCGATCGTGTCGGTCTCTTTGCCGGAAATCGCCCCGAGTGGCACACCGCCGATTTCGCCATCACCGGTGCCGGTGGCGTGACCGTCCCCATTTATTTCAGCGAATCGCTCGACAGGATGGTCTACATCCTTAATCACGCTGAAGCGAAAATCCTCTTCGTCGCTGGCTCCGCGCAGCTTGCCAAGCTGCTCGAAGTTCGCAGCTCGCTTCAGCACCTTGAGCACGTCATCGTCGCGGACGGTGGCAGCGAAGTTCCCACAGAATTCCTGGCGTACGAGACGCTCGTCGCCTCTGCTGGTGGCGCGGAAGTTGCCGCCTATCGCTTGCGCGCTTCGCAAGTTCTCCCCGGCCAGCTTGCCTCCATCATTTACACCTCAGGAACCACGGGCGAACCGAAAGGCGTCATGCTGACGCACACGAACTTCTGCTCGAACGCCAGCGACGTCGGCTGCGACTTTGCTTTACGATCGAAGGAAGATGTCGCCATTTCGTTTCTCCCCTTGGCTCACGTCTACGGTCGCACTCTTGATTACCTCTATTTGTTTCAAGCGGTGCCGGTAGCCTACATCGAAAATGTTGACTTGTTGGCGCAAGCACTCAAAGAAGTCCGCCCGACTGTTATGGCCGCAGTGCCGCGCGTGTTCGAAAAAATCTATGCCAAGCTGATGGAAAAAGGCAGCCAGGAAACCGGCCTGAAGCGAAAGATTTTCAATTGGGCAATCCGCACCGCCGAAAAAACTGCGCCTTGGCGATGCGGCGAATCGGATGCTAACCCTCCCCTAAAATTACAGTGGTATTTCGCGGACAAACTTGTCTACTCCAAGATTCGCGGAGGCACAGGCGGCCGCTTGCGAATCGTTGCTTCCGGCGGCGCGCCGCTTTCGAAAGCGCTGGCCGAATTTTTCTGGGCGGTGGGAATTCCGATCTATCAGGGCTACGGACTGACGGAAACTTCACCAATCGTTTCCAGCAACTACCCGGTAAACCGCGCCGGTAGTTCCGGCAAACCGATCCCTCACTGCGAAATCCGCATCGCAGGCGATGGCGAAGTTCTGGTTCGCGGGCCCATGGTCATGCAGGGCTATTACAAGCGCCCCGAGGCCACGCAGGAAGTGTTGGACGACGACGGATGGTTTTCCACTGGCGATATCGGTTACCTCGACAAAGACAACTACCTCTTCATCACCGATCGCAAAAAAGATCTGCTCAAAACGGCTGGAGGCAAATTCGTCGCTCCTCAGCCGATTGAGAATGCTTTGAAGACAAGTCCTTACATCCTGAACGCCATGGTCATCGGCGACAAACGCAAATTCATCGTCGCGCTAGTCGTGCCAAATCAAACGACAGTCGCCGCAAAAGTGGCGGAGCAAGGAATCTCTTTCAAAAACAATGCGGAGATGGCTGCGAATCCGGCGGTCCGCGCACTCCTGCAAGCAGAAATCCAGCGCTTGACGATTCACCTCGCACAGTACGAATCTATCAAGCGCTTCGCGATTCTTCCGGAAGACTTCACCTTCGACAACGGTGCGCTTACGTTCACCATGAAGCTCAAACGCCGCGTCGTCGAAGAACAATGCCGCGACGTCATTGAATCGCTCTACGCGGACGTGGCCGAGCCCCGCCCTGTTATCCAGCCGCAGAGTTAGAACACGGCTCAGGATCGAGTCTTTGTCTTTCCCGGGCTTTTACTTCTCTGGTTTACCCTGCGCATCGAGCAGGTGAAGCTCGCCCAGATTCACTTCGCGAACTCCAGCCTCAATCTTGGCGCGGTCGCCCACGATGACCCACGTCAAATTATCCGGATGCATAACCAGATGCGCCGCATCGGCTAGATCGCTCGTCTTGAGCGCACGCACCTTACCCGCATACGTCTCGTAATAATCATCCGGCAAACCAAATTGCACGAGATCCACGATGGAATTTCCCACAGCATTCTGCGTTTCGCGCGAGCCTGGCAAGCTCAGCGTCTCGTTCGCCTGGATCTTTTCCAGTTCTTCTTGGCTCAACGGCCGGCTGCCAACCACATCGCGGAACTCTTTCGTCATTTCCAAGAGCGATTCCTTGGTCTTGTCTGTCTGCACAGGCGCGACTGCAAGGTAAGGCCGCTGCCCGCGCGCATCCCAGAAGCGCATGCTTGCGCCATAGGACCAATGCTTGTCTTCACGCAAATTCATGTTCAGGCGCGCGCCAAAGTTTCCGCCCAAGCCATCGTTCATCGCTTCGATGGCGATCTCCTTCGGGTTGTTTTGTGGAGGCGCCACGATTCCGGCCACAATTACCGACTGCAACGCGCCGGGTTTGTCGATTAAATAGACCACACTCTTCGCCGGCAAATTCACAGTTTTGACGGTCTTCTTCGGAACGCTGCCCGATTTCCACCCGGAAAAGAGGTTTTCCAGTTTCGGTGTCACTTCGCTAAGCGTTGTATCGCCCACAATGATTAGCGTCGCGTTGTTGGGCTTGAACCATGTGTCATGGAATTTCACCAGGTCGTCGCGCGTCATTTTGGAGACACTCGCCGTCGTTCCTGAACCGGTGAGCGGGTTGCCATACGCATGATCCGTTCCGTACAGGAGTGCGGGCATCAGCCGCAGTGCCGCGGCGACTGGCGCATTTTCCTCGCGCTTGATTCCCGCCAGCGTCTGTTTCTGCTGCCGTTCAAAATCGCTCTGCGGAAACGACGGATTCAGAATCACGTCGGCATACAGCGCGAGCGAATCGTCCAATTTCGACTTCAGCGAAGACAGATGAACCGTGGAAAGGTCCAAATTCGATCCCGCGCTGATTTGCGCGCCCAGCAGCTCTTGCCGGTCACTGATTTGCAGAGCGTTCATTGTCTTCGTGCCGCCTGTGAGCTGCGACATCGTTATGCTGGAAGTTCCCGGCGACGCGAGTTGGTCCGCAGCGTATCCTGCATCAAAGGCCAGCGTGAAATTCACCAGCGGAACCTCATGCCGCTCGGCCAGAATAATTTTCAATCCGTTCGAAAGCGCGCTGCGCTGCAATTTCGGCAGCTTCAGCTCCGGCGGAGTTCCTGGCGCCGGCGGCTTCGAACGATCCGCGCCCGTCGCTTCTGCCTTGTATTCGGGAAAGGGCGAAACTTCAAGGATGTACACTCCGTCCGAGAGCCATTTGTTAGCAGCTGCCTTCAGGTCTTCCGCGGTCGCATCGTGTACGCGCTTGAGCGAATTCTTGTACGCATCGGGACTGCCCAAGTAGACCTGGCTCTGCGCCAGTCGGTCGGACTTGCCCCCAAAGCCGCCAATCCGCTCAATCCCGCGAATGAAATTCGCTTCATATTGCGATTTCACGCGTGCGAGTTCGTCTGCCGTCGGCCCGTCTTTCAGGAACCGCCAAAGCTCTTCATCCAATTCCTTCTCGACCTGCTTCAAATCCTGGCCGGGTCGCGCCGTCGCTTGCACGCGAAACTGTCCCCCGATTTCGGCGAGCTGGACAAACGCATTCGCATCCGTCGCAATCTGATCGTCGTACACCAGCCGCTTGTAGAAGCGCGACGACTTGCCGCTGCTAAGTACATCGCTCACCAAGTCGAGGTAGTCAGCATCCGCGCTTCCGAACTGCGGCATATTCCAAATCTTGTAAATCCGCGCCTGCGGAACGCGATCCTGCACTTTCTGCCGGTGCGTTCCGCTCATTTTTGCGATCCATACTTCGTGGTGCGCCACCGGTGGCCCCGGCGGAATATCGCCGTAGTATTTCTGCACTTTTTCTTTGGCGGTTTTCAGGTCAATGTCGCCCGCAAGCACCAGCACAACGTTCGAAGGCCCGTAATACGTCTTGAACCACTCCTTCACGTCGTTCATCGACGCGGCATCAAGATCCGCCATTTCGCCAATCGTCGTCCACGAATACGGATGCCCGGCGGGATACGTATTCTGAGTAATCAGCTGCCGCGTCACGCCGTAAGGCTGGTTCTCTCCCTGCCGCTTTTCGTTCTGTACCACGCCGCGCTGCAGGGTCAGCGTCTTTTCGTCAAACGAGCCCAGCAGATGTCCCATGCGATCCGATTCCAGCCAAAGCGTCAGGTCCAGCGCCGACGTCGGCACATTTTCAAAATAATTCGTCCGGTCGGTGTTGGTTGTCCCGTTCAGGTCCGTCGCGCCGATTCGCTCCATCGTGTCAATGTATCGCCCGGGCGCATGTTCGCTCCCGCCGAACATCAGATGCTCGAAAAGGTGGGCGAATCCCGTCTTTCCTGGTTTCTCGTTCTTGGAACCCACGTGGTACCACGTGTTCACGGCAACGATCGGCGCCTTGTGATCTTCATGCACGATCACCGTTAGCCCGTTATCCAGTACAAATTTTTGATATGGAATGTCGACTTCCTGTGCTCTCACTCCCGCACAAAGCGCGGCCACAATCACAAACGCGAGGACAAACTTGCTCTTCATGCTTACCCCCACAGACTCTTTTGAGTTGGAAATTTGGTGAATTCCTGAAAGTTTTCGTGAAATCCGGACGTTTCAATTCTACGCGCGCCTGACACGCCTATGGCGCGCCACAGAGTGTACACCTCGAAGCATTCTTTTTGAATCCTTGCCCGTCAGAAACCTAGAGTGGTGCGATTTGTACTGCGCGGTGCGGGGACTTACAATCATGCAAGGACAAACTCCATGTTGGATCAACTCGTCATTGCTGGCCGCGCTTTTTCTTCCCGCTTGATTGTGGGAACAGGGAAGTACCGCAGCTTTCCGGAAATGGCTCGCGCTCACGCCGCCAGCGGCGCCGAAATGGTCACTGTCGCCGTCCGTCGCGTCAATCTCACCGACAAGTCCAAGGAATCCCTGCTCGACTACATTCCGCGCGACAAAATGTTCATTCTGCCCAACACTGCGGCATGCTACACCGCAGATGAAGCGATTCGGACCGCCCGCCTCGCCAGGGAAGTCGGCCTTTCGAATTGGATCAAACTCGAAGTCATCGGCGACCAGCAAACGCTTTTTCCCGACACCGAACAATTGATCGAAGCTACGCGCGTCCTGGTCAAAGAAGGGTTCGTCGTCCTACCCTACACCAACGACGACCTGATCGCCGCCCGCAAGCTAATTGACGCAGGCGCAGCAGCGGTGATGCCCCTCGCCGCTCCCATCGGTTCCGGCCTCGGCATTCAAAACCCCGCAAGCCTGCGCATCTTGCGCGAACGCATCACCGAAGTCCCCATGATTGTGGATGCTGGCGTCGGCACTGCCAGCGACGCCGCCATCGCCATGGAACTCGGCGCCGATGGCATCCTGATGAACACCGCAATCGCCGAAGCTGCCGATGCTGTCCTCATGGCCGAAGCCATGCGTGACGCCACTGTCGCCGGCCGCAAAGCCTTCCTTGCCGGCCGCATGGAGAAGCGTCTCTACGCCTCCGCCTCTTCGCCCCTCTCCGGCGTAGTCCGCTAACGCTCGGAGCAATATTTTTTTGTGGAATTTGTGAAGACAGGAATCGAAAAGCTGCAATTATTAAGCTATTTCGCCTTCGACTTGGCGAGCTTGAACCCTTTGCATTTGCAGCCCGGATAGTTGCACGTCTGCGCCAATTTCGTGTTCTCGTACATCGGTCCGTACATCCGTATGTGAATGCTTTTCGCGTGACCGCAAGTGCAGCGCTGAATTCGCGTGTTGTGCATCGGTGATTCGCCTCGTTCTCACCTTCTATTGCAACAACTATGGGGCCCGATGCGCTGACAAACCCTCGCCTCATTTCGCCAGACGCTTCTTATATACTCGCCAGTATATCTTAATCTCTTGTACTCTTTCCATTCCGCAGGGAACCGCTGTTACTTCCAGCTCATGATCCAGAATCCAACCGCCGTGCTGATGAACCACGCCACCAGTGTTAATTTGAACGATTTCGAAAAAGCCCGCAGATTATCCATCTTCACCTTGGCGATCTGCGCTAGCTCGAAAATCTGGTCCGTCACATTGCGCAGGATCACCTCCGGTTCCGCCCGCGCTACCGCTTCATAATATTTGTCGCTCGTTTCGAATCGCGCCACGTGCCCGAAGTACAGCAAATCCGCTCCCGGTTTTGGTTCTTTGTGGTGCTTCGCAACGCGGGGAGTCATGACGTGCGAAATCAAGTACATCGACCATACAAAGCCGATCACCGAAAGGATGTAACTCACGGCGTAAATTCCGCTCGCCGGCCCGCCCGCCACGTCCCAACGCAATTTCGGCAACACCTCGCGCCCCAGCGGAATTGTGCTCGCGCCGAAGAACAGCAAGAACGTCACAAGATATCCGGCCTTCAAATCAGCCGCTCGGATGATTGCTTGCTGGTCTTCAAAATTTTTCCACGCGAAATGCAGCCGTTCTTCGCTGGCGTCCGCCAATGCCTCAGCCTCCCGCCGCCTTCTTTGCCAAAGCGCTGTCGTAGCTCTCGCCGTAAATCGCCGGCACTTTCGACCCCATTGCTCGCAAATATGCCGAAAGTTGCCCACGATGATGTACCGAATGATGTAGCGCGAATTGCAAATACATCACCGCCGGCATCTGAAATAGCCCGCGAAAATCCACTACCTTCATCAATTGTTCCGGCGTGAGTGCACTCAACTTGTCCACCGTGTCCGCCGTGCTCTTCTCATACCACGCCGCAATTTCCGCCGGCGTCTTCGCGCTTTCTGGCAGCGGAGATGGAGCCGCCGGATTGAACTCGCCATTGACGGGAATGTTCAACAAGCGGCACTCCGCCGCGGCAATGTGTCGCGCAAGCTCGTTCGCGCATTTCGAAAACTCGTCGGGCTTGTATTCACCCTTGTCGGCTGGAATTGCCGCGATCACATTTTTCGTCGCCACACTTTCCCGTTTGATCGCATCCAAAAAAACTCCGTTCAACAAAAACATTGCCTGATCCGCTGTCATCCTTGGCATGACCCGATTACCTCCCGTCTGCTTTCATGGCTGAGGCGGGGATTATACTCCCGCCTCGTCTAAAGGGTTCGAAACAAAAAGTGCCACAAGACGTCAACGGCCGCGTGCACCAGCGCCGACGCAAAAATGGATCCTGTTCGCCGCCAGGTCCATCCGTAAAGAAATCCCGCGATCGAAGCCAGAATTACGTACCGCCAATTGGGAAACCCGCCGTTCGTAATATGCGAAAATCCAAACAGCACGGAAGCTCCGATCCATCCCGCCCAATCATTTTTCACCGCGCGCGTCAGGCAATTTTGCAAAAGCCCGCGAAACAAAAACTCTTCCGGCCACGCCGTGAAAAATAGGATTCCAATCGCCCACGCAGGCTCGGTCTTCCAATGTTGCCATTGTGGTTCGAACGCAATGAAGTGCATCTTTGCGCCAAGCGGAATCGCGATGCACGCAAACGCCAGCAAACTCACGACCACGGAAAACGCCCACCCGCTGCCCCAGCCGATGCTGTAACCAACTCCTTTCAACCGCCGCAGCAGCAAGAATCCCGCAATCGACAAATTTACAGCAATCAACACAGACAAAATGTACGACAGCCTTCCTCCCGGATACGGCCAGATGGTTCGTGACGGCCCGAATTTCACCGCCACCCACACGCCCGCAATTACAAATAAGTCTTGCCAGGTTCCCGCCGCCGCCCCACTCGCGCTCGCGAGCACTGCCAGCGGCAAGAATAGAAACAGCGCCACCTCCCCCAGCCGCAAAAGGGAAAGCGTCCCCGTGCCCAGCGCGTACATCAAATAAACGAAAAAAATCGCAATCCCAACGAGCCAACTGCCTCCTGAGCCCGACGCAGCAATACGATCCGTCACTCCGCGCGCCGCAAAGACCAATGCTCCGCCAAACAAAATTGCAAACGCGGAGAACGAGGCCACTAGCGCCCGTCCGCCATACCCATTTCCCGTGAGTGACGCGAACAAAATCATCGCGACGCATAGCACCCCCCACAGCCCGAGCATGGGCAGGGGTCCGATTTGGCGCGTCGCAGGCAAGCGGATATTGTATCGTACGTCCCGCGATGACTCCGTCAGAGAAACGACTCGCTTATATCGACTGGATGCGCGGCCTGGCCTGCATCCTCATGTTCCAAACGCATTGCTACGATTCCTGGCTCAGCCCGGAAGCGCGCAAATCGCCTGTGCTCATTTGGTCACAACTCGGCGGCACATTTCCCGCGCCTCTCTTCATTTTTCTCGCTGGAATTTCTTTCGCCCTTGTGACCGAGCGCCTGCGCGGAAAGGGAATTGATCGCCGCGCAGTCGCCAAGCAAACGATTCTTCGCGGCGCGGAAGTCTTTGGTTTCGGTCTGCTCTTCCGCGTTCAGGAATACGCCCTCGCTTTCGGCTACGCGCCCTGGACCGATCTCTTCCGCGTCGACGTCCTCAATATTCTCGGCCTCTCCATGATGCTCATGGGTGTCCTCTGCTATTTCACTTCTGCGGAATCGGTCGCCGCTTCACGGAATCGCACCACCGTCGCGAGCCTGGCCGCCGCAACGTTCATCACCATGCTCACGCCCCCGCTCTGGACCACGCATCGCCCCGGCTTTCTTCCCTGGCCCATCGAGTCGTACATCAACGGCGTTCACATCTTCAACGAGCCGCAGCCCTGGCTCTTTCCACTCTTTCCGTGGGCGGCCTTCGCCTTCGCTGGCCTCGCCGTCGGATTCTTTCTGTACACAGATTTCGCTCAGCGCCGCGAAGCCCTCGCTTTCACACTCCTCGGCCTTTCCGGCATTGCTGCCAGCGCCCTCTCTCAACTCTTTGACAAATCTCCCATCCATCTCTACGCCGTCTACGACTACTGGCATTCCAACCCGGATTTCCTTCTCATGCGCTGCGGGTTTTTGCTCGTAATCCTATTTTTTGCCTTTGCCTGGTGCCGTTGGGGCTTCGCGCAAACCGGTTTCAGTCCTGTCATCCAACTCGGGAAAACTTCTTTGCTCGTCTACTGGGTCCACATCGAATTTGTCTATGGCAGTTTTTCCATCCTGCCGCGGCGTGGCTGCGGCGTCGCCAAAGCCACACTCGGCTTGCTCACAATTTTCCTGGCAATGCTCGCGCTCTCGCTCGTAAGAACTAACTGGAAGAAATGGCGCGTTGAGGGCTTCCTGCGGCGCTCCACCGCCTGACGCGCTAGGGTTTACTTGAGGAATTTTTCTCGCCTTGCTGTGATTGCGGAATCTTGATGATCACTTCCCCCGGCTTGGCCAAGCCCAATCCATCCCGCGCAATCGCTTCAATCTTGCTCGGATCCGTCCGCAAAGCCTGCACCTCTTCCGCAAGCTCTGCATTTTCACGGTTCAGCCGCGCTATATCCTTTTGCACTTTCTCAATTTCCTGCTTCGTTCTGCGCAACGCGAGATATCCGTGCGTCCCGAACACGTCATGCACGACCAGCGCGGCAATGCATAGCGCCAGCACAATCCGCCCATAACTATGCCAAAGCGCCCGCAAGTTCACCGGTTCGCTCACTGCTTCATCCCTTCAATATCCATTCCGTGGCTTCTTTCACCAATTTCGCTGACGCCGCTGCGCTTTCGGCCTCTACATACAACCGCAGCAGGGGCTCCGTTCCGCTCAACCGAAGCAGCATCCACGTTCCATCTTCAAACGCAAATTTCGCCCCATCCGTCCGGTCAACTGCCGAAACTCTTCTTCCAAGCAGAGTCGAAGCGTCGCTCTTCGACTTTTCAATCGCGCTAGTCTTCTGCCCTTCCGTCAAATGCAAATTCTCGCGTACCGGCCAGTATTCGCGTCCCAACTTCTTGAACAGAGCCATTACCTGCTCATGAATCGAAGTTCCGCGCGCCGCCATCATTTCCGCAACCAGTAGACACGCCAGAATTCCGTCTTTCTCCGGCACATGCCCACGAATCGTCAGCCCGGAACTTTCCTCGCCGCCCAGCGCGATCTTGTCTTCGCGAATCAATTGCCCAATGTATTTGAATCCCACCGGCGTCTGGTACGTCTTCTGTCCGCGCGCTTTTGCCGCCGCATCCACCAGCTCCGAAGTCGCCACGCTCCTCGCCGCAGGCAAATTCCATCCGCGCGTCTCTACAAGATAGTCGTACACCAGCGCCAGAATATGATTCGGTGCCACCCAAGTCCCGTCGCGGTCCACAATTCCGAACCTGTCCGCGTCTCCATCTGCCGCTAGCCCCGCCGCCGCTTTCGAATCCACCACCGCTTTGCGAAGCGGTGCCAAGTTTTTTTCGCTCACATCCGGTCCCGTCCCGTCGAACAAAACATCCCGGTTCGTCCGCAGCGCTTCAACACTCACACCATGCTCGGCTAAGACTTTGTCTAGATATCCGGCACCGCACCCGTGCAGTGCATCTACGACAAACTTCGCCCTGCCCTTCTTCAAAACATCAAACCGCACTAGCTCTTCAATTCGTTTCAGATACGCCGCGCGAAGGTTCACCATCTCTGGTTTTGTTTTCTCATGATGACCCAGCGGCGCAACTCCACCCGCTGCAAGCAAGCGCGCTGCCCGTGCTTCAATATCCTTCGTCACTTCCGGCAGGGCAGGCCCCGCATCCGCCGAAGAAAATTTCAGCCCGTGGTACTGCGCCGGATTGTGGCTCGCCGTGAAGTTCACCGCGCCGTCCAGCTTGCTGCGCTGGATTTCATAAGCAACCGCGGGCGTCGGCGTAAACGTCTCGCAAAGCAACGCGCGCACGCCATGATGCTGCAGAATTTCCACCGCTAGCTGCGAAAACTCCTCTGAATAAAACCTTGTGTCATATCCCACGAGTATTCTTGGATGTTTTGTTTTAGACTTTATGTGTTCGCTAATCGCGGTCAATGCCAGCCGCACGTTTGCGAAGGTGAAGTCGTCGGCGATCAGTCCTCGCCACCCGGACGTGCCGAACTTTACGGGCGACCGCTCATCCGCGGTCGCTTTGGTTGGAGTCGCCATCAGGCGGTATTCTAGACTGAGGCCCGCCTCAGCGAAAGTCTTTTGCTGATTTTTGTACACAGCTTCATCCATTCAGGGAGGATGTCGTGCCTCGCACAAAAACCACGCGCATTGTGCTGGTCACCTGCGGAAATCTCATCGAGGCTCGCCGCATTGCCAGCAAAGTGGTCCGCAAACACCTCGCCGCTTGCGTGACCATCATTCTTGGGCCCGTGCAATCCGTGTATCGCTGGAAAGGGAAGGTGCAAGCCGGCCGCGAACAATTGCTTTTCATTAAGACCGTGGAAAAGCAATTAAGCGCCCTCGAAGCCGAAATCAAGCGGCTCCACAGCTACGAAGTTCCGGAAATTATCGCGTTGCCCCTCGATTGGGGCTCCGCCGACTACATCAAGTGGCTCGAAGAGAATTCCATCAACCAGAAATAACTCTTCACACGTACAGCAGCGCCTGATCCAGATCCCCTAGGATATCTTCCACGTCCTCAATCCCCACGGAGATCCGTACCAGCCCTTCCGTGATTCCAATCCGTTCCTGAACTTCTTTCGGCATAGATGCGTGCGTCATTACAGCCGGCAGTGAAATCAGCGTCTCCACTCCGCCCAGGCTTTCCGCCAGCGAGCAAATTTTTACTTGATTCAAAAAGCGCTTCGCCGCCTCCCCCGTTCCTACATCAAACGAAATCATCGCACCCGGCCCACGCTGCTGCTTCCGGGCAATCTCATGCTGCGGATGCGTCGGCAATCCCGGGTAATACACCTTCCGTACCTTCGGGTGTGCATCCAAATGCCGTGCCACCGCAATCCCGTTCGCATTGTGTTGCAGCATCCGAATTGCCAGTGTCTTGATTCCGCGCGAAATAAGGAAGCAGTCCATCGGGGCAAGCCCCGCACCCGCCGACCGCTGAATGAAATAAATCTTGTCCGAGTCCTCCGGCCGCGTCAGCACAACCGCTCCGCCTGTCGAATCGCTATGCCCGTTCAAATACTTCGTCATCGAATGGACCACGATGTGCGCGCCCAGCTCAATCGGTCGCTGCAGGTACGGGCTCAAAAACGTGTTGTCCACCACCAGTGCCACGTTGCGGTCGTTCACCAGCTTTGCCATTGCCGCAATGTCTGTCACGCGCATCGTCGGATTAGTCGGCGTCTCCACGTACAGCATCTTCGTGTTTGGCCGCATCGCCGCGCGTACCATCTCCGGCAAGGACGTATCCACAAAACTGAATTCCAACCCAAAGTGCACGAGCAGTTGCGTTGAGAGGCGGTATACACCTCCGTACACGGCTTCGGATAGAATTACGTGATCCCCCGGACGCAACAGCCGGAACACGGAATCAATTGCTGCCATCCCCGACGTGAACACATACGCGCTGTGCCCGCCCTCCAGCTTCGCCAGCGTCCGTTCCAGCGCCCTCCGGTTCGGATGATTTGTCCGCGCGTAGTCGTACCCTTGCCTGTACTTTCCAAACTCTTCCTGCACGTAGGTTGATGTCTGGTAGATCGGCGCTACAATCGCGCCCGTTGCGGGATCGGGCTCCTGCCCGACGTGAATCGCATTTGTCGCAAAGCCCATGACTTTCTCCTCAAAGCCCGCGGACACACAACCGTGCTGCTTTTGTTCCACGCGCCTGGCAAACTTTTATAGGACCTGGATTTCGGAACGTGTCCGACTCCCCTCGACTTCGGTCTAACTCTCTTATTGCGGGTTTCATCCGAAAGGGTGCTCTACACGTTACAAGACACCTTGTGGGTCGTCAATTGTGTGCTGTGTTCTTGCTTCGTTTTGTGCAAGCAGCGCTCACGAATAAAAGTGCATCCTATTCTCCAAGATGGTCGCTTGACCTACCTGGGTGCTTACATGGACTATATTTCTCATAAGCTCATGAATCCCAAACGCCTTGTCGTGCTCGCCCTTTCTCTCTTCGTGTCCGGTTGTGTTGCGACTGCTGCTCGAGCCCAGAGCAATCCCTCCGGTGATTCGACCGCTGCGCCGAGGACCGCGCAACCCAATCGCCTCCGTATCGAGGTCGTCGGCGGTGACGCCGACGCACCCGTGGAAAACGCTAGCGTCTACTTGAAGTACGTGGAAGAACGCAAATTGCGCAAAGACAAGAAAATCGAGCTCAACGTAAAGACCAACCGTGAAGGCGTCGCTCATGTTCCGGATGCGCCGCTCGGAAAAGTTCTTGTTCAAGTCATTGCCGAAGGCTGGAAAACCTACGGCAAGTGGATTGAAATCACCGATCCTAGACAAATCATCAAAATAAAACTGGAAAAGCCTCCGCGCTGGTACTGAACGTACGGTTGTTTCCCCCAAAACTTTCACTTTGAAACCATTTTCGTGTCGAAATGAAAGTGTTCCGCAAATTTTTTCCCCGTTTTCGGAGTTAGTTCTTTCCGTGCATAGCTCTTCGCTCATTTGCTTCTGCTTATTTCGTCACAAATCTTTTTGCGTCCGGGATTCTTTGCACAAAAGTTGTGCAAACCGCATTAGAGTGTTGAAGAACGACGAGTTACGTTCTTTCGAAAGGTTCTTTTGCACAAAGTTTTCAACACTTGTGTTGAAAACTTTACAGCTCTGAAATATTTTATGCGCACTTCGGCAGAATTCGTGCTCACGCCTTCAGCTGCAATCTCCGCAATCTTTTGACCGGCACAAAATGCAGATGATAAAGTCTTTACAGACTAATCTTTATGACCGACGCGAACGATCCGCAATTTTCTCCGCTCCGCATGATTGCCGGCAATCTCACCGCGCGTCCGCTCCGCGCCGCCCTCAGCATTCTTGCCATTTCTATCCAGGTCATTCTCGTTCTGATGATCGTCGGCCTCACTACTGGCGTCGTAAACGAATGGAGCAAGCGCGTCGAAGGAGTCGGCGCCGATATCCTCGTTCAATCTCCTAACGCTTCTATTTTCTTTGCGTTCTCCAGCGCGGTCATGCAGGAATCGTTCGGTGATCAAATTGCCGCGCTTCCCGGCGTGGACGAAGTCGCCCCCACACTCAGCTTGATGGATCAAAAAAACTTTGTCGTCATCTATGGCATTGACTACAAGCGGTTTAACGCCCTTAGTAGAGGATTTCTTTTCGGCTCCGGACGGCCATTCGAAGCGCCCGACGAAGCGCTCGCCGACGACGTCGTTGCGCAATCCCGCCATTTGAAGGTCGGAGACATGGTTACTCTGCTCGGTCATCCGTTCACTATTTGTGGCATCGTCGCCCACGGCAAGGGCGCGCGTTTCTTCATCCCGCTCAAGACCGCCCAGGATATTTCCGGCGCGGAAAAACGCGTTTCCGTCTTTTACGTGCGCAGCAAAGGCGACACGGAAGGTACACGCGCCGAAATTTTGAAGCTAGAGCCGAGCAACCGCGTCCGCTCCATTTCCGAATACATGACCCTCATGAATTCTTCTAACTTGCCGGAACTAAAGCCCTTTATCAGAACGATGGTTGGTATCGGCATTGTCATCAGTTTCCTCGTAGTCTTCTTGAACATGCACACGCTCGTCCTCGAGCGAACGCGCGAAATCGGGATTCTAAAGGCTCTCGGCTTTTCCCGCGCTGGCATTGCGCGGCTTTTACTTGGCGAGACTCTCATTCTCACTCTTGTGGGAAGCATCGTCGGAATTTGTCTTACATTTCTCACCAAGGCCCTGCTAACGCAAACAGTTCCGACCCTTCAAATTCAAATCACCAATCAATGGCTCGTTGGCTCCGTTCTTCTCGCAATCGTCGGCGCCACCGCCGGTGCAATCTATCCCACCCTGCGCGCCGCCAGCTACGATCCTGTCGTCGCCCTTGCGTACGAATAAGTGGTTCAATTGACTCCTTAAGTTCGAGATTTGAGCAGCGCCTCTGAGAAACATTGCCTCCCGCAGAAGAAGCTGCTAAAAGGTGCTAGGTGAATCGCGTTGCCGAACGCCTTCTCCCAAGCGGACGCAACTGGCAATTCAAGCTAAAGGAGCTGGGAATGAAGCGTACTTTCATCGGGCTGTTGGTTCTAAGTGTCTGCATAGTCTTGTCGCCGGCTGCGAACGCGCAGTTTGGCGGCGGCATTTTCAAGAAACCGAATATCTCGGACATTTTTCATCCCGTCGTGGGACAGGGCGCTTTGTACGAAGAACAGCACAAGGACGGCTCGAAGACTTCTCTGGAGATGTCTGTCGTTGGCAAGGAGACTATGGATGGGCAGGAAGGCTTTTGGTTTGAAGTCGGCCACTCAGCAAAAGGTTCGGAGGGTTTTTCCTATTCGAAAATGCTCGTGACGAAAGATCCTTTCGAAATCCACAGGATGATTTTCATAATGCCCGGCTCCGCCCAACCGATGGAATATCCTGTGAATCAGAGCATGAAGACGAAGCAAAAAATGGAAGAAAACATGGAGAAATGGCACAAGGTGGGACCCGAAACCATCACTGTCCCGGCGGGAACCTTCCTTTGCGACCACTGGGCAAAGGATGACGGGTCAGAAAACGTTTGGGCCAGTTCGAAAGTAAGTCCCATGGGTTTGGTCAAGAGCGTGCGCCCTAATTCAACCATGGTTCTCGTGAAAACTCTCTCGAACGTTCAGGATCACATCACTGGAACTCCGCAGAAATTCGATCCAATGCAAATGCGCCAGCAAATGATGGAGAAAATGCAAAAACCGAACCAGTGAGTGGCAGATCGGCCTGGTCCAAAAAAACGGAATCGCGGGCGGAATCTTGGATAGTTTCCGCCCTTTTTCTTTTTCGTGTAAATTCGTTTCGTGACTATTTTTCGCGAAGGACAATCGATGACGGAACCGCAAGCTAATGCGACAAGCGGCAAGCATTACGTTGCGAAAATTCTCGAACGGAAGGATTTGAGCCAGGATTTGTGGCTGATTCGCGTTGATCCCGGCGGCCCGTTCAGTTTCAAAGCGGGGCAGTACGCAACGCTGGGCGTCGACCACAAAGGAAAAAGAATTGAGCGGGCATATTCCATCGTTTCTTCACCATACGAAGAAGGACTCGAATTCTTCATCGAGCTTGTACCGCAGGGGGAGTTGACTCCTCTTCTTTACAAATTGCACGCCGGTGACACAATGACGTGCCGGAAAATCGCAAAAGGGCGCTTCACGCTCGATCTAAGAAGCGGAAGAACGAACCATCTGCTTCTCGCTACAGTCACGGGTCTCGCGCCGTTTGTAAGTTACGTCCGCACTCTTTACAAAGACTGGAAAGCGGGAAATTCGCCGATGCCGGGCGCGCACAAACTTTTTTGCATTCAAGGCGGGAGCCGGAGCTGGGAATTCGGTTACCGCGAGGAGATGGAAAAGTACACGGCGGAAGCGCCGTGGTTCAAATACATTTCAACGATTAGCCGGCCTTGGGAAGATCCGGATTGGAAAGGCGAAACGGGGCGCGTGGATGATCTAGTTCGCAGATGCGCTGGAGACTGGGGATTGAAACCGGCGGAGACGACGGGGTATTTGTGCGGGCATCCTGACATGGTGGAAAACTGCCGCGGCATTTTGCAGCGCGCGGGCTGGCAAAAGGGAAGTTTGTTCGAAGAAGCGTACTTTCAACCAGCCAAAGAAGACTCAGGGCAGCCGGCGAAAGAAGAGTGAAGAGAATTCTTTCGCGAGAAATTTATTTTTTCAAAGAGCAAGCGGGCGTCCGCGAGGGCTCCCATTTTGTTTGAACGCAAAATTACTGCGCTTGGCTCGTGCGCTCACTGATGTTTTCGATGATGTCTTGAATCGTGGACACCGGCACGGCAACGTGAACGTCGTCGCCGTGGTCCTGCACGTCCACATACACTTTCCCGTTGTGGACCGAAACTTTCACATGTTGGTCTTCGCCGTCAACTTGGACGAAATCCGCATTGGGATAGTTTTCAAGCTCCGCCGCGACGATTTTGACGATAGGCAAAGCTTCGCGCGCGTGGCAGGCCGCTTCCTGGAGCTTATCGTCCGGGACAAAGTGCATAGCGGCGGGGACCATGGCCGCCGGCACCCAGAAGTGAACATGGGAGCCGCCAGGGCGGTGTTCGTCCACGTCCACGCGGATAGTGCCTTCGCGAAATGTGTAAACAGTTGCGAAAGCGAGAGTTCCGACTGCGCCGAGGGCTAGTTTTGCAAGAATCATTTGTTATTCCTCTTTTTCAAAGACGTTCCAAAGACTCGTTGGTTAGAAATATCAAAACTAGTCTGCAGTGTTCTTAGAATCGAGCCAAACGCGCACGGTGTTGTCTTCATCCTTGACGGAAACGAGTTCGGTATCGCCGTGGGCAGAGAGCGCGCGGAGAGCGGCGAGAACGTCGAGTTCATCCTTGCCAGCCGAGAAAAGCGCTTCGACAACTTTCATCGGAACTTTCACTTCGATGCGGGACTTTTCAGTCGACTTGGCGTCTTTCAATTCTTTGCCGTCTTTGCCTTCGCTCCAGCGCTTCTCGACGACATGAACGAGCATATAGCCGCCCTGCTTGGCGACTTTGACATCGGAATCGTGTGCCTGGACGGTGACAAACTCCCCGTCTTTGGTGGTTTTAATCGCTTCGAGGAGCGCGCGGCAGTCGATTTCGCCCACATCGTGACGATCAATGGTGATCTTGCCGTTGTGGAGGCGATCCTTGTTGATGGCAGGGAGAACTTTTTCGGCAAGATCGAGCGGAACGTTGACGCGAACGGTTTCGCCTTTGTTGTCCGAGCTAACGACGCGGACATGGAGCCAGCGGTCGTTGCTGGAGGAACTGGCGGCGGTTTGCGCGGTGGCGGCGAGTGGAGTCAAGAGCATGGCAGCGGCGGCTGCGATCGAAAAAGACTTCACGTATTTGCGAAAGTGACTGGTCATTGAGAAAGCCTCCCTAAACTGTGCCCGCGAATGGCCGAAGACCGGGCAGTTGTAGAGAAGTACGGTCGAGTGTGAAGAAAAGTTCCCAGGAAAGCAGCGACGAATGGCTAGTGGTGAGTGGCGAAGACGGAAAGAGTCGCTGGGTTGCTGAGTCTGTGAGTCGCGGGGAGACGGGTGCGAAATGTAAGGTGGAAGTTGAGATTTTGGAGGGAGTCGAGAGGCACACCCCCCATTGTTTTTGCAAGTGTGCGCAACGAACTGAAAATGCAGGGGATGCGGCGTTTTCTAAGTCGTTGGTTTGTGCAAAGTGTGTGGAAGTGCCTGGGAATACTGGAGTTGCAGAAACAGCTCCTTCGGCTCCCAATGGTCGCTCCCTTCGACTGCGCTCAGGGCAGGCAGAACTCGCATCCTTCATCGAATGCTCGGTTAACAGTTCACAGTTACCAGTTGACAGTAAAGGAAGAAGCGCGCTGCGGAGAGAGCGTACACCACTCCCCGGGGCATCCCGCAGAGGCGTCCGGGATGCCATACCTCCGGCATTTGTATGAGTATCGAAAGAAAGGAGATGCGGGAGGAGAGTTTTATATGAGTATGGGAATAAAGGACTTGATAAAGAGAGATCCTTCGTCTCGCAGAACCATCCGGGATGCAGACAGCGCAACTCGCGATGCTCGCTCTCCGTCAGGAACGGAGCAGGCAGGGCTTGCATCCTTCGCCGGATGCTCATTTTGCAAGAGTGTGAAAAGAAGGATGATAGACAAAGAGGATCGAGCTGGGGCGAGTGAAACACAAAGAATGGTAGCACAGGAGAGGTATAAAGTAAATAAAAATAATTTGTGGGTTAATTCGAATGGAATTCAGATTGGGATGGAAGGCGCCGGCAAAACTCAGGAAACGTTCCGTCCGTCCCCGAGTTCCCTCATGAGCTTCAAGGGTGGGGGATTTTCAACCGGCACAACGGGCAATTTTCAACCGGACTTGACACAGCTCGCAGACTCCCATGTCAGATCGCTTTGAACGATATCAAAATCAAGCTGGTTCTGCGGCAGCTCCCTTACACGCAGTCTGCTATGGTACGCAGGCCATCGGCCAGCAACGTATCTTTCGATCCAGTACTGGTGATCCTCGACCAAGCTTAGCTGCATGGTTTCGCGTTGCCTCTTCAGGTCTGCCTTTCCACCGGGCTCGTCCCATTCCTTCCCCACCCTGAAAGCGTGCGTGCCCGCCTTTAGTTCCAGCCGCAGAGGCTTAGAAAAATCAATAAGGACGTCGTCGCAGAACAGAACAGCCCCGGGGTCGTGGTAACTGTTGTCGGCATCGCTGACAAAAACCTGAGGTTGTCCTTTGTATGGGGCTGGTTGCGATGCCGATACAGCATCGCGGTCAAACGCAACGCTCCCGTCGAAATAGACCAAGGCTCGCATCCCCTTCGGGTAAGCAACGTCCTGGCCCTTGAAAAAAGGAGCCATTGCTGCCACCAGGCCCGCCGTTAAGGGATCAAGCGGGGCGGCCAGCCAAATCCATCCCGATTCGTGAGAATCTTGCAGGATCTGTTTTCCTCCGGCGGATCCAGACTTCGACAAGCGCAGCGCCGCGGTTCGACCGTCGGTCAATAGCAGCTTCTCCACTTTCACCTTGACCTCACCATTCCTTGCTGGCCGATGCCCATGGCTGACTTTCAAGACTGTACCTGAGACCGCCGCTCCCTTGGGGATCACAACGAATCCCTCCTCCCGTACCGGATAGGCCGTGACGAACTCAACCGCGTCTCCCACCTTCGCCGTCGCAGAGGAAAGCTCAGACACGAGTTTCAGGGTGAGCGATGTTCCGTCGGGCAGGATTATGGAGGAGGGAGGGGCGGCGCTCTGCGCGGCCGTAACTTGTCCCCGTCCACTGGCTCGCGCAGGATTTCGGTGCGCGGACATGCAACCGGCCCCGACGAGAGCCAGAGAGAGAAAAACCGCCACGAATCCTTGCCCTTGGTAGTCGCTCCTCTCGCAGGCAGACCTTCGGGGAGACCGAAGAGCTTGCCCGGGGCCGCCTTCGACGATTGTGGGCGGCATGCGGTTGGTGATACGCGGGACCGCACTCATAACTGTTTCAACCTATAAGTTAAGTTTGGGGTCGCTTTCGTTCGTGGGCTGAGAGCGAGAATATCATGTAAAACCCGCAGCCTGAAGAGCGCAGAGCGTGGCCCGCAGAGAGCAGCAAGAGAAGGTGACCCAGCGCTAACGCGCTGGGCTAACTTTATGCCGCACCTTCGGCGCTGGTGAAGGAGGGTGAAGTAAGGCCGGGGTACAGGACGGATGTTGAGTTCAATCGTGGAGAACGAGTCCCAGCCGGCTCACACTCATTCCTACGGGACCCTTCGGCCTCCAATTGAATCGCCATAAACCATCGCGCCTTGGCAGCGTTTTGGGTTTGCGAGGTCATTCTGATGCCCCACCGTATCGCTGGAGGATGGACCAGCTGATCGCGGTGTCTTGGAAATTCACTCCGAAGGCGTGGCGGCCATCGGCCAGTCGCTGACAATAAACCACCCTGCCGCACACGCAGTCGTACTTTAGCGGAGCGACGTTGACCATCTCCCCGGGTTCCCAATGGGATCGAGATATGACGCGGGCGCCATGGAGACTAATGTTGTCCGTGTACGTTTTTTCGCTTTGATCCGGGTCAGGATCTTGACGTTGTCCGGGCGCCAGACGGACTACGATGATGATGGGGAGCCGCCGTTCCATTCTGCCCTCGAGACTAGGGTCCACAGACACGGGTTGGTCCTCGGGAGACGCGTGGTCTGTCCGCTCGCTGGGCCGGGATTGATGGGGGAGCTTGAACTGTAGAATGTGTTCTGGAGAGCGGCCAGGTCGTCTCACATGTTCACACGCGACTATGTATTCTTTGCCGAGTGGGACCCAATCGAGTAAATACCTGAAGACCTAGTCAGGAAAATACCCTAGTACCTAAGGTGTTTTGGGTGCCTGTAGAAGAGAGCATTCGCGGAAAATCACAGGGATGCGGGGCCAAAATAATAAACCTTTTGATTTTGACTCAGATCGCGCCAAAAGAATCTAGTCAGAAAATTCTCAAAAATCGGGCGACCGAAGCTCTGGAGATGAGAAAACTGAGCGAACGAAAATCCGTGTTCCCGGCTTTTATCGACGGTGCGCTTAAGATACTGCAGTAATGTCGAGTTGCAGTTTGATTTCTAGTTTGAATTGAAAAAATAATGCGGTTTCTTCGCTCGGCTACCTGATTCCACCAAACTTTTGGCCAGTTTTCTTCGTCTCTACTGGAAACAAGTCGACCGTTCAAGACCGCAGCGAGTAGGCGGCCTGGGTTAAGAGCTACCCGGTGGACGGACCTGTGGTGAAAACAAGTCCGTCCGGGAGGCTCCAGTGCTGCAGGCACGCGGCAGATTTGCAGTATTTCTTGCTTTCGGATTTTTGCTGAGTTCCGGCAAGGTTGCGTATTCCCAAGACCATTCCCTCACTTCTTCCACATCAATGGATCATCCAACGGTCATTCCGCGGCTGTGCGGAGATCGCTGGGCAGTTCCCTATACTCAGCGCGTAAGACTTTCCACGGTCGAGGCGGACCATTGGGACAAACTTTGCGCTGAGTTGAGATTCGATCGCAACGCCACCGCCTCACCGTGGCATGCAGACGTCCGCGAGAAGGAGGACGAGGATCCTGTTGCGGAGGAATTGAAAGCGATGGGCGAACGGGGATTGATCATCCTGCGCGCGCGCGAAGAAGTTGCCGAAATCCTACGGGGCCAAAACCGATGCGCGGCCTGGTTTGAACAAGCCGAATCCGATCGCGTGAGGAAATTCCTATCGCTGCGCTACGCGATCGACGAAACCGGTCCCCAATACACTTTGAAAATACAGGGCGCTGACGGAGCTTGGCATTATCAGCAACCCTATGTAGCCGGCTCCGTGGAAGGTGCAAGCACGGGCTCCACGATTACAATCAACGGCAGAGGGGCTTTCTTTCAGCTCAGATCAGGTGTACGCATTGTTCCGACAGATGGAGGACCGGGAGGGCTCAGCGCTTCCCAATTGCTGCACGTCGACGTTTATGTAGGAGACACGCTTCACGCGCAGGTGGTTGTGCTCTTGCATGAGTATTCGCACGTGGTCGGCCTACTTCCCGCTGACGGAGGAAGCTTCGCAGGTGTGGAGCTTTCCACGCAAAATACGCAGATTGTGCTGCGACATTGCCGCGCGCAGGTGGGAGCAGCCGGGAAACGCAAGAGCTTGTTCTTGCATCCCGGAACGGGGGCGTTTCCACCGGGCGTGCACTGACAAGACGGAACAGAGTGGCGTCATTAGAGATTTGCCAGAGCCTAAAATCTGCTGCGTGACTAAACGGAGCTCAGGCTCAGTCCGGTAAGTCGCCTTATCGGACAAGTTGGCTTGGCTGCGCGTGCTCGTTGCGAGCTTGGGTGATAACGTCTGTGTGCCAAGAGTGCGCTAGCCGTCTGTCCAGCGCATCTTGAAATCAGACTCAGCTTGTGACGGGGCGAACGCCAAGAGCGAACTCAACGTCAGAAATGTGATTGAAAATGGTGATGAAAGGCGAGCCGGCAAACAGGAGGCCGACAGCATTCAGGCCGCGATCCATGAGCAAACTGCCAGAGTCTCCACCTGCGGACATAGCAGTGGTTATGATCTGATGGCGGAAGACCGCAGTGCCCGGGGCCCCATAGCCAACACTGATGGTCGCGTTGGTTGCCAGAACCCGGCCTGTGGTCACCTGAGTCGTGCGGCCGGCCTTTACCACCAACCCGCCCACAGTTGCCTGGCTGATGCCGCGCGGGATGACGATGCCGATGATGGATGCGATGACGTTGCGGCTGTAAAGCGGACGCGCTACGGCGGCGTCCACCAGGTTGTAACCGGCGCGGCCGAACACGATTGGCTCAAATCTTTCCAGCTCTGCAATGCCGTCGGAGGGATACGTTCCGCCGTCGAATGCCCCAGGCTGGAGGATCAGGTCACCGGGCTTACCTGCGTTGACGTTTGCGAGGACGTGGTTGTTGCTTAAAATCAGGTAATCACCGGAACACTCTTCCTTGCTGGGAGCGCACCCGCAGTCCTTTTCGAGCTTGCAGCAGCAGCGGCGCACGTCGTGAACGAGACACCCGAAAGTTCCCGCCGTAATGTTGAAATGCCCGATGCTGAAGCCGGGCATGGCGGGCCGTACTTTGGCGTTGAACGTAAGCGGCTCAACTTTTCCCACTTCGAGGACGTCCGTTGGAGTGCCATCGAGTTCTGCAGGCACAAGGGATCCTTTTGGCACTTCAGACTTGGCCAGCTTCTTTTCCACGAGAGCGAGGACCGACCATTTCTTCGTGGGCTTTCCTCCGGTCATTTTCATGCCGACGGCAACGCCTACGACATTGTCCATCGCCAGCAATGACGCTTCGTGTTTGTCCTTCAGTTCGGAGAGTTTGGCCGTCTCGGAGATTTCTTCCGTCCGGTCGAGAGCATCTTTGCCTCCGGTTTGAAAGAAATCGTGCCACGCATCAGCAGCTTTCTGGCCTGCTTTGCGGTCACTTGCACTCCATTCGCTAAGTTTGTCCAACATGGGAATACTCTTTCTGGGGCCGTTCCTGAATTCTGCCATCTTGCCCAAGATTTACGTCGGCATAGGCTCCACGCGTCCGACCTCCACAACGTCCAGTGGGACACCTTCAACCTCACTGGGCAAGATTTCGTCGGGCTTCAACTGGTCCGCCGGGATCTTGCGATCCACGAGGACGACCAGACAGTGTTCGCCTGTTGGCTTTCCCTGCTTGACGCGAATGCCCTCACTTACGCCGACTACGTGCGGGTATCGCATAAGCTCGGACTCATGACGGGAACGAACGTCAGCTGTTTTTGATGGCTGGCCTTCGCCGAGCGGGGATTGTTCCGAGCTTGCGTACATAGGGTTAGCTGAAAAAAAGTCTTCCCAAGCTTGCTTGAATTGTTCGCCAGCGGCCCGTTGGTTCTCGGGCCAGCTTGGTTTGAGTTCGTGCTTCATACCTGGCTTGCCTCCTTGCCAAGGAGACCATTCTACTGCGCTGCGCTGTGGGAGAGAGTTTTCTTAGGCGGAGAGACTGGTTACGTCGCTAGTTTTCTCTGTAGCGTAGTGATTCTGAGGCGCTAACCGTTTCAGACGACGGAGAAGGTTCTGGTGTGCGCTGGGCGGGCCAGATGGACGGGCTTTTCGGGCTGGAGGACGTCGCGCAATTGTTGCAGAAGAACTTCCCGGGAAAAGGGTTTTTGCACGAAGGCTGCGTCTTCGGAGAGGCCGGCTGAACCGTGCAATTCTTCGGAGTAGCCGGAGATAAAGACCACTTTCAGATGCGGCAGAATTGAGCGAAGGCGCTCGGCAAGTTCAGGGCCACGCATGCGAGGCATGACAACGTCGGTAAGGAGAAGCTGGATAGAGTTGCCGAGCCGTTGGGCAATTTCAAAGGCTTCGACGCCGTCGGTGGCAGTGAGGACGTTGTAGCCGGCAGATTGAAGAAATTCACAGGTGAGCGTGCGAACCGCTTCTTCATCTTCGGCGAGGAGAACGGTTTCACCGTGAGGTGATTGCGCAGCAAGGAGCGAAGACGAAGACAAGACGGGCAATTGCTGTTGGGTTAGCGGGAGATAGATTTCGAACCGGGTCCCGTTGCCGGGGGCGGAGTCCACGTGGATGTAGCCGGAGCTTTGATTAACGATGCCGTAGACGGTGGCAAGGCCCAGGCCGGTGCCTTTGCCAGGTTCCTTCGTCGTGAAAAAAGGTTCGAAGATGCGGGCCTTGATTTCGGCGGTCATTCCCGTGCCGCTGTCGGTAACCGCAAACATGACATACTGGCCAGGCTTCACGGAAGGATGAGTACGGGAATACTTCGCATCTACGGTGACGTTGTGCGTCTCGATCATTAATGTTCCGCCTTCCGGCATGGCATCGGAAGCATTAACGGTGAGATTCAGAAGGACTTGCTCGATTTGGCCGGGATCCGCAAGGATGCGGCCGAGAGATTCGCCGAGGCTCACTCTGAATTCAATATCCTCGCGCAGCAGCCGCTTGAGCAGACGCGTGTCTTCCATAATCAAATCATTCAGGTCGAGAACTTTGGGTTGCAGCATCTGGCGGCGGCTGAAGGCCAACAACTGCCGGGTGAGAGAAGAGGCGCGGTCGGCGACCTTGCTGATTTGCTCGCAATGGCCACGGACAGGATCCGACGGAGGAATGCGATCCAGGGCGATGTCGGCGTTGCCCTTGATTACGGTGAGGAGGTTGTTGAAATCGTGCGCGACGCCTCCGGCAAGGCGGCCAAGGGCGTCCATCTTTTGTGACTGGCGAAGATCGTCTTCGAGCTGCTTGCGCTGGGCCTCATTGCGCTCCAAAGTGCCGCGCATACTGTCAAACGCACGCGTGACTCGCGCGAGTTCATCGCCGCCCTGCGGTGCCAGGGGATAGGAGTAATTGCCTTGCTCCAAAGCACGAACTCCTTCGAGTAGTGAACCGAGAGGCTTCGTGATGGTGTTAGAAATGAAGTAGACGATCAGCCCGCCGAAGATGACCGCAGTGAGCCCGAGAAGAACGAGCAAGAGATTCAAACGGCCGATGGAGGCGAGAGCGGCGTCATCGGATTTGAGGACGAGCAAGGTGAGACCATCGGGCGATTCCGAGGAGAGCTTGAGCGAGTTGGCGAAATAACGCTTGTTGCCCAGCTGGAGCTGGGCAGTGTCGTCTGATGGGACGGATATCCCGGCAATTTTCTGCTCTTCGAACGGGGAAAGTGAACTGGCCAGAACATGGTTGCCTTGGCGGAAGGCGAGGTCGCTGGAAAGGATGCGCGCAAATTCCCTTACGCGCGCGGAATCCATTTCATGACCGACGATGACTTCGCCGGAAGAGGGGCGATTCGCGCGAGGCTCTTGACCAAACGGGGTGACGACAACTTGGTAGAGATGGTCGCCGTTGACCCACCAATCGAGGGCTGACTTTTTGGGGTCGCGGTGGCGAGGACTATTCGAGGCGCGGAGAAGGCGGCCAATCGCATCGTTGGCAACGGGGGAATGTGACGCGTCGGCGTTTCTGGTTTGGAGCGCGGTGACTTTGCCGGAACCGTCGATCAGGGCGAAGATGTCGCAGTCTTCCGATTGCCAAGGGTCCTGGCTGGCTTCCTGAATGGAGGTGATATCACCGTCCCTGAGGAAGGCCAGCGTGGCGAGCAGCTCGGCCTTTCTGTTGAGGGCCATGTGCTGCTGGTGGGACATCACCTGGAACGTGAGCAGGGCGTTTTGAGTGTCCTGGGCAAGTTGGCGTTCGGCGCGGACTTCGATTAGCTCGCGGACGGCCAAGAGGGTGCAGAAGGTCATCGCCACGATGACTAAAACCAATGAAAACAGTAGTTTACTGCGCAGGCTAAGGCGGCCTGCGAAGGAACGTGCTCGATCCAGGGCTATCTTATACAGCTCGGCCATCGGTTGTTGCGAGGCTGCGATTCCTGCCACAATTCGACTTTTTCGTCCAATCGACGCGTCAAATTTTCTACTTTCGACTGCAGGTGTGAGGGCAGCCCGGCGCGCAAATAAGGTGAGGGTTGGGGCGGTAGGCAGGAATAGTGCCGCGGTACCATCTGGAGAGTACATTCAGAGGGCGAAGTACAGGTAGGCAAGATCTACGTATATCATTAGTTACTCATGGGAGCGGGAGAATGAAGGGAAAAGCGATGACGCAGAAACTCTGGACGAAGGTGGATAAGTATTTCGCGGGAATGGTTGGGGAGGACCAGGCACTGAAATCGGCACTGAAGGAGTGCAAGAGGGCGAAATTGCCGCCGATTGGGGTGGCTCCGAATCAGGGCAAAATGCTGATGCTAATGGCGCAGATGATTGGTGCGAGGAGGATTTTGGAAGTGGGGACGCTGGGCGGGTACAGCACGATCTGGCTGGCGCGCGGATTGAGCGAAGGTGGAAAGCTCATCACGCTGGAGTACGAAGAAAAACATGCGCGAGTCGCGCGAAAAAACATTGCGCGAGCGGGGTTCGAAAACGTTGTCGAAATTCGTGTTGGCGATGCGAAGGCGACGATGCCGCAACTCGTGAGCAAAGGCGCAGGGCCGTTCGATTTGATTTTTCTGGACGCCGACAAGGAAGGCTATCCAGCCTATTTTGAGTGGTCGTTGAAGCTTTCTCGCAAGGGAACCGTGATTATTGCGGACAATGTCGTGCGCGACGGGGAAGTCCTCAAGACAAAAAGCAAAGATGCAAGCGTGCCGGGAGTGCGAAAATTCAATAAGGCTGTTGTCGCGGAAAAGCGAGTAAACGCCACGGCGATACAAACTGTCGGAAGCAAAGGGTACGACGGGTTTGCAATGATGCTCGTTGTCTAGCAGCCGAAAATACTCAACAGCAGGCGAAGCAGAAAACTACTTTTTGCGAGTGGGGGGATCTCCAGACTCGGGCCCATGAGCGTCGGGGAGTTTGACGCTCCAGATGTTCTTGCCGGGTTCGAGAGAGAAAAGACCGACCTGATTTGATTCCGCAGTGCCAATCTGACCAACCCAAACAACACGGTAGTTCTGTTTTCGCCAGAGCCGGCGAACTTCAATGGTTTGTCCGCGAGCGGTGAGCATGCCGACGCCGTCCAGGCGGGCGCCATCCTGACTGAGGTCAACCGTAAAGGCCGATTGAGTAAAGTCGCGCCCCTCGGGGTCCTTTCCTTTCACAACCACGCGAAGAGATTTGGGAACACGCGGCTTTTTGCGAGCCCGGCGCCAGAAATCTGGAAGCGGTTCCCTAAAAGCCAAGCCGACGCGTGATTCGCGGTCCGCGTAAGGGTCGATGTAAGCCACGCGGACTTCCTGTTCGACACCAGTGATTTTGTCGAGCAGAAACAGTGTGTCGCCGACGGAAAGCTTCGCCTTCAGAAGCACCAGGGCGCCGCCGGAGTTTACGAGGACAGTTTCGGTTTCTTCCTTAAAAGTGCCGGTGGCCGGGCCGAAGCCGTAAATCACAACGGGTACGTGGATGGCAGTGCGCTTACTAGCGCGGGCGGCTTTTTGGGGAGGAGCTGCGTCAGTGGTGGCAATCGCAATAGACGCAACAGCTTGGGAGCCATATTCCGTTTGGGAACCGTATTCCGTTGCCGGGGGCGGAGCAGGGGCGTCGAGAGGGGCCACTTCGAGCAGCTCGATGGGGATGCCGCTCTGCGGACCGTGCTCGCGGCAGTTGAAATCCCATTCCTGGTGAAGAATTTGCTCGAACGATTCTTCACGGTCAGCAAGCGTGAGCCAGCTGTTAGCGTCGCAACGCGGGCAAATAAGCCGGGCGGCGAAAGTCCTGGTCATGGCGAACTCCCACGTAAGCTCATCTTAGCTTCTTGCGCTGCCGGGGAACCGAATGTACGGGGAAAAGTGTTTGGAAAAGCATCTGTCCTAATGGACAGGGGTGGTATGATGCGCGGGCTTAGAGAGGGATAGCGATCAAGGAGAACGACAATGACGGATGAGACGACAAATAGTCTGACCCCGGGAGGCGAAACACTGATGAACATAGGAGAGACTGTGGGGAGCGCGGTGGGAAAGGCCGTGGCAACAGCGAAGAGCACGGCGGAGGCCGTGCGCGCGGAAGAAAAAATTGTGCGGCGGAAGGCGTTGAGGACCGCGAAGAAAGCGAAAAAGGCGTTCAAGAAAGCGAGCAAGGCAGCGAAGAAAAGTGTCGTAAAAGGAAAGAAGCGGGCAGCAAAGTTGTTGAAGAAGGCGAAGAGGAAATTGCGGAGATAGCGAAGCACATAGAGAGGGAGATTCAGGACGACGAAATGCCCGGTCTCGCTTGCGTGAGGCCGGGCATTCTTGTAATCGGAAGAGTTCGCTAGTGGTCAGAAAAAGTGTTGAAAGTTGCGGAACCTTCCCAAATTCCATTCGTCTCTATCTGTGGATTTGCGTGATTGATCGCTGGAGGGAACGATGAAGAACTTTTCCTTGAAAAAAACAAGCTTGGTTGGGATTGGGGCGATCTTTTGCCTGTGGAATGCGGCCTACGGACAGGGCGCGAAGGGCGACCAGAACGCGTCAGACAAGCTTAAGGCGCGACAGGAAAGAGTGGAAAACGGAATAGAACCGGTCGAGATTGGAAATGGCCAAGCACCAATCAAGCTGAGCCTCGCTGAGTTGATGAAGATTTATAAGGACCCTGGACTGACTGTGGCGGTGATTGACGGGTACAAGATTGCTTGGACAAAGGCGTATGGCACGACAGAACTGGGCGGCACGACGCTGGTGACGCCGAAGACATTGTTTCAGGCAGGTTCGATCAGCAAACCTGTTGCGGCGACGGGGATGCTCGCGCTGGTTCAGCAGGGAAAGTTTTCGCTGGACGAAGATGTGAATCTTATATTGAAAACGTGGAAGGTGCCCGAAAACGAATTTACGAAAGAACAGAAAGTGACTCTACGGCGCCTGGCGAGTCACACGGCGGGGCTGACAGTGCACGGATTTCCTGGATATGACGTGGACGAGAAAATTCCCACGCTGGTGCAGATTCTGAATGGAGAGAAGCCGCCGGCAAACACTCCGGAGATCCGCGTAGATTTTGTTCCCGGAACGAAATGGCGCTATTCCGGCGGAGGAGTGACGATTGAGCAGCTGGTGATGACGGACGTGAGTGGAAAACCTTTTCCCGCGCTGATGAGAGAGCTGGTGCTGGAAAAGGCGGGAATGACGGATAGTACATACGAGCAACCACTGTCCGCCGCCTGGCAATCGCGCACGGCCGTGGGAACTCATCGCGATGGGAAATCAGTGCATGGGAAATGGCACATTTATCCGGAGATGGCGGCGGCGGGATTATGGACGACTCCGACGGATCTGGCGAAATTTGCGATTGAAATTGCGATGGAAAAGCAGGGAAAGTCGAGCAAGTTGCTTTCGCAAAAGATGATCGCAGAGATGTTTACGCGGCCACCCTCATCTCCGGAAATGGGAATTGGCTTTGCACTGCCCCCTGAGCGCACCGGCGAATTCGGGCACAACGGCGCGGACGAGGGTTTTCAAGCTCAACTAATCATGAATGCGGACACGGGGCAGGGCGTAGCCATCATGGCGAATTCAGACAATGGAATCCTGGTGGCCAATGAGTACGTGCGGAGCCTTGCGAAAGAGTACGGCTGGAAAAATCAGATCGAGGCGCGCGGAATCGGCGGAGAGCTGATGCTGCTCTCGAAGCTCAAGGGAGCGGATACAACACTTGCGCGCTATGAGGAGCTGGTGAAGGCCAGCGGGAAAAAGCCAGATGAGGGCCTGCTGAACATGATGGGATATCTGATGCTGAACGACGGAAAGACCGATTTGGCGATCAAACTATTCCAGAAGAATGTGGATGAGTATCCGGAGTCGTCGAATGTGTATGACAGCCTGGGAGAAGCGTACGCGGCGGCGGGAAAAAAGGATCTGGCGATTGAGAATTATGAAAAGTCGCTAAAGTTGGATCCGAAGAACATAAACGCAGTGGAATGGCTGAAGAAACTAAAAGAACAAAAATGAGGAAATGGACTCATTGACCGTGCATATTTTGGCCGGGCTTTTCGAGATTTCGAAATAGGCAGGCTTAAAAGCAAGAAGTTTCATCCCTAGAAGACTCGCTTGCATTGCGTAGAACGCGGATGTATAACGCGCCGAAGAGCATTGCGCAAGCGCTCGAATTCCTGCCGACTGGCGTTCCCACCTGCGCAACGTCCGGATGCCGGTCCCCATCGGCGAACCGGCATTTCACATTCTTCGAAGGAGGCATACCCATGTCAGAGGCAAACAAGCGAGTTGTCCGCAGATTGATCGAAGAGCTCTGGAACCAAGGCGATGCGTCTGTGGCGGAACAGCTCTTCACACCGAATTACACGCACCATGACGCTTCGACGCCCGATTTCGGCCGAGGGCCCCAGAGTGAAGTCAAGAGGATGAATCTCTATCGCGGGGCATTTCCTGATCTTCGCGTAACGATTGAGAACATCATCTCCGAGAGCGATACGGTGATGGCTCGGTGGTCTTGCCATGCAACGCACAAGGGTGACCTTACCGGGATTGCACCGACCGGGAAAACGATCGACATCACCGGAATGAGTATCGTTCGCCTATCGGCCGGAAAGATGGCGGAAGGATGGGTGCAGTGGGATGCGCTCGGAATGTTGCAACAGCTCGGCGTCGTCCCGAAACAGATGCGGGCAAGGGCGGCAGGAAACTGAGCGGCCAGTGACTGAGAACCGCCTGCGAATTGGGCCACCTTTCGCCGTTATGCTTTCTGGAGTTTGAAAATGAGGGCGGCGAGTGGAGGAAGAGTTAAGAGAAGAGAGTGAGGCCGGTCCTGGGCGGGAGTTGATTCAGAATGGAGACCGCCGAGGTTGCCGACACCGGAGCCGCCATAATTTGTGGAATCGGTGTTGAGAATTTCCTTGTAGAAGCCGCCGACGGGGACGCCGACGCGATAGTTGGGGCGAACGACTGGCGTCGCGTTGAGAATCACAACAAGAAAATCGTCACGGTTGCGCGCGCGGCGGATGAAGGAGAGGACGCTGTTGTCTGCGTCATTGCAATCAATCCATTCGAAGCCGGTCCATTCGAAATCCACTTCGTGGAGGGCGGGCTCCGCGGAGTGCAGGCGATTCAAATCGGCGACGAGCTGTTTGACACCTTTGTGCGACTCGTATTGCAGGAGATGCCAATCGAGGCTGCGCGCTTCCGACCATTCGTTGCGCTGAGCAAATTCCTGTCCCATGAAAAGTAGTTTCTTGCCCGGATGCGCATGCTGATAGGCGAAGAGCAGACGCAGGTTTGCGTATTGCTGCCACATATCGCCCGGCATTTTGTGGAGGAGAGAATTTTTCCCGTGAACGACTTCGTCGTGCGAGAAAGGCAGCATGAAGTTTTCCGTGAAGGCGTAAATGAGCGAGAAAGTGATTTTGTTCTGCTCGTATTTGCGATAGATGGGATTGGAAGAAAAGTATTTTAGCGTGTCGTTCATCCAGCCCATGTTCCATTTGAGGCTGAAGCCGAGGCCGCCGAGATACGTTGGGCGCGAAACGCTGGGCCAGGCTGTGGATTCCTCCGCGATCGTGAGGACGCCGGGGAAACGGCCGTGCGCGACTTCGTTCATCCGCTTGAAGAAGTCTATGGCGTGAAGATTTTCGCGGCCGCCGTAACGATTGGGGACCCATTCGCCGGGCTTGCGTGAGTAATCGAGATAGAGCATGGAAGCGACGGCATCCACGCGCAGGCCGTCAATGTGGTATTTGTCGAGCCAGAAGAGTGCGTTCGAAATCAGATAGTTCACAACTTCATTGCGGCCGTAGTTGTAAACGAGCGTGCCCCAGTCGGGATGCGCGCCTTGGCGGGGGTCGGCGTGTTCGTAGAGATGCGTGCCGTCGAATTGCGCGAGGCCATGGGCGTCACGGGGGAAGTGCGCAGGAGTCCAATCGAGAATGACGCCGATGCCGGCCTGATGGCAGCGGTCAACGAAGTGCATGAAGTCGGTGGGCGAACCGAAGCGGCTGGTTGCCGCGAAATAGCCGAGCGTTTGATAACCCCAAGAGCCGTCGAAGGGATGCTCCATGATGGGGAGCAGTTCGATGTGCGTGTAGCCCATTTCCTTTACGTATGGAATCAACTGGTCGGCGAGTTCGCGATAGGTAAGCCAGCGATCCTTGTCTTCGGGAACGTGGCGCCAGGAACCCAGGTGAACTTCGTAAACGGAAATCGGTGAATTAAACCAATTCCTTTTTTCACGCGCGGCGAGCCAGGTCCTGTCGCTCCATTGATAATTTGTGAGATCTGCGACGACGGAGCCAGTATTCGGGCGAAGCTCAGAGCGAAAGGCATATGGATCGGACTTGAGCGGAAGCAGATTTCCGGCCGGGCCAGTGATTTCGTATTTGTAGATGGTGCCTTCGCCGATGCCGGGAACGAAAAGTTCCCAGATGCCGGACGAACCGCGCGGGCGCATGGGATGCGTACGGCCGTCCCAGGAGTTGAAGTCGGCGACAAGGCTGACGCGGCGCGCGGAAGGCGCCCAGACCGCAAAATTGACGCCGGATATTCCGTTGACGTTCTTGATGTGAGCGCCGAGTTTTTCGTAGGTGTCGTAGTGGCGGCCCTCGGCCATCAAATGCAAATCAAAATCGCTCAGCTGATAGGGGAAAGAGTAGGGGTCATAGAGTTCGAACGGTACGCCCTCGTGCGTGCGGCCTTGAATTTTGTAGCTGCCGGGTTCGGGAGCGGTCGCTTGCGTCGACGGCCAAGTCGCTTCGAAGAAGCCTTCGGGGCGAAGTTTTACCGCGTCAGTGACCTTGGCGGAATTCTGGAAGGCCAGATTTGCCCGGTCGGCCCAGGGAATAAGAAAGCGGACGGCCCAGCCGTCTTTCACGGGATGCGGACCGAGAAGCGAAAAGGGATCGGCGAGGCGCGCACCGAGCAGGGCGTCAATGCGCGCGTTAAATTCGGCCTCGCCAGGAGCTTGCGGCTCGAAGCTTTTTGGCTGAACGGGCAAAATAGGCTTTTCTGGCATCGCAGTTTTGAGGGGTGCCTTCGTATTATGCCTGCACCTGGCAAGGGATACCGAGGCGATTCTAGGGCGAGTAATGAAAAAAAGCCAATGGCAGACGGTGAGTGTGCTTCAATTGTCGGGCGTTCCTCACCAAGGAGAAGCTGGATGATAAAGGAATTCCTGATTGGTTGCGGTTTGGCGCTCTTATTGCCGCCTGCAGGCATCGCCCAGGCGCTTGGGCGGGGGCAGGCGCGATCCATGGTGATCTCACGAAATGGAATCGTCGCGTCGGAATCGCCGCTCGCGTCGCAAGCGGGCGTACACATCCTGGAAAAAGGCGGCAATGCCGTGGATGCGGCGATTGCGACAAACGCAATGATGGGCGTTGTCGAGCCCATGATGAATGGAATTGGCGGAGACCTGTTTGTGATCGTTTACGACGCCAAAGCGAACAAGCTCTATGGACTGAATGCAAGCGGATGGGCGCCGAAAGGTTTGACGATTGAGTTTCTGCAGAAGCAGGGCTTGAAGGAAATGCCGAAATCCGGCGTTCACACAATTGACGTGCCTGGCGCAGTGGACGGTTGGCAAAAGCTCGCGGATAAATTCGGCCGCAAGAAATTGCCCGAGGATTTGGCGCAAGCAATTCGAACTGCGCGGGACGGCTTCCCGGTACCGGAACTTGCAGCGGCATACTGGAGCGAAGCTGCAGACAAGCTGCGTGAAAACGAAGAAGCGGCGCGAGTATACCTGCCAAAGGATCACGCGCCGAAAACGGGTGAGATATTTGCGAATCCGGATTTGGCGGCTTCTCTGGAAGTGATTGCAGCAGGAGGGCGCGACGCATTTTACAAAGGCGAGATTGCGAAAAAATTACTAGCTGGAATAAAGCGCCATGGCGGAACGATGGTTGAGGAGGATTTGGCGAAATTTTCAAGCGAATGGGTCGAACCGATTTCGACGACTTATCGCGATTGGACCGTTTACGAGTTGCCGCCGAACGGGCAAGGGCTGGCCGCCCTGGAAATGTTGAACATCATGGAGACGTTTCCGCTGGGGCAAAAAGGATATGAGTTTGGCACGCCGAAAGCGCTACAGATAGAAATCGAGGCAAAGAAGCTGGCGTATCTCGACTTGCAAAGATATATCGGCGACCCGCACGGCCAAAACTTGCCGGTGGCTCGCTTACTGTCGAAAGAGTGGGCCGCTTCACGAGCGAAGCAGATTGATCCAGATCATGCGAACTGCAACCCGACGGCGGGCGAAATGGAAGGCGGACACGACACAACGTACTTGAGCGTGGTGGATCGGGAAGGAAACATGGTTTCGCTCATTCAGAGCAATTTTTCTTCGTTCGGTTCGGGAATTGTCGCACCGGGAACGGGATTTGTACTGCACAACCGAGGCGGGCTTTTTGTGATGGATCCGGCCTCACCGAACGCGCTCGCCGGACACAAGCGGCCCTTGCACACAATTATTCCGGGATTCGCGCAGAAGGGCGATGTGCGCATGGCGTTTGGAATCATGGGCGGATGGAATCAATCGCAGGCGCATGCGCAGTTCATCGCGAATCTTGAGGATTACAAGATGAATATCCAATCGGCCGTGGAAGCGCCGCGATTCGTAAAATACACGTTCAAGGGATGCGACGTGTTGATGGAGAATCGCTTTTCGCAAAAGACGCGGGACGAGCTGACGGCAAAAGGGCACCAGATTGAAGTGCAACCGCCTTTTGCCGACGCGGTGGGTGGGGGACAGGCCGTGCTGCGAGATTTTGCCGCGGGCGTGAACTACGGAGCGTCGGATCCAAGAAAAGACGGCGAAGCAATTCCTGAACTGCCGCAAAATTGAGCTGGCACCGGTTCTAGGACTTTTGGCCGTAACTCATAGAACCTGCAGGGGTTTACCATTATTGAGTTATGGAAGGGCAGCCGTTTTCCCACAGAAACGGGACGATAGGGCCGGGCGTAATTAAGTTGTGTATTTTCAGCATTTCCAGATTGAAACTATGGCAAGGAATTTGCATCAAACGGTTATCTGGGAGATGCCCGCAGCAAGGCTCCCGGGCTTTGGGAGCGCTTCGTGGCGTTTGGCAAAACCAGCTTGCGCATCGTCCTCGCACTGGCTGCAGGTCTGGCAGTAGCTGCTTGCGCGCCGTGCTGCAAGGCACAGACCACGGGCATCGCGGGCAAGTACCAATGCGCCCAAGTGAAAGTTCACGGCAAAGTGAAGCCCTGCGGTTCGGCTCACCTGACGCTGAAAAGCGACGGCCGCTTTGAATTGCGCGGCTGGGAGGGCGACTACGTGGTTAGCGGCAACTACGTGGAGCTTTCCGACAAGTTGGTGAAGTCCAAAGCCAAGCTGGAGCCCGGCTACAAACTGGTCTTTCGTTATCACGGCAAGGACGGGATTGTAGAAGTAACTTACGAACGCCGCCAGAGCGCGCCAAACAATGAGACCCTCAGCTAGAAGGCACAGAATCGCGATTAAAATTCGGCGTCGTACGCTGCGGCCGCAATTTCTCCAAGAGCCTGCCCGCCCACCTGTTGAGGCGCGTCCGGATCAGCCGGAAGCGAAACGTGATTCACGTACGCAGCAAACGCTAGCTTGCGGCCCGACTTCGTAATGACGTAGCCCGCCAGGCCTTTCCCGTTCAACATCAGCTTCCCATTTAACTTGTCTTCCGAATCGAAAGTGCCGGTTTTCGCGAAGACATGGCCGGCGGCAGGATTTGTCTTTTGAATTTTTGCGAGCGTGCCGTCCTTGCCGAGAACGGGCAAGGCATGGAAGAGAACATCGAAATCCGGCCGCGTGGACCAATACGCGAGGTAACTGCACACAAAGTCCGGAGAAAAAAGATCGGACCAATCGCCTCCCGCGCCGTCGCCCTGCGAAATGCCGGAGAGATCGAGTTTTGCCTCCTGCAGAAACGCGCGCTCAATCTCAAAACCCTTGTTGAGAGGATTTTTTGTTTCTTTGCCGGCAATCGCTCCGAGAAGGTAGGGGCTCATTCCCGCGTGAAGATTTTGGCTGACTTTTAGAGTGACTCTAATTTCCTCGGCAAGAGGAAGCGAAACATGGTCGGCGAGTTCATTTTCGGAAACGTAGAATTTTTGAAGGGCGCCGAAATCAATAGCCACGCTAGCCAGGGCGGGCTTGCTGGAAATTCCCAGGGCCTCGAGCGCTTCACGCAAGACCGTTTGAGCGAAGGCGGTGGGAGAAGGAACGGCAACGCTGCCAGTTTGGGGCTCCATGCCGAGGGGAACGGAGCCAGTCAGAGTGACCGTAACGGAACCGTCTGCATTGGACGTGAACACGGGGTCGTCGAGAGTCGGCTTTGAACCCGGCGCACCGGTTGTGCCTTGATTTACAAAGCGAATGTAACGAGTGGGAGGATTCGTTTCCAGGATGAGGGGATCGCCCGCTTTTGCGCCGGGTTTGCCGACGATGTCCACGACGTTGTCATTGACCATGACGGAAGACATGACGACGCCCGTGCCGCCTTCGCGCGAGCCGTCGGGGACGAGCGAAGCGTCAACAAGAACGCGTCCATCAATGCGTTTGACACCCTTTGCTGAGACGGCTTTAGCAAGTTCTTTGATGACGGCAAGCGGATCGCCGGAAACGGCGGGGCCGCTGTAAGAATGATCTTCATCCACGAAGGCGAGCGTACCGTCTGGGCGGATACGGTTGGAAAGATTGGGATCGCCGCTGGCGACGAGAACGAGGTCGCCTTTGAGTTTGCCTTTGTTGTCGAGAGGGCCGGTGCGGTAGATTTTCGTGTGAAAGCGATAGTCGGCGCCGAGCTTCGCGAGGAGAGTTCCTTCCGACAAAAGCTTCGTTGTGGAAGCGGGGACGAAGAGTTTTTTTGCGTTGCGCTCGTAAACGATTTTGCTGCTGTCCAGGTCGTAGAATTCGATTCCGAAATTGGCGCGGGCAAATTCGGGGCGGTCCATCACTTTCTGAATGCGAGCAGCGAGGGTGTCTTGTGCGCCGGCCGGGAAACTGCATGCCGACGCAGCCAGAAGCGCAAAACCGCCAATAAGAATTGTTTTCCTGCTCACTGTCCCACGATTCGAATTCATTTCGCTGCGCTCCCAATGCCAAGTTTTTCGAACGGAACGTTCAGAATGCCGTACTCGCGCCAATCCTTGTAGTCGAAGTGCCACCACTCTGCCTCGTAAACGGTGAAGCCTTCGGACTCCATCGCGCGGCGTAGCAAGTCGCGATGCCAGCGCTGCAGGGAGGTGCCGCCGGGATAGTTGGGAAACGAGCGCGGGGACATTTCGTCGTAGGCGCCGGTCATTTCAACCGGCTGGCGAGTCTTGAGATCGTAGAGGGTAAGATCCACAGCGCAGCCGCGGTTGTGGCGAGAACCTTGCGCGGGATCGGCGACGAAGATTTTTCCTTCAGGCGGTGTGGCATCCCAGAAGATTTTTGTCACGTACCAGGGGCGGTAGCCGTCGTGAATCAGTAGGCCGTAGCCGAGCGGCTTGAGTTTCTGGAGGACGTGGAGGAGCGCCTCGGCAGCGGGGCGCTGAAGAAAAGCGCGCGCTTGGGTGTAAACCGGCATGCCGAGGAAGTCGTTTGCGGTGGCGTAACGAATATCGAGATGAATTGCAGGGTCGAGCGGAGCGAGTTCGACGAGATCGGGTTTGCGAAAGGAACGTTTTTCGTCCGGAGGAGTGGCAGCTAGCGCTTCGCGTCGAATTTCTTCGATATGTCGGTGCGGCGTGACTCGATAGAAATGCGCGGAGGCAGCGCCAGCGTCGGCACGAATGAAATGTTCGACGAGATAGGAGAACGACGTCACGCTCCCACTCTTGTTATGGTGCTCCGTATAGCCGTACGCCCTTCCATCAGGGTCGGAGATCCAAACAGTTCCGTTCATCTCTCGAATTTCTTCAGCTTTCCCCTGGGAGTCTTGCGATTGAAGAAAGAGGCGTTGATCTTTCTCGAAGACAATCATGGTTTGTTTAGAGCTGCTTAGACTGTTGTAGTCATATATGCCGACGAGTTGTTTCCATTCGTGGGGTGTGTCCTGCGGCTTGGGGCCGGGAAGGATGGAGTCAGAGGATTGACTGAATGCTGAGAGGGCGCAGAAAAGCAAGGCACTTGCAGCGAGGCAAGGTTTTTTCTGGGAGAGCCGAAGTTTACCGCGCGCGCCAGGTTTCCTTTTCGACTGTCCAACGCTCGATGAGGTCACGACGGACATGATAGCCGAGACCGGGAGTATCGGGAACGCGGATTGTACCCTGAGGTGAAACTTCGACTTCCGGTTCAATCACGTCTTCGACCCAATAACGCTTGCTTGCGGAGACATCGCCTGGAAGCGAATAGCCGGGAAGGGAAGAGACGGCGATGTTGTGCGCGCGGCCGATGCCACATTCGAGCATGCCCCCGCACCAGACGGGAATGTTTTTTGCGAGGCAATACGCCTGGATTTCGCGCGCGTTGGAATGGCCGCCAACTCGGCCAAGCTTGATATTGATGATGCGCGCAGCGTCGAGTTCGATGGCGGTCTGGGCATCGCGTAAATGCCGGATCGATTCGTCGAGGCAAAGCGATGTCTTGAGTTGCTTTTGCAGTTTCGAATGGGCGTAGATGTCGTCCCACCAGAGCGGCTGCTCCATCATCAAGAGATTGAACTCGTCAAAACGCTTCAAGTGTTCAACGTCAGCCAGCGTATACGCGGAATTGGCGTCCACGGAAAGCAAAATGTCGGGGAACGCCTTGCGAACAGCGCGGACATATTCCAGATCTTTGCCAGGTTTGATTTTCAATTTGATCCGTCGGTAACCGGCCGCGACTTCGATTGCGACTTTCTCTAGGAGGATTTCGGGGCAGGCTTGCAATCCAATCGAAACGCCGCAGGGAATCTCCCGTCGAGTGCCACAGAGCAATTTGCTTAGAGACAGCTTTTTCTCCTGAGCCTCCACATCCCAAAGAGCGTTCTCCAGACCAGCGCGGGCCATTTCATGGCCTCGCACGTGGGAAAAGGTGGCGGGAAGTTGTTCGGCGGATTCGAGACTCTTGCCAAGGATGGCGGGCGCAAGAGTATCGCGAATGATAAAAGCCGCTGTGCCGACTGTTTCCGAATTGAAGACCGGCGTTTCCATCGCGGTGATTTCCGCCCAGCCGGTCAGCCCGTCCGCGTGCATTTCCACCAAAAGAAGGGTGCGATCGTACGTCGTGCCAAAACTGGTCTCAAACGGCGCTTTCAGACGCATTTGTAGTTTACGAAGGGTGACGGCGTCTATATGCATCAGGAATGCCCTTTCCGGCGCCGCATCCCGAAGGGAAGAGCAGACCGAAGCCGCGTGGAATCGAAATTAGAAAAGCCTGCAGCAAGAGCCAGCGTGCAGGCCCATGGGAGAGGGCCAGAGTATGTAACAAGCGTTTCAGAAAACAAAAGAAAAACTTCGAATGTTTCAGTGATGGAACCAGCGGGAGCCGCGGCGCTGCTCTTCGGAAATTTCTTTGACGGTGCGGAGAGTTTGCGCCTGGCGATGCTGTCCGATTGCGCCGAGAAATGCATTTAGGAGCGCCATGGGAGCCGCATAGGAGGCTCCATAAGAGTTGGACTCGATAGCGGCGAGGAAGGTTTCGTGGCAGATTTGCGTGAGCGGAGAGAGGTACGTGTCGGTTATGGCTATGCAGTGCGAGCCCCGGTAGCGCGCCGTTTCGACGCCTTCCACCGTTTGTCGCAACCCGCGGCGAAAGGAGATGGCCACGACCACGTCACGATTCGACAAAGTGCGTGTCAGATGTACGATTTTTCCGCCCGAGGTGGCGGAAAATGCGTTAAGCCCAAGCAAAACCAAGTGATATTCGAAATAATCGGCAAGTACGGATGCCAGGTCGCCCGCAATAACTACGATGCGACGGGCAGAATGAAATTGCTTTGCAGCGACGGCAATGCGTTTCCGGTCCAGCGTATTTTTTAGCGCCTGCAAATTCTTAAGATCAACGTCAATGGAGTCGGCGACATGGCCGGGGATACCCGTTCCGCGGGGAATCCGTTTCATGGTGTCCGCCGACGTTACGTACGCCAAGGAAAGCTCGTGAAGGTAATGTTGAAATTCGCGGAAACTGGGAAAGCCGAGTTTTCGCACGATGCGCACGACGGTTGCCGGGTCCGAATTAAGGCGCTTCGCCATGTCGCGGACGCTGGAAAGTACAAACGCACGCGGGTGCTCGAAGATGGGGCGAATGATCTCTTGGCGTCTTGCGCTTAGCCGGCCAAGTTTGTTCGGGATGTGCTTGGAATCGGTGGTATTGGGTACAGCGTCCCTTTTCATGGAGTGAAGAAAGCTCCGGAGATGGGAGAGAAAATATCGTCCTCCGGCAAGAGTGCTCAGACTCTTGCCCGGAAGACGCCACATTGTAACAGCAGAACTACTTTTCCGAGGTCGCAGTTTTTGCTGTGAGCCCCGGAGCCACAATGGGCTGAAGGAAAGGCATCATCGCGCGCAAGCCCGGGCCGAGTTGCTCGATCGGGTGCTGCTGCTCGGTTTTGCGCTTGGCCAGGAAATTTGGGCAACCCTTTTCGTTTTCGTCAATCCATCCTTTTGCGAAGCTGCCGTCGCGAATTTCCGCCAGCAGTTTTTTCATTTCGTCCCGCGTTTGCTGTGTAACGATGCGCGGGCCCGCAGTGTAGTCGCCGTGCTCGGCGGTGTCGCTGATGGAATAGCGCATGTAGCTGAGGCCGCCGCGGTAGATCAGATCAACGATGAGCTTCAGCTCGTGAAGACATTCGAAATAGGCAACTTCGGGTTGGTAACCGGCGCTGGTGAGCGTTTCGAATCCGGCTTTGATGAGTTCGCTAACACCGCCGCAGAGAACGGCCTGCTCGCCAAAGAGGTCGGTCTCTGTTTCTTCGGTGAACGTGGTTTCCAGCACGCCAGCGCGGGTACAGCCGATGCCACGCGCGTACGAAAGCGCAAGTTCTTTCGCCTTGCCGGAAGCATTTTGTTCGACGGCAAGAAGTCCCGGTGTGCCACCACCTTCGGTGAAAACCTCGCGCACGCGATGCCCAGGCGCCTTTGGCGCGACCATAGAGACATCAACGTCAGCAGGAGGCTTGATCGCACCGAAACGAATATTGAAGCCGTGCGCGAACATCAGCGTCTTTCCGGCTTTCAAATTTGGCGCGATGGCTTCGTCGTAGAGCTTTTTCTGTTTCGTGTCTGGCACGAGGACCATAATGACGTCGCCCCACGCCGCCGCTTCTGACGGTGTGTTGACGACGAGACCGTCCTTTTCGGCCTTCGCACGAGATGCGCTGCCTTGCGGCAACCCGACACGCACATTGCCGCCGCTGTCCCGCAAATTTAGCGTGTGCGCATGTCCCTGCGAGCCGTAGCCGATAATCGCAACTTTTTTGGACTGGATCATGGAGAGATCCGCATCTTTATCGTAGTAAAGCTTTGCCATTTGCATGTTCTCCTGAGAATTCGAAATTAGCTTTTTAGGGCGGCAGCCGGTTCGGCGGTGTCATTGGGTGGCTGCAGCAAATCTCCGCCGCGCGTCATTGCAATGCGTCCGGTGCGCGCCATTTCCAGCACGCCGTAAGGCCGCAGAACTTCAAGTAAGCCGTCAATTTTGTCCACCGTGCCCGAGACTTCCACGATGAGCGAGTCCGGCGCGACGTCCACGACGCGGCCACGAAATACTTTGAGCAGATCCATCAAATGCGGGCGCGATTGTTGGTCTGCTGCCACCTTAATGAGTGCCAGGTCACGTTCGAGCAGGGAACGGTCGGAAATATTCTCCGCGAGCAGAACGTCCACCAGTTTTTCGAGGCTGGCTTCCAGGCGGTGCGCGCCTTTTGCGTCGGTGTGCGCGACGATAGTCATGCGGGCGATTTCTTCGTTTTCCGTCGGGCCGACGGTGAGCGAATCAATGTTGATGGCAAGGCGCCGCGCCAGCGAAGAGACGCGGTTCAGCACGCCGGGTTTGTTTTCCACATAAGCGACAAGTGTTTGCATGATTTCTCCTCAGCGTCTTTTCTCTACGGTTAGGACGCTCTATGGCTCCGCCGAAGTTTCGACGAGCGGATTGTTCGGCCGACGAATCATTTCATGGAGCGAAGCGCCCGCAGGCACCATCGGATAAACGGAATCTTCTTGCTCGACTCGGAAATCGATCAACACCGACTCCTTATATTCACGGGCAGAGCGAATCGTCGGCACCACATCAGCACGAGTTGTAATTCGCTCGCCGCGAATGCCAAACGAGTTCGCGAGTGCCGCGAAATCCGGCGCGACGAGCGGCGTTGCGACGTAGCGCTTGTCGTAGAAAAACTCCTGCCACTGGCGCACCATACCGAGATAGCCGTTATTGATGATGGCTATGTTCACTTTGATTTTTTCCTGAACGATCGTGGCAAGCTCGGCCATGGTCATTTGGAAACCGCCGTCTCCTACCACGACCCAAACATCGGCATCAGGTCTGGCAAACTTCGCGCCAATCGCTGCGGGCAGCGCAAAACCCATCGTGCCAAGACCGCCGGAGGTAATCAGCGTGCGCGGTTTGTTGTGGTGGTAATACTGCGCTTCCCACATTTGATGCTGCCCCACATCGGTCACCACGATGGCGTCGCCGTGCGTTTCTTTCCACAAGTCATTGATAACATGCGCTGCGTAGAGATGGCCGGTATCAGGCAAGCTTTGAATATCTCGCACGGCGGAATCGCCCTTCATCTCTGCGATTCGCGCGTGCCAATCCGGGCGCTCCTTTTTCTCCATGTGCGGTTCTAATTGTTCGAGCACTTCGCGCGCGTCGCCGACAAGTGCCGCATCCACCTTCACGTTCTTGTTGATCTCCGCACGGTCAATCTCGATGTGAATTTTCTTCGCGCTCTTCGCATAGGTGCGCAAATCGCCGGTCACGCGATCGTCAAATCGCATTCCTACTGCAATGAGCAAATCCGCTTCCTGAATGGCGTGATTCACCCACGCTTCACCGTGCATGCCCATCATGCCAAGGTTTAGCGGATCGTTTGCCGGGAATGCACCGATGCCGAGCAGTGTCATGGCAACAGGGAAGTGGCCCGCGTGAACAAACTCGGTGAATGCTTTCATCGCGCCGGAAATCATGATGCCGTGGCCTGCAAGAATCAGCGGCCGCTTGGAAGCGTTGAGCAATGCAATCGCGCGGTCAAATTCCGTTTTGTCGTAACTTGGCCGTTTGCGCTTCGGCGGAAGTTTCGGAGCGCACTTGTCCCAATCAAATTCCGCGGAAGCTTGCTGCGCGTCTTTCGTAATGTCCACAAGCACGGGCCCCGGCCTGCCGGACTGCGCGATGAGAAATGCTTCGCGCACTGTCCGCGCAATGTCTTCGGCATGAGACACAACCACATTGTGTTTGGTAATCGGCATAGTGATGCCGGTGATGTCGATCTCTTGAAATGCATCCGTACCGAGCAACTTGCTGCCAACCTGTCCCGTGATACAAACCACAGGCGAAGAGTCGAGCATTGCGGTGGCAATTCCTGTGACCATATTCGTGGCCCCCGGGCCGGATGTCGCCATAGCAACACCCACGCCACCGCTTGCACGCGCATATCCGTCGGCCATGTGCGTCGCGCCCTGCTCGTGTCGCACCAGAACGTGGTGTAGCTTCGATTTGCCCAGCGCATCGTAGACTGGCAGAATCGCGCCGCCCGGATAGCCAAAGATTTCCTTTACGCCGAGTCGCTCCAGGGTTTCGCAAAGTATTTCCGCACCAGTGAGCTTCATAGTGTCCTTCCTGACTGAACTGTTGGCGCTCCGCCCGTGGGCACTGCCGTCACGGCTCCGAGTGACGAGGAAGAAACAAGCAGCGCATATTTCGCCATTACGCCGTTCGTGAATCTAGGCGCCGGCGGCTTCCAGGTCGAAAGGCGTCGTTGCACTTCGTCGGTGCTGATTTCCACGTTGAGCTCGCGCTTGGGGATATCGAAGACGATCATGTCGCCATCGTTGACGGCAGCAATAGGCCCACGATGCGCTGCCTCCGGGGCGACGTGACCTGCCATCAGTCCATGCGTCGCGCCGGAAAATCTTCCGTCTGTCAAAAGCGCAACGGAATCGCCGAGCCCCTGGCCGACGAGCGCGGCCGTCACGGCCAGCATTTCGCGCATTCCAGGCCCGCCCTTAGGACCTTCGTAGCGAATTACAACGACGTCGCCGGCCTTAATCTCATTCTTTTCAATCGCTGCAAACGCGGCCTCTTCGCTCTCAAAAACGCGCGCCGGCCCTCGGAAATTCAGCGTATTGTGGCCGGCGACCTTCACGACGCACCCCTCAGGCGCGAGATTGCCTTTCAGAATCACGAGTCCACCCGTTGGTTTGAGTGGATTCTCCTTTTTGCGTACGACTTCCTGCCCCGCAGCCTCCTTCGCCGCCGCCGCTTCTTCGCCCAGCGTTTTTCCGGAAACGGTGATCGCTTCGCCTTTCAGCAACCCCGCTTCGAGCATGCGTTTCGCAATCAACGCCGTTCCGCCCGCAGCGTACAAATCCGTCGCAACAAAACGTCCGCCAGGTTTCAGATCCGCGAGGATCGGCGTTTTTGCGCTGATGCGATCAAAATCGTCAATCGAAAGCGCCACTTTGGCTTCGTTCGCAATCGCGAGCAAGTGCAGCACGGCGTTTGTCGAGCCGCCCGTTGCGGCAACTCCTGCAATCGCATTTTCAATAGCGGTCTTGGTGATGATTTTCGAGGGCGTCACATCTTTGCGCAGCAGATCCATCACAAGTTCACCCGCGCGCTCGCCCGCCGCAGCCTTTGCGCTATTCGTTGCAGGCACACTCGAAAGCCCCATCGGCGCAATTCCCAAGAATTCGCAAACGAGCGCCATCGTGTTCGCAGTGAACTGACCGCCGCAGGCTCCTGCGCCCGGGCACGCGGACTTTTCGAGCGAATCGAGCCGCGCATCGTCCATCGAGCCGCGTGCGTGCGCCCCAATTGCTTCGTAGACATCCTGAATCGTAACCGGGTGGCCTTCAAACTTGCCGGGCGCGATCGAACCGCCGTACAAAACGAGACCGGGAATGTTCAGCCGCGCCAGCGACATCACGCCGCCGGGAATGGTCTTGTCGCACCCGACCAAAACCACCAGCGCGTCAAAGAGATTTCCTCGCGCAACAAGTTCGATGGAATCCGTAATTACTTCGCGGCTGATCAGCGAAGCACGCATCCCTTCCGTGCCCATCGTAATGCCGTCGGAAATCGAAACCGTGTTGAATTCGAGCGGCGTCCCGCCCGCTTTGCGAATGCCGGCCTTCACGTGCTCCGCAAGTTCGCGCAGGTGATAGTTGCACGGGCCGATCTCAATCCAGGTGTTCGCGACGCCGATGAGGGGCTTCTTGAAATCCTCATCCTGCAACCCACAGGCGCGCAGCATCGCGCGCGCGCCGGCGCGGTTTGCGCCATCAATCAGCGCAGCGCTTCGCGGCTTTGGAAGTGAACTGTTCACGATATCTTTCCCCAGGTCGGCATCCCTATCCCCATGAAAACACTAGGATGAAGGGCTGGACTAAATGAGTCCAATTAATAGTTATGCATCATAAAATAAGAATCGCTTATTCACAACTTCGGTGCGACCGCGGACTCCATGCCGGCGGGGGCACGGTCCTGTGCGGGAATTTGACGCCTGCCCTCGTGTCGTCTATAGTAATTCTGCGGGGTGGAGCAGCCTGGTAGCTCGTCGGGCTCATAACCCGAAGGGCGTCAGTTCAAATCTGACCCCCGCAACCATGGGCGCTGCGAGGCAAATCCTCTAAGCGCCCTTTTTTATTTACAGTTACGAGTTGAGCCGCAACAATTTCTCAGCCTAATTTAGCGCCGCAGAGTTGTTCCTGTTCGCGAAATTGGGAACAACTGGGAACAGATCGCCATAAATTGCCCTTTCTAGAGCGACTGCAGCTTCGCGTTCCGCTTCCGCAGAAGTGTGCGTGTAGATGTCTGCGGTCATCTCGATGGTGGAATGCCCCAAGAATTTTTGCGCCAATTTCAGATTACCGGTCTGCTCGTTCACGATGCTTGCAGCCGAGTGCCTGAAGGTATGAAAGCCTGACGCGCCTTTCTTTCGCGGAATTCCTAACCTGTCGAGGATCGGGTAGAGAACATCTTTGCGGAGCACATCCGGGTCTAATGGCGACCCATCTCGTTTGCAAAACACGAAATCCTCCCCCTGTCGATGCGAAGAGTTCTCACGATGAATCCTGAGAGTCTCGGTTAGGGCCCTCGCTAGAGGTATGCTTCGACGTGCAATGGGACAATCTCCTCCATGCGCATGTCGCCGAATACAGGCAAGATGTGCAGCTGTAAGAGAGAGTGGTAGTTGCTTCTTGTGGACAGCTTCACACCTTTGCGCTGCAAGTAAGGCTTCCACCAAGCATCCACAAAAGTTCTCAGGCTCATATCGGAGGCCTCGGGTTTTTGATTGGATGCCGTCTTTGCTTTTCGTTTGGACATAAAGCATGCCGCCATTACGAAAGATTGAGGCGACGGATTCCCCTAGGTCGCGAGCCTTTCTCGAAAAGAACCTCGTCTCGCCCGGCGAAAGCCTGAGAGGATACAGCACACCACTATTGAAGAACCAAAAGGCGGAAAACGGCTGAGGGCAAGTGGGTGGTTAGATGAGACTATTTCATTGTTAGCCAGGCGCAGTTTCAAGCCAGGACTGACCTCAGCAGTGGGCCGCCAGAGGGGAGAGTGCATCACTCAAGACTGTTGGACTTGCAGCCCCGGGGTATTCTTGCAAAGCCTATGGCGCCGATTGCAGCCATAGCTTCGGCTGTTGGAAGGCTATGCGAGGGCGGAACGCAGGACGTGCTCGTCGGGGCCGCGGCCGGCACAGCAGTCGGCAAGTTTGCCGTCAATCACAACGGCTGGCACGCTGCGGACGCCGTGCTGCTTCGCCTTGGAAGCAACTTCGGCCTTCTGCATGTCGTGAATGACTACTTCATGGGAAGTACCGGCTAGCCGCTTGACGAGCTCAATTGTCTCCTTGCAAGTCGAGCAGCCGGCACTGAAGATTTCGATCTTCTTTCTCGTTGCCATGTCTTCTCCTCTCAAACGCACTTAAACTTTCTTGGCCCCCAGAACCGATGGTTGCACTAATCGTTCGCCGCGCGGCCAGGCATTCCATACGGAGGCTACAACCAGCGTTCCGATCCCGCCATAAATCGTGGCATTGGATTCCCAGACAAATTTACCGAGGAAAACGCTCATTGCGGCAATCAGTCCAATTAGAAACGGACTGAATCCGTGGCGGCTCTTCGCTCTGAATGCGAGAGCCGCCAGTGCAAGGGTTAGGAATACGATGGTGAGCGGCAATAGGTAGGCAGCGGAGATGAGAAAACCAAGGCCTAGCGAACTCAGCAAGCCCGCATACGCAGGCCAGCAAACGGGGCACGCGAGCTTGGGGAGTGCGGAAAGTCCTATGCTAGGAAGCGAGAGTAGTCCTTGTTTCCAGACGCGGCTCACTTGTCCTCCGCATCAAGGCTCTCAAGAATTGGACAGTCTCGAACCGGACCGCATCCTGAGCAGGCCTTCGTCAGTTCACGCAATGCCTTTTTCATGGACTGAAGGCTCCTAATTTTTGCCTCGATATCCGTAATCTTCGCTTGCGCTCGTCTTCGCACGTCCGCGCTCTTTGCAGTAGGTGCGACGCGAAGCGAAAGCAACTCTCGAATCTCGCCAAGTGAGAATCCGAGTTCTTGTGCGCGTCGAATGAACAGAAGGCGCCGCTTGGCCTCGGTAGGAAAGAGACGATAGCCTGACCTGGTGCGAGGGGGCTTTGGAAGGAGTCCGCGCCGCTCGTAGTAGCGGACGGTTTCAAGATTGACTCCCACTGCTCTAGCAAGTCGGCCAATCGTGAGCGTTTCCGTCTTCATCGCGACTTCAGTCTAAACCCCGTACCATAGTCCGGGGTCAAGGGCTTTTTGCAGCGCCCGACCCGCGGTCAGGGCCGGAGGGCGCGACTGGCTTTATTTGGCGGCGGCCACGGACTCAACGCTTACAGTTTCTCCTTTGAGAGTTCCCTGGACTGTGGCTTTCTGGGCGGCCAGCTTGGAAAGTTCCGCGTCGTGACCTTCCAAGGTGTAGAGCTTCTTGTCTGCGGCCAGCGCGTACTTCATGCCGTCTTTGACGCACATCCGGGTGCAGTCGGCAGGCGTTTTGTCCTTGGCCATGTGCGAGGTGCCGCACATAGAATCTGTGAGCGTGCCCGTGAGTGTCTGTTGTTGCTGTGCGACGGCAACGGTGCCACCAAGCGCCAAGGTAAGAGCTGCGAATAGTTTCGTTCTGTTTTTCATTTTCATTACTCCTTGTGGTTTAACGTCACATCCAACAGCTCGGCGCGCTGAAGAAAGTTGAGCAGCCAAGCTGTCAATCTTTTGTCGCTTCCTCTACCTGGAGGCGGAGCAGCCCACGACGCAGGGCGCGTTCCTTCATCAGGGCAAAAAACACAGGCACGAGAATCAATACGTGGATCGTTGACGTAATCATGCCGCCGACAATCGGCGCCGCAATGGGCTTCATCACGTCGGAACCGATGCCGCTTTCCCACAGAATGGGAATAAGACTGGCCAGCACGACGCAGACGGTCATGAGTTTTGGTCGGAGCCGCTGCACTGCGCCTTCGATGACTGCCTCTTCGATGTCTTCGTGCCGGACTGGCTTCCCACTCGCAAGTTTCTTATTCAGGGCTTCGTGGAGATAGATGACCATCACCACTCCGGTTTCGACGGCGATGCCGAAGAGAGCGATGTACCCGACCCACACAGCGACGCTGAAGTTGTAACCGAGAATTTTCTGCAGAATCAGTCCACCGGTAAGCGCGTAGAGTGTCGGAAAAATCAGTACGGCCGATTCCGCGACGGAATGGAAAACCATGTAGAGCAGCACGAAGATGACGAAGAAAACGATGGGCAGGATCACTTGCAATCGTTCTTTGGCACGCAGCTCGAATTCATACTCGCCCGCCCACCTGAAGCTGTAACCTGGCGGCAAATGTAGCTTCTGGTGAAACATTGCTTCTGCGCTCTTCACGAAGTCGCCGTAGTCCCTGGATTTCAGATCGATGTAGACGTATCCGGTCAGGGCGCCGTCTTCGTCACGGAGCATAGACGGTCCCCGGGAAAACGATATTCGCGCCACCTGCTCGATCGGGATTTGTGCGCCCGACGGCGTTGCAATCAGCACTCGTCGGAGTTCGTCCACGTTATCGCGGAAGTCGCGGTTGTACCGGACGTTGACGGGATACCGCTCGCGGCCTTCGATGTTCTCGGTGACCATCGCTCCACCGATGCCGGAGGTGATGGCCTGCTGCACATCGGCAATCGTGAGTCCGTAACGTGAAGCCTCTTCGCGGTTCACCTCGATATTCAGGTAAAAGCCTTGCGAAACACGCTCGGCAAAAACGGAACGGACCTCGGGAAGACTCGAAAGCGCCTGCTGGATTTGCGCGCCCGCCTGCTGAATGCCTTCGAGCGTTGGTCCCTGAATCTTCATCCCAAGCGGTGTCTTGATTCCGGTCAGTTCCATGTCTAAACGGTTTTCGACCGGCATGGTCCACGTGTTAGAAAGACCTGGGAATTGGAGCTTGGCGTTCATTTCCTGAATCAATTGTTCGTAGGTCATGCCAGGCCGCCACTTTTCTCGTGGCTTAAGCATGATGGTCGTATCGTACATGTCGAGCGGCGCATTGTCGGTGGCACTGTCGGACCTGCCAATGGTTCCAAACACCGTCTCGACTTCGGGGAACGAGCGGATGACACGGTCCTGCTCCTGCAACAGTTGCGACGCCTGACCGATGGAAATTCCCGGTAGCGCGGTGGGCATGTAGAGAGCCGAGCCTTCAAAAAGCGGAGGCATGAACTGACTTCCGATTTTGAGAGCAAGAGGCAGCGTAACGACGAGGAAGATCAGGTTGAGCAATAAGGTCGTCTTTCGGAATCGAAGGCACAACCGCAGGAT
>JACXTT010000473.1_pt1 | contig 68184 bp, 73 predicted proteins | sample 9270951 | NCBI WGS metagenome assembly JACXTT01 (sample SAMN15532306, study PRJNA645909) | rock metagenome | isolation source: weathered quartz diorite | place: Puerto Rico | collected 2017-06-21 | reverse complement strand
GCCGGTTGCGCCGGCTGACGGACACGCTCGGCGCGGTCGGCTTCGACGTCACGATGCCGCGCGGGTCGTTCTTTCTGTATACCCGCGCCCCAAAGGCGATCCGGGGCGGGCGCCGCTTCAAGAGCGCGGAGGATGTCTCCGAATTCTTGATTACCGAGAAGCTGATCTCGACGGTTCCGTGGGACGATGTCGGGCGCTACCTCCGGTTTTCGGCGACGTTCCTGGCGAAGGATGGAGCCGACGAGCAGCGCGTCCTGGACGAGCTGAAGGCGCGGCTCTCCGACTTGGCGCTGGTCTTTTGAGCGGCAAGAGGGTGTCCGAGTATTCCGAGATTGGAGCCTGTTCAGGAGTGGCCAGATGCAAGGCGGAATCTGCACCGCGCCAAGGGCGCGGAATGCAAACGGCCTCTTCCGCCCAGATGGCACAGCAAGGAGGGCTTGCGCGCGGAGCGTACTGGCTCGTACGTGAGCACGCAAGGCCGACTGACAACGCAGCAGATGGCCGCTCCTGGACAGGCTCCTAGGTGGCAGGGGCGCGGTGAGCGTGCGGGCGTACATCGGCGTCGGATCGAATCTCGGCGATCGCGTGGGTCACTGTGCCGCTGCAGTCGAGGCGCTCGCGCAGCTTGATCGGACGCGCGTGACGGCGTGCTCGCCGTGGTATGAAACCGAACCCGTCGGCGGCGGCGTTCAGGGGTGGTTTGTCAATGGAGCCGTCGAGGTGGAAACTGCGCTGGACCCTCGCGAGTTGCTGTCGGCCTGCCTGACCATCGAGCGAACACGCGGTCGCGAGCGGCGGATCCCCGATGGTCCCCGGACTCTCGACTTGGATCTGCTGCTCTATGCCGATCGGGTGTTGGATGAGGTGGACTTGACCCTCCCCCATCCCCGATTGACGCAGCGGGCCTTTGTGCTCATTCCACTGTCAGACATTGCGCCGCAGGTCGTCCACCCCCTGGCCGGGGTGACGATCGCGGCGCTCCGCGCCAGGGTCTCGACCCACCCAACGGTCCGACCGTACGAGCCCGTCCATCAGGATGCGGGGTGATCCTGTGATCGATCGAGCGTAGACGATGGATCCAAAGTACCTCGTTATCGAAGGTCCGATCGGGGTTGGCAAGACCAGCTTGGTGTCGCTGTTGGCGGAGGAGCTGGGTGGCCGGGCCGTGCTCGAAGAAACGGAGAACAACCCGTTTCTTCTCCGGTTTTACCGCGATCGCCGGCGGTGGGCGTTCCAAACACAGCTCTTTTTCCTGCTTTCTCGCTATCGCCAGCAAGAGGAGCTGGCCCAACAAGACTTGTTTTCGAACGTCACGATCAGCGATGCGTTCCTGCCCAAGGATCGCATCTTCGCCACGCTGAATCTCTCTCCGGATGAACTGGTTCTCTACGATCAGGTGTATAGTTTGCTCAAGACCCGTCTACCCAAACCGGACCTCGTCATCTACCTGCACGCCGAGACAGCCGTGCTGATGCAGCGGGTCAAGCAGCGCGGGCGCGACTACGAGAAGGATCTCACGTGGGAGTACCTCCACGATCTCAATCGGGCGTACAACGACTTCTTTTTCGCCTATACCGAAACGCCCTTGCTCGTCATCCAAACCACCGACATCGACTTCGTGAAGAACAGCAAGGATCTTGAGGACCTCATCCGCCAGATCCGCCAGATGAAGGGAGGGGTCCAATACTATGTGCCGAAACGGTCTTAGTTCACAGCTCATAGCTCACAGGAAATTCAGACGCAGAAAGCTCTTGCTGTGAGCTATGAGCTGTGAGCTGAATGCTGACCCTCACTACTGCGGCCGAGATGCGGCAGTGGGCCGAATCCGTTCGATGCGAGGGCCGGACGATCGGTTTCGTGCCCACGATGGGGGCGCTCCACCACGGACACGCCAGCCTGATGCGCGCCGCGCGGGTCGGCTGCGACCGCGTGGTGGTCAGCGTATTCGTCAACCCCACCCAGTTCGGGCCGCAAGAGGATTTCGACCGCTATCCGCGGACCATGGATGCGGATCGGGCGCTGTGCGAGGGCGAACACGTCGACGTGCTCTTTACGCCGACCGTGACCGATCTGTATCCGCCCGGGGCCTCGACCGTCGTCGACGTGGGGCCTCTCGGGACCGTCCTCTGCGGCGCCTCACGGCCGGGCCACTTCCGCGGCGTGGCCACGGTCGTCGCCAAACTGTTCGCAATCGTACACCCGCATCGGACGTACTTCGGGCAGAAGGACTACCAACAGACCGTCGTCATCCGTCGCGTCGTGGAGGATCTTCGCTTCGGGGTGGAAGTCGTCGTCTGCCCGACGGTCCGCGAGCCCGACGGTATAGCGGCCAGCTCCCGAAACGCGTATTTGGCTCCGGAAGAACGCAAAACGGCTGGCAAGCTGTTCCAGGCGCTGTCCGAAGCCGTCCGGCTTATTGCGTCGGGGGAGCGGTCGGCGGGGAAGATTCGAGAGGCGCTGGGGGTCCTTTTAGGAGGCCAAACGGGCGCCCGGGTGGAGTACATCGCCCTGGTTCACCCGGAGACGCTGGAGCCGGTCGAACAACTGACCGGGCGCATCGTCGTGGCCCTTGCAGTGTGGATCGGTAGGACGCGGCTGATCGATAACGCGGTCATCGAGGTGGAGAATGAATGACAGACGGTTACAGTACGCGGCGGCGCGGAGTACGGCGATCGTGTGTGTGGCCGCAGTTCTGGCCGCGTGCGGTCCCGGTGGGGGAGTCGGCGGAGGCGGGGGGCCGGCCACGCTCTCCCCCGACGCGGCCGACGTCCCGGTCGGTGGTCGCGCGACGTTCACGCTGTCGCCGGCCCAAGCCGCCGACTGGACCGTCAATGACCTGGTGGGGGGCAGTGCCACGGTTGGTAGGATCACCGCGATCGGGGTCTACACCGCGCCCTTCGTAATCCCGAGTCCCACGACCGTGACGATCGGCGCATCGGCGGCGACCAACACGGCGACGGTCAGGGTCCTGAGTCGGTTTGCCTCCGGTGTCGTACAATCGATCGGCTCATGTCCCTCTTCGTGCGCCCCGAACGCCGTGATCGCTCCTGATCTCAACGGGGACGGGCTCTCGGATCTGGTCACGGCGAATACGGCCAACGGAACGATCTCGGTCGTGATGCGGGGAAGCTCGTCGACGTTTTTAGCGCCCGTGGCCTACGATGTCGGAACCTCCCCCACCGCGGAGCCGCAAGCGTTGGTGGCCGGAAACTTTAACAACGGCAGTGCGCTAGATTTGGTGATCGCCGACGCGGACACCGCAGCTGCCGCGGTCTGGACCAGGTTGGGGTTAGGAGATGGGACGTTTCCCACTGAGAGCTCGACTGGCCTCGTGTCAGGCACTAACCCGAACCCTAACCCACTTTCGATGGCGTCGGGGCGATTCGATGCAGACAGTATTCTCGATGTCGTGGTCGCGAACTTCCTGAGCCCCAGCTCCTTGTCGATTCTTCGAGGAGACGGAACGGGAACGTTTCTCGCGCCGACGACGATCACGACCGGTGTTGACTTGCCGCTCAGTGTCATCGTGGCCGATTTCAACAAGGATACATTCGATGATATTGCGGTGGCCAATAGCGGCGATGACACGATCGCGGTGTTCCTGGGCCTCGGGGATGGTACCTTTGACGCGGCGCAGACCTATACCGTGGCGGGGGGGCCCAGCGGGGTGGTGGCGACAGACTTAAATGGCGATGGGTTTCCCGATTTAGCCGTGACGGCGGCGACCGCTCGTCACCTCGTGATGATCATCAATAAAGGCGCGTCGGCCGTGGCAGGGACGACGTTCAACCTGCCCTCACCCACCACCTACGCCACGGGTGTGCAACCGATTGCGCTGGCTGCGACCGACATCAACGGCGACGGGTTTCAAGACTTTGCCGTCGTGAACCAGGGTGATAACACCGTCACCGTGTTTCTCGGTTATGGCGACGGGACGGCGGTGGCGTCCGAAACCTATCTGGTCGGAGCCACCCCCCAAAGCGTGGCGGCCGGCGATTTTAACGGGGATGGCTGGCCCGATCTGGCGGTGGCCAACAGCGGCGACGATACGGTGACGATTCTGCGGAACCGCGGGAGCTGACGCGTGGGGTGTCGGTTGACTTCACTTGGTGGGCCTGGTAGGGTACGCCCTGTGTTCAGCGGGCTGGCGAGGAAGACTAAACTGGTATGTCGTAGGCGATGCCCACCGTTCTCGTGACCGGGAATGCAGGGTTTATCGGGTCCCACCTGGTCGAGAAGCTGCTCGATCAAGGCCACGAGGTGGTGGGGTTCGATAACTTCGACCCGTTTTACGACCCCGCCGTCAAACGCCGCAACGTGGCGGCTGTCCTTGCTCACCCTCGGTTTACCCTCGTGGAGGGTGACCTTCGCCGCCGCGAACACGTGGAGGCGCTTTTTGCGGGTCGTCGGATCAACCGGATCTTTCACGGCGCGGCGCGAGCGGGGGTTCGCCCATCGCTCAAGGACCCGCTGTTGTATGAGGAAGTCAATGTCCGCGGGACGCTCCACCTGTTGGAAGCGGCGGTGCACCACGGCGTGACCAATTTCGTCTTTGCGTCCTCCTCGTCGGTCTACGGCGAGCAAAAGAAGGTGCCGTTTAGCGAAACGGATCCGGTCGACAACCCGATCTCGCCGTACGCCGCCACAAAGAAGGCCGGTGAGCTGATGTGTTATACCCATCATCATCTCTACGGCCTGCCGATCACGTGTCTGCGGTTTTTCACCGTCTATGGCCCGCGGCAGCGCCCCGAAATGGCCATCCACGCCTTTACGCGGGCGATCGCGCACGGCGAGCCGCTGTCGCTGTACGGCGACGGCAGCGCGCGGCGTGATTTCACCTACATCGATGACATCATCGCCGGAGTCCTCGCTGCGCTGGAGCGACCCCATCCGTATGAAATCATCAACCTGGGAGAGTCCGAGACGATCCAGGTTCGGGAGGTGATCGCACGGCTGGAACGAATCATCGGTAAGCCGGCGATCGTCAGGACGTTGCCCGCCGAGCCGGGCGATGTGCCGATGACGTACGCCGACGTGCGCAAGGCACGGGCATTGTTGGGCTACGTTCCCTCGACCCCGGTCGACGTCGGGCTGAAACGCTTCGTCGAGTGGTATCAGTCGGCGCAGGCCGGCTCGTAAAAGATATGGGAGACCGTATGCGGATACTTGTCACCGGGGGCGCGGGATTCATCGGCTCCCACCTGGCGGATCGACTCGTCGAGGAAGGGCACGACGTTTCGATTGTGGACGACCTGTCCACCGGAAAGAAAAAGAACGTCAACCCCAAGGCGGAATTCTACAAACTGGACATCCTCAGCCCGAAGCTGGAACGGGTTTTCAAAAAGGGGCGGCCTGAGGTCGTGATCCACCACGCTGCCCAGATGGACGTCAGACGCTCGGTGGCCGATCCCCTTTTCGACGGGCAGGTCAATATTTTGGGGACGTTGAACGTGTTGGAACAGGCGGTCAAAGCGGGGACGAAGCGCGTGATCTTCGCCTCGTCGGGCGGCGCGATCTACGGCGATCAGGAAGCCTTCCCCGCCACGGAGCAGCACCCGACCCGCCCGTTGAGTCCGTACGGCATCAGCAAGTTGGCGGGGGAGCACTACCTCTATTACTATTTCCGAACCTACGGACTCCAATCGTCGATCTTGCGGTACGGGAACGTCTATGGGCCGCGGCAGGACCCGTTCGGTGAAGCCGGGGTGGTGGCGATTTTCACCCTCAAGTTGCTCCAGAACGAGCAACCCATCATCAACGGCAACGGAAAGCAAACTCGGGATTACATCTGCGTCGACGACGTGGTCGAGGCCAACATGGCGGTCCTCAACGGCGGACTGAGCGACACGTTCAACGTGGGGACGGGGCGTGAAACCTCGGTCAACCAGTTATTCCGGTTGTTGGCCGACGCGATCGGGTCTCCCGTCAAGGAGCGGTATGGACCGGAGCGACGCGGGGAACAGCTCCGGAGCTGTATCGACGGGACCAAGCTTTCGAAAGCCGCGGACTGGGATGCGCGGGTCAGCGTGGTGGACGGGCTCAAACGCACGGTGGAGTATTTTCGGCAGACGATGGAACCACGGTGAGCGCCCACGCTAACCCTCGCGGTTCGCGCCGCGGCTTCCGGTTCGTCTACGCCGCGGTCGTCGCTGCCGCGGTCGTCGCCGCAGGCGTCGGATGCGTGTCCAGGCAGGCGCGCGTGGCCGATCAGCTGGCGCGGGACGGGAATTGGGATACCGCGGTCCTGTTGTATCAGGAGGAGTCGGCCAAACGCCCGGACGACGCGCGCCTGAAGGCCAAACTGGAATCGGCCAGAGCCTCGGCGGCCAAACAGCACTATTCGCGCGGACAGGCGTTGCTGAGCCAGCGGGCCACCGGGTCCGCGGTCGAGGCGTTCAAGCAGGCCGTCGCCCTCGATCCAGCTCGAGACACGTATCGCGTTGCGCTGGCCCAGGGGCTCAAGGCCAAAGAGGCCGAAGAACGATACGCCGCCGGGACGCAGTTGCTCAAAGCCGAAAAATACGCCGAAGGGATCGAGGAGCTCCAGAAAACGCTCGATCTCGACCCCACGTTCGCCGCCGCGAAAGCCGCCCTCAACGACGCCATCGAACGCCGCAAGCTCTTGGAAGCATCGGACGAGCTTACGCTGACGTCGAAGCAACCGATCACGCTGCGGTTTCAGAACGCGAAACTCAAAGAGGTGTTCGATCTGCTGTCTAAGACCTCCGGGGTGAACTTTCTCTTCGACAAAGACATCCGGGACGACAATATCACGATCTTCGTCAAGAACGCGTCGTTCCGCGACGCCCTGAACCTGGTGCTCACCACCAACAATCTGTTCATGAAACGGGTGGGTGAGGATACGCTGCTCATCCTGCCCAAGACCAAGCAGAAGATCGATCAATACCAGGACCTGTTGATTCGCACGTTCTACCTGTCCAACACCAAAGCCAAGGACATGGTCAATCTGCTCCGGACGATGCTGGAGACGCGCCGGGTCTTTGTCAACGAAGAGCTCAACACCATCGTCATGCGGGACACCCCGGAAAAGATTCGTCTGGCCGAGAAGATCATCGAAGCGAACGACCGCCAGGTCGCGGAGGTGATGTTCGAGGTCGAGGTGATGGAGATCACGCGGAACAACCAGCTCAAGTACGGGTGGAACTTCTTCCGTGGGGATCAGGCCGGTGCCTCGGGTACCGCCAGCATCGACACCAACCCCCCGCTGACCCTCGGCACCCTCAAAAATCTCGCAAGTGGTGATGTCTTGATCACGTTGCCCAGCGTCCTGATCAATTTCATCAAGCTCGATTCAAACGCCAAGACCCTGGCCAATCCGCGGATCCGGGTCGTCGACAACAAATCGGCCAAGATCAACATCGGTGATAAGGTGCCGATTCAGCTCTCCACAACGACGTCGGCACCGCTCTCCACAACCACGGCCGGCGTGCCGACGACGACCACGTCGACCGAGTTCAAGGACGTCGGGATCAAGCTCGAGATCAAACCCAGTATCCGCCTCAACAATGACGTGACGATGGACCTCAAGCTCGATGTGACCTCGATCGGGGACCTGGACCCTCAGGCGAAGCAATTCCGCTTCGGCACGCGGACGACCGAAACGACGATCAACGTACGAGACGGAGAAACCGTGATCTTGGGTGGCCTGATTCGCGACGAGGACCGCGAGTCGCTGAACAAAATCCCCGGACTGGGCGATCTGCCCGTCCTTGGGAAACTCTTCTCGTCCACCGAGAAACAGAAGATCAAGAGCGACGTCGTGCTGACCATTACGCCCCGCGTGATCCGGGGGTTGGGCACTCCGGAGGGCGGCGTGCAGTCGTTCTGGTCGGGTACCGAAGAGAGCTACGGCACACAGCCGGTGTTCTCGCCCTCCGAAGCGGTGAGCCGCCCCGGCGTCCCGGGCGAAGCGGGACCGCTGTCCTCACCGGCGCAGCCGCCCCCGCCGGTCTCGTTCCCACCCCTGCCGCCGTCAAACCCGAACTCGTCTCGAGGAGTATTTCCGCCGGTTCCCTCCACGCTGTCCCCTCCGATTCTTCCGCGGCCGTCGACCGCGGACTAGGAGTCTCGCGATCGCGGGGAGCACGCGAAGCAAGCAGGCTGGCATTCGAGGCGTCACGTTTCTCGAGTTGATCGCCACCATGGCGATCATCCTCATCCTCGTCTCGGTGGCGATGCCCCTGTCCAAAGTGACGGCCAAACGCGCCAAAGAGATCGAGTTGCATCAAGCCCTGCGCGAGATGCGCACGGCGATCGACCGATTTCACGACGACTGGAACCGCGATGGCGATCGCCTCATCGGCCTGCTCTGCCAAGCCAATCAGCTGAGTTGCAGAGAGGTGGGGAGCGTCAATGGGTACCCCAAGACGCTCGACACGCTCTTGCGCGTGGATCTGTCGGGCGAAGCCGCGACGATCAAAGGCATGACGGTCAAGCGCTATCTTCGCCGGATTCCGACCGACCCGATCACGGGCGAAACCGAGTGGGGTTTGCGGTGCTACACCGATGAGGCCGACGAACACTCGTGGTGTGGAGACGACGTGTTCGACGTCCATTCGGTCAGCGAGAAAAAGGCGCTCGACGGAACGACGTACCTTGAGTGGTAACACCCGCCTATATTGCTGCGCCACCCGGAAGGATCGTTGAGGATTTTCAGGCCGCGCCTCGGCGCGGTGCGGGTTGACAAGGGTTTTCGATTTTCCTACGCTGATTGCATGATGGTTCGCGCGACACGATTTCCCCGGTTCAAGGCGGCCGTCCTCGGATGCCTCGTGTTGGCGGGCCTCGCGGCCCCCATGGACCTCGGCGCCGAGTACGGCGACATCATTATGAACCGCGAGGCCGAGAAGGCCGAAATGCCCCCCGTGGTGTTCCCGCACTGGTTTCACCGGATTCGGTTCAAGTGCAAGGTCTGTCACGACGACATCTTTGTCATGAAGGCCGGCTCCAACGAGGTCACCATGATCAAGATCATCAAAGGGGAATTCTGCGGGAAATGCCACAATGGCCGGATCGCCTGGGCGCCGCTCTACTGCGACCGTTGCCATTCCGGCAAGAGCCAATTCACCATCATGCCTTCCCAGGGCGGGGGCGCGCTGCCGTAAGTGGCGACGCGCGTTCCAACCTCCCGGCGGGTGAGGGTATGGATCAGCGGAGGGCTTCCTCCCCTGTTGGTGGCGTTGTCATTTGCATCGGCCGTCTTCGCTCAACCCCAGGTTCCGCCGGCCGGACCTCAGCCGTCCACCGGTTCGCCACCGGCCGGCGACAAAGAGCGGCTACAGCGTATCCAAGAGAAATTGAAGACGCTCGATCCCTCGATGGTCATCTATCTGGACAGTCGGGGCAACATCGCCGGGACCGGCGATCCGGGCGGGGTGGTGGGGCGCGCGGAGCAGGCCGGAAAAGCGACGCACCCCCCGGCGCTCGAATTGTCTGGATTTCCGAAAGACCGGTACGACCTGGTGGATTGGGCGGCTGCGATCATGCAGGGCAAGATCAAACCGCGGGACGCCATTGATCCCGCCGTGCCGGAGGTGCCCCCGTTTGACCTCGATATCGTGATCACCACAAAGAGCAAGTATCAACCCGATGTGGTATTTTCTCACAAAGTCCACACGATGTGGCTCTCGTGCGACAATTGTCACGAGAAGATCTTCAAGAAGAAGGCGGGAGGCCATCCCGAAATGCACATGACCAAGATCGCGGCCGGCGAATACTGCGGCCGCTGCCACGATCGGGTGGCGTTCCCGCTGACCGATTGCCTGCGGTGTCACGTCAAACCGAAGGCGGGAGCGCCGTGAGACGCGCAATCGGGGCTCCGGTCGTCGCGCTGTTGATGGTCCTGGCGGGCTGGCCGCTTTCACCGTCGGGTGGGGAAGAGACTCACCAGTTCGACGTCGTCATCGCGCAAGACAGCTATAAGTTCGATCCCGCGCAGATCGCGATCGAGGTCGGCGACACGGTCCGATGGCGCAATGAAGACACGAGGCGACACCTCACCGCCAGTATCCCGGGATCGGGTTCCAGTGATCACCTGGAGATCCTCTGCGAAGACCTCTACGCCGGGAAGGCGTGCCTCCACACCTTTGAGAAGCCCGGCCGGTATCCGTATTTCTGTTTCATCCATAATCGGATGCGGGGCGAGGTCGTGGTTCTTGATCGGTAACAGGCGAAGGATCCGTAGCCAACCCGCATGGGCGATGAACGGCAGAGCGGTGCGGAGGTGGGGGACCGTCGCGCTGTTAGCGGTCGTGATCGGGACGAGCGGGTGCCGCAGCGCCGCTCCGTCCGGGAAGACCCCCCTTGAAGCCGCGCTCGAAGCCGTCACCGCTCCCTCCGAAGCAGAGGCGCCCACGTTGCCGCCCGGCGTCGTGATCTCCGAGGCGCCAGCCGAGGGCGTGTCTCCGGAAGCGCTGGGAGTTCCTCCTCAGAACCCCTCAGAAATCACGAGCGGGTCCGATCAGGCGCCGCACCCGTTGGCGTTTGCGTTTTTGCCCCAGACCAAACAGGGCTACGTAGACTGGGTTGCCGCGGTGGACCTCGGCGTGATCCGTCCGGTAGATTCGCTCAATCCGAAAGCCAAGACGTTGGAGCCGATGAACTTCGATATCGTGTTCCGGGTCAAGGGAGACTTACCAGACGTGGTCTATCCGCACTACGGCCACACCCTGTGGCTGGACTGCAAGAATTGTCACCCCGGAATCTTTGTCATGCAGGCTGGGGCCAACCACGTGACCATGGACGCGATCGCCAAAGGGGAGTTTTGCGGGCGCTGCCACGGGAAAGTCGCGTTCTCGCTGTCGGATTGTAATCGCTGCCACTCCCGTCCCAAGCCCGGTAAGGAATTTATCATCCCTCGCGTGAACGGCTGACGATCGCATCGTCAAGGAACGCCGAGGACGGCGAGACCTGTCCGAGGGTTTGCCCCACGGCCTCGGCATTTCGCCGGAGTCCCCGTCCTCCGGCCCGGCGCAGCGCCGTTCCAACGAACCGGCGATCGAACGCCGTCCGGGACCGGGGCATAGCCGCGTCCTCCAGGGTCAGCCACGGTCCCTGCCCGTCTCGCTGTTCCAGCCCGGGGAGCAGGTCTTTCTCTTCCCGGCCCTCGTTGTAGGGACAGACCTCTTGGCAGACGTCGCAGCCGAAGAGCCACTCGCCCACGGCCGGCCGCAGTTCGTCCGGAATGTCGCCCTTGTGTTCGATCGTGAGATAGGCGATGCACCGCGCGGCGTTGAGTTGGAAGGGCGCGATCAGCGCTCCGGTCGGGCACGCATCCAGACAGCGCGTGCAGCTCCCGCATTGGGTGACGGCTGGAGCGTCGCAGGTCAGGTCGAGGTCCGTGATCAACTCGGCGAGGAAAACCCACGACCCGTGGTTGGGGGTGATGAGGAGCGTGTGCTTGCCGATGAATCCCAGACCGGCCTCTTGGGCGTAGGCCCGCTCCAGCACCGGCGCATGATCCACGGCGGTGCGCACCATCGCGTGGGGTTCGCGCTCGAGAATGAAGGCTTTGAGCCGTTCGAGTCGGGGCTCGATGAGATCGTGGTAATCCCGTCCCCATGCATACCGCGCGATCTTCCCGGACGGGGCGTCGTGAGGCGGGTCGCCATGATCGCCCTGGTAATAGGCGGCGGCCACCGAGATCACGGTCTTGGCGCCCGGGAGCAGACGGGACGGATCCTCTCGACGATCGGGGTCATGCGCGAGATAGGCCATGCCGGCGTGGCGTCCCTCCGCCATAGCGCGACGGTACCCGCGTTGGTGAAGGGGAAGCGGGCGAGCCGGGGTGATACCCACGTGCACGAACCCCGCCTCGCGCGCGACGCGCCGGATGTCCTCAGCGAGCGAGGTCATCCCGGATGACCGAACGCCGACGCGACCGCGGCGGCGGGAGGAAGGTAGCCCTCTTGTTGGGCCGCATGATCCAAGGGAACCGTCAAGAGATCCTCCAACGACGGATCGATTTCGCGGCCGACTTCGTGGGCGTGGACCGTCTTCAGGTAACCCCGGCAGCGGGTGCAGATCGCCACGTGATACCCAGGCTCGACCTCTTCGATCGCGCACGCCAGGTGCTGTTCGGCCGAATTGCCGCAGAACGCGCACCCCGTCACCGTGTAGGTCCAGTCGGCCGGACAGAAGCTGCAAAACAACCGCCGTCCGTGCTCCAATTCTTCGGCCAGTTCCGGAGGAAATCCGCATAGCGGACAGACCGGCCGGTTCCATGCTCGATCCGAAAAGACCTCTCCCAACGCGCCCAGGAGTGGGACGAGCGAAGGGCGTAACGCGAGGCGCACCAGGTAGCCGGCGAAATCGGGAGGGACCGTCGGAGGAAGAGGAGGGAGCGTCTGATGACCGAGCATACCTGCGAGGCTCTGGGCGCAGCACGCCCCGGTGCCGAACGCGGCGTCCACCGCCTCGGCGGCCGTGGCCAATCCCGGGTTGCGCGTCCGCATCAGCGCGAGGAGCCGCCGCCACGTCTCGGCGGTGTGGGAGAGATCGGCGTCGATGAAACGCGGGGGGTCCATCAGCGGCCAACCGCGCGCCAGCCGCAGGGGCCGGTCGTCGGGTTCAACCAGGACCCGCGTGAGATCGTCCGGAGCTGCGACGGCCCACAGGTCCGACACCCGACGATAAAATTGCAACGGCTCGCGCAAATGGGGGCGCTCGCGAATCAACCGCTTGATCAGGGTGGCCATCGCCATAGAGAGCTGGATCTTACCGACCCCCCACGCAAGCGGTCAAGGGCGTAGACGGACATCCCACGCGCGCCGACCGAAAAATTTCGAATTGGTATCAGAGACGCCGACGCGGAGGCCGGCGCCTCGGTTGACCGTCCTGCGAACTTGCCCGTATAATCGAGCGGTGCGTCGATGGTTGATGGACGAACACGTGGAGGTGGCGTGGTGACCGAGCGAGGGGTGGTGCCGCATCGTTTTTTTGAAAGCCGTTTCGGTTTGACGGCGTCGGATCTTGAGTCAGCGATGGGGCGGGCGCTGGAAAAACGAATCGACTACGCAGACCTCTACTTCGAATACGAAGTCACGGAGGGGCTGTCGCTCGAAGAAGGGATCGTCAAAACAGCGTCGCGGGACATCACCCAAGGAGTCGGGGTACGGGCGGTGGCTGGGGAGAAGACCGGCTACGCCTACTCGAACGACATCACGCTTCCCCAGTTGGAGGTCGCCGCTAAGGCGGCGCGCTCGATCGCGGCCGACGGCGGTCGCTCGGCGACCGTGCCGATTCCGAGCGCCCGGCGGCCGGCCCGCGACCTCTATCCCGTCGACCAACCCGTGATCGACGCGCCGCTGCAGGCGCGCATCGACCTCTTGGGGGAGATCGATCGCGTCGCGCGCGCCGTCGATCGACGCATCACCAACGTCATGGCCGGGCTCTCGTGCGAGAACAAGGTCGTGCTGATTGCGACCTCCGATGGGACCCTGGTCGGCGATGTCCGGCCATTAGCCCGCCTCAACGTGACGTGCGTCGCCGAGGAAGGGGGCAACCGTCAGATCGGCAGTTTTGGGGGCGGCGGCCGGATCGGCTTCCCCTTTTTCTTCGAGCAGGAGCGCTGGCGGGCGTATGCCCTCGAAGCCGCGCGTCGCGCCATCCTCAACCTGTCGGCTCGTGACGCGCCGGCCGGGACCATGACCGTGGTGTTGGGGGCGGGGTGGCCGGGCATTTTGCTTCACGAAGCGATCGGCCACGGCCTGGAGGCGGATTTTAACCGCAAAGGCGTGTCGGCGTTCTCGAATCTGCTCGGCCAGCGGGTCGCATCCGAGTTGTGCACGATCGTGGATGACGGCACCATCCCGTCCCGGCGCGGCTCGCTCAACGTCGATGACGAAGGGACCCCGACGAGCCGCACCGTGCTGATCGAGAACGGAATCCTCAAAGGGTATCTTCAGGACAAGTTGAACGCGCGGCTGATGGGCATGCCCCTCACCGGCAACGGCCGGCGGGAAAGCTTTGCCTGCAGCCCGATGCCACGGATGACCAACACCTTCATGCTCGCGGGACAGTCGACGCCCGAAGAGATCATCGGATCCGTCCGCCGCGGACTCTACGCCGTGACGTTCGGCGGCGGGCAGGTCGACATCACCAGCGGGAAGTTCGTGTTTTCGGCGAGCGAGGCGTACCTCATCGAAGACGGACGGATCACCCACCCGGTCAAGGGCGCCACGCTGATCGGGAACGGCCCCGACGTGTTGAAGCGCGTGTCGATGGTGGGTAACAACCTGGAACTGGATGCCGGGGTCGGGACCTGCGGAAAAGACGGGCAATCGGTTCCGGTGGGCGTGGGGCTGCCCACGCTCAAGATCGACGGCTTGACCGTCGGGGGCACGCAAGGCTGACATGGCGCTCGACCGCGATCTCGCGGCGGACCTGCTCGACCGGGCCCGGCGTCTTGGCGCGACGGACGCCGACCTGATCGCCGTCGACGGCACCAGTTTTTCCACCCGAATCCGTCTCGGGGCGGTGGACAAGCTGGAGCAGGCCCGCGAACGCCGCCTCGGCCTCCGGGTCATCATCGATCACCGCACGGCAGTCAGCTCGACGTCCGACTTCGCGCGTCCTTCCCTCGAAGGCTTGGTCGAGGAAACATGCGCCCGAGCGGCTCTCACGGCGCAAGATCCCCACGCCGGTCTGCCATCATCCGGCGACGGCGTGCGTGTTGTTCCCGATCTCGATCTGTGGGATCAAACGTACGGGGAGCCTCCGGCCGAGGACAAAATCGCGTTGGCCAAGGCCGCGGAGGCCAGCGCCCTGGCCAGCGACCCCCGCATCACGAACTCCGAGGGCGCCGACTTCGACCACAGCCTCACCGAGATCATGTACGCAGATACCAACGGCGTGTACGGACGGTATCGGAGTTCGAGCTTTTCGCTCTCGGTCGTGGCGATCGCCAGCCAGAACGGAGCGATGCAGCGCGACTATTGGTACTCCGCCCGGCGGAAATTCCGTCTCCTGGACCCGCCGGAGGTGATCGGCAAGACCGCCGCTCAACGGGCCCTCGCCCGGTTGGGCGCGCGCAAGGTGGCGACGCAAGAAGCGCCGGTGGTCTTCGACCCGCAAATGGCGGCTCGGTTGGTCGGCACGCTGGCGGGCGCGGTGTCGGGGTATGCGATCTACAAGGGCACTTCCTTCTTGGCGGGAATGTTGGAACAGGTGATCGCGTCACCGCTGATCACGATCGTTGACGACGGCACGATCCCGACGGGACTCGGGTCGAAACCGTTCGACGGCGAGGGGCTGCCCATCCGCCGAACACCCGTCGTCGAAGGGGGCGTGTTGAAGAGTTACCTGCTGGACACGTACTCCGCGAGAAAACTGGGTATGACCTCGACCGGTAACGCAGCCCGCGGCGTCGGCGACCCCCCGAGCGTCTCGCCGACCAACTTTTTTCTGGCGGCCGGAAATTCGTCGCCCCAGGAGATCATCGCGTCGGTTCCCCGAGGTCTCTACGTGACCGATCTCATCGGGTTCGGCGTCAATACCGTCACCGGGGACTACTCGCAGGGCGCGTCGGGCCTCTGGATCGAAAACGGCGAGCTCGCGTATCCCGTCGAGGAAATCACGATCGCGGGCAACCTGAAAGACATCTTCCGCCAGATCGAACTGGTCGGCAACGACCTGGAATTCCGCTCCCGCATCGCCGCCCCGACGCTCAAAGTGGCGTCGATGACGATCGCGGGAACGTAGGCACGCCACACCGCGGACGACCACACCGAGGAGGGTGCTGAACACCTCGGTCAAGCGCGCAGGCTGCTCAAAAAGTTCCGACGACCGAGCACGCAGCAGATGGACTTTTTCACCAGCCTGCGAGGGAGCAGGGATGCTTAGGGCGCTCCTCAAACTCCTCCACGTCCTCAATTCCGAAGCCGAGCCAAGCCAGATCAGCCTCGCGCTGGCGTTCGCACTGATTACGGGCTGCACGCCCCTGTGGAGCCTTCACAACCTCCTCGTCCTCCTGTTCGTCCTCATCCTCCGCGTCAATCTCTCCGCGTTCCTGCTCGGGACGGCCGTCTTCTCCGGCGTCGCCTACCTGCTCGATCCCGCATTCCACCGCCTCGGGCTCGCCGTGTTGACCGCGCAGTCCCTCGAAGGCGTGTGGACCACGCTGTACGACTCGACGCTCTGGCGGATCGAACGATTCAACAATGCGGTCGTGATGGGGAGCCTGCTGATCTCGCTCACGCTGTTCGCGCCGACGGTGCTCGCGCTGAACTGGGCGATCCGCCAGTACCGCGCGCGAGTGCTCGCCTGGGTCAAGCGGCTGCGGATCGTGCAGGCGCTGACGGCCACGAAGTTCGCCCAGATGTATCGCTCGTACTCGAACCTCGGGGGCGGCGGATGAAGTGGATCCGTTGGCCGGGTTTGATCACGTTCGTCGTCTTGGTGGCGATCGGCCTCGCCGTCTGGTGGTTCGTGGTCGACCGGCTCGTGGAGCGCGGCATCGAGACCGTGGGCTCTAAGCTGGTCGGTGCGAAGGTCGAACTCGGCGCGGCTGACGTCTCGTTTTTTCCCCTCGGTATCGAATTGAAACGCCTGGAGGTTACGAATCCCGACGAGCCCATGCGAAATGCCGTCGAGGCCGCACGCATCGCGTTCGGGATGGAGGCGTTACAACTCCTGCGGCGCAAGGTGATCATCGACGAGATGACGATCGACGGCGTGAGGTTCAACACGGAGAGGAAGACGTCCGGGGCGGTCGTCAAACAGCCCGATCAAAAAAAGGAGCCCGAAAAGGCGGCCTCGTCGTTCTCGCTCCCCGCCCTCGATCTGCCGAGCGCGCGCGACATCCTCGCGAAGGAGGACTTGGAGTCTCTGAAGGCGATCACCGCCGTCCGAGCCGATATCGACACCGGACGTGAGCAGTGGAAGCAGCGCGTGGCCGAGCTTCCCGATAAGGCGAAGCTGGACGAGTACAAGCGCCGGTTCGAGACGATCAAGTCCTCGCGGAAGGGCGGGGTCGAAGGCCTCCTCTCGGGTGCGGGCGAAGCCGCGGAGCTAAGGAAGGCCGTGCAGCAGGACCTCGATCGGGTCAAGGGCGCACGCCAGGACTTAATCCGCGATGTCGCCGCGCTGACGCACCGCGTGGAGGAAGCCGCGACCGCGCCCCAAGCCGACGTCAAACGGCTCAAAGAAAAATACACCCTGTCGCCTGCGGGCCTGGGCAACGTCGCGGGCGCGCTCTTCGGCGGCGCGATCGGCCGCTGGACTGCGACCGCAGCGCGATGGTACGAGCGACTCAAGCCGACACTGGCCGGCCTGGGCAAGACCGGGAAGGGACCCGTAGAGGTCAAGCCGCTCCGTGGCAAGGGCGTCGACGTGCGATTTCCGGAACGTCATCCGCTTCCGGACTTCCTGATCCGCACCGCGCGCGTCTCGGTCGACATCCCGGCGGGAATCATCGCCGGACAGGTCCACAACATCACACCCGATCAGGACGTCCTGGGATGGCCTCTGGTGTTCGAGTTCACGGGCGACAAGCTCCAACAACTCCGCTCCGTCGCCCTGCACGGCGAGATCAGCCGCGTCGATCCGACCAATCCGCGTGACGCGATCACCCTCAACGTCGACGGTTACCGGATTGACCACGCTGTGTTGTCCGATCGTCCGGAGTGGCCGGTGACCATCGACGGCGCACAGGTGAGCGTGGACGTAAAAGCCATCATCGCCCGCGACGCCCTGGACGCCAGTGTGATCTCTCATCTCTCCGGCGTTCATCTCTCAACCGGCGATCAGAAGACGAGCGGTCGAGTGGCGAACGCGCTTGCCTCAGCGCTGGCCGACGTCACGGCGATCAATCTCGAAGCCACGATCAAAGGCACGACGCAGAATCCCGACGTGCGGGTCACATCGGACCTGGACCGCGTCATGAAAGACGCCGTCGGAAAGCTGGTCGCCGAGCAGGCCTCACGGTTCGAGGCGGACCTCAAAGCCGCGATTGCCGAACGCGTCAACGGGCCACTCGACGATCTTAAAAAACCGCTTGCGGGCCTCGGAGGGTTGGGCGATGAACTGGCCTCCCGGTCCGACGCCCTGAGCGGGGTCTTGAGCAGCGGGAACCTCGCGCCCAAGGGGCTGAAGCTGCCGTTCTGACTAGCCACTCCGCGAAGCCCCTCGATGACCGACTGGGCGCGCGTTGACGCTACGGCGGTCGAGAAAATCGACGACTCCGAAATCGCACCTCGGCCCGGATTTCTTTGAACGTGTTGTGCTCAGGATGCCTGAGCCAAGCGGATCGGTGACAATGCCGTGAACCGCGACCTGCTGGACTGGTTCAAACGCCCACGCATCAATGCAAGACTGCGTGCCGGATGAACTCGGTAGAGCGAGCCGCTTGTGCTGGCGCGGCAGTGGACGTGGTGCCGCAAATAAACCTGCCCTGAAGTCGCTACGATCTCCAGTTTGATCGCCTTGGGTGTGGCAGCACGCCATATAGCCGTTCCCCCCTACATCCCTTGGCAGTGGATCTTGATGCGACCAAGTTGGCTGGCATCCGGGTCAAGACGAGTCAAGGACAGGCTAAGGTCAGGCCCCTGATGAGTACACCCCCACCGATGTGTTGAGGGGAGTCGATTCTTATGTTGTTTGACAAGATCCGGGGATGTGGCACATTTTTTTGGGATGCAGGAGAACAGTCTGAGGATCTCAGAGAAATGTCCGGGCTGGGGGAAGCAGACCGCAGAGGGAAGGCGGGAACGGATGTGGACCATAGTGCTGGTCATCCTCATAGAAGGAAGCCTGTTGTTCAGTGCATCCTCATCCGCCCAGGCAGCAGGGGAGGATGCCATACAGTTCTTTGAGGAAGAAGCTAAAATCGTCACGGCCTCCAAAAGACTCGAGGGGCTCCACGACGCGCCTGGCGTCGTTACGGTGATTACGAAAGAAGAGATCCGATCTTTTGGATTCGTCAGCTTGGTCGATGTCCTAAACCGGGCGCCCAGTATTCAGATGATGTCCTCTCATTTATGGGTGCAGGCCAAACCGGTCATTCGAGGTAATCTCTTCACCCACGCGGACAATCAAACACTGATCTTGATCAACGGCCGACCTTATAGAGACGCCTTTGAGACAAACAGCAACTACACCATCTATAAGGCGTTCCCCGTTGAGATGATCGAACGCATCGAGGTCATCCGCGGTCCCGGTTCCGTCTTGTACGGGTCCAACGCGATGGCTGGCGTGATCAACGTCATCACTCGAGTACCCGAAGAAAAACATACAGTGACCGTGACCGGCGGCGGAGGGTCCTTTGGTGGGAAGATGGGGTCCGCCACGGTGTATGTTCCAGGCCAAGACTGGAACTTGTCCCTGGGAGCGAATTACTTCGGGGATGACGGCTGGAAATTCCGGGCAACCACCAACTCCCCGATCCCGGGCTTCGGGATTATCACCGATGAGAAGAGATACGGCGAATCCGACAATAACGTGAGCGCCTTTTTCGATTATAAAAAGAGGTTCACGGCGCAAATGGTTTATAGCGATGTGACCTATGAGAAGCTGGGGACCATCCCTGTTTGGCCCTTGACCGGGCATGTGAACGGAAAACGCGCTCTCGTGGGCCTGGGTTACGTCCAGCCTCTGGCCGGGTCATGGGAACTCAAGGCCAACTGGGATTTGAATTGGTACGATCTCATCAATACTCCCCAGGAACCGCTCCGGAACCGGGAAATGGTCCTCGAGGCATCGGCCGGCGGAACCGTAGGGGGAAAAACGAATATCCTCATCGGAGGATTGACAGAAAAGCGCGATAACCTCACGGCTATCGATCCCGTCAACGTCAACTATTCCGAGGACCACTATTCGGCCTATGCGCAGGCCGATCACAAGCCTGTGGATTCCCTGAAATTGATCGCGGGTGCCCAATATAACCGGGACGCTTCCCACCACGCCGCCGTTGTCCCCAGGGCCGGTGCGATTTACGATATGAACGACGCCACGGCCGTCAAGCTGCTTTACGGTCAGGCCTTCCGGACGGCGACGCCTCTAGAAGAATTCCTCAACCTCCCCGGTAACTTGACCGGGAACCCCGATCTGGCGCCGGAAAGAGTCACTACCTATGATGCACAGGTGCTCATGAAGACCGCGCAATCCCAATATACCGTGACGTACTTTCAGAACCAGTTCAAACAACTCATTGACCGGGTTTTTATTCCGGGCGGAAGCGGGGCGGAAACCTTTCAGAACACTGCGCACCGGAACATTCAAGGGATCGAAATCGAAGGCAAGTCCCGCCTCGCTCAGAGGTTCACCATTACGGGGTCCGCGACGGGCCAGCATGAGAGAGAGCGCGTGTCGTATATTCCCGCGTATATGGTGAAGGCGGGGCTGTCTTATCAAAAGGACAACCTGACCTGGGGTCTTTTCGAATCACACTTCGGCAAACCCAGGGAGAACAGCCCACTGGGGGGACTGCAACTCAACGAGCCGGCCAAAGCGATCAATCTGCTCTCTTTCAACGTGGAGTATCAGTTCGTGTGGATGATCCCCATGGCGCTGACCGTTTATGGAAGCAACCTTTTAAACGACCCAATGGACTACACAGAGTTTGCGAGAGGGTGGGTCAATACTCTTCCCATCGGCCCCGGGCGAGCGGTTTACGGGAAATTAAGCACGACGTTTTAAGGAAAAGGTCTGAGGTAAGTCCACTCGTGACGATTCAGAATAAAGGTTTTTGAGGGGCGCGACCCCACGGAATTCCAACAGATCAGCGAAGTTTTCTTCAGCGTCAAAATATTCTTTCGGAATCCTGGCCTTCCACGCGATCATGATATTGCCAAAGAGAACATTCCTTTCAACCGTAAGAAAAAGGCTCTTCTCCCGGAAACCCATAGCGAGTTCGTGGGATATCAAACAATTTTTTTGGGCGGTGATGTTCTGTATGTGGGTCGCTCTGCCCGCAGTTGGATGGGGCCAACAGGCGGTGGCCGTGTTGAGCTCGGACTTAGGACCTTACCGGGAAGCCTTGGAAGGTTTCCGAGAGGCATTCGGGCAGACCATCCCTTCTTACAATCTGTCGGAGGATAAGCTCAAACTTTCTCCCGAGACCCGAATCGTTGTCGCCTTCGGCGGAAAAGCCGCGTTGTTTCCCTATCCGGAACCCGTGACCCTCGTCTACTGTATGGCCCCAGGAACCGAACTGAACCCCGGAAACCGTCGCGGGTCTTCTGTCGGAATCGGGATGCTGCCGCGTGCAAGCATAATCTTTCCCAAACTGAAAGAAATACAGACGAATTTGAAAAGACTGGCTGTGTTCTGGTCGTCGGAGTTCATGGGGCACTATGTTGAAAGCATGCGGCAGGCGGCGGTACCGATGGAGATCGAGATCGTCTCCCAGCGATTGAAAGGTCCAGATGAGCTTCCGGAGCGGCTACGATCCCTCTTTCAGTCCATCGACGCCGTCTGGCTCATGCCCGATCCGCTGTTGATCAATTCGCAAAGCTTTAACGTGTTCAAGGAATTCTCCTGGTCCAATAAGGTCCCGTTCTATGCCCCCACCGCGGGGCTCGTTGAACAAGGGGCGACGGCCTCCATATCGGCGAGTTTTCGCGAAATCGGTCGCGCGGCGGCTTCGGCCGCACGGCAGGTCTTGTCGGGGAAACCGCTTGAGGATGCGATCTATCCGGAGAAGATGGAAATCATCTTGAATCTCAAAGCGGCGAATAACGCCGGAATGCTCATTGGGCCTGAAGCGTTGAAAGGCCTCGACAAGGTCATACCATGAGGCTTCAAACTAAAGTGCTCATTTTCTTCATCTTGGTCAGCGTCTCATCGGCCGGGCTGGTCATTTGGTTCTCGATGGATGTCGTGCATACCATTCAGATGGAAGAAGTGTTTAAGCGAGGACTTTTGGAGACGCGCGATCTTCCGGCCGTGACGGCGGCGGGGTTCCGGGCCGGGAACGAACCATCGCTTCTGCTGGCATTGCAGGCCGGTCTTGAGCATACCGGTGCCGTGTACGGCATGGCGTTGGATCCGACCGGACGGGTGTTGGCTCACACCAATGTGGTCGAGAAGGGCAAGGTCTACCGAGATTCGGTAACGACATCGGCCTTGCGCGCCACCCAACCGAGTTACCGGCAGATCATCGTGGACGGCCAGCCAGTCCTGGATATCGGTCTCCCGGTCTGGGCGGTCCAGCAAGCCACATCCGGGGAAGAGTTTCTTCTCTTTGGCGGCAAGGAACTGAAAGAGACGACCCGACTCGGCACCTTACGGTTGGGGCTGCCAATTGGAGACGTCCTCAAAACGATCGACAGAATCTCGCGGCAAGTGATGACCATTATGGTCATCAGCGGGGTGGCCGTACTCCTGATCACCTTATTTTTTATGAGGCGGATCATGTTTCGGGTGCGGGTTCTCACGCAGGGTACCGAACGAATCGGCCGTGGCGAATACGGTGCAACGGTCCCGGTTCTGTCAAAGGATGAATTGGGAAACCTGGCCGAGAGTTTTAACCAAATGAGCCGGGACCTCGCGTTTGTCCATCAAAACCTGGAAAATCAGGTCAAGCTTCGCACCAAGGAATTGGAAGGGTTCGTCTATACCGTCTCGCACGATTTGAAATCACCCGTTGTGTCGATTCAGGGGATGGCCGCCGCCTTCATGGAAGATTGCAGCGATCAGGTGGACGAGAAGGGGAAACATTATCTCCAGCGGGTCATCACGAATACGAACTTTATGGAACAACTCATCAACGATCTGCTGACCCTTTCCAGAATCGGACCGATTCAAGGGAACCCGGAGACGTCGGACGTCACGGCAATCCTCCAGGAAATCCTTGATGTTCACAAAGAACGATTCGAGGTAAAGGGGATCGAGGTGATCATCCAATCTCCCCTCCCCAGGTTTGCGTTTGAGCGTGGATATCTGAATCAGTTGTTCCAGAACTTAATTACCAACGCGGCCAAATTTATGGGGGATCAGCCTCGACCGAAGATCCAGATCGGAGGCCGGGAAACCGAAGAGGGGACGGAGTTTTTCGTCAAGGATAACGGCATCGGGATCGATCCGGCCTATCACGAAAAGATTTTCGGTATTTTCCATAGGCTTCAGGAGGTTGAAGTGGAGGGGACGGGGATCGGTCTCTCGATCGTGAAAAAGATCGTGGATTTGGTAGGCGGAAAAGTCTGGGTGGACTCTCGAAAGGGACAAGGGACGACCTTCTTCGTTCGATTTCCCAAAAAGACCAAACGTTAAATTGTGCTGACCAGGAAAGAAAAAAACGGATGGACTGATCTCCATGCCCTGCTCACGATGACCGAATCCCTGCGCGTACAATATCCAGGGCGTCGTACCGGAGATAGAAAAACGGGATTAGCTTGTTTGCTTGACCGGATCGCCGGGTTCCATGCCCATCTGACTTCGGAGCATACCCGCGGGTTCACCCCGTTGTTCGCTTCGTCGTATCGATCCTGAATTTTGCGTTGAGGGGACAATAGCCGCTGAGAGCCGTGGCGATGCCGATCAGGGCCACGAGCGCGAAAACGATTTTGAGGATCAGACTCTCACTGACGAAGACGAGGGCCAGCGAAAGAAAGCCGATTCCGAACCGGTAGACGCGATCCAAGCCCCCTACGTTCTTTTTCATGCTCACCTCCTCGTGTCCCTCTGCGCGAGAGGCACCGCACCCCCTAGCGGGTCATCCCGCGGCGGGCGCGGGCTGGTTCATGGTTCGAGCCGATCGGTCCGGCTGAGCCGGTCGCGAAGGAAGTGGTCGACCAGGACGAGGGCCATCATCGCCTCGGCGATCGGCACCGCCCGGATGCCCACGCACGGGTCGTGGCGGCCTTTGGTGGCGATCTTCGCGGGGCGGCCGTGGACGTCGATGGTGTCCTGCTCGATCGCGATCGACGACGTGGGTTTGAGCGCCAGACGCACGACGATCTCGTCGCCGTTGGAGATCCCGCCGAGGATACCGCCCGCGTGATTGCTGGCAAACCCGGTCGGCGTGATCGGGTCGCAGTTCTGGCTGCCCCGCAGCTCCACCACGCGGAATCCGTCGCCGATCTCGACACCCTTGACCGCGTTGATCGACATCATCGCCTTGGCGAGGTCGGCATCCAGCTTGTCGAACACGGGTTCGCCGAGGCCTGCCGGGACGCCCTGAGCCAGGACCTCGACGAGCGCGCCGATGGAGTCCTTCTTTGCCTGCGCCTCTTTAATGACCGCGGCCATGGCCTCTGCGGCGTCGGCATCGGGGCAGAAGAGTGCGTTCTGATTGATCGCCGAGAAGTCTTTCTTCGTGATCTTGACCGGCCCGACCTGTGTGACGTAGCCGATGATCGCGATGCCCTGAGCGGCTAAGATTTTTCGCGCGATGGCGCCTGCTGCGACTCGTGCCACCGTTTCCCGCGCTGATGCGCGGCCGCCACCGCGATAGTCACGGCGCCCGTACTTCTTCCAGTAGGTGAAATCGGCGTGGCCGGGCCGGAACAGATCTTTGGTCGCGGCGTAGTCCTGAGACCGCATATCCTCGTTCTGCACGACCATTGCGATCGGCGTGCCGGTGGTGAGGTCCTCGAAGACGCCGCTGAGGATCTGCACGTGATCACTTTCGCGCCGCTGAGTCGTCAGCGCGCTTTGTCCGGGTTTGCGTCGGTCGAGATCGTGCTGGATTTCCTCAGCCGAAATCGGCAAGCCCGCCGGGCAGCCGTCGACGATCACGCCCAGCGCGACGCCGTGACTCTCGCCGAAGGTGGTGATACGAAACACCTGACCGAAGGTATTACCCGCCATGGTGACCCCGAGGATTCGACGGCATTATACACGGGTAGGGTGCCGAAAGACCAACCGTCCCTTTGGTTTTCTCTCTCCAAATCTGTATGATTGGGCTGTGAAAAGCTACCGAGAAGAACTGTTCTTCGAAACGTCCACGCGCCGGCAGTTCATCAATATCACGCCCCAGGTCGAGGCCGCGGTGAAGAAGAGCGGCGTCCGCGAGGGCCTGTGCTTGGTCAACCCGATGCACATCACCGCGAACATATACATCAACGACGATGAATCGGGGTTGCTGGCCGATTACGAAGCCTTTCTCGAGCGCCTCGTGCCGCAGCAGGGGACCTACCGCCACAACCTCACCGGTGAAGACAACGGGGACGCGCACATCAAGCGCCAGGTGATGGGACGCGAGGTTGTGGTCGCGATCACCGACGGGTCGCTCGATTTCGGGACCTGGGAGCAGATTTTTTACGCCGAGTTCGATGGCCGACGTCGAAAGCGCGTGCTCGTGAAAATCATCGGGGAGTAATGGCCAATGAGCGGGCGAGGGGGTGACGGGGTGAATCGGGGAAGGGGCAACACGGCAAATCAGCCCGAGGGTTTGGTCGTCACCCCTTCTCCGGATCACCCCCTCTCCCCCGCGGTTCTTTCACCCTGCTGCCGAACCTCGGCCCAGCGCTTGCTCAAAAAGCACCGCGACGTGGCCACCTGCGACCGCTGCGGGATGCTGCTGCTCGCGTACGGCAACGACCGGGACTACGACGAGACCCGCAAGGCGTTGGCGACCCACGGTACGCCGTTTGGCACGATGACCCAGGGTGGATTGCGGGTGATCGCAAAGCCGCGGGCGGGTCAGTCCAAAGAGCGTCGATGAGCGATGAGATGGCGGTAGAGGAGGCGGTGGTTGCGGCGAACGACCGCTTCTACCGCGCGTTCGAGAGCCTCGACATCAAGGAGATGGAGGAGGTGTGGAGCACCGAGGGGAGCGTCCAGTGCATCCACCCGGGGTGGGGGTTGCTGAGCGGGTGGGCCGACGTGCGGGACAGTTGGGTACGGATTTTCAACAACACGTCCGCGATGTCCTTCACCCCCCACGTGCTCCACGTGTCGGTGGAGGGGACCGTCGCGTGGGTCGTCTGCGTCGAAGACATCGACAGTCGTCACGGGGACACCGAGCATAACAGCCAGGTCCTGGCCACGAACGTCTTTAAGCGGTCGGAGGGACGGTGGCTCCTGGTGCATCACCACACGTCCCCGATTTTTCGCGCGACCGAAAGCGAGGGCAACGCATGACGGCGGCCGAGCTGTTCGTGAAGTGTTTGGAGGCCGAGGGGGTTGAGGTCATCTTCGGCCTGCCCGGCGAGGAAAACCTGGACCTGCTCGACGCCTTGTCCCGGTCCCCGATCCGGTTCGTCACCGTCCGGCACGAGCAGGGCGCCGCGTTCATGGCCGACGTGTACGGCCGCCTGACCGGCCGCGCGGGGGTCTGCCTGGCCACGCTCGGGCCGGGCGCGACCAACCTCGCGACCGGGATCGGCGACGCGAACCTCGACCACGCGCCGCTCGTGGCGATCACGGGCCAGGCCGGTCTGGAGCGGGTTCACAAGGAGTCCCACCAGTACGTCAACATCGTCGAGGCGTTTGCGCCGTTGACCAAGTGGAACGCGCGGGTACAGCGCGCGTCCGCCGTGCCCGAGATCGTGCACCACGCGTTTAGGACCGCGCAGGCCGAGAAGCCCGGCGCGTGTCACATCGAATTGCCGGAGGACGTGGCGGGCGAAACGGCGGAAGGCGCCCCGCTCGCAAGCCGCCGCGCGCGCCGACCGTCGCCGGACCGGCCGTCGCTCCACGCCGCCGCGCAGGCGATCGACCGCGCCCGCCATCCCATCATCCTGGCTGGCAACGGCGTCGTCCGGGGGGCCGCCACCAGGGAGTTGATTGCGTTCGCCGAGAAGACCGCGATCCCGGTGGCCAACACCTTTATGGCCAAGGGCGCGATCCCGGCCGACCACGAGTTGTCGCTGCTCTCGATCGGCCTCCAGGCCCGTGACTTCGTCTCGTGCGGGTTCGACGCCGCCGATCTGATCATCACGGTAGGCTACGACCAGGTCGAGTACGCGCCGTACCATTGGAATCCGACGGGCGACAAGGCGATCGTGCACATCGACTTCACCGATGCCGAGACCGATGCGGCGTACCAGCCACAGGTAGAAGTTGTCAGCGACGTTCGCGAAGCCCTTGAGCTCTTACTGGGTGAGGTGACCCAGGCGCACGACCGCGGCTACCCGGCGCGCCTCCGACAAGCCATCCTTCACGATCTCGAGCGCGGGGCAGGTGACGACGCCATGCCGATGAAGCCCGCCCGCGTATTGCGGGACCTCCGCCATGCCCTGGGCCGTCACGATCTGGTGATCAGCGACGTGGGCGCGCACAAGCTGTTGGTGGCTCGTCTGTATCCGGCCTACGAACCCAACACGGTCCTGATCTCGAACGGTTTTGCGGCGATGGGGATCGCCCTCCCGGGTGCGATCGCCGCCAAGCTCGTCCACCCCGAGCGGCGCGTGGTGGCCGTGACCGGCGACGGCGCGTTCTTGATGAACGTCCAGGAACTGGAGACCGCGGTACGCCTGGGCGTGGCGTTCGTGACCCTGGTCTTCCGCGACGAAGGTTACGGTCTGATCCGCTGGAAGCAGGCCCGGCAGTTCGGCAAAACCTACGGCATCGAGTTCGGCAACCCCGATCTCGTGAAGCTAGCCGAAGCCTTCGGGGCCAAGGGGTACCGGGTCGAGAAGGCTGGCGATCTCGCGGGTATCCTCGCTGAAGCCCTTGCCCAGCCCCTCCCCGCGGTGATCGACGTGCCCATCGACTATCGCGACGGGATCGTGCATCCGGATCACGGGCAAATTATCTGTCCCACCTGAACTGGCGGCCGATAAGGAGGCGTCTGCTGCGTTGTCGCTTCGGCCTCGCGTCCTCACGTACGACACAGTACGCTCCGGTGCGAGGCCTCCCTCCGCCTTGCATTCGCCACCTTCTCGACCGCCAGGCTGCGTCGGTGGAGTCGTTATGAACAACAACCTCAAAAGGGAAAAAGTTACCAGCGAATTAACGCGGTGCCCCAGGTGAGGCCGCCGCCGAACGCGGCCAACACCACCAAGTGGCCGTCGTGGATGCGATCCTCGGCGATGGCGTGATGGAGGGCGATCGGTAGAGCGGAGGACGACGTGTTGCCGTAGTGGGTGAGCGTCACCGGCGTTTTCGAGACCGGGATTCCTAGGCGCCGCCGAACCTGAGCCAAGATGCGGGCGTTGGCTTGGTGGAAAACGAAGTGGTCGATCTGGTGAGGCTGCAGTCCATGCGCAGTCAATCGTTCACGCACGGCCCGTTCCATATTCCGCACCGCCTCCCGGAAGATCGGAGAACCTTCGATGCGCATCGTGTGGCGGCGCGCCGCGAGAGTGTCGGCGGTTGTGGGTTCGCGGCTGCCGCCGGCGGGCAGGTGGATCAAGGGCCACCGTCGGCCGTCGGTGGCCACGGAGATGTCGAGCACGCCGCGATCCGAAGGGCCCGCCGTGAGCACCACCGCTCCCGCGCCGTCGCCGAAGAGGATGGCGGCGGCCGGATCATCGTGGTCGATGAAACGTGACTTTATTTCAGCGGCCGCGAGCAGCACGGTCCGCGCCTGGCCGGTGTGCAGAAAGGCCTGGGCGATCGACAAGCCGTACAAGAACCCCGTGCAGGATGCCGCGAGGTCGAACGCCGCGCACTTGCCGGCTTTGAGCTCGCGCTGGAGCAAGCACGCGGTGGACGCGAACCCCATGTCGCCCGAGGTGGTCGAGACGAGAATCAAATCCAGGTCGGATGCTTGACGACCCGCGGCGGCCAGCGCCGCACGTGCCGCGGTCGCGGCGAGGTCGGACGACGCTTCGGACCCCTGGACCCAGCGGCGCTCGCGGATCCCGGTTCGCCGAAGGATGCCGCCGTCTGGAATCCCGAGGTGGGCTTCGAGGCTCTCGTTGGTGACGATGTGATCGGGCAGGCCGATTCCGCTTCCGACGATCACGGCGCCCACGGGCGTTTACCGATCAGGGTCGGAACCGGGTTGGCCGCGCTTGAAGCCCTCGACCAACAGCAGGAGGGCTCCGACCAAGGCGAGCACCAGGTAGACGTGGTTGACGGTGAACGTGTGATCGACCGATTCGGCCAGACGCGCGATCGCGGTCAGGGCGACCGCGCCGCTAAGGATGACCTCGACGAGACCACGCTTGGAATCTGGCAGGTGCCACACACCGATCTCGATCGCAAGGATGAGCGCGCCGATGCCGAGGATGATCCAACGATCATCGCCGCGCAACAGCAAGCCAGCGGTGAGTACCAAACTCACGCCCACGACCCACAGTGGCTGGGCTCCCCAGACCTGTTTCTTGGCCATCGGTCGTCTCCGCGGTGATTTGGCGTTCCGTAACTCCTGATCGAATTCCTGGATCACGGCCTCGGCGAATCGCTCGGCCGTAGGATGCGTCGGCGCGTCGGATGGTGAGGGCTGGTCAGTCGGGTGAACCATGGGCACAATTCACGGCCCACTGTATCAAATCGCCCGGTGCGTCGCAAGCGTCCATGCAGACGTGATCCGGCGCGACGAGGGGCATGAGGGCCATTTGACGCGCCGAAATGACGGAAAGGACCACTTCGAGATACAATAGCGCGCCAATTGGGGCGTCATGATGTTCAGCCATATCGGCATTCGGGGTAAGGTCATTCTGACGATCGTTGCAGTCGGGCTGTTCCCGCTCGTGGGCGGGTTGGTCTGGGTGGGGTTCTATGGCCGGTCGGTCCTGGTGGAAGCGGCCGGAGAGAAGTTCACCGAGTTGGCGAAGCAGACCGCAAGTCACATCGCCTTCGTGATCGACCGGGAGGTCCACGAGGCGCAGAGTCTCGCGCTCTCCGAAGAGCTGCGGCGGGCGATCGTGTCCCGTGATCGGCATGCCGTGATGGCCGCCGAGGCCTACTTGAAGGCGTACCAGAACCTCAAGGAGGACGAATACGACGCGATTCTCGTACTCGATCGAGAGGGACGGGTCGTCGCGACGCCCCGTCCCTCTCCGGTACGCGATAACCAGGGGGGAGAATCCGGGTGGCGCGCCGCGTTTCACGGAGACGGGAGGACGGTGTACATCAACGGTCCGTCGGTCGGCGAGGACGGACTGTCGCGCATCGAATTGGCCGTGCCGATGACCGACGGCCGATCCCCGGAGATCCTTGGCGTCGTCAGGTTTGCGATTACTGGGGTGGAAATTATCAAGATCCTCGAGACGGTGAAGATCGGAACCACGGGGCGCGCGAGGGTGGTAGATGGACGCGGGCAGACGGTGATGAGCCCCCCCGGGGCGCCGGCCACGCATCGAGCGTTCGGGATAGACGCGGCGTCGGCAGACGGGTGGTTCCTCGACGAGACCGGGGATCATGAGGCGCGGACCGTGTCGGCGTTTGCGACGGTGCGGTTCGAGATCCCCCACACGGGGAGTCCAGGCCTGGAGCCGTGGCGCGTGGTCATCACCCAAGCTCCGAGTGAGTTGTTGGCACCGATTCATCGCATCCTCAGGACGGTGACCGTGTTGGGGGTGGGGTTGGTAGGGCTCCTCGTCGTGCTGGGGGTGGTGGCTGGAAGGAGGCTCCTGCGGCCCATCGTGGAGTTGCAACGCGGCGCGCAGGTCTTGGCGCGGGGCGAATTGGGCCACCGGATTCGGATTGACACGCACGACGAACTTGAAGGCGTGGCGGCGACGATCAACGAGATGGCCGAACATCTCCAGCAGCGCACTGGGGAACTGCTGGCAGCCCGTGATAATCTGAATAACGTCATCGAGCAGTCGGCTGCGCTGATCATCACGACCAACTCCGCATACGAGGTGCGCGAGTTCAACCAGGGGGCCGAGCAGATCCTGGGGCACGAGCGAGACGAAGTGGTCGGCAAGTCCCTCGACCTGATCTGGGACGATCCGGATGAATTTCGGCAGGTCATGATCCAACTGACCGGCAAAGGGTCACGCGTGAACTACGAAACCCTGTTTGCCAGACGGGACGGCACGCCGGTGCCGGTGAGCTGTTCGTTGACCCAGTTGATCGATCGCACCGGGGTCGTGACGGGCCTCGTCGTGGTGGGCGAGGATCTGACCGAGAGCCGGCAGTTGATGGAAGTCCGACTCAGTGCGGAGCGCCTGACGGCGCTTCATCGGCTCTCACTCGTGCTGACCCACGACCTAAGAAGTCCACTCGTGGGCATTCTGAAGGCCCTCACGCTCTTACACGAGCGTTCCGGCACCATGACGGACACTCAGCTCAGGCAATTGACGTCCGATCTGGTCCGCGGGGGCGACCTCCTTTTGGGGACGGTCAACGATCTGCTCGACGTCTACCGCCACAGTCTCGCGACGCTTCCCCTTCGCTCCACCGAATTTATATTGGGCGACGCGATCCAGGAAGTGATCCGCTTGCTGGAGGCCGACGCGCTCGCGAGGGACATCGCGATCGAGACACAGATGGCCGCCCCCGATCTCGTGATTCGGGCGGACCGCCGCAGAATCCAGCGTGTGGTCTTGAACCTCCTGGACAACGCGTTCAAATACACGCCGCCGGGAGGAGTCGTGAGTCTGCACATCGGCTCAGCGACCGATGGTCTGGTCCATCTTGCGGTGAGCGATCAGGGGCCGGGCATTCCGGAGCCGAGACTGCCGCGGGTCTTCGAATGCCTGGACGAAACCCCGTCGAACCGACCGGATTCGGTGGACCGTGGGGGCGTCGGGGTCGGCCTGTACTTCTGCCGGGTGACGGTTGAGGCTCACGGCGGGCGCATCATGGCCGAGAACCGGCCGGAAGGCGGCGCCAGGTTTCTCGTCGCTCTTCCGCTGGGTGATCAACGGGGACGATAAGCCATGGACGAGGGTGATCGACCGGTGTCCGAGATCCGTATCCTCTTGGCGGACGATCAACGCCTCTTCCGCCAGAGTCTTCGGTTGCTCCTGGAGCAGGACCCCGAGATCCGCGTGGTGGCCGAGGCGGCGGACGGGCAGGAGGCGGTGGTGCTCGCCACCGAGTTGCGTCCCGATATGATCCTGTTGGATGTGGAGCTGCCGGCCTTGTCCGGACCCCAGGCCGCGCGCCTCATCCACGCCCGCGTTCCCGACGCCCGGATCCTGATGCTCTCGGTTCACGACGACGATGAACGAATTCGCGAGAGCTTGTCCGGGGGCGCGGTCGGCTACGTGCTCAAGGATGCCGACCACCGGGAGTTTCTCCGGATCATCAAGACGACGATGCTGGGGCGACCCCTCACGTCCCCCTTCGTGATTGTGCCGGAGCCGCGTCAGCCGTCGCCCCTTGCCGGGTTGACCGCGAGGGAACGCGAGATCCTCGCGCTCTTAGGCCGTGCGATGAGCAACAAGGAAATCGCTGATACCATGCGGGTGTCGCCGGAGACGATCAAGTCGCACCTCCAGCGGATTTACGCCAAGCTGGAAGTCAGCAGTCGTGCCGAGGCCATGCGCCTCTTTTACGGCCAATCGGGGTTCCTCCCTCCCATTCGAGATATATAGCGGACCCTCCGTCACCCTTTCGGGTGCAGATCACCCCCAAGAACCACCCGACTGGGTGATTGTCGCGGTGGCGCCACGTCGTATATGATGAACAAAGTTGAAAACGGTTTTCAAATTCAACAACATCATTTTTGTTGGGAGGAGCAGACGACGTGATAAAGCAGACGACATTGATGCGGGAGCGATCATATCAACGATGGGGCCGGGCCGTGGTCTGGACCGCCCCGCTCTGGCTGGCGCTGGTCTCGGGTACCGGGCCCGCGTTAGCGGAGGACGGGACCGAACAACGGATCAACAGGCTGGAAGACGAGGTTCGTGAGCTGAGGATGGAGATGAGAAGCGGGACCGCCGATAAGGGGGAAGCGCGGGATCGTTCCGTCCTCTTTCACGGTTATGGAGAACTGCATTATAACCATCCTGTGGTGGACGGAACCGGGTTTCCCTCTGGGGACCTGAGGCCGACGCTGGATTTTCATCGAATGGTCCTGGGATGGAGTGTCGCGTTGAATGACCGCCTCAGCGTACACGCCGAAGTCGACTTTGAACACGCGGCCCAGGAGATCGAGTTGGAGTTTGCGTATCTGGAGTACCAGTGGAGCGATGCGGTCCGGTTCCGGGCCGGCAGCCTCCTCATGCCGGTCGGCCCGCTGAACGAACACCACGAACCACCCCTCTTTTACAGCGTCGAGCGTCCCTACGTTCAGAAATACATCATTCCCACCACGTGGCAGGAAGGCGGGGCCGGTCTCGCGGGGCAAACGACGGCCGGCGTGAAGTACCGGCTCTATGTGGTCGAAGGGCTTGATGCAAGGCAATTTGGGGGAAACGGGATCAAAGACGGGCGACAGACGCTGAACGAGGATACTAATAAGGCATTCAACTTCGGTGGCGTTGGACGCCTGGAGTATGCCGGCCTTCCCGGTCTTGCCGTGGGCGCGTCGCTCTACAGCGCGGCTGCCGCGCAGGGCGACACCGATATCGATCATGCCCAGGTCACCCTTTGGGATGCGGACGTCCGGTGGCGTCTGAAGGGAGCCGACCTTACCGGTCTCTACGCCCGCACTCAGGTCGGCGGCGCGGACCGTATCAGCGCGGCGGTGGGCGAGACGGTCGGGTCCGAGCAGATGGGGTGGTACGTCGAAGGCGCGTACCACCTGGGACACCTGATCGAATCGGACTGGGACGTCGTGCCGTTTGTCCGCTGGGAAGAGCTGGATACCCAAGCGAAAATTCCGGTGGGGCTGCCACGAGATCCGACGACCGATCGGCGTGTGGTGACCACCGGGTTCGCCTACTATCCTCACCCCGACGTGGCGATCAAAGCCGATGTGGAGCGGTGGAAGGACGGGACAGACGATACCGTGAGCCGATGGAACCTGGGGCTTGGGTATCAGTTTTGAGATCGGCTACCACCTCACGTGCCCTCACGCTGCACATCTGATTTCTCATGCGTCCGAGACAGCCGCCCGGCCATGGGAAGCCTGCTGGCGATCACCGCGTATGGAGACGTCGACCGCTGCCGTCCGGCGTTGGAGGCGGCTTACGCCGAGGTGAAGCGGTTGGAGGCCGTCTTGAGTCCGTTTCGCGCCGAGAGCGGACTGTCCCGGATCAACCGGGAGGCGCCGTGCAAACCGGTGAGCGCCGATCCCGAGCTGATCGATGTGTTCACCAAGAGTCTGACGTTCGCCCGGGTGACCGGAGGGGCGGTGGATGTCACGGTCGGGCCGCTCATGCGTCTCTGGGGCCATCGCTTGTCAGAAACGGAGGACAGTCCTCCCAGTCCGGAGCAGGTTGAACGGACGTTGCGGCTGGTTGGATACCGGCACGTAATCGTCGATGCCGACCGTTCAACCGTCGCGTACCAGCGCGCCGGAATGAGCGTCGAATTCGGCGCGATCGGGAAGGGTTACGCGGTGGACCGGGCCGTCAACGTCCTGAAACACCACGGCGTCGAGGCGGCATTGATCGGCTTCGGCAGCAGCCTCTACGTCCTTGGTGCGCCTCCGAACCAAGACGGTTGGCGGATCGCGGTTCGTGACCCCAGAGATCGGGGTCGCGTCGTGGACACCATCACGCTCCGAGACATGGCAATGGCGACGTCCGGAAACGACCAGCAAGCCCTCCGGTTGGCCGGCCGATGGTACGGCCACATCATGGATCCGCGAACCGGATATCCCTCAGAGGGGTTATCCTGCGTCTCGGTGGTTGCGCCGACCGCTGTGGAAGCCGACGCCCTGTCCACCGCGGTCTTCGTCTTGGGACGCGACGAAGGCGTCCGCTTTTTGAAACGCCACGGCGGGTTGGACGGGCTGGTCGTGTCCGATGGGAGGTCGGGTTCTTTCTCCACCGTTTCGACGGACGGGTGGAAGCGCCGGCAAGCGAGGTTCCGTCCGGTCGCGGAGATGAGCCGACGACGATTTGTGGAAGGCGTGCTCGCCGGCGTGGCGTGGGTGTTGTTGGGCCCGTCTCGCGGCCACGCGCTCGTGTACCTGACCGTGGACGAGGCGCTGCGACGGCTTATTCCCGAGGCGGAGACGTTCCGTGAAGTCGCGGTTCGGTTATCGGTCTCTCAGAAGGCGCGGGTGGAGCGGCTCCTTGGCACTGCGGTGCGAGAGGAGACGTATTCGAGTTGGATCGCGGAACGCGCCGGCTTGGTGATGGCCCACGCCGTACTCCTCAACGTCGTGGGCAAGGAGCAGCCGATCACCTTTCTCGTTGCCGTCGGCGTTGATGGTACGGTGCGAGGCGTCGAGGTCCTGATCTATCGTGAATCCGAAGGATCGGAGATCCGATCCGGACGATTTATCAGGCAGTTCGTCGGGAAAACCCTGACGGCGCCGCTCAAACTGGGCCGCGATATCGAAGCGGTCAGCGGCGCGACGCTCTCATCGCGATCGACCGCGTACGCGGTCAAAAAAGCCCTGGCCCTGATCGAGACGGTGTATCGAACGCCGGACGGAGACGCACCATGAGGGATTTTGCATCGCGAGGATATCGCCTCTCCGACGCCGCGGTCGAGGTCAAGCTGGCCTACACGGGGTTCTTGATCTTTGCGTTTCTCGGCTACGTGACCTTTGTGATCATCGCTATCGTGCGGGTGGGACCCGGCTATGACGAGATCGTCGTCCACTACCGGGGGTCGGCGGCCGAGGAAGCGGCTTTTCCTCGAGCCGTCGGTCAGATGTTGGAGGAAGCCCATTTTCATGCGTTCATCGAGGGCCTGATCCTCCTGGTGTTGACCCATTTGTTCGTCGCGACCGCGGTGGACCAGCGAATCAAGTCCGCCGTCATCGTGGGGGCGTTCGGCGCGACGCTGACGGACTTGGCGTGTCCCTGGCTGATTCGATATATCGCGCCCGGGTTTGCGTGGCTTCAGCTCGCGAGCTGGACGATGGTCGGCGTGAGCGCGCTGGCCCTCATCGCAGTGCCGTTCCGTGAAATGTGGATTCCACGGAGAACACCGAAAGACCGGTCATGAATCGGACCACGTTGATGTAGATTGACAAATGGTTCTGGCAATAACGGTGGTGGGAAAAGATGGGAAAAGGTGAAAGAAATCGGGACGGTTCGCAAAAACTCGGCGACAACCACCAATTCTGGCAAATACCACCGGGCCGGGATATATTGCCAAAGATCCTGGCAAAACAGACTCGCGGGCTCGTCGCGGCCATTGACCGGTTAACCCCTGTTTAATCCTGAAGAAAAAGACCGTTCCTGGCCAGGAAAAGGCCATTAAAGAGCAAAATCCAAGGCAACTTCAAGGCAACTTCAAGGCAACTTCAAGGCAACTTTCCAATGCAACCTATGGTGGTCAATGCAACCAATAAAAACAATGCGTTAGAGAGACATACAAAAATCCAATGCAACCAGCTCAATAAAGATAGGACCACAACCTGTAGTGGTTGGCCTTAATTATGGGGTCTGCCGAGACGCGTGTTGATCTCTATTAAAAGAACACCCAATTCTCCGACCCAACAAAACACGACTGACCCAAAAAAAACTGAAACGACGAGCGGCAACCTGGAGAGATCCATACTATAAGACGAGCCATTAAAAATAACCAACATAAAAAGGGCGGAAAGACCAAGACCCAAGACTCCAATGAACACCAAGAACTTCGAGAGGAAAGAAAAAACCCCGTGTTCGCTGTTGGGCTTTGAGCGGGTATTTGTCTCATCGGTTTCTTTCGTCATATGCTCTCTCCGATCGTCAATTAAGGCGCCCTGTCCCCCAACTCCCCCTCCACGATCGACCCGGACCGCATCCCCCACGCGAGCAGTTTTAACACGTCTTCGATGGCTTCATCGGACATGTGGTGGGTCGATGATAATTCCAATATTTTGGCGACCACAAACTCTGGCAGGACGAGGTTGAGGTCTTTGGTGGAGGTTTGGATTTGTTGAATGATCGTCCGTAACCGATCAAACGCCTGATCGCCAGACGCCGTGCTCCCACCGGGGAGGATGTATCGAGGGGTTTTTCCCGCGACACGGTCCGTCTGTGCGCCCAATAACACCATATCGAGGGATATTCCCTCACGATCACAAAACATAATTATTTCTTGGTAGGGAATTGTATCCCTAGACAACTGTCCGGCTAAGGTCCCTGGCCGAACACCAAGCAATGCCGCGACCGCCTTATCTTTCTTGACCCCCTTAATAAGCTTGATCCGGTCAAAAACTTCTCTAACTGTAATTTTATCTCTTGACAACATTATGTACTGTATATATAGTTGCGTACTGGGATGTTACTTACGGAAGAATGGACACCAAAAAAATAAGAAAACAGATGATCGATCTGGATCTCTCGATGGCGGAGTTGGCGCGTCGGGTGGGCTATACGCGACAACACGTCAGCCGCGTGCTGTATGGCCGTTATGACAGTGCGGCGGCCCAGCGTCGGATTCTGGCCGTGCTGGCCGCGGCGCGCGATCAGCAGGCGGCCTGAATGCGCGTCTTCCATAGCCCCCCATCCCAGAAAGGGTTGTATGACATCTATAGAGATTAAAATCGTGCTCCTCCAAAAAGGGCTCCACTAAAGCGACCTCGCGAGGGAATTCCATGTGACCCGCGGCATGATTTCAGGGCTCATCGCGAGGCGTTGGAAATCGAGGCGCCTCCAGGAAGCGATCGCTCAACGCCTCGGCATTCACCCCGACATCTTATGGCAAACCAAGACTAGCAAAGCGGCATGACAAAAACAACGTCAAAGCGTGGGCGGCGCGCTGACGATGAGCAACCTGATCTGTTCGCCTGGCTCGGGGAGCCTGGCCCTCCCTCTGATGGTAGCCTCAATATCGGGATCGCCCTGCGCCAGGCCCTTTCCGAGGCCATTCGGCTCAGCGGTATCGAGCGGATCGATCTCTGCGCCCAGCTCTACAAATTAACCGGGGTCGAAGTCTCCAAGGCCACGCTCGATGCCTGGAGCGCGGAGAGCCGAGATAAATCCTCTGAGGGGATCGATCCGAACGGTAATAAACGCTGGGGCATTCCGGCGGAGATAATCCCCGCGCTGTGTATCGCCACCAATTCCTTCGCTCTCCTGGCGTTGATCGCCGAAGCCTGCCAGCACAAAGCCCTGAAAGGCAAAGACGTCGTGCGCGCGCGCCTCGGGCGGATCAATGAAGATATGCGGCGGATGGCCGTGGAAAAAAAGCGGCTCGAACAGGTCCTCGTCCTGACAGACTAAATGAAGGTGTGGGTGACCATGAGGGAGGCCGCATCCCTTTTACAGTGCACCCGGCAGGCGGTCGAGAAGCGCATCACCGCCGGCCATCTCCAGACCAAGCCCGCCTCGCTCATCGCCCCCAATGGAAAACGCCCGCGGCTCGTGTTGCTGGACGACCTCGGACCCGAGGCCATCACACGATATCACGAGCGCTCCCAGGTCCCCGGACTCCCTGCCGGGGTGCCTCCCGCCAGGCCGGCGGCCGATCCCCCCGCCACGGCGCCCCTCATCCCGGCGCCGCTCGCGATCGAGCCGCCGGCCTGGGCGGTTGAGGAAGCCATGCGGCGGTTGCCGATTGTGGAGGCGGCGCTCGCGCTCAAGGCCGCCCATCCCCGGAGCGCCATGCCCGCACTCATCGCGCTCGCGCGCGAGCACCACATGGGGCCGAGCACCCTGCGCCAGTGGATGGCGGCCTATCGCGACCGGGGATTTAACGGACTCCTCCCCACCTGGGGGCGTAGGGCGTCGATGGATCCGGCCCTCGAGGGATTCATCAAGCAAACCTATCTCGCGCCCACCCAGCCCCTCATGTCCGCCGTGTACGACCGCGCCGTCGCGTTCTGCGCGGACATTCGGCATCCCGCGCCCAGCTATCGCAGCGTCGTGCGCGTCTGCGCCGCCATTGATCCCGCGGTGAAAACCTATCATCGCCTGGGCCGCAAAGCCTGGGCGAATACATATGAGCCGATTCTGCGGCGCGATTATACCGACTTGGCCGTGGGCGAAATGCTCTGCGGGGATCATCGCGAGCTCGATCTCTTTCTCCAGGTCGGCAAGAAGGTCCGGCGGCCCTGGCTTACGGCCTGGCTGGATCTGCGCTCGCGCCGGCTCGTGGGGTGGCACCTCGATTGGTCCCCATCGTCTCGCACCATCGCGCTCGCCTTCCGCCACGCCGTGCTCGCCTGCGGCCGCCCCGCCTACGTCTACATGGACAATGGGAAGGACTACACCTCCCACTATCTGAACGGCAAGGCACAGCCGATCGGGAAAATCCAGTTCGACACCGAAACCCTCGGTCTGTTCGGCATGCTCAATACCGGCGTCATCCATGCCCTGCCGTTCGCCGCGCGGAGCAAGCCCATTGAGCGCTGGTTCCGCAATCTCTCGGATCGGTTCGATCGGGATCAGATCGGCTGGTGCGGGCCAGATACTCAGCATCGGCCGGAGAAACTGGCGGCCGAACTGCGCTCCGGCCAGCTGCTCACCCTGGAGGCGCTGCGCGAGAAGCTCTCGATCTTCATCGACGCCTACAATGCGCGCGAGCATGCCGAGCTGGCCGGCCGGTCGCCCGCCGCCTTGTGGGATCAGGCCATCAAGGAAATGCCGGACCCCGCGACGCTCGTGTTGCTGCTGATGAAATCCAAGGCCGTGCGCGTGTGGAACGAGGGGATCAAAATCCACGGCCTGCGCTATTGGGCCTCCGAACTCTCGGGCGTCATCGGCATGAACGTGGAAGTGCGATATGACCCGGCCGACGTCTCGCGGCTCTATGTCTTCCACGAACGGACGCTCCTCTGCGAAGCCACCACCGCGATCATGGGCAGCATGAAGGTGGGCGAGGCGCAGATCAAACAGAAAGCCAAGGAACGCAAGGCCGCGCTCGATCGCGTCCGGCGCTATGCCGAGGACGTCCGCATCCTGCATTCCCCCGACGAAGCCCTGGCGCTCGTCATGAGGACGCAATCGCCCGCCCCCGAGATCCCACCGCCGGCCGCGGCCGCCGTGGGCGGCTCAATCATTCCCTTCGTCACGCGGTCCGATCGCGCCGCGCGGGAGATCGCCGCCTTGCCCGCGCCCGCGCCGGTCGCCGCGCCGGCGATCGCGGTGAATGATCCCTGGGCGGTGGACGCCATGGCGGCGCACACGCAGGCCATGGAGGACCAATTGGCCGCGAAACGAGCGGAGGCCCAGCAGGCGGAGGCCCAGCGGAAGGCCTACGACGCGCAGCAATGGCGGCTCTTGGGATTATCACGCATGGGGGGAGACGAATGAATGAGATCCGGGATGAGCTCAAAACCTATTTAGGTCGAACCAAAACCTCGATCAGCACCATTGCGAAAGCCATCGACCGCTCGCCGAGCGCCATCAGTCAGTGGCTCAAGAACGATTATACCGGCGACAATGCGGCCATTGAACAAGCCGTGGCGGGATTTCTCGTGCGCCAAGAAGAAAAGACCCAGGCCCCCCTCGAAGGGCCGTTCGCGCTGACCACTCAAGCGCGGGAAATCCTGTTAGTCCTCGGCTACGTCCATGTCCATTCCACTCTCGGCGTCGTCGTCGGGCCTTCGGGCAACGGCAAGACCCGCGCAATCACCCACTATGCATCGCAAAACGCCGGCGTTACCGTGCTCACGCTCAATCCTTCCTCCTGTTCCATGTCCGAGGCCATCCATCAACTCCATGAGCAGATCGATCCGCGCGGGACGGGCCGCGGCACCCTGGGCGGGATCGTGCGGCGCGTGGGCAAGAAGCTCGCAGGCAGCGGCCGCCTGCTCATCATAGATGAAGCCCAATACCTGCTGCATCCCGCGATTGAAGTGCTCCGCAGCCTGCACGATGACGCCGGCGTCGGCGTGGCCTTCGTGGGCATGCCGCGTCTGTATCATCACCTGGTCAGCAATACCGTGGAACTGTTCGAGCAGATTCGCACCCGGATCGGCATCCGCCGTCAGCTCTCCCCCCTGTCGCTCGCCGACGCCACGGCCATCCTGCGCGCCGTCGATCCGAAGGTCCCGGACGCGGTCTGCCGGCGGGCGTTGGACGTGAGCGCGGCGTGCGGCCGCAGCATCGTGCATCTCTATCATCATGCCGCCGGATTGGCCCGCGCCGAGGGCCGCGCGGTCATCCCGGACGACATTTCGGTCTCGCAGAGCTACCTCTATGAGCCTCGCGCCGGGCAGCGCGCCGCGGCGTCGGCGCCGCCTCCGGCCACCGCCCCGGCGCCCCCCTCGCGCCTGGCGGATCGGACGGGCCGCGACGCCAAGGCCGGTGCGGCATGAGGATCTATCATCCGATCCCGAATGAGGATCTATTGGCCGATCTGCGCCGGGTGGCCGCCGGCGCCGGACTCACCCGCGCCCATTATGAGGCCGAGGGCCGCTACAGCCCCGCCACGCAGGCCAAACACTTCGGCGGATGGGGCCGGGCCCTCGCGCGCGCGGGCGTGAAGCCGGCCGCCCCGCCCCCGCCGCCGGAGCCCGTGCAGCGCATCCTCCGCTGGTCGGAGGGGGAGAGCGTGAGGCTGTTTCGCACCATCCGCTGGCCCGCTGGCCATGTGCGCTGCCCGCGCTGCGAGCAGCCGGAGCCCGTGCGGCCACTCCCCACGCAGCAGCTCGCCAATTCCGCCTATGGCATCTATGCCTGCGAGGAGTGCGCCTATCACTTTTCGGATCTGACCGGGACCGTCTTTCAGCAGCGATCCACGGCCATGAAGGTCTGGCTGGCCGTGCTGATTATGGAGCGGGCCGGGGCCGAGCAGCCCAGGCTCCGGCGCGCGAGGTGGCTGGGCGTCACCACGGAAAGCTATGCCCGAAAAGTCATGATCCTCCAGGGGTCCCAGCTCGCGCACGCGCTGGGCGAGGCCGCCTGGGCGATGGTCGGCACGCCCGGCCAGGAGGCCCCATGCTCCATATAGTCCTGCATTGCGATGTGTGCCTGCGCCAACGGACGGACGTGCGCGGATGGTGGGTCGTCATCGAATCCGCGGAAATCAAAACCCTCGTGCCGCTGCGCATGGTGCGGCTGATCCTCGCGCGCGAACTCGCCGAAGATGAAATAACCCGGGGCGATGCCGTGAAAGCCTGTTGTGGGATTGAGTGTTTGACGAAGGCGATCCACGTGTTCACCGATTCGGTGCTGCGGGAGCGCGCGCCGAGTCCCAACAAGGAGGGGATATGAACCCAGGGGAGCGGGCGGCCATCCTCGCGGAGGCGGGGGATGAGGGAGGGGAGGATCTGGCGGTGGGCGATGTCGTCTGCACTCGCACATTCGGCCTGCGCTATCGCGTGGTGCGGATCCGGCGGGATCGGGTGGTCTGCGAGCCGCTCTCGCAGCCCCACTGGCATGCGCACTTCATGTTTCCGGCGGCATATTTGAGGCGCATCCCGCGCACCGAGCCCACCGCGAAGGCGGAGGACCGCGGATGAACGGCCGCTGCCCGAAATGCGACGCGCCGATCAATCTGGAACAGGCCGCAAAGGATGAGGCCTCGCGCGAGCTGCTCGCGGAGGTCACGGCGCTCGGCGAGCGCGGCGGGCTGGTCCTGGAATATGTGCAGGCCTTCCGCGCCGCGCCGGGCGCCTCGATCTCGCCGGCCAAGCAGCTCCGGCTCGTGCGCGATCTGCGCGCGCTGATCGAGTCCGGACGGTTCCTGTTCGACGGCGCCGAATACGCGGTCTCGCTGGAGATCATCGATGAGGCCCTGCGCGAGGTCTGCAACCGCAGCCTGATCATCCTGCGCAACCACCATTATTTCTATCGGGTCCTGCTGGGCCTGCGGAGCCAGACCCGGCCGCGCCGCACGCGCCCCGCCTCCCCCTCGAGCGGCCGGCCCCAGGCGCCGGTAGGCGCGGGACCGGTGCGCGAAGGGGGCGACATTGACATGGAGGAGGTCCGGGCATTCAACGAACGGTTGGCCGGGATCGGCAAACCCATGCCAGCAGGGGAGGCGGATGATGTGTGAGGCGGATAAGGAGGAAGAGGCGTTGGCGGGCCTTGAAGGCGCGGCGGCGGTGCTAATCGTGTTCGGCATGGCCCTGGGCGCGTTGCTGCTCAGAATCGTGGCCTATGTTGCGGGATGGTGGCCATGACAGGGGGCGAGCCCATCGATATGAAATTTGTCTTCTCCGCCATCGGCCGCGAGCATGGCACGAATCACTCGCACCGCGACGCCCTGCTCTTCCTGGCGCACGATGCGGCCCTGCCCGAGACCCTGCGGGCCTATCATAGGGCCTGCCGGAAGCGCGGCGCGAAGACACGCCAGCTCAAGCACCTGGACGAGCTCCTCGCGCGCGTCGAGGCCTGGCAGAAGGCGCATCCGGACGCGCTCAAGGTGGCGGATTGGGATCCGGAGGCCGCGAGGAAGCGAGAGAAGCAGGCCGCCCTGACGCGCGGCGAGCCATTGCACACGGAGGCAGAGCCATGAAGGATGGAATCGAGAACTGGCTGCAGGCGGATCTGGCGCTCCGCCGCGTGGGCCTGGGCGACATCGAGATCGCGCGGCTCCAGGCGGATTTGGGCGAGGCAGTCGCGCGGATCAAGACGGACTATGACGTCAAGATCGGGGCGCTCCTGGCGGTGCGCAAAGAGGCGGTGAAGGCCCTGGGCGCATTCGTGAAGGCCCATCGCAAAGACTTCGACGGCAAAAGCCATCGGCTGACACATGGCGTGGTGGGATTCCGGAAGGGCAAGGGATCGATCGCCTTCCAGTGGAAGGTGGAGACCATTCTCGAGGCGCTGCGGGTCAGATATTTGACGGCCTGCATTCGGGTGGAAGAAACCCCGAACAAGGACGCCTTGGGGTTGCTGGATGATGCGCAGCTCGAAAGCGTGGGCTGCCGGCGGGTGGAGGGCCGGGACCAGTTCTTTCTCGATCCGGACCTGGAGCGGATCACGGAGCGGCCGGCATGATTTCTCCGGAGGGATGGACCCCACCGGGCTATCGTCGGCCGGCGCATTGGCGGCACGCCGACGGGCGCACCGCGTGCGGCCTAGTCATCAGCCTCTTGCCTGCACGCGAAGCCCCTCGATCGTTCGGGCGCCGTTGTTATTCCTGTCGGCGGATTCTGGAGGCGCGCGCCAAGAAGGCGGCGCCGCCATGACCCCCCACTGGCCCCAGGAAGCCGACGTCTTGTGGCGCTTGCAGGGGCATCGCGGGCGCGATCAGGCCATTGCCATGACCGCGCTCGCGCGCGAGGCCGGGCTCTCCACGCGCATCCTCCAGAAGATTATCAAGCACCTGATCGAGGAGCATGCGGGCTTCATTGGCAGTGCCACGGGCGCGGGGCATGGCTATTACCTCATCACCGAGCAGGCGGAGGTGGATGCCGCGATCCGGCAGCTCGAACATCGCCTGGGGAGCCTGGCCACGCGCATCGCGCGACTCAAACGCCTCGCGCCCGAGGAAGTGCTCGGGCAATTGAGGATGAGCCTATGAGCTGCCGAAAGTGCCATGGATTACTGGTGCCGGATCTGGAGCTGGGCATCCCGCCGACCGAGCGCTGCATCAATTGCGGCTGGCGGCCGCCGCCGGTCCTTCCGACGCCCCGGCCGCGGCTCCGGCTCTGGTCGCTCATCACGCACTCGAGGGCGCCCGCGGATCGCGGATGCATGTTGGAGGCCCTGGCCGATTGCGCGCGGCAATTCAAACGACCGCCCACCAAAGATGAATTCGACGCCTATTGCAAACGCTACGACAAGCCCTTCCGCGCCTATTCCCTCGTGAACAATCGCAGACATCAAGGCTATAGCTATTGGCCCGATATCCTGCGCGAGGCCGGGATCGAGCCCACCCCCTCGCAAATTAAACGGAGTCTGGGGCGGCGGGATACGAAATATGGGGTCAAAGGAGAGGCGCCATGAGGCCGGTGATCTGGAAAGGCTATGGCTATCTGGATCGGCGCGGCCGGTTGCGCGTGCACCGCGCCGCGGACCTCGGTCGCGGCCGCAGCGCGGAAGGTCATTGATGGAGCGCGTGGGAACATGACCCTCTGCCTCTGTGGGCTACTCGCCGCGGCGCTCTCCGCGGGTTCGGCCGACCTGGCCACCACGGCGCAATTCACGGCGCGGGATTATCCTGAGGTCAATCCCCTGGCCCGGCCGTTCGTTCAGGGCCGCGGATCGCGCGGGGAAATGGTCCTCGGCGCGCTCAATGGCGGGGCCTATGTGGCGCTCGATCGCGCGCGGGAACCCTGGCGGTCGGCGGGGTTGGGCGCGGCGGTCGTCATGCATACCGCCCTGGCCATCCGCAACGTCCGGGGTGGCATGGCCATTGACGTGCCGCGCATCGTCTTCCCCGTGCTGGTGGTGCGCTGGTGAACGTCCCCGAGGAAGCGGAGCTCGCCGAGGCCGTGGACGGCGACTATATCGATGGGGGCATCATGGGACAGATCGAGGCCTGTCGGCGCTGCGGGCTCGATCGCCGGCACCGCTCCGAAGATCGGGCGCCGGATCATGAGCGCCGCCGCGCCGCCCGCCGCGCCGACGATCGGCCGAAGGACGAGGCATGATCGATCGCCGCCTCCTGGCCAAGATCCACGTCGCCAAGGGCCAGCTCCATCTCTCGGACGAGGTCTATCGCGATATCCTCCGCGCGCAGTGCGGCGTGGCCAGCAGCACAGACCTGGACGTGGCGGGCGCGGAAAAACTCCTCGCCTATTTCCGCGGCCTGGGCTGGAAGGCCGCCCCGCGGAGGCGTCCGCATCCCAACCCGCTGGCGCTGCCCGGCCCGGCGCAGCTCACCCTGCTGGAGGGGCTCTATACCCAGATGGGGTGGACGCCCGAGCGGCGGACCGGCTTCAATCGCCGCACCTGCGGCGCGCCCTGGCCGCAGACGCGCGAGCAGGCCAACCGGATCATCGAAGCCCTCAAGGCCATGAAGGCCCGCGGCTACATCGATCGACCGACTCCCAAGGAGGGATCATGAGCGAGACCCCGCAAGACTGGATGGATGAGATCACGGAGGCAGAGCTGCCCGAGTCGCATCGCAAATACGTCCGCATCATGGGGCTGCCGGCGGCCATCCAGTTCTCACGCGAATTCGGCGGCGGGTATGTGTACGTGCCCAAAATGGATAGGATCCTCAACCTCCTGCGCGATCGGCATGTTCGCAAGGAATTCACCGGCTGTAATCATCGCGCATTGGGCCTGAAATATAATCTCTCCGAAACGTGGATCCGCCACATCGTGGAATCGGCGGATGAAGATCGTCAGGCGTCGCTCTTTGTCGAGCCCGATCCGGCCCCGCCGCTCCCTCCCTAACCCTCCAATTCATTAACTCAAGCGCTTGGGATATTCCCGGCCCCGGCGTTCTGCGACGATCGCCCTCATTATCCTGAGGGCGGTCGATCGGTGAGCCGGGCCATCGAAGATCTCAAGCCGTGGTTTCAACCCAAGGTCCGCGCCTTCCTGGGCCGGTGCCAGAACGAAGGGCAGGCCGTCCGCCTCGTGCGCACGCTCACCACGGACGACATTCAAGCGGCGCTCTTTGCCATCGGCCGGTCCGAACTCACCGCGGCGCAGGCCGTGCTGCTGCGGAACGAAGGGCTGTATCCCGACGATCTTACGCGCGTGCGGACGCGCGCGCAGACGGCCCAGGACACGGCCCATGGCGTCGGCCTGGCGTTCGATCTCGTGCCGCTGCTCGAGGGGAAACCCTGGGATCACGCGCCCAGCAAGATCTGGCAGGCGCTCTATCACATCGCCGAAGGCTGCGGGCTGGACGCCATGGGCGACGGTTGGGGTGAGTTTCTAGCCTCGGACAAGGGACATTTTCAAGAACCGGGCTGGCGAATCTATCGCCCGATCCCACAGGCGGCGTAGGAGGACCTCATGGATCATATCGTCGGACCGAATGACTTCTGGATGCTGCTGCTGCCGATCCTCGTGCCCTACGTCACCGCGGCGATCAAGAAAGCCTATGCCGTCGCCTGGGGGGCCGCGCCATCCTGGCTCGGTCCCTTCAAGGCCCTCCTGGCCGGCGCCATTATATCCAGCCTCGCCAAATACGTGGGCGTGCCCCTCCCCAGCGATTTGAGCCAGCTCACGGACAGCACCACCGCGCAGATTCTATCGAGCGCGGTGGTCATCGGGGCGATTGGGGCCTTGATCAGAAACCAAGTGGATACGCTCAAGAAACGTTTCGGACCGGAGACTCTCTTCGGCCGGCTGCTCGCCTTGATCGCCGGCGCCCATGATCCGGTCCCCATCATCTCACCCGGAGGTGCCGCCATGAAAACGCTCGCCACGTTGTGTCTCGCTCCGCTCATCGCCCTCGCGCTCCTCACGCCGGCGCCCGCCGCGGCCGCCGCATTCACGTCGGCGATCGACACGATCCCCTCACGCGCGCTCGTGGGGTACACCTTCGCCAGTGGCCTCTCCGATCCTGGCGAAGCCGCCGCGTTCAATTTTCCCCTGCCGGGCCTGGTGGTGTCCTATCACGGCGCGCGCGTCCTCGAGCTGGGCACGCTCAATGCCGGCCTCTCCGGGATTCCGAGCGCGGATGCCACCGCCGACAGCACCAGCCGGCTCTTCGGCGGACCGGGTTTCTGTCTCCTCGAAGGCGCCTGCGGCGGCGTGGTCTATGTGGGCGGCAACAATTTGGGATCGGGATTCAAAGATCACATGCGCGTGATGGCCACTATCGACGTGGTACGCACCACGAACAAGCTGCTCGATCTGGTGAAGACCGGCATTGGCCGGTAACGTGATGCCCGACGTCTCGACCAACGCCCTCTCAACCATGATCATCCCCGTCATGCTGCTCGTCATGCAGCTCGTCGTGGGCGGGCTGATCACCTGGTTGATCGCCATTTACAAATCCGGGCGCGAGGAAGCCTTGGAGCGGCGGAAGGCGCAGGACGAAAAGATCGAGGCCGTCAAAGACGACCTCCAGGCCTTCAAGGCCCGGCTGCCGCAGGAATACGTCCTGCGCGATGACTTCATTCGCACCATGGCGGGCTTCGACGCCAAATTGGATCGGCTGTTCGAAATGCTCGGTTCCCATCGGAGAGAGACCCATGAATCACCTCGATAGCCGCGAAATCCGGGGCCGCATTCTGCGCATCCTGGAACTGGCGCGGCCCTATCGCGTGACGGAGAAGACCATCGAATACGCGCTGGCGGACGCCAAACTCCAGGTCTCGCCCTCCGTCATCCCGCGGGAGATGGACTACCTCCGGAACAAGGGCTATATCGAGTCGGAGACGGCCGAGGATCAGGTGTTCGGCACGGTCTGGTCGCACAAGCTCACCGGCAAGGGCGTCGATTTGATCGAGCGGCATCTCCCGGAGGATCCGGGCGTCACGGTCTTTCGATAATGGCGAACCGTCGCCACAGCAGCGTGACGCGGAAGCTTCCGCCCGAGCTGCTCGATGAAGTGAATGCGCAGCTCGTGGCGGGCCGCACCTACGCGGAGATCACCGCGCACGTCAAAGCCCTGGGGCACGACGTCAGTCAGTCGGCCATCGGACGCTATGGAAAGGGACACCTCTCGGAGCTCGAACGGGTCAAGCTGGTCAGCGATCAGATGAAGGCGATCACCGAAGCCGTGGGTGAGGATGCGCTGGCGCTGCAAGAGGGCGCGGTGCAGACCGCCCTTACCAAGATCATCGAATATCTCTCGCTCATCGGGCCGGAGACCATGGCCGGCGAGGAGGCCAGCAAAATCTTCACCGCGCTCGCCAAGCTCCAATCGTCCTCCGTGCAACGGGAACGCTGGAAGGCGGATTTGCGCAAGAAGATCCAAACGGCCGCCGAGGCCGTCGTCAAGACCGCCAAGACCAAGGGCGCGAGCGACGAGTTGGTGGACTGGATGCGGAGCAAGATTCTGGAGGTGGCGGCGTGACGGACCCGACGCAGGATCTGGCCGCCGCGCGCACCACCACCGGCGCCGTGCTCCTGCCCTATCAGCGGCGATGGATCGGCGATCAGGCCACGGTCAAGGTCATCGAGAAATCACGCCGTATCGGGATCTCCTGGGCCGAGGCGAGTGACGACGTGCTCTATGCCGCCGCCGCGAAGGGCGGGCCCGTGCTCTATATCGGCTACAACAAGGAAATGGCGCAGGAGTTCATTGCCGATTGCGCCAATTGGGCGCGCGCCCTGGCGGTGGTGGCGTCGGCCATGGATGAAGAGGTCTTCGAGGCCGGCGACGACGAGGGGCATTCGGCGGTATTGGCCTACCGCATCAATTTCGCCTCGGGATTTTCGATCAAGGCGCTCTCCTCGCGCCCGCGCAGCCTTCGGGCCAAGCAAGCCCGCATCATCATCGATGAAGCCGCCTTCCACGACGATCTGCCCGGCCTAATGAAAGCCGCCATGGCCCACACGATTTGGGGCGGCGCGATCCGGATCATCTCCACCCATGACGGCGAAGCCAACCCCTTCAACGAGTTGATCGGCGACATCCGCGCCGGCAAAAAACCCTATGCCCTCCATCGCGTCACCTTCGACCAAGCACTCGCCGAAGGGTTGTATCGGCGGATTTGCCGGGCCTTGATGCGCGACTGGTCGGCCGAGGGCGAACGCGCCTGGCGCGAGAAACTTCGCGCCGAATATGGCGATGATGCCGCCGAGGAATTGGATGTCATCCCCTCCCAGGGCTCCGGCGTGTTCCTCTCGCGCCTGCTCATCGAGCAGTGCATGGATCCCACGATCCCGGTCCTGCGTTGGGAATGTCCGGAGGGATTCGCCCAGCGGCCGGATGTGGAGCGCAAGGCCGCCGTGCTCGCCTGGTGCGAGGATTTTTTGGAGCCGATTCTTGCCGCATTGAGCCCGCATGGCGCCAGCTATGTGGGCGGGGATTTCGGACGCACCGGCGACTTGTCCGTCTTCGTTCCGCTCCTGGAACAGCGCACGCTTCACTATCGCGCGCCCTGCGTCGTCGAGCTGCGCAATGTGCCCTTCCGCGAGCAAGAGCTGATCTTCTTCTTCCTCTGCGATCGCCTCCCGCGCTTCCGCGGCGGCGCGCTGGATGCCCGGGGCAACGGCCAATACCTGGCCGAGGTCGCCATGCAGCGCTATGGCGCCCACGACCAAGGGGGCCGCATCCAGCAAGTGATGATTACGGTCGAATGGTATCGGGATGCCATGCCCAAATATAAGGCCGCGTTCGAAGACCGCGTGATTCTCCTGCCGCAGGACGCGGATATTCTTGATGATCATCGCGCCTTTAAGATGGAGAAGGGCGTGGCCCGGCTGCCGGAGGACCTGGCGCACAAAGGCCGCGACGGCAAACAGCGACATGGCGATGCCGGGATCGCGGGCGCCATGGCCTGGTACGCGGTGAAAGCCGGCGGCATTGCGCCGGCGGACGCCGGCCGCGATCCCGCGCCGGAGGACGGGCGCCCCGAGCTTCAGAGCGTACTGGATCGCCTGATGCCGGACCGTCGACGCGTCCGCGAGATGGCCCATGACTAATGCCATGAGCCGTCGCCGGCGCTCCCCCGCGGACCTCTCCCACGCCACGACACAAGCCTTCCCCCGCCTCGGCGTGCCCATCGCGGATCTGGGCTTCCGCCGGCTGTCGGAAGATTCCGAGCGCGACCTCCCTCCGCTCACGCAGGATCGGATGCTGGAGATCGCCTATTACCTCTGGACGATTAATCCGATGGGGCGATGGCTCATCGAAATCACCAAGGACTTCGTGGTGGGCGAGGGCATTCGGCTGCAGGCGGACGATCCGGACCGGGACCCCGACCTCGCCGACGTGCTGGAGGAGTTCTGGTACGACCCCATCAACAATTTTCCGATCTGGCAGGAGCACATCGTCCGCGAGCTGGGAATCTATGGCGAGCAGTGCTGGCCCATCTTCGTGCATCCCGCTACCGGCCGCGTGCGCCTGGCCTGCGTCGACCCGGCGCTCATCTGCAAAGTCATCGCGGACCCGGACAATGCGCGCGTCCCGATCGGCGTGTCCATCAAAAAATCCCTCAAGAGCACCACGGAACGGGTCTTGCGGATCGTCTATGACGAAGACGACGCCATGCTCTTTACCCGTCGCACGCGCACGCTCCGCGCCGGGATGACCGACGGCGACTGTTTCTACTTCGCGATCAATAAAGTGAGCACGGCCACGCGCGGCACCTCGGACCTCCTGCACCTCTTCGATTGGCTCGATGGCTACGATCAATTCCTGTTCGATCTGATGGAGCGCACCTCCTCGCTCGGCACATTCGTCTGGGACGTCTTGCTCAAAGGCGCGGATGAGACGGCGATCCGCAAGTGGCTCGCGGAGAACCGCCCGCCGCGCCGCAATAGCGTGCGGGCGCACAACGAAAACGTGGAGTGGAACGCGGTCGCGCCCGATTTGAAAATGACCGACAACGACACCGCGGGCCGAATGCTGCGCAATCAAATTCTGGGCGGCGCGGGTCGGCCGGAGCATTGGTTCGGCGGCGGCGGCGACGTGAATCGCGCGGTGGGCGCGGAGATGGGAGAACCCACCTTCAAGCAGCTCACCGCCCGGCAACAAGTGGTGCGTTATATGTTCGAGCGCATCACGGACTATCAGATTACCCAGGCCGTGCTCGCCGGCCGGCTCTCGAGGGTCGACGATCCCTACGCCTATTCGGTGGTCATGCCCGAGATGGTCATGAAAGACCTCACCAAGATCGGGAGCGTCATTTCAGGCCTGGCCGCCGCGCTCGCCACCGCCAAGGCGGACGGCCTGATCGATGACGCCACGGCGCAGCGCATCTTCTCGGTGCCGGTGGGCCAGCTCGGCGTGGAGATCAATCTCGCGGACCTGGCCGCCAAGGTGGCGGAGGAACAGCAGCAGCGCGCGGCGAAGGATTACACCAATGCCCTGAATCCGGATCCGGCCAGGCCCGGACCGCCGCCGATCGATCCGAATCACCAGGCCCGGTCGACGCGCCGCGTGCCAGCGCGCTATCGGCAGGTCCAGCTCGCACGGCGAAAGGCGCTCCGGCATGCCTGACCATACCCCCCAGGCCCTCGCCGAGATGCGCCGCCTGCTGGAGCAGGCCCGGCGGGAGATCGCCGCGACCGTGGCCTCCACGGAATGGTCCATCCGCCAGCAATCACGGCTCCTGGCGGAGATCGATCATCAGCTCGCGCAGTTCGATGAACAGGCGCGCCGCGCGCTCAAGGCCCCGATTGAGGCGCAATTCGGCGAGGGCCAGGCCGCGGTGGATGGCCAGCTCGCGGGTCAGGGCCTGCAGGTGGCGCTCTTCCCGCAGATCGCGGTGGGCACACTCCTGGCCGCGGCCCAGAGCGATCTGGCGGGACGTATTACGAATCTCACCGCCGACGCCAAGGCCGAGATTGCGCGGGCGTTGAACGTCGGCTTGCTGGGCGGCAAGACGCCATTCGAAACCATGGCGGACATCGGCCGCTCGCTGGACGGCGGGCGGTTCAAGCTGGTGGCCGCGCGCGCGGAGCTGATCGTCAAGGAAGAATTCGGCCGCGTCTATCGCAAGGGCGCGCAGCTCCGGCTGGAACAGGCCGCGCAGCGCGTGGCGGGGCTCAAGAAGCAATGGATTCATGCCGGGCATCCGCGCGTCCCGCGTCCCACGCATCTGGCCCTGCACGGCGTCATTCTCAACGCGACCGAGCGGTTCGATTTGGTGAACATGAAGACCGGAGAGATCGAGCATCCGCTGCACCCCAAGGACCCGATCCTCTCGCCGGAAAATTCCATCGGCTGCGGCTGCGTGGCCCGGCCCTACAAGGAGAGTTGGCACCTCACGCTGCCGGCCTTGCCGGTCGCGGTCTAACCTCGGGCCGAGTCCCGACCACACGAAAGGATCGCACATGGCCAAAGCGAAAGAGGACGCGGACGTCCTGGATGAAAAATACCTGAAGGGATTGACCTTCCAGACCAGCGAGAAACGGACGGTCCGGGAAGAGAACAAGCTCGTGGAGCGCTTCTACCCGAAAGAGCTCCCCTTGGCCCCCGAGCATGTCCTCGATGTCAAGGATGTCGGCGATGCGCTGATCATCGTGGCCGCGGACGGCCGCAAACATCGAGTGGCCAAGAAGGCCGAGAAGGCCGAGAAGGGATAGTCCCATGCGCTGGCTCACACGCACTCGCGCCCAGGCGCTGCTGCATATTCTCCGGCAAGCCGTCGCGGCCCCGGCCGCGGAGGCGCCGATTCAGACGGCCGCCGACGGGGTGGAGCTCTCCGACGACGCGCGCCGGAGCCTGCTTTCCGAGGCGGTGCGGGCGCGCTTCCCGACCGATGGGTGCTCGCACTGGATCGCGGACGTCTTTGCCGATCGCGTCATCGTGGAGGATGGCGTGGGCGGATATTGGGAAATCGGCTATACCGTCACGGATGGCCAGGTCGCGCTCGCGGCGGACATGAAGGCCGTCACGCGCGATGTGGTCATCACCTACCCGGCCGTCCAGGCGAATGGGCATCTCCTCCAGGCCGTGGAGGGGGGCGAGGGCTGGGCCTGGGAAGTGGTGCTCATCAAGGCCGGGCTCTCCAAGACCGGGGATTATTTCCCGGTGGAGACCTTGGCCGCCGCGGTCCAGGTCTTCGAAGGCTGTCACGCCTTCGCCTTGCAGCAGGGCCAGCATGCGGATGATTCCATCAATAAGCCCGTAATGGATCTCGTGGGCTGGTACGACCACGTCCGCATGGTCGGCGACGAGATGCGCGCCCGCTTCAACATCCTCAAGAATGCCAACTGGCTCCGCGAAATGCTGAACGACGCCTGGAGCCGAGGCAAGACGGACTTGATCGGGCTCTCGATCGATGCGGCCGGCGAGCGAACCATCAAGCAGAGGGATAGTCGCACGGTCCGCAATTGGACCGCGATCACCCAAACCAAGGGCGTGGATGTGGTGTGGGATCCGGCGGCCGGCGGCGCATTCGTCCGAGTGCTCGCCGCCGACCATTCAACCGAGGAGGACATGATGAAGAAGGACGAACTGCTTACGATCCTACAGGCCCGCCGGCCGGATCTCTATCAAACGATCGACCCGGTGACCGTGACCGATGACGCCCTCAGTGCGCTCATTCAACAAGCCATGACCGCACCCGCGGCCGCGGCTCCCGCCGGGGCGCCGGCCCACGCCGCACCCGCCGCGGCCGCGATCCCCGCGATCGATGCGGCCTCCGGGCAGCGCATTCTCCAGGCCGACAGCCGTCTGCGCGTGCGGGAGGCCCTCGCGGCGTCCTCACTGCCGGAGCGGACCCAAGCGCGCATCCGAACGCGCTTCGACGGCCAGATCATTGAAGACGCCGCGCTGCAGCAAGCAATCAACGAGGAGCGCGAATACCTCGGCCAGCTCACCACGCAGATGGGCGACGCCGGCCTGGTCGCCGGATTCGGCGAGACGGCCGTCGAGGTGGAGGGCGAGACGACCCGTCTGCAGATGGCGATGCATAAGATGTTCCGCATCCCGGGCGACGATATCAAGGCCTCGGATGTTCCCGCATTCGAGGGCCTGCGCCAGGCCTATGTGCGCAGTACCGGGGATACCTCCGTCAGCGGGATGCTGCCCGCGCAGCAACGCATCCGGCAGGCCATTTCCTCGGCCACGTTCGCCAACCTCTTGGCGAACACGCTCTATCGCCGGTTGATCGCGGACTATCGCGAGCAGGATTATGGCGAGCGCAACATCATCACCGTGGGCTCGGCGCCGGACTTCCGCACCCGCGAGGCCATCCGGGTCGGCTATTTCGGCGATCTGGCCGACGTGGATCCGGAGACGAACGATTATCAGGAGATCGCCGCGCCATCGGATGAGAAGGTCAGTTACGCCGTGGGACAAAAGGGCAATCTGCTCACCATCACCCGCAAGACCATCATTAACGATGATCTCCGTGGCGTGCAGAAAATGGTGGGCCGGCTCGGCCGTTCCGCGCGACGCACGTTCGCGCGCTTCGTCTGGGGATTCTTCATCAACAACAGCACCTACGACGTAGATAGCACGGCCTGGTTCCACGCCAATCATGGGAACCTAGGCTCCACCGCCCTATCCGCGGCCGCGATCGATGCGGTCATCACCGCCCTGGCCGGCATGACCGAACCGAATTCCGGCGAAAAGCTGGGGCTGTCCGGCGGTGCGAACGTAAATGGCTCGCGCCTCTGGCTGGTGGTGCCTCAAGCCTTACGCGGCACCGCGAAGAAAGAGAACGAGCGGGAATATCTGGACAGCAACTTCACGCCCAATCCGGTCCGCGGCGTATTCGGGCCGAATTCGGAACGGGTGATCGTGCTGGATCTCGCGACCGATGTCACCGATTGGGGCGTCTTCCGGGATCCGGCGGACATCGAATCGATCGGGATCGACTTCTTGGGCGGGCAAGAAGAGCCGGAACTCTTCCTGGCGGATCAGCCCACGGTCGGCCAGATGTTCGTGGCCGACAAACTCCAATACAAGATCCGCCACGAGTACGGCGGGGACATCCTGGACTATCGAGGGGCCTACAAGCAGGTGGTCGCCGGGTAACGGTGGCCCAGGGAGGGAGGGGGTGAGTGATCACCTCCTCCCGACTCGGTGGAAGGCATCAAAAAACGCACAGAAAGGCCCCTAGGAGGCATCGGGGGTAGTTAGAGGCGAGAGGAGCTCCGAAAATTGAAATTGAAAGGAGTTAAACGGGTTTTGAAAACGGTTCTGACGCACTCAGGAGGGAGAAAAACCATGTGGATGAAAAATCTCAGCCGAATTCACCGAATTCTGCTCGCCGGGATGCTCGCCCTGGCGCTCACGGCGATCGCCTTGCCGTTTGCGCTCCAGGCGGCGACCCCGAACCCCAGCCCGGCCTCGTCGGGCTACTATGTCACCACCTTTCATTTCGACAGCCAGCTCACCGCCACCGTGGCGGATAAGGCGAGTTTCGCCCAACCCTGGCCCGCGACCCTCATCAAGGTGAAATGCACCGCACGCGCCCTGGGCGGGTCCGGCTCCCCGACCTATACCTGGACCCTCCAAGAAGGCGCCGGCACGCTCGCCACCTGCGCGCCGACCGTGGCCGGGACCGAAGTGGAAGGCACCATCTCGGATAGCGCCATTGCGGACGAAGCCGTGGTCACGCTCGACTATGCGAGCACCGGCACCTCGCCCACGATGGACGATGCCACCGTGGTCTTGATCTTCAAGCGGCTCTGATGTGGATGCGGCACTGCCCGGCGTGCGGGGTGGTTCTGACCAAGGCGCATCCCGACGCGCCGTGGCGGTGCTGGAACTGCGCATGGACCGAACGCGAATGAACACGGCGATCATGATCCTGCTGCTTCTCCTCGGCGCGCAGGTGAGCGAGGCGGCGGATATTACAATCGCCAACCCGGAGTTCGAGGCGTGTACGACCGTCGGGAATGATCCGGCGAGCTGGACCGTGAATGAATCGGCCAATAGCGGATGCGACCAGGTGGGCCTCGGGCAGACCGGGCCTTCCTGGTCCGCCTATCTCCAATCAACCGATACCACGATCATCTATCAGGGCGTCTCGGTGACCAGCGGGCAGATCCTGACGCTCCGGGGCATTGCGGGCGTCGATGATGCGGCCGGGACGCATTACGCCTATCTGACCCTGACCAGCGGCACGGCCGGGACCGGCACCGTCTATTGCACCACGAATCAATCGAACGTGGTCTATACGGGATATCGCGACAGCACGGGCTCACGCCTCTCCTGCACGTGGAAGGCGACCGTCACCGGCACCATCTACATCAATCTCCAACAGACCGGGACGACCAGCACCCATTTCTCGGAGTTCGACAACATCCAACTCCTGGACGGCGGCACGCCGCGCGGGAATTGGGTCACGGCGAGCGCGATCGCGGCCTCGACCGGCGCCGATGTCACGATCACCCTGCCGGCGGGGCTCGATGATTACGATATCTTCACGATCCAATGTGTCGTCCGCGATACGGACGACACGATTACCTGGCCGTCCGGCTGGACGGAACTGGTCACGCCGTTTAATCGCGGGTCGACCGCGCGGTATTTCGCGGCCTGGAAGCGCGCGATCTGCTCGCAATCCAACCCGCTCGTGGATAAGTCCACAGCCACCGGGGACACCTACTGCCTCTTTAATGCCTGGCGGGGGCTGGTCACGACCGGCAATCCCTTCGAGGTTATCGGGAGCACGGGCACGGGCACGGCCGACCCCGCGACCCTGACCGGCATCACCTCCCTCTCGGCCAATGCGCTGATCATCGCGTTTCTCTCCGGGGAGGACGACAATAACGCCAAGATCACCACGACCGCCACCACGCCCGCGGCCTTCGTGGAATATTACGCCGAATCGCCCACCGGCACGGATGGCCTGACGACGGTGAGCTATGAGCAACGGGTCGCGGCCGGGGCCACGGGGACTGTCTCGGTGGACTTCGGCACGGCCAATCCGGTGGGCTGGGGCGGCTTCGTGGTGGCGGCCACCGCGGCCGTGCCCACGAAGCTCAGCTTCCTGACCCAACCCTGCGGATCGGCGACCAGCACCAATTTCGAAACCCAGCCGGTTGTCGTGATCAAAGACGCGTTCGGGATCATCGTGCCCGGGGCCGCGGCCGACGTGACCCTGGCGATCGGGACGGGCAGCGGCACGCTCTCGGTGACCACCAATCCCTTAGTCTCCACCACGCAGACGATCTTCGGGGCGACCGGGGCGCTCTTCGCCGGCGTGCAGATCAACGCGGATGGCCTGGGGGATACCCTGACGGCCTCGGCCTCCGGGTTGTCGTCCGTGACCAGTCAGCCCTTTACGCTGGCCTCCAGCACGACCTACATCATCGATAATTTCCAGTGCGCCGAGGCATGGACCGAGAATACGATCACGGGCAGCGTGTCCGAGCACACGTATCTCGGGGCCATCACGAGCGCCACCGATCCCTACCTGAGTAAGGACATCACCGATTTCGCGGCCACCAATGCCGTGCTGGTGCTGCGCTATATGGGCCACTACCACGGCCCGACGGCGGTGAAGGTCTATTTCCAGAATGGGGCGGGCTGCGCCTCATTTGCCGACCCCTGCTCGCAGCAATTCGACAGCGTGCTCGCCAATGGAATCACCTCCGGCCCGGCCTGGCACACGGTCGAGCTGCCCATGACCGATTCAAACTGGACGGGCTCGACGAACATCACGCAGCTCCGCCTCGACTTCCTCAACGCCACGGTCACGGATTATTTCCGCTTGGGCTATCTCCGCTATCGCGCCGCCGCGGATACCACGGCGCCGACCATGTCCTCGGTGACGCTGACCGTGATCGGGAACAATCGCGTCAAGTTGGCCTGGGCGCAGGCGTCGGACAACGCCGGGGGCTCGGACGCGCAATACCTGCACTACGAAATCTGCCAATCGACGTCATCCGGCGCCTGCGCGGCCTCCTGGAACGCGACCTATACGCTTCAGGAGAACGAGTTGTTCCACCAGATCGATACGCTCGCGCCCGGCACCTACTATTTTCTCGTGCGCGCGGTGGACGAGATGGGGAACCGCTCGACCAATACGACCGAATCCTCGACCACCCTGAGCCCGATCGCGGCGCCGAACACGATCCAGCAGCTCATCGATACGAACCACTTCACGCGCTATGCGAGCAATCCCATCATCGCCCATACCTGCCCGGATGGCAGCCAGCCGACGTGTACCGCCTATGACTTCCGCGGATCGGTCATTACGGAATCCATCATCCTCGTCGATCCGGCCGATGCCTCGAAGCTCATCATGTTTTTCGGGGGTTTTCAGAAAGATGCCGGCGGTGGGCTCTCCGGCGTGGGACGAGCGACCGCGAATCGCTCCGACCCGTTCACGTGGACGGTCTCGGGCACGCAACCCGTCTTTGCGCCCAACGCGGTCTCCGGGGCGTGGGACGATGGCTATGTCCAGCCGGATGATGTGATTTACGTGGCCTCGGAGGGCCGGATGTATCTGTATTACACCGGCGACGCGACGGTCGGCGGCGATGCCAATGATCAAATCGGGCTGGCCACCTCCACCGATAACGGACTGACCTGGACGCGCTATGGGGACAAACCGGTGCTGCCCTATGCGTTTCCCTACGAGACCTCGGTCTCGGTCGGACCGGTCTTCCGAGAAGACGCCACCCACTGGTACATGCTCTATTCCCATCATGCCGGATCGAGCAACCTCTATCCTGGCTATAAAATCGCCATGTCGCCGGACGGCATTGAATGGACGAAGACCGGGATTTTAGCCGTCGGCCTCGGGACATCCGGGAACCCGGATTCGAACTATATCGGGTGGGGGCAGATCTTCAAGTGGAACGATCTGTACAACGCCTTCTATGAGGCCTATGACGGCACGGTCTGGCGGAACATGGTGGCGTCAAGCTCGAACATTCTGCAGTCGGGATGGACCAAGGGCAATCCGATCCTCGAACCGCTGCACAACGGCGCATGGGACGCCGAGCACGTCTCGACCCCGGCGGTGACGGAGATCGACGGCGTGCTCTATCTCCACTATCAAGGGACCGACGACACGACGCTATCGACGGCCGAGTGGGATCTCGGGATGGCCACGCTGACGCTGCCCTACTACCGATTCTGGAGGGACGATGAGCAATAACACCCCAGGCCGCCTACGCCTCCTGTCGGGCCTCGTCCTCGCGCTGCTGCTCATGCCCCGAGTGAGCACGGCGGCGGAATATGCCATGACGCCGGCCGCCACCAGCCAGACCCTCTATTTCCGCGTCTTCGATTCGACCTCGTCGGCCGGCGCCCTGCTGACAACCCTGGTGTATAACACCGCGGGATTGACCTGCACCTACACCCGCATCAAAGGCACACAGACCGCCATCACCCTGGCCACGCAGACCGCCACGGGGTCCTATTCCAGCGGCGGATTCGTCCATGTCGGGAACGGCTGGTATCGCCTGGATATCCCGGACGCCGTCGTGGCCTCCGGGGTTGATGATGCCTTTGTGGAATGTCACGGCGCAACCGGCATGGTCCCGACCAAGACGACCATCAGCCTCAATAGCGGCGGCGGGAATGTCACGGTCGGGGGCTATGCCTCGGGGCAATCCCCAGCGGATTATGTCTTGGTCACGCCGAGCAATAAGATCGCGACCAATTCCAGCGGGCACATTTCGCGGGTCGTCCTCGTGGATACCTTGACGACCTATACTGGTGATACGCCGCAAACCGGGGACGCCTTTGCGCGCCTCGGGGCTCCGGCCGGTGCCAGCACCGCCGCCGACATCGCCGCCGTCAAGACCGATACCGCATTGCTCAAGTCCTACCTGTGCAGCGCCTCGGGCTCGCCGATTTGTGCCGCGCCGAGCGGGGTCGGGCTGTGGGACCGGCTGAACGTCGTGCTCTCGACCCGATATGCCAAGGCCCTGGAACTGGCCACCGGCGACAGCGGCATCACCACGACCGCCGCCACCACGCCCAGCGGCGGGACGATCACGCTCTCCACGTCCTACACCGGGCATGGGACCGATGCCTTCCGATACGGCTTGGTGGTCTTCGAAACGGGTCCCTGTTCTCCGCCGACGAGCACGGGTGGGGCCATTGCAATGGCGGTGACCGCCTACAATTCCTCCACCGGGCTCTTTACCATCACGGCGCCGCAGGGCGGGTGTCAGCCCACGGTCGGCGGGGGCGATATCTTCCATGTGAAGTATGTCTCCGGCGTCCCGCAGACGGGCGATACCTTCGCGCTCGCGAACGGCTCCAGCGGATTCTCGAACATCTATGCGGCCGTGGATACCGAGATCGGCGCCATCAAGACGAAGACCGACTTTCTGCCCTCGGCCACGGCCGGGGCGGCGGGCGGTCTCTTCATTGCCGGGACCAATGCCGCGACCACCATCACCACCGGCTTGACCACGACGTTCACCGGGAACCTCACGGGGTCGGTGGGATCGGTGACGGGCTCCGTCGCGACACTGACCACTGATCCCACTGGGGTGACCACGCTCCTCAGCCGACTCGGGACGCCGGTGGCGGCGAGCCTGAGCCTCGATGTCGCCAATCTCAAGAGCTACATCGGGGTCTCGGTCGTCGTGGCGGGTTCGCCGACGCCGACCACCACCACCTTCGCCAGTGCGTCGTTTACGTCGAACGTGACCGACGGCTATCGCGGCTCGCAGGTCCAATGCCCCGATGGCACCTGGCACAAAGTGGTGGCCTTTGCGCCGTCCACCGATGAAGTGACCATTGCGGCCGGAGAAGCCTGTGCCTCGGCGTTTACGGGGACCGTCGCGGTGAGGTTCGACGCGCCATGATCCGCGGACTGCTCCTGCTCCTACTCCTGGCCTGGCCGTGGTCCGCCTCGGCGTTTACGGCCAACAGCTATTTTGCCGATCTGCCCTCGAACACCGTGCGTGATCTGGGGGCGTTCCCCTGTACAGTCCCGGCGGGCGACACCCAAGCATGCAACAAGTGGACGGATTACAGCGGGTTCGTGTACGACTCGGTTCACCACCAGATGTTGGGGTTCGGGGGTGGGCACGATACCACCGCGACGGATGCGCTCTTTCGGTTGCAACTCAACCTCACCGGACCGCCGCAATGGGACGAACTCTACGGTCCGAGCCCGTGCTCGAATTTCACCGCCGGGAACTATGATGATAACGGCAACGGGGGTAGCGCGAACGGCAAGACGGGCTTTTGGTTGGCCGGTCCGGCGCCGGGACCGTATCCGCGACCGGTGACACGGCACACCTATGATCTGCTGGGCTTTGCGCCCAACGTCGGGAGCGGGGAGTTCGTGATCGGCATGTGGCCGAACGGTGATCCCATCGGCGGGACCTGCACCGGGTGGAGTGCCTCGGCGTTCGACATGACGACCCAACCGGCCCTGATCGACCATTACAGCTTTGCGACCGGTACCTGGTCGGCGAGTAGTGGCACGAACTATGCGGATGGCTCGCCCTCGGTCTCGGATCAGGGCGGCGCATGGGAATACGATCCGGTCTCCGGGTACTTCATCATCGTGGGCCGCTACGGGTTGTGGACCTACGACCCGGCCACCAAGACCAAGACCAACCGGCTGAGCTACACCGATGGGAATCTCGGCTATTCCGGCGAGCTGGTGTACTACCCGCCGAACCAACGGATGTACTACTTCGCCACGAGCGGCCGGCAGTACGAAGTGGTGCTCAACCGCTCCACCTGGTCCAGCTCCACGGTCACGACGATCTGCATCAATCCCGCGTGCGGGACCTCGCCCACCGGAGAGACCGGGTACGACTACGACGTGACGAATCAAATCATCGGCACGATGGGCAACGGGACGTTCTACGCCTTCAATCCCGTGACGAAGGTGTGGACAAGTCAAGCCATCACCGGCGGCACACCGGGCGGGGCGGAGTTCCATGCGGTGCGCTACGACCCGGTCGATAATCTCTGGTTCTTCATCGCCGGGCATCGGACCTGGGCCTATCGCTACAAGACGGATTTCGACGCCCGCTGTGCGGCGACTGGCGTGATCAAGTGTGTGGGGTTTGATTCCGTTGCGCAGATCCCCAACGGGAATTTCGGGTCCGCCAGGTATGGTTTGGGGGCACCTGGGGATTCGACGCCCGTGATCGATCCCCTGGTCAAAGCCTCCGGCACCGGGTCCCTCCATTTCACCGTGCCGTCCTTGTCCAGCGCCAATTGCTGCGGGCAGTATTTCACCAACTTCGACCCGATCGCGGCGCCGCCGAACAGCAACACGGTCGCCTGCTGTGCCACCACCAATCAATTCGGCGCCGGCGGCCATTTCTTCATCCAGTGGCGCAAACGCGTGGATGCCGCGATGCTCGTGCCGTGGGCGTTCCTCAACGGCGATCTGGGCGGCTGGAAAGACATCATTATTTCAGTGGGCAACCGCACGGATAAGGACGCCACGTGGAACTCCATCAATGCCTCGTCCTGCCAACCCTTGCACCTGGTGACGGTGGATACGGCCCAGCGCCATATTCCTCAGATGTATCATTCCTGCGCGGGCAATTCCTATTGGGGGACGTATGCGCCGTTCGAGCTGAACACGACCAATCCCAACACCGGGAACAATGATTTCAACTATCAGCAGGCCATGCCCTTCACGCCGGGGTGTTGGCGCTCACAATGGCAGGTCGGCACGCTGCTATCAGCTGGTGGCTGCTTTAAGTATTACGCAGATGAGTGGATGACCTTCCAGGAAGAAGTGCTCGTGGGGACGCGCACCGCGGATGACTGGTATCCGAGCACCGTGCGGATGTGGGTAGCCCGGGAGGGGCAGCCGTCCGTGCTGGTGATCGAGCGGCTCAATCAACACCTGGTGGCCGGGCCGGCCGTGGACGATTTGATGTACGGCTCGGTCTGGATCTTGCCCTACATGACCAATAAGGACCCCGCCGTCTCGCATACGACGGCCAATACCTGGGTGGACGAGTTGATCATCTCGCGCAACAAGATCGCAGACCCCGGCGCGGGCTCGACCGCCGCCGTCATTGCGGATACCACACCCCCGACGGATCCCAGCGGCTTGACTGCCGTGGCGACGAATAACCGGATCGCCTTGGCCTGGACCGTGTCCACCGATGCGGGCGGCCTGAAATATTATCGGATCGAGCGTTGCATGGGATCGGGTTGCTCCAGTTGGGCGCAGATCAACACGTCGGTCTCGGCCACCTATCTCGACACGGGCCTGGCCGCCACCACGCTCTATCGCTATCGCGTGCGCGCGGAGGATTTGGCGGGCAATCTCAGCGGCTATTCCGCGATCGCGCAGGACACGACCGGGAGCATCTCGACCGCGCTAGTCCTGCACGATCAGCAAACGCTGACCGGCACCGGGGTCGCCAATCCGGTCTTCCCGGCGCTGGCGGTGGACGCGGGCGATACCCTGATCGGTATTTTTTCAAGCTATCAGACTGAAACGACCGCTGCGGGAGCCAGCGACAGCGTCAATGGCGCCTGGACCCTGGCCTGCCGGGCCGATGTCACGGGGCCGACCAACGAACAGAAACTCGGCATCTACTACAAGACCAATTCCGGGGCGGGTCCGATTACGGTCACGGCGGATTTGCCCGGGACCGCGACGCCCGATTTCGGTGGCGTGGTGATGTCGTTCTCCAACGTGAAGACCTCGTCCTCGCTCGACGGCACCCCGACCTGCAACACCAACGGGAACGCCGCGGCGACGGTGGCGACCACGACCTCGATCACGACCAGCCTGGGCTCGTTTGCGCATTCCTGGACCCTCTCCACACCGTATCAGTACGGCGCGGGCATTCTCGGCCTGCATGCCGCGGTGGGGAACGATACCCTGCTGGTGGCCGGGCAGGCCGCGCGGGATTCCGCCACGACGATCAATGCCGGGACCGAAGGCTTTACGTTGGTGGCGAATGCGACCTCGGCGTCCGGCGCGCGACCCTTCTCCGCGGTGTACAAAATCGTGATCGCGCCAGGCGTGAGCCCGCCGAACGCCCCCACCACGCCAGCGGCGGTGGATACGCCCTCTGATAACGGGCATGCCATTACGGTATCTTGGACCGTCTCTTCGTCCAGTGGCGTCACGGAGCAACGGGTGTATCGGGCGACCACTAGTGGCGGCCCATATGGCTTGGCAACGGTCTTTGCGAACAACACCACGGCCACCTATACGGACGTGGGCCTGGCGAACGGCACGACATACTACTACGTCATCAGGGCGTGGCACGGCGGCAATGCGTTGGAGTCGGCCGATTCGACGCAGGTATCGGCCGTGCCCTCGGACAATCTGACGCCCGCCGCGCCGACGAGTCTGTCGGTGATCGATACGCCGAATGATTCCGGCGGGGTGCTGACACTCACCTGGTCGCCCTCCAGTGCGGTCGATGTGCTGGAGCAGCGGGTCTACCGTTCTTTGACATCCGGGTCCGGGTACGTCTTGACGAAGACCTTTGCCGACAATACGACCGCACTCTACCTGGAAAGCGGCCTGGCGAACGGCATGACGTACTACTATGTGCTTCGGGCCTGGGACGGGACCCAGGAAAGCGCGAATAGCACGCAGGCCTCGGCTTCCCCTGCGAACAACACGCCCGCGCTGCCGCCTGCGGCGCCGTTCCAGCGCCCGGTCATGAAAGGCACGACGAGCGGCGGAGGGTATAACCCATGAGCGGCACACATCACACCGCCCTCATCGCGGCGCTCGGGATTTTGACCCTCGTTTCCTCGGCGCAGGCGCTGGAGATTGCCTTGACGTCGAGCGGGCGGCTCAGCATTGGAATTCCAATCACCATCACCGACAGGAACGGCAATCCGGCGACGGGTAAATCTATCGGCGATACCGATCTGGCACTGCTCTATTCCTGCAATGGGTCGACGCCGGTCGCGTTCAATAAAGCGGGCGATACTGCGCCGGAACTTTCCGACGGGCATTACATCTGGCTCAGCGACGACGTGGTCTCCGGCAACTGCACCCCGACGGCGGAAGGCTCGATGATCATGACGATCTGGTTTTCAGGGACCAGATATGTCGTGCCCCCCTGGGCGATCAATATTGTCTCAGCCGCGCCGAAGGTGACCGTGGCGGGATATGTGTCGCCCTGGGTCGGCAAAGCCTACTGCGATCTCAGCGCGGCCTCCACCGGCAGCTCTTTTACCCTCGCCTCGCCGTGCGTGTCGGCGGCCGGCAATGCCCTCTCCCTGGCCACCGGAAAGTTTGAAGGCGTGGTGCTTCGCGCCGTCACGAAAGGGGCGACGGCCTGCAATGTGGAAGATGAATGGGTCGCGATCTCGGATGTCACCTCGGGTGGCGTGGTGACGGTGCTCACGTCCGATATCAGTGGCGGGGCCTTTACCAGTCCGCCGAGCGTCGCGAATTGCCGCCTGGTGGTGAACTGACATGGACTATACGGCCCTCTTAGAAATCATCCGTCGCCGGCGGGGCCTGCTCTTGAGCGGGGGCGGCGGCATGATTGAAGCCCTCGCCGAATCCGCCGCGGGCAACGATTCCATCCTCACGGCGCAGACTTTCGTTCATCTTCTCCAGGAGACGGTCCAGAGCGCGGACAGCATCACGGAACTCCAGGGTCGGCTCGAAACGCTCCAAGAGGCGGTCACCGGAATCACGACTCTTCTCGATCTCTATCTGCAGCGCGAGACGCTGGGAGAATCTTCGCTCACGGTCGATCAGATCGCGACACTGCAAACCTACACACCCCAGCAGCTCGCCGAGCTCTCGGGAATCTCTGATGTCGTCACGGATCTCAAGGCGACGATCGAAACCCTCCAGAATACCGTCGCCGGCGTGACGACCATGACGGATCTCCAGCTCTTCATGGAGCGGATCGCGGAAGCCGCCACCGGCTCCATCACCCTCATTACGCTCCAGACCTACATCGCCACGCTGGCCGAACTCTCGACCGCCAGTGACAGCGTGCTGGAATCCCTGGTCCAACATCTTCCGCGCCGGCCGCCATATCGGGTGCCGGCGAGGCTCGTCTATCGCGTGCCACCCATGCGCGGGTACGTCGTGCCCGCCTGAACGAAGGAGAAGACAAATGGAACAAGATGTCAAGGCGGGCAAAGACACCATGCGCATTACCGTGCGATGGCCTTGGGTGGCGGCCGGGGTGGCGGCCGTGGTGCTCGGCATGAAGGGCATGAGGAAACCTCCTCGATGGAGCGCGGCCTTCGTCCTCGCCCTCATCGCGCTCGTCTTCGGGGTGTGGGCGATCATCGGCCCGGGGATCGACGTCGAGCTCCTCCAGGAGCAGGGAGCGAGTGAGGACTGCATCATCATCAAGGGCGCCGCGTCCTGCCCCGAGAGCACCCGCATGAAGATCCGCTGGAATCTCCGCCAGCTCGATCGCCAGGGCCAAATCATCTGGTCGCAGGAAGGAGAGGGCCTGCCCCTCCAACCCGCATCCCTGCCGCTCGCGTTCTTCGGCCGCTTCTTGGGTCTCTCCAACACCGCGTATGCCGCGGTGATCGATGAGGGCGAACAATCCATGCTCGATTGTTATCTCCGCGGGCAGAACTGTCCCACGACCTTTTATATCCGGCTCTTCAACGATACGTGCGCGGAAACGAAAACGCTCTCGACGCTCTCCGGCGAGCCGACCACCAACGGCTACGCCGCCCAGCAGCTCACGCGGGACACGACCGGCTGGCCGACCCTGGCCCTCTCCTCCGGCGATTACATGGCGACGTCGGCCCAGAAGACTTTTACCGCCTCCGGAGGCTCCTGGGGGCCGGTGACCTCAGCGGTGCTCGCCACGACCACGAACAATAGCGGTAAGGCCATCAATTGCCTCGCCCTCTCGCAGTCTCGCACCTTGGCGGACGCGGAGAATCTGCAAGCGACCTTGACCTGGAAGCAGCAGTAAGCGGGAGCGCTCGACCACAATGAGCACCCAAGTCGCCACCGCCCCGAGCGTCTTCAAGCGGCCCTACAATATCGAGGCGCAGCCGATCGATTTTACGCTCTGGCTCCCATCGGGCGTGCTGCTGGCCACGGCGACCGCCTCGGCGGTGATCAATGGCACCTCCACGTCGGCGGCCATTGTCGCGGCGGCCGTCATTCGGACCGGCAAGCAAATCGTGGACGTCGTGTTGACCGGCGGATCAGTGGGCGTGATCTACCGCGTCTCGCTCCAGGTCGTCACGGACGCGGCCGCCGGCGCGACGCAGCCACGCAAAGAAATTTCTTTTCTGGTCTATGTGCTCTGAGAGGCTCTGATGTCCACGCGCATCGATCTCCGCGCCAAGCAAGACGCCCTGCTCCAGGACGATGCCTCGATCCTCTCACCCGAGGAAAAGGACCTCCTGCTCCAGCAGGCCGTTATGATCTATTCGCGATATCGGCCGCGGGAGGCGGTTGCGGATCTCGTGGGCACTGGCGCCTATGAATATTCCACGCCGGCGGAATGGATCGAGGAGTTTTCCTCGGTGCGCGGCGTGGAATATCCGCTCGGTGAGCAAACGCCCATCACCCTCCCGATCGAAGACGTCCGGCTCTATCGCACGCCCACGGGCCTTAAGATCCGGTTCACGCGCACCACGATCGCCGTCGGCAAGACGGCACGCATGACGCACACGGCGGCCCATACGGTGACCGATACGACCTCGACCATTCCGGTCACGGAGGAAGACGCGGTCGCCACGCTCGCCGCGGCCCTGGGCTGCGAGGCGCTCGCGGCCTACTATGCGCAGACGTCCGACCCCACGATCAGCGCGGACGCGGTGAACTATCGGACCAAGTCCGGCGAATACGCCGCGCGCGCCAAGCGCCTTTCGGCCATTTTCCGCGAGAGCCTGGGCTTAAAAGACGACGAAACGCCGGCGCCCGCCTCGGCCTCGATGAATTGGGAGAGCCGCTACCAGTGGGGCGAAGACCGTCTCGGACACCCGCAGGACCGCCGATGACGAGGTCTGATGTATACGGGCTGTTGCTCAAATCGGTGCTGACGCGGGCTGGAAGCTGGCCAGACCCATTCGGCATGGGATGAAACGACGGCTCGGCGAGCGAACCGCGGCCACGGGGTGGGCGACCTGACT